>Ga0210393_10005371_pt1 | contig 10093 bp, 12 predicted proteins | sample IncBWC27OmetaG_FD_160068 | JGI IMG/M metagenome (GOLD analysis project Ga0210393, IMG submission 160068) | Forest soil microbial communities from Barre Woods Harvard Forest LTER site, Petersham, Massachusetts, United States - Inc-BW-C-27-O ...
CACCCTGCAACGCAGTCGCGGTCCCTGTCCTTCCTCACGACCCTTCGCGACAAATCCACAAACGCACAAAACCTCTTTTCCCCATTTTACCGTATTGCATTCTAGCCGCCCTCCGAGGAAGGATAGGGCGTCTGTCTGTCCCGTCTCCTGCTCTTCTTCTTCTCACCGTTCCTTTTTTTCTTTTGGTTTTTTCTCCATGCATCATGCATCATGCATCATGGCTTGCATGCAGCCCCCAAACCATGCGACGATCTGTGCCAGCACCGGTCACTCATCAAGTCACAGATCACTGTGAATTTAATCCGTGGCGATCGGCATGCTGCGCCGAGATCCGTACTGTAATATTCCCTCGATGCTGCCGAAGGGGTCGTCGGCCACCACGCGAGTTGATGGCGCGCACCGCGATAACCGACAGTTACGCAGAAGCGTCCCCGAATGGATAAAGCCCGAGCAATGTCCTTCCGCAGTGCCGCAGTCTTCTGCGCCAATTTAGCCTGGGAATGTGCTAAAAAAAGGGCGCCACCGTCACGGCTCCTGCTTCAAGTCTGTGCACCGCGATTCGAGGTAACGGCGTGCCGCGCTAGTACTTACTGTACTAACTAACAGAGCGACGACTCGCGACATGTGCGGAATTGACAGAATGCAAACCTCCGCTCGGGTATAGAAGATGCATGCTGGGCGAATCTTTGGGAGGAGGGCGCCTAGGTTCGACGGAGCCGGCCCCATCAGAAGAGTCGAATATCCCAATGCTGTATCCCCGAGTGACAAAGTTCTCGCGTGGCTGATACTATGAGCCGAAGTCCGCGACCATACGTGCAGGGAACAAAACGTCCCTCCGATTTTATTTTATTTGTTCTTGTGACCCAGTGGGGTCGCTGCAGTCGCTTCAAAACCATGGTGAGGCCTTTAGATAAACAGAATCTCGCCCCACATGGGCCACTGCGTATAAACGATACTGATCATGGCATGCAGATAGAGCTACCGAGCTGGACGTCCGTCCGATGACGAGTTGACGAAGGTGATAGCGGGGGGCGACAACCCCTCATAACTCACAGCAATTGCAATAGCTTTGGCTATGCTCTGGTGTACCGTTATTTCCGCCCCAACACACTTTCAAGTTGACGATGCTGAGCCTTGGCGCGCTCTGCACGCTACATTGTCACGCGACGCTCGAGAATCCGCTCGGTCAGGGACCAGGCGCCCACTTCAGCCCAGAAGAGCTCGGAGGACAGGGCTCTACCGCCTCTACGACAGCCTGAGAACTTGAGAAGCGGTAGGCGACAAATCCCGTAACAATGTGATCCGGTTGCGAGGTGGCTGTAACAGAGGACTAACTTACGCCGGTAAGTCCTATTCGAGGGTGCCGTCAGCATAACAACTGGCGCGTTCTTCCAGGGTACTGTGTTGGACCTATTTATGTAGGGGTCGCCGGGATGATCCGTCGTGCTTGCAGTTGCTATGGATGAAACAGTACGCGCAATTATGTTCTGCGATGCAGAGAGTCAGAGACGGCGACTACGAGGAGGCCACTCTTACCACTCAGGTTCTGAATTTCGGCCCAAGAAGACAATTGTTAGAAGCGTAGGTGCCGAAGAAGTAAGACCCTGAATGTTTGTCATGTCGATCAACCGCCTACAAGACTCGACGAACAGGGGCAGTGAATATAAATATGGTGTACATAAGGACAGCTGCATCGGTCCATATGCGGCGAAGAAACGTAACGCTAAAGATCAGCGCATCACGAACTCACTGTTAGGTCTATGCCACCAGTTACGACCGTGAAGGGCCCGCGACATCGGATCAGATTATCATGTAACAGTGTTGAAACGGAAGAAACCAATCGTGACTCAAGTTTGTTATGATCTGTGGTAACCACAAATGGAAGCTTTCTTTTTGTCGACAAAGCCAACTCGGAGTCCGTTGGAATAAACGGGTACTCAGGTACCAGTAACAAATCTGTCGCAGGTAGAGTAACCTGACCCGGACGATCTATCCAGGCTTCCGGTACGATCTGTCGATTGATCGTGAGTTCCGATGCGTCAATAGACGAGCCCATCTAGACGAAGAGCCCTCAACGACAGGTACGCTCTCATAATTCTGGACATATGGGCGTGCACAGATTGAATAAACGTGATTCTGCGACGCACTTCAAGTTGACGCGGTTCCCACCCTTCTTGGCCCGGGCCCTGTCTCTTCACCACCTCCATCGGGTTTCATTATCCTAGTTATGCCCCGACTTCTGGCCCACGCTCACAAGTCGTGTTGTTGCGAACCTAAGCGTCCCTTCGTGACTCGGTACTGCGACTCCGTCTCCGGTTGCCATGAGTGAGGGGTGAACCTGACTCGGAGCGCGCCAGCCGCGTCTAGTTGGTAAAGAAATTCTGGGTGCCCGGCAACTTTTCGTTTACTGTCGTGCTACTTAGGAGCGGTAAGCTGGCTGGGCTCTCATTGGATATCCATGGGCGATTTCCCCCTTCTGTAGCTTCCAGGTACTGATTACCGCGAATGGCACACAGTCCAAGAACTTTTATATCCACACGCGGCCAGGTTTACACGACAGGATGAATGTTCGCAATATGGAACCTGGGATGCGTTTCGCCGGACTAACTGTGGCTCAGAAGGATCTCCATTCGATCAGGGTGCTTTCAGTGCTGACTACTGTAGTACATTACTGGTACTGCCAGTGTGTGTTGGGCTCGCGTTGACCGGGCATTTTCTGACACTTTTCCATGTACTCCAATACACCGTTTCCGACAACTGTAAGGAGTGGGGTGAAACAACGAGTGATTTAGTTCGACTGTGAAGTTCGCCAGCACTGCCAATGTCAAGTCGACGCTAAAGTTGAGCGTTGACACCTGCCAGTGGCAGCATACTGGTAAGTCGGTTTTGTGTGGCAAAACCCGAGAAAAACGGCAAAGATTTATTATCAGGTTTAGGGACAAACTTGACAATAGGACATTCCGGTTCTTTACCCTCGTGAAAAAAATTTAAAGGATGTGTGACGCGGACCGGCGGACCGCAACATGCCGAACTCCGATGCGGATATACCGTACATAGATGTCACTCTACGTCACACTCGCCGGTCCCTCGGATACATAACAAAGAGGAGACAGGAGGGAACTCTAAGTCCCTTTATCAGGATGAGTTTCCAACAGTCTTAAAACCGACTGAAGGTTGCTGACGGTGAGCTAGTAGCGTTCAATTACGGTAGTAGTGACATGTGACTGACGGCTTGAACTGAAAGGATCAGAGAAAGATGTGGAATGGAATCAGTACCTCCTCGACACCAACGCCAATGACCCCTCCCCTCCTTTCTCTTCCTAACGAAGTCCAAATTGAAATTTTTACCTATCTGCGTCCCCGCGACATAGCCGCGTGCCAGCGCTCTTGCCGACAACTCAATGATACCGTCATCCACTCTCAGCTACTGCAGTACCTCATCCGTGTTGGAAGGTCAGGTCTCCACGACCCGATGCTCCCCGGTTACTCCATCCCTCAGCGCATAGAAGCTCTAGAAAAATGGGAAGCCGTTTGGAGCAACTTTGAGATGATCGAGAGTCCCTGCTACGTCAAGTACGTGATCCCCAGCGAGCACATGCCTCGGTTTGCTTCGTGCACACTGGAAATTCACGACGACTTCCTCATAAAATCAATCCGCCGTAACAACATCCGAGGGTACGCATACATAGATCTGCGTACCTTCCAGCTAGAAGTGAAAAAGGACCCTTGGACCAATATAACGAACGAAAGCTGGCGTCACAAAGACAGTGACTTTGTATTTTCTGTGGAGCAAGATCTCGCATTGGTTATCCTGTGAGTGCTAGGATTATTCATGGGCTCAGGGGCTGATGACCTTCAACTTTGTCCAGTAGACCGACGTGCTCCATGCCCTCGTGGTATATTGAGTTGCACGCAATCAGCTTCTCTCGAGGGACACCGCATCCCTGCGTCGTCAGTGCAACCATACCAGCTGAGGGCTGTGACGTCATCGACGCCGTGATTGTTGGTGATCGCACTATCCTTCACGTCTCTTCGGATCGGTCGCAAAGGATATTCCTTCACTCCTGGAAGGATGGACATGTGTACTTGGTTCGTACTTTTACCTGTCATAACCGCCTTGTGCCATGACTATCCTGATGCTCTGCCTCTTTACTCATTCTAGTTGCGTAAAGCACCAAAAATATCCTGGTCGGAGCTTTGTGTAATGCTCTCTCGTGATACGATCGCTCTCGTCGAGAAAAATAGCACATCGCTCGAACTATGCAGAATCGTCGAAGAATCGGACGGCGGTGCACCATTCCTCCGTACCCTCGTCCGCCTTGGATTGCCGCCCCTTACACTGGGGGTATCTGCCTATAGTTCTTGCTGCGTCCGAGAAAGAGTCCCAGCGTATTCTGATGCTTTTCCCGTCATGACCGAAGGTCGCCCTCCCAGACGTGTTCCGTTTCACAACTCGACCGAAGACGGGCTTGTCGCCATCGTTATGGACATCGGAGACTACCCTGACATGAAGTTAGGTGCGATAACGTTCACAATCGTGACCCACCTCCGTACATTGGTAGAATTCGCGACCAGAACTTCACCTGGAGTGACTTTCATCCCATGGGAAAACTGGGGCTCTCGCGTGACGGCATGCTTCGATGAGCCCATTCTCAGCTCCTTACACGCCTTTATTGGAGACCGACTGGCCGTGAGATCGAATGGGAGGCTTTTTCTATATGACTTCAACTCTTCTAGGATACGAAATGCCATCCGAAGGACTCGCAATTCATCAGGGCACAGCGGGCATACGACAACGGTCAAACACAGATCGGTAGTCCCTCGAGGAGCTCTGTTCAGGGAGGACGTCGTAGGGGAACTGCCGTACATATACATCGTCAAGCCAGCTTCCTTAGACTTGGGGTTTCCCGATAATTATGAAGAGGTACTGGCTGTGATCTTGCGGAATGTTCGTGGGCGACTTTCCCCTCCTCTGTAGCTTCCGGGAACTGATGATCGCGAATGACACAGAACGAGAAAGGGAAGGTTTATGTCCACGTGTACACAACAGAATGAATGTTCACAATACGAAATCTGGGCTGCCGCGTCTTCCCATTGATTGATGCATTGATGGGTTGACTCGGAGCAGGTGAAAGCTTGTACCACGGAAACTCCTTCAGACCCTTGTTCGTGCTCGCATTGCTGACTGAGGGGAAGGTCTAAGGCGAGGAGGTGGTGGCCGAGGACATCGCTGTGTTGGTCCAGGGCTGGAAGTGCGGTCAGTAAAGCAGGGTGACGATTCACCATGCTGTAAATGGCGTTCAGAGAAGCAAAAGGACATGTCTTCTAACGTTTCTGTGCTAATTTTGGGCCATTCTCATCGAGATAGAAAGACAAACTTGGCTTCTCACATTCTACGCGACGAATTCTCGAAGGGTTAGTAAAACAAGTACCGGTGCGTTGCATTGAGCTACTTGCTCGCCTTCTCGGCCACGTCTGGTGAGGAAAGGTGGATAAAATGCGAGGCATCATGATGTTATGGTTCAGGAAGGCCTAATATGTCGGTGGCAGATAGGTAGTTATGGAAAACCTTCAAGGTTGATATTGATGAGCTCGCTACCAACTGGAGACATCACCTTGCACCTGGCCTCATCCGTCAGCAAGATCCAAGGCGTGCCGTGCATTTCCAAGCGCTACGGAATGATAGACTCGGATCTTGCCTATTAGGTCAAACCGTGACTTGAAGGCAGGCCGTGGTTATCAGGATTGAACGAAGCATAAATTACTGACTCGGATATCCTACTAGTAGGGACGAGGGGTATACGGTGATGCGAAAAACCATGAAGTTTTGAAAGGCCATGTTGGGCCAACTGGGGCTCGGACAAAAGAAACTTCATTTGATCAGCCTGCATGAGGCCCGGCCCCGGGGCACTTTCAGACACAGTGCCGAGGTTGGTTTGTGAGCTCGCGCTGGCGGAAAATTTCCATGTATCCTCGATACGCCATTTCCAACAAGTGGAAAGAGTGGGACGAACAACGAGGATCTAATTCAATCCGTGGAGTGCAGGCAGGTGAATCTCCACTAGCACCGCTAATGCCAAGTTTGGGATCAGCATACTGTCGGGATTTGGGCAACGGTTTGGGACAAAATTTCTGCTGGACTGGTTGATTTTCTGGAGCGGACGACAAGACATCCCAGGTTTTTGCCGTTGTGAGGATTTATAGAGTACAAGTTGCCATTTATTCACGGTTTTTGCTCGCCAAAACCGACTGATCGGACCCTGCCAGTGAGAGTACAGTACGAGTTACGAGTTACTATACTCAGGCTGTATGGGCACTGCGGCTGTGGGTGACCATTAAGTAATGTTTGATCTTGTTGACATGCGTGCGCGGCCTCAGTCCTCAGGTGCGGGAACAAAGCAGAACTTTCCCAGGTCGTCTGACGAACGATAAACGTCGACGTTGATGCATGATGTCCACTTCTCTCCTTTCTCTTCCTCATGAAGTTATAATTGAAATTTTATCCTATCTGTGTACCCGGGACATAGTCGCGTGCCAGCGCTCTTGCAGACAACTCAATGATATCATCATTCACTCTCACTTCCTGTACGTCATCCGTCTTCGGAGATCAGGTCTTCACGACCCGCTACTCCCCGGTTACACCATTCCTCAACGCATAGAAGCTCTGGGAAAGTGGGATGCCGCCTGGAGAAACCTTGACAACAGTCCCTACCCCGTCAAGCACAAAGTCCCCTGCCGGGTGACCATGGTTGAGTGCGGGTGGATAAGTACTGCTACGTATAGAATTCACGACGACTTCCTCCTAGCGGTAAACTGTTTCAAAACCCCAGGGTACGCGTACGTAGATCTGCGTACCTTCCAGTCAGAAGGGGAAAACGACCCTTGGACCAAGATAACGAACGATAGCTGGCGTGATAAAGAGAGCCTCTTTGTATTTTCTGCGGAGCAAGATCTCGTACTGGTTGTCCTGTGGGTGCGAGGGTTGTTCATGGGCTCAGGGTGAAATGACTTTTGACTTTGTCCAGTTGGCCAGCGCACCACGCATCCTCGATGTTTATCGAGTTGCACGGAATCAGCTTCTCCCATGGAACACCGCACCCATACGTCGTCAGTGCAACCATACCAACTGAAACGCTGGATGAAATTGGAGTCACCGATGCGGTGATTATTGGCGGTCGCACCATCCTTCACGTGTCTTCAAGGGAGTCGCAAAGGATATTCCTCCACTCCTGGAAAGACGGACATGTCTACTTGGTTCGTGCTTCTGGCTGCCATAACCATAGACTTGTACCATAACTGTCCTGGTGCTCTGCATCTTTACTTCTTCTAGTTGCGTGAAGCATCAAAGCCAATTCAGTGGCTGCGTTTTGCAATGCTCTCCCGTGACATGATCGCACTCCTGGAGACGGATAGCACTGCGCTCGAACTATGCAGAATCGTCGAAGAACCGGGCGACGGTGCACCATACCTCTGCACCCTCATCCGTCTTGGATTGCCGCCTCTTACATCGCGGGCATCTATTGTGGCTTCTCGCTTCATCCGAGAAAATGTGGCCGCTTATTCTGATATACCTTCCTTCGCGATCGAAGATCGCCCTCCCAGACGTTTTCCGTTTCGCAACTCGCCCGAAGAGGGGCTTCTCCTCATTATTCTTACAGTCCGCGACATGACTGTTGAAGCCCGCATGGTATACTCCCCGCCAGAGGTCACCATCGTGACCCACCTCCGTACATTGGTAGCACTCGCGACCACAACCTCGCCCGGAGTGACCTTTATCCCATGGAAAAACTGGGGCCCTCGTGTCACGGCGTGCTTCCGGAAGTACCACCATCCTTACCAATACGTCCCCATGGGAGAGCGACTAGCAATGCTCTCGTCCTCGCAGCCGTTTCTATTTGATTTCAACTCTTCTAGGATAGAAGATACCATCCGAAGGAGTGACAATTCATCAGGGCGCGATGTACATGTGACGACGGTCGAGCATAGATCAGAAATCTCGGGAGTAAGTCTGTTCAGGGAGGACGTCGTAGGGGAGTTGCCGTATATATACGTCGTCTGGACAGCTTCCTTAGGCTGGAGTCGTATCGCCAGTTATGAAGAGGGGCTGACTGGACTCAAATTAGATGTGGGCGACTTTCACCCCTCTGTAGCTTCCAGGCACTGATTATCGTGAACGACACAGTGCAAGAATTTTTATGTCAAGGTTTACACAACAAAATGAATGTTCACCGTACGGAACCTGGACCGCGTCTCGCCGGGCCACCTGTGGCTCAGAAGGGACGATCAGGGTACTTTCAGTGCTGACTACATGTACCAGTACTGAGGTTGGTTTGTGGGCTCGGATTGACTGGCATTTCCCGAAAGTTTTCCTTTTTCATGTACTTCATTTCCGATAACTGTAAGGAGTTGAACGAGACAACGAGGATTTGGTTCGATTCGTGGGTACCGGATTCGTATATTCAACATTCACTGCCAAACGTCAAGCGCTTGGCGCCGCTCACTGGCACACGGCGGCCTGGTTTTGTGCGGCAAAACCCGAGGATGACAAAATTTAAAATGGAAGAAAAATACTATCAGGTTTTAGGGCGGACGATGTTTTTCTGTCGTGGACAACTAGGACATTCGCGTTTCCACCCTCGTTAAAATTTTTCAAATAGCGCTGCCATTTGTTCACGATTTTTTTGGATGCAGAAACTGACTGATGCTGTCAATGAGATAGCAGACTGATAGCAGTGACACTTGGAAAACGATGGAATCAGAACCGTGACCCTTTTGACAACGACGCTGATGACCCCTCTATAAAAAAGCTACATTGTAACTGTATAAATAGTCCCTCTTCGACGCCTCGAATGTATCATCCCGATCTGTTCTCGAAATCCCCCGCGTGCCTAAACTTCCGAGTTAGCGGAAGTCATCTAAACTCTCTCGCGCTCGTCATAAAATACTCCCGCGCTCAAGACTGAGCGACGTCTTTGCGGTGCTCGCAGCCTTAACCTCGCACAACCTTGTCCACGTTCGCATTGCCGACTCAGGGCATGAAGGTGGGGGAAAGGAAGAATAGGTGTGGGGAAAGACGATGAGCAGAGAGTCAATATGCAATGCAATAAAGGTGAAATCGGGGACAGCAACGTTGGATGGAGGGGAGTCTGACGCCGGCCAAAGGGTCTTGCGGAATGTCGAGGCGGCGACGTCGTGTTGATGTGATGTTGACGGGCGGGTTTGGAAGGGGGGAAGGTGATAAGATAAGATGCGGATACTCTGACCTCTGACAGAAGAGGCTGATCTGCACGTGCCAATGACTGACGCATACAGGGGTGGGTGCTTAGAGGCGTGCTCTCACAAAAGAACGTAGAGATAAAACTTTATTTTTTATTTCAAGCGGAAAAGTCCGGCTGGTGATCATCGAGGGAGCATCGAGGATGAGGCATGAGGATGAGGTATTTGAGTTGGTCAGACGCCCGCGAAGAGGATGTGAACCAAAGTCATGCATAACAGTGCGGGAGAAATGCGAATGAAAAAGAGAAAATAGTCCAATGTGCTGAAAACGCCCACAGTCGACCTCACAGCGCCTTGCACAGGAAGTTGCCATCCGAGCTCGTCATCTAGTCTCCGATCAAATCCAATTTCAAGGCCATCTAACATGATGGTGTTGGTGGCAAATAGGTATTGGTGGTAGCTGCCAGTGTGGCCTGGCCCCCAAAACACGTGAAGACCTTCAAAGTTGATAAACGACGAGCTCGCTGCCAAACTGGAAACATCGTCTTACATCTGGCGCCATCCGTCTGTAAGATCTGGGTCATGGCCGAACACTTCTGGCGCTATCTCGAATGATAGACTCGGATCTTGTCCTATCAGCCGATGCATTCCCGGGCCATCGCTGGACCAAAGGTGGGCCATGGTTATCAGGATTGAACAAAGCACAGACACTGATATGCGAGGAACGATGGGTATAGAGTAATATGAAAATCCGGGAAGTTTTGAAAGGCGATATTGGGTGAATTGTGGGCTCGGAAGTCGGAAGGATCATTTGACGGGCAATGGAACTCTCAGTGCTGACTGCTACAGTAGTACTGAGGTTGGTTTGTGGGCTTGA
>Ga0210393_10005375_pt1 | contig 10088 bp, 9 predicted proteins | sample IncBWC27OmetaG_FD_160068 | JGI IMG/M metagenome (GOLD analysis project Ga0210393, IMG submission 160068) | Forest soil microbial communities from Barre Woods Harvard Forest LTER site, Petersham, Massachusetts, United States - Inc-BW-C-27-O ...
ACTGACCACTGACAACCGACAACCTCACTGACCACTGACAACTTCTTTCAATGCGAGCACTCGTGCTAACACGGGCGGATGTGTGAAATGCAGGCTGACTAGCAGCGGGTGGGGCGTGAGGTTCGACAAGCTGTCTTTGCTAAGCCGTTTAAGCGCCTGGATCAACGGGTTTGGATTGCCTAGCGTTTCCGCCGCGAAACGATCCGCTTCGAACTCATCTCTTCGACTCCAGTAGTTCATCACGACGCCGAGCAACAGGGCTAAAGGCCGGATCAAGACCAGGTAGAGTGCCAAACCGACATAGTAAGAGTGGGTGGATACGCCAAAGGCTGCAAAAAGTTCGGCGTGCGAGATGCAAAACGATGCCCCCAGGAAAAGCACGAACAGGTAAAGCTGACCGATCATCAGATGTCGAATGATATGATGCTTCTTGTAATGGCCGATTTCGTGGGCCAGCACCGCCAGTAACTCTGGTACGGTGTGGCTGCCGATCAATGTGTCATACAACGCGATTCGCTTGTTCGGCCCAAATCCCATAAAAAAAGCGTTTGCTTTGGACGAACGGCGGGAGCCGTCGATGACCAGAAGTTCTCGAATTGGGAATCGTTGACGAAGAGTGAATTCCAGCACCTGATCTCGCAGAGGTCCGTCGGGAACGGGGCTGAGTTTAAAAAAGAGCGGCAGGATAACGGTCGGCGCGAGGTAAATCAAAATGACTGATATCGCGGCGGTGCAAAGCCAGCCGAGAATCCATGCCTGAGGTCCGAATGTTTCGAACAAATTTAGAATAATAAAAGCAAATCCGGCCATCAGCAGACCGGAGATGAACCATTCTTTCAGCCGATCGGTGATAAACGTGGCGGTGCTTGTCCGGTTGAATCCGTATCGCTGTTCGATCACAAACGTGTGATAGATCGCAAATGGAAGCATCAGAACTTCGCGGACTGCACAAAGGGTCCCGAGGTAAAGCAAGCCATTCAAGACGGTGGGCAGACGGAATCCGCGGATAAACTGATCCAAAGCTTCGAATCCGCCCAGAAACCAGAAAGTCAGCATTGCGGCGAGCTCAAAGGTTGAGACGAGCAACTCGAACCAAGTGTTCACTCTTGTGTACTCTTGCGATCGACGATACCGATTCGCGTCGTAGACATCCAAAAATTCATTTGGGACCTGTGTTTGCAGGCTTCGCAGGTTGAGGATTTTGGCAAGAGAATCCAGGAGGTAATATCCGACTAAGGTGCTGAAAACAAACCCACCGATCATATGCAATTTCAGTTCGCGCGAATCATCGCTTATCCGGCGGAAGTTTTCAGCCAGATTCGGATGCCGGGCTAAAGCCTTGTATCTGTCTAGCGCGTGTACCCGGCCCAACGAGCCGCGAAGCCCGGGGCCTACCCCGTAGGCGCTTCTAAGATAAGGGTCTATTCGAAATGGTCTTTGCCCCGAGGGGCCGCACTACGCTTCTCCGTGCGGGCAATACTTCAGGGCGAAGACAACAGGTCGGAACGGGTCGAGGATTGGTCGCATCAACTCACGCTTCTGCCCCACTGGCAACAGACAACGGACAACTGGCAACTGTTCGAAAGGCTCAAAATCCAGGTTGCGGTTGACCGATCGGTCCACTATCTTTCTTTTGCGAATGCGGTTCTGTGATTCCAAACTGCGCCTTTTGCAGACTGCCCATGAACTCATCTGGCGGCAGAGCTATGGCTCGGTGGGTGTCGATCAGATTTGTGAGCAATCTCGGGTCAAAAAAGGAAGTTTTTATCATTTTTTCCGCTCTAAATCCGAACTCACAGTGGCGGCTTACGAGTTTCGCTGGGATCAGATTCGTTTGGCTTTGGATCGGATTTTTTCGACGCAAGTACCGCCGTTGGAGAGGCTGGAAGCTTATTTTGCCAACATTCGCCGCAACCAGACCGAGCACTTCCTGAAAAACGGTCGCGTTTTGGGATGCCCTTTCGCCTCTTTAGGAAGTGAGTTGAGCACACAAGACGAAGCGATTCGGCTGATGGCCCAACAAATCAGCGAAAGGAAGTGCCGCTACCTTGAAACTACCTTGCGCGATGCCATGGAGGCAGAGGATATCCCGAGGCAGGATCCCAAATTGCTGGCGCAGGAGCTCCATTTTTACGTCGTCGGTCTGGTCCAGGAAGCAAAGATCTCGAATAATCTCGCTGTTCTGGATCGCATGGAATCGGGAGCTTATCGAATCATCGGTGCGACTCGTGCTGAGGTGGCGTGAACTTCCGCAGAAAATTGAGCAAGCCCATCAGGACACTACTCGCATAAACCAAATTTTCGCTTATTTCCTCTATGGATCTCTTACTTAATGGAAAGCTCGCGCTGGTCACCGGATCGACTGCAGGCATCGGTTTTGCGATTGCTGAAGGATTGGCGCGAGAAGGCGCCACAGTGATTGTCAATGGCCGGTCCGAAGCTCGCGCGGCAAAGGCGGTGGAGAATATCCGGCAGAAAATTCCCCAGGCAAAGGTGGAAGCTTTTGCCGGTGATCTTGCCACTTTGGAAGTTTCCGAGGCCCTGAAAATCCGGCATCCCGATCTCGATATCCTCGTTAATAGTTTGGGGATATTCAATCCTCAGCCTTTTGAGGAAATCAGCGACGACGAATGGCGAAGATTTTTCGAGGTGAACGTCCTGAGCGCTGTTCGCCTTTCCCGGTATTATCTGCCGCGCATGAAACAGAGAGATTGGGGCCGTATTGTTTTTATTTCGAGTGAATCCGCGGTGCAGATTCCGGTGGAAATGATTCACTACGGTTTCACCAAGACCGCACAGCTGGCAATTTCGCGCGGCCTCGCGGAGAGCACGGTCGGCACGGGGGTAACCGTGAATGCAGTTCTTCCCGGGCCGACTGCTTCCGAAGGGGTCACTGATTTTGTCGCTAAGCTGGCCTCGCAGACGAATCAGACAGCGTCCGAATTCGAAAAGTTCTTTTTTGAAAAAGTTCGTCCGAGCAGTTTGCTCAAGCGATTTGCGACACCCGATGAGGTGGCGAATATGGTTGTCTATGTCTGCAGTCCGCTTGCGTCGGCGACGAATGGCGCTGCGCTCAGGGTGGATGGCGGCGTGATTCGCTCGATCGTTTAACGGTACTCGCCAAGATGCAAGCTGCCGAAATCACGATTCACCACGAATTTGTGCCCGGAGATCTCGGCCAGCTCATTTACATCCACGGGATGCAAAATTTTGCCGACTACGGATTCAATCACGTCCACGAGGCATACTGCGCGAGGGTCGCCGTTGAATTCATTCTCTGTCCGGAGAAGGGGCGTTCCCGCGCCTGGTTGGCGAAGAAAGAAGAAAAGGTTGTCGGCTCGATTTTCATCGTTGAACGGCCGGATAATCAGGCCCAACTCCGGTTGTTGTTTGTCGATCGCTCGGCACGGGGAGTTGGCCTGGGCCGATGGCTGGTGGAGGAATCGATCGGTTACTGCCGGGCCGCTGATTTTGATGTCGTTTACCTCTGGACGGTGGAAGGTTTGGATCGCGCAATTTCGATTTACGAATCAGTCGGGTTTACCCGCAGCGCAGAAAAGCGCGTCGAGGAATGGGGGAAAAACAGCCTCGAAATTCGCTTTGATTTGCCTTTAGGGTCCTGTCCCCGACATTAGTGCACCGTCTCCTAAATCCCTTGAGCTTCGCCGCAGGTCAGTTGGCTAATGGTTATCCCGTGGAACCGCCGCCCCACTTTTGCCAACCAGGAAATCGAGATCCACACCTTGGTCTGCCTGCAAAACGTGGTCGTGAAAAAGTCGATACCAGCCGCGTGCAGGAGGTTCCGGTACTTTCCATGTTTCCTTTCTCAGGGCGAGTTCCTGATCGGAAACTTCCAAGTGCAACCGGCGTTTCGGCACATCGAGGTCTATCATGTCGCCCGTCTGCACGAACGCTAACGGTCCGCCAACAGCCGCTTCAGGCGCCACGTGCAGAACCACCGTCCCGTAGGCGGTCCCGCTCATTCTCCCGTCGGAGATGCGCACCATGTCGGTGATCCCTTTGCGCAGGACCTTGGCCGGCAGCGGCATGTTGCCAACCTCGGCGAAACCCGGGTAGCCCTTTGGTCCAGCACCTTTCAAAATCATGATACAGGTCTCGTCAATCTCGAGATTTTCGTCATTAACCTTTTCATGCAGTTCCTCCACATTTTCGAACACCACTGCGCGTCCGCGGTGCTTGAGTAATGCCGGCGTTGCCGCTGAAGGTTTAATGATGGCGCCATTCGGAGCAAGATTCCCGCGCAGGACCGCGATGCCGGCACGCGGTTTGAATGGCTGCTTGAAAGAATAGATGACCTTGCGGTTATAGCATTCCGCATTCTTCACGTTCTCCCAGATCGTTCGGCCACTGACAGTCACGACGTCTTGGTGCAGCAGACCGGCTTCACCGAGTTCGCGGAGCACGACCGGCAGGCCTCCGGCGTAGTAAAAGTCTTCCATCAGAAACTCTCCGGACGGCTGCAGGTTGAGCAGACACGGCACGTCGGACCCGAGTTCAAAATCGGCGAGCTTCAAATCTACACCAACGCGCCCGGCCAACGCGATCAGATGGTTAACCGCGTTCGTAGAACCACCGATGGCGGCGTTGGCCCGGATGGCGTTTTCAAAAGCTCCCCTGGTCAGAATCTTCTCCATCGTAAGATCCTCGCGCACCATTTCGACGATGCGCCGACCGGCCATATGAGCGAGTACTTGGCGTCGGGCGTCTACGGCAGGAATTGCCGCGTTATGCGGCAAGCCCATACCGAGTGATTCGACGATGGATGCCATCGTTGAAGCGGTCCCCATCGTCATGCAATGGCCCCGGGAACGGTTCATACACGACTCCGCTTCAATGAATTCGGCCATCCCGACCTTACCCGCCCGCATCGCTTCCGACATCTGGAAGACGCCGGTTCCGGACCCGATGCGTTGGCCGCGATAACATCCATTCAGCATCGGACCACCTGAGACAACCAGCGCCGGGACGTTGCAGCTTGCCGCACCCATCATGAGTGAAGGTGTTGTCTTATCGCATCCGCACAGCAGCACAACCCCATCGATGGGATTTCCGCGAATGGTTTCTTCGACATCCATTGAGGCCAGGTTCCGGAACATCATGGCGGTCGGTCGCAGGTTGGTCTCACCCAGCGACATCACCGGGAACTCCAGCGGGAACCCGGCCGCTTCGTACACGCCTTTCTTGACGTACTCGGCCAATTCGCGGAAATGTGCGTTGCACGGGGTCAGTTCAGACCAGGTATTGCAAATGCCGATTACGGGTCGCCCATCAAACAAATGATGAGGTAAACCCTGATTTTTCATCCAGGAACGGTAGACGAAGCCCATCTTATCAATTTTCCCAAACCATGCCTGGCTCCGGAGCTGAGTCTTTGGAGGGGTTGTCATAATATCTCTCTCATTTCGACCTGGTGCATGGCCTCCTACTGAGGAGACGATGCACTAGTACTAGTGTTATCAAGGCTTGGCTTACGTGAGAGCGCGACTAGCGCTCGAGAGGATTTGCTATCCGGGCAATTTCGTATCGTCGCTGCCAGAGTTAGTAACACCTCCGCGCACGTTTGCCGACAGATTCCTATCCACTTCCTCTCGCATCCAAGTTTAGACGAAATTCGTCAGGAAACTTAGGCCGCTAGGCCTGGGATCTGCAATTACACCTTGGGATAAAGCGACTACTCCTGGGGAGAAGGAAGACCCAGTTTGCTGCATCCGCACCAACTTGCGAACAAGGCGGAACAAAACGCCGGGGCTGAACCCTCTAGCCCTTCCGGGGCCGTATGATCGGCGCTAAACAGATAAGAAAGGGCGTCGACATCGAGTATTTCAGCCCAGAGCCAGGCTGGAAGCCTACCCTACACTACACCGTCGCCGCGTCACGGTGGGCACGAGAAGGTGCTTTCAGGTGCACTCGAATCATTGCGCGACACTCCGGGGAGCAATGTAGGGTAGGCTTCCAGCCTGCCTGGGCTGAAATACTCGATGTCGGCGCGCTTCCAGGCTGGACCTGCTTTTCTTCGAATTGTGTACAAAGCCCAGGGTTGAAACGCCGGCTGAGTCCTAAAGCCACTGCGGGACAAAGATCATCCCAAACTGCCGTTATACATCTTAATAGATTTAGCACTCCAACTCGTCAACGATCCATTGCACGGCTGTCTTTGGGTTTGCCGAGTCAGTGATTGGCCGGCCGATGACGAGATAATCTGCTCCGGCTTCGACGGCCTGCCGCGGAGTTAAGATTCGTTGCTGGTCGCCCGACTCCGACCATGTGGGGCGGATCCCCGGGATGACTGTCGTGAATATGGAACCAAAGCGCTCGCGTAAAACGCCGAGTTCCTGCGGGCTGGCCACCAAACCGGTGATTCCGACCTTCTTAGCAAGCTCGGCCAGCAGCAACACTTCATCCTCCACCGTTCCGCGAAAACCAATTTCGGACAGTGCGACATCGTTCAGACTGGTCAGCACGGTGACACCGAGAATCAAGACGTCCGAGATGCCGCGGCCAACCACGGCGGCTTCGCACATGGCGCGTCCACCGGACAAGTGGATCGTCAGCATGTCGACACCTAAGGCCGATGCAGACTCGACGGCGTGACGGACGGTATTTGGGATATCGTGGAATTTCAGGTCGAGAAACACCTTGGACCCGGAGGCACGCACTTCCCGAACGATGTCCGGCCCCGCCGCGGTGAAAAGTTGATTGCCAACCTTGAAAAAGCCGACAGTTCCCCCGATTGCTTCGATGAGTTCGCGGGCGGCTTGCGCCGTCGGAACATCTAATGGAACGATTATTTTATCCTTTGCCGCGGTCGAACTTTGCACAGCATGACACTGTATGAAGACCCTTAGCGCGGCCAAGATCAATCTGACTCTGGAGATTCTCGGAAAGCGGGCCGACGGTTTTCACGAGTTGGCCACCTGGATGCTGCCTGTTGGTTTGTACGACTCGATGGGAATTGAAGTGGCTGCCCGGCCATCATTCAGCTCCAACGTGCCGGAGCTAAAAGGGGATCCGTCAAACCTCGTTATTCGGGCTGTACAGATCTTTAATCGGGCGGCCTCAATCGACACGGTTTACGCGATTCATTTGGAAAAGCGGATTCCAATTGGCGCCGGGCTTGGAGGCGGCAGCTCGAACGCTGCGGCGACATTGCGATTGCTGAATGAACTGCACCACTCTCGGTTTAGTATGCAACAGTTGGAGGAGTTGGCTGCAAATCTTGGTTCTGATGTGGCGTTTTTTATCTCCGGCGTATCTGCCTGGTGTACAGGACGGGGCGAACGGATCGAACCTCGTGTCTTTCCGGACGATCTTTGGATATCTCTGTTTAAACCTGGGTTTGCAGTTTCCACGGCCGGTGCGTACGGCGCGTATGCCCGACTGGCAGCTAATCGCAGGCGTGGTTTGGAAGCCGACACGCCATGGGGAAAGCTTCGGAATGATCTTGAGCCGGCCGTGTTACCGAAATATCTGTTCCTGGGGTTGCTGAAAGATTGGCTGAAGAAGCAGTCTGAAACTTTGTTCGCGTTGATGTCCGGTTCTGGATCGACGATGTTCAGCATCGTGCGAAGCCAGGCAGATGGAGAAGCGCTTCAGGCCCGATTCCGGGCGGAATTCGGCGAGCGGACATGGTCGGCGGTGTGCAAGCTTAATCCGAGTGAAGTGTCATGATACCCATGACGATGCGGTATATCAGCCATGGGGATGGCGGCGGGCCGGAGGTATTGGGCTTCGCGGAGGGCCCCGTCCCTGCAATCGGCCCGCGTGATGTGCTGATCCAGGTCCACGTTGCCGGGGTTAATCGCCCGGATCTTTTACAACGTTCGGGACAGTATCCACCGCCTCCTGGGGCCTCGCCGATCCTTGGTTTGGAGGTGGCGGGTCGCGTTGCCGCTCTTGGCGAGGAAGTGACCGCTTGGAAAGTTGGAGACCAAGTTTGCGCGTTGACCCCTGGCGGAGGATACGCGGAGTTCTGCCGGACAGACGCGAGCCACTGTCTGCCTGTTCCCCGAGGTTTCAATCTTGCCGCCGCCGCAGCCATTCCGGAGAACTTTTTCACCGTTTGGGCAAACCTGATGATCCGCGGACGCCTCCAGGCGGGCGAAAACGTACTGATCCACGGCGGTTCGAGCGGGATCGGCTACACCGCCGTCCAGGTTGCGAAACACTTCGGAGCCATCGTTTTCACGACCGTGGGCAATGAGCAAAAAGCAACGTTCTGTTTGGGATTGGGCGCCGACCATGTCATCAACTATCGAACTCACGATTTCGTAGCCGAGATCAAGAGGATTGCCGGGGCGCGCCGCATCGACATCATTCTCGACATGGTCGGCGGAGCTTACATCGAGAAGAATATCGATTTGCTGACGTTCGAAGGGAGGCTGATCCAGATCGCTTTTCTTCAGGGAAGCACCGTTTCCGATTTCGACTTCATGCCGATCATGGTTCGCCGGCTGACTGTCACCGGGTCAACGTTGCGCCCCCGGAGCGTCGAGGAGAAGGCGAGCATAGCACAGGCGTTGCGCGAACGAATCTGGCCGCTGCTGGAATCCGGTCAAATCAAAATTGTTGTCCATAAGATCTTTCGCTTCAGCGAGGTCGCCGAAGCGCACCGAATGATGGAACGCGGCGAACATAGCGGAAAGATAGTCTTGAGCTTAGAGTGATCTTCCCGATGGAAAATCAGTCCGCTCTTGGAATCATTGCCGGAAACGGTGCTTATCCGTTTCTTATCGCGAAAGGCGCGCGGCAGAGCGGCGTTCCCGCGATTCACATTGCCGCTTTTGAAAACGAAACAGGGGTGGAATTGGCCGGCCATGCTGATTCGATCGAGTGGATGCGGGTTGGTCAACTCGGCCGGCTCCTCAAGTATTTCGAGAAGACGGGTGTTCGCCGGGTGATCATGGCCGGCCAGATTGCTCCGAAAAATTTGTTTGATCTGCGGCCCGATTTCAGGGTCTTGATGGTGCTCAGCAGATTGAAAAGGCGGAATTCCGAAACCTTGTTTGGTGCGCTGGGTGATGAATTGGCGAAAATCGGCATTGAACTATTGCCGGCCACGACCTTTCTGGAGGATTCGTTGGCGGTGGAGGGGTTGATCGGCGGTCCAAAGCCGAAGAAGCGTTGTCTCGAGGACATAGCGTACGGTTTCGAGATCGCAAAGGAGATCAGCAAACTGGATATCGGGCAGACCGTGATCGTTCGAAATGGAACGGTGCTCGCCGTTGAGGCGTTCGAAGGGACAAACGAAGCAATCCGCCGTGGGGCGGCTCTGGGAAAGCAGGGAGCGGTGGTGGTGAAAGTTTCCAAGCCGAACCAGGATATCCGGTTTGATGTTCCGGTGATCGGGTGCGAGACCCTGGAGGTCGCCTCCGCCGCCGGTGTTGCCGTCATTGCCGTCGAAGCCGGGAAAACGCTTTTGTTGGACCAAGAGGCGGTAAAAGCCTTAGCCGAAGAAAAGCAGGTTACGATATACGGTTACAAACTATGAGCAGTCACATTCGAGCGGGCGTCGTCGGAGTCGGCAGCATCGGTAAAAACCATGCGCGAATCTATTCCGGTCTTCCCGGGGTGGAATTCTCGGCGATTCTCGACACGAATCCTGAGGTTGCGAATGTGATCTCGCAACAGCATGGCGTGAAGGCGGTCACGGACCTTTCGGAATTTGCCCGGCTGATCGATGTCGCGACAGTGGCTACCCCGACGCCGGATCACTATGAAGTGGGAAAATTTTTGTTACGCCAAGACAAACATCTGCTGATCGAAAAGCCGATCACGGAAACGCCCGGACAGGCCGAAGAACTAGTCAAACTTGCCAAGGAACGTTCTTTAATTTTACAGGTCGGCCATGTGGAACGGTTTAACCCCGTGCTCAGTGCGCTCGAGCAGCGCTTGACCAGGCCGCGGTTCATTGAAGCGCATCGATTGTCGCCCTACCCATTTCGAAGCGTCGAAATTGGAGTTGTCCTGGATCTGATGATTCATGATTTGGAAATCATTCTCCACCTTGTTCGATCGCCGGTGAAGAGCATCGACGCGGTGGGTGTTCCAGTTTTGAGCAAAGGTGAGGA
>Ga0210393_10005381_pt1 | contig 10083 bp, 10 predicted proteins | sample IncBWC27OmetaG_FD_160068 | JGI IMG/M metagenome (GOLD analysis project Ga0210393, IMG submission 160068) | Forest soil microbial communities from Barre Woods Harvard Forest LTER site, Petersham, Massachusetts, United States - Inc-BW-C-27-O ...
GTGTTCGCATCAAAGATGCATGCGAGTTTCACGTGTGAAAATTTGTGGGCTTGCTGGGCTGCATGCAATGTTTGTACTGATTTTTATTTATTTTTTGAAAGCACCTTCTACATTCCAGGGAAATTGCTAATTCTTTGCTATTTACCGAGATGAAGTGCTGGGAGATGGAGATGCAGCTCGCTGTAGCCGGGCCGGAGTCCGGTTGTCGGAAGTCGACCCAACCACCAACTTACCCACCAACTTGAAAACCTCACAATTGTGCCTTTCTTTCCAGCAACATGCGAAAACCAGCCATAATTGTGGTTCGGGTTTAAGGGTTCCCTTGTGTACTTTTTTTTCAGCTTGAGGTTTTCCGCCAGTCTGCGATGACCGTGTACTACAGTACATCCTGTGAAAACAGACCGGGAAGGGTCCTCACGCCACGCTCCAGGACTCACCAGCGCTTACTACTGGTACACTACTTCCGTTGCAGTTCTTTTCTCCGAACTTCTCAAGCCAACGGTATTGCTTCCCGTCTCACATACATGCTTAACCACCGCACTGGCACCAGAAGGAGGCGATACAGCATTAACTTTGGGAGCTCCGCCGATGACTCGATCAATTAGGCTTATGCGTCGAGGCGGGGCTATGGTTTATCATGCGAACAGGACACACCTTTTGCCTGGCACGCCGTGAGGCCATTTGAAATAAAACGGGACCTATATGTTAAAAATGACGCGACATCTCACACCTAGTACTTCACTGGCAGGGCTTCAGGGCTTCGGCGATCAAACAGAAACACGCTAAAATAAAAGACAACCGGAAAGAGACTTGGAGAAGCTCACAGAGGGGAATCAAGACGAAACCAATTGATGACATAACACACATCAAGCAACTTCCGAGCCGAGTCCCTCGATATCATTAACAACCCGGAAATCTCACGCCGGTCAGCTAGTATCTTGGCGCAGATGCGAATGACGCATGTCCATTTGGACTCTTAACTCGAAAAATTCGAAAAGTTAGACGGCGCAAGCTGCCCGGCATGCGGCACATATGAGGACACGGTGAAACATCTCCTGCTAACCTCCCCAGGATACAGACATGAACGGTTGTTCCTCGCCAGGCGATTCGAATGCACGCTATTGCTCGCAGCAATACTGAGTAAGCAGGAAGCCATTATTCCCATAGTCAATCACGTCGAAGCGTCGCAGAGATTCGAGAGAAGGGGGAGTACCGGTGAGTCGCCAATGAGCACGCGACGATCATTTTGAAAGGAACGGCCAATGAGAAGACTCCCCCCCTTGAAACAACTTACATACCCTCCCTCATACCCATGCAACACATCATCATATCTCTCCTAGAGTAACGTAGAAAGCGCGCGGAAGTCCGGCGTCAACACATCTCAAGGCAAAGGGAAGGGCCCGGGAAGGCCGAGTCACGGAGGACAAGGACAAGGACGATCAATCAAGTCAAGGCACGATAACTTTCGAGCCAACCCCTTCTTCAATTCTGACTACGCATCAATAAACACCACGTACACACTTGCACATCCATCCTTTCGTGTAGACACGCTCTGCATGTCACCGTACTACAATACGCAACGATGACCCCCACGGTTCGGTGAGTAGAAACCCCACGCGAACGATAATGCAACTCTAGGGAAAATGTTGCGACTTTGCCTTGATCTTGATGACGCTTCTCGATCGTTCCTTACCGTACCGAGCTCGGTCCTCGGACCACCCAATTGGTTCTAATTTAGGAGTACAAGTGAGGGTAGGATCCGTGTTTTCTCACTGATCTGTACATGACTATTACTGTACCTACCAACTCGGTTTGCGTGGCACTCATTCATAGTTCAATATGTGAGAGAGTTTGGAGCATCGATTGTTGTGTCCGTGTTGGAGGCGGTAGTGGATGTGACGGCATAGTTCGGCGGAGGTTCGCGATTCTGTAAGCTGGGCCATCTACATTACTGTATCTCCGCGGACATTATGTATTTGCGACGAAGCGTCTTTGATACGATTTGTAACGCGTTTGCCGATTTATCGAGATTCGAATCTGGCAAAGGGAAGAAAGGATACAGTAGATCCAGGGGTCCCACTGTCAACATTACTCGGTCTTTGCATTCAAAGACTTGAATAAATTACCACATGGACTTGGAAATTTCTTTCGGGATCGTAAAGAAATACATAAAAACGTTGAATAAACCGGAATGCCCCATTGTTATTGTTCTTACCTAACAAAACATTAATTTCTTGCCAAAAAGTAGACCAAAATTAAATCATGAAGTCTTTTTCGAAGTCTTTGGATGCAAAGAGTAATGTTGATAGTGGGAGTTCAGAACGTTCGTGACGAAGTCAAGGTCATCATAGTATACTATGTAGGCCTCGTGACTCGGTTGGCACCGTCTGCGGATGTCCATCATGACATCAACGCAACCTATTGCACTCCTAGATGTCACAACATTTTTTATACCCGATTTCATGCACGGAGTAATAATAGATACAGTTGGTACATCGTCCGAACTTTTCCCATATATTCACTGACGACATCAAGAGGTGTCATGCAAGGGCACCCATCAGCAAGTTCAATTTAATCAAGGGGATCTACCACTCTACATTGCGTGAAAGTGTAGTAGTAAAATTGCTCCTGGGAGTTCAGCCTGGTACCTCCATATAAAACCGACATATCGAGAACGTAAAAAAAATAAATCACTAGACCGTCGATGCACGAACAACGACAGACTCGACACAAGGCCAGCCAAGGAGAAAAAGAATTGAAGGGGTATAGTATACTGTCCTGGACGTCGAAAACGCGAATTAGTCGCACCATGGGAGATCCGTGGACATTGCTGGCAATGCGGTCGAAGGCGTTGAAACGGGAGGAGTCGAACCGTCGTGGTGTGGGTAGTCAATGCGATGGTGGGCCACGCAAACGACCTATTGGGGTGTGAACATCCCGATCGGACGTGGACATGCGACAAACATACCTCGTCGATGTACAAGTTGGTGCAATCCTCATTCAGTTGCGGGTTGTTGTGGAAAAGCGTAGAGAGATCAATGCCGTGGGCCTCGGCCACTTCGTCGCAAGTGTCATTTGGTTGGACCTGATATACCGTCTTGCAGTCTTCGCCCTTTTTCGCGAGGCACAACTCCTCTCCGGGCATAAGATTCGAACACACCGGGTCGATTTGAGGATTCAAAATGATGAGTTGATAGCTAACGATAGGGATCAGCATGCCGCCAGAATGCCATGGTGAGGCGGTCGCGAACGCACAGGGAAACATTTTGGGCCTGACAGATCGGGTCGCAAGTATCACCAGCCTGGACGGTATAATTATGCGTGCACGAATGAGCGAGAACTGCGGTCACTTTGCGGTTGAGAAAAAAGGGGGGGATCAGCAAGAAGTCAATATCGCTTACCGGACGCGAACGCAGAGGACAAGACCAAGGCAACAAAGGAAGGAAGGAGCATCTTTCTCGGGTGAGTTGGTAAAAATGAACGTAGAGGGATCAAGAGAGTGTGGTCAAATGAATGCAAATGCCAGACCTCAACGTGTCGGGCGGGAGGGGAGAGAGGAGACAACGGCGGCGGGAGGAACGAGAAATTGGTTTGGGGAGGCAGTTGGGGGGCCGGTTGGGGTTTTATATGGACGGATACAGCATGGTCCGTTGCATCACGCGCCTCCTGTCATATTCTGTCATTTTACACGTCCTTGGCCCTGCCCTTTACTGAATCGTCGTCTTGACAACTTTATTTTTCCGGGCGTTACTCCTCTGCAAGGAATCGTGCCATGTCACTCACCCGTATGATAGCGAAAGCACACGGTCCTTGCACTGCAAATGTGACTATGCCTTTCTAGCCTCCGAAGTTTATGATACAAACGACGGGACACGCCAGACGACGCATGTCTCCGTGCCACTGCAAAGACGTAATCCCCAAGCATTCCTCTCGAACGCGGGGTTTCATGCCCAGGCGAATTCAATACGTGTACGGGGCATTGAAGGAAGTCATCTTTCGTCCTCGAATTCTCCGGCTTCTATATCCCGTGTAACCAGCGCGACTCCGAGGCTCCGCGCCGTCCTCGCTCGCGAGTAAGCCCCGAGTGTGGTGTACTGTACAGTACACATTGGTTTCAGCAACGAAACATTCCCTTTTGTAGCCAGACAAGCGAGAAGTACTAGTGTACGTTGTTAGTAGTTACCGGCATGGCTGATCCTACCCGGGCGGTTGACGCCGCCAAGGAGGGAACATTCGTTTCTCAACATCCATTTTTTATTGCCTTTTCCCTTTCCGCCCCGGTGAGGAATCCTATGGCTACAAGCTGGAGAATTTGCAGTAGTCAACAGCGTACAGTATCGAAAGCCCACGCTGACCTTACTCATCTTCTGGTGGGCCAACAAGCGCGAACTACGCGTCGCCACCTACGTCATGATCCTCGGCCCGTCCGGTGCTTATTTTCCCACCACCTTTCTGCCATCTGAATGACCCAATGGAACTCGTGGTTCTCTTGCGCGGATTATAGAAAGAAGTCTTTTTCACGGAGGGCATAGAGATCACGCAGCAATGACTTTTTGCCTGGTCGTATGAGTTACAATGCTTATGCCCTCATGGTGGGTCGACGAATTTTATTCAGTAGTCGGCTGCCTCATGCTAAAAGTTAACTCCTTCTGTTGGCCACAGAAATCGGATTTTAAAGTTGACAAGGAAAAGGAATCGCGACTCGATATGATAGGTGCATTCCATGAGATAAGCTTTAAGATCTCCTCGCTCGGTCCTGAATTTCGAACGCAAGCAAATCGATGGACTGGTCCAGCCCCATGTGCCTAACCCAAGCGATTACGCGACTAATATACGACCTCAGCACATAGTGGCTGACTCTATGAGATCGCAACTGACGCCCGGCCTACAGATGTAGGGTGGCATCTTTCAGCTCCTTGGTCACCTGGGCGAGTTAAAGCAGGGTTGAGACTATTCATGGACCATGGACGACGCTAAACAGTAGCCGGGCACAACGTGGACAGCAGCTATTACTAGTAAACCATATGGTGAACAATAATAACAGGACGGCGAGGACGCCAGCGATCCCCTTTGGGAGCCCCCCGCACATATTGGTCATCATCATATCCTTGCCGCCGTCCTTCAGACACACAGACAATGGCTTAATGACTCATGGACGCGATGGGACTCGCGACTATTTTTTATGAGAAGCCCACGGCGCATCTGTCCGTGGGGGACGTTACCCACGAATTAGTTATCACCAACTTCGCGCCAGCTTTGCGAGATCTTCTTTCTCCCCATGGAGGTGTAGAGTCTGGACTTTACAATTGCCAATTAATTTTAAGGTGGTTCTCCCTATAATTTCGTCCCAAATCCCGTGCTTAGGAAGACGAGTGCCGATCCTTCCCGTTCGTATATATTTGGGCTGATGTTGTTCTTCCCCGGCAACACCCCCATGCATCCCGGGCCTATGAAGCGTCTGAACAGGGTCTTCAGCTATACTAGAGGACCCGCTTTCTCTGCAATTTTACCTGGTCTTTCTTGCCGAGCTCGTCAATCCCACAGTGTTACAGCCAAGTCCTCATACATTACAACATCGACAGAGAAGGATCCCTACCAATATCAAGTCGGCTTTGGAAACCGCTTTGCAAGCGAGGCTGTGTGAGTACTCCTTCGTCCATGTCCCAGTCGCTGCGAGTCTTGCTGAACGACTATCAACATAGGCCAGGCGCACTGCCCGATGCTCAGAATTGTCCACAGAAGGTCAAATATGGTTTGTACATCGAGGCGGTGCGTGATACACCACTTAAAGGTCGTCGTTGTCGTACGAATAGGACACAGATGACAGGGACCTCTTTTATCGCACCTCGCGCCGAGAGCAAGACAGCGTATGTTGGGCTGTTGGGCTGCCACGACGCTTACTTATGGAGCTGACCAATCCATCAGTTGGTTATATCGTATCCGACCATCAGTCGCGCATAAAGGGTTTACCCCACTCGGGATCAATATTAATCCTGATGTACGCTCCCCTTCTTTACCGCGCCGCGGGTTCTAGTTCATCCGCGCACAGTTAGAAGCCGAGTTTTCTCTCGCGAACCCACGTGTACAAGTTTCCCCGACTCAGCTCGCATGGCGTCCATTCGCGGTGCCGCGGGAAGGTTCGGGCGTCGACTTTGTGGGCGGTCTGAAGACCCTATGTGGCGCGGGTTCGCCGGTTCTGCGAGAAGGACTGGCTATACATGTCTACGCGGCCGACAAGTCCATGGGGAACGAAGCGTTCTGCAACAACGACGGTCACATGCTGGTTCTGCCTCAGCAGGGTAGGCTGGATATCCAGACCGAGTATGGAAGGTGAGGTGATTCCGCGGCACGTTGCCCGATTATGTGGCGCTTGGGATAACCGAGGACTCCAAAGAATGATGGTACGCCCAGGCGAGCTTGTTGTAATTCAGCGTGGGATGAGGTTCAAGATCAGACTACCAGATGGTCCTGTCCGCGGATGTAAGTCCCACCAGGGAGTACGTTGCGTGTTTTGACGAAAACTATCTGCATATGTAGACATCCAAGAGATCTTCGGTTCGCAATTCGAATTACCTGACCTGGGCCCCCTCGGCTCCCATGGCCTCGCAAACCCACGCGACTTCGAGTCCCCTGTTGCGAGCTTCGATGTTGACCAGTCTCCCTGGAAGAGTATGCGTTGATTCTCAATGATGCGATATACCCTTTCTGACGCTGTGTTTTTCTACATAGTTATTTATAAGTACGTTACGACAAACGAGTGCATCAGGTACAACTGCTAATCGGGGATATGCAGACTTGGAGGACAGCTATTTTCTTGCCAGCAGAACCACACGCCGTTTGACGTTGTCGCCTGGCACGGAAAGTTCGTTTCTCCATTGCCATATGCGCCCAGGCCTCTCCTTGCTAACGTACGTAAACCCACCCAAGCTACGTGCCCTATAAATACGCGCTGGAAAAATTTGTGAATGTCGGGAGCATCTCGAAGGATCACATCGACCCTTCCATCTTCTGCGTGTTAACAGCGAAGTCAAAGATACCCCACCACCCTCTGGTGGACTTTTTGATCTTCAGCCCGAGATGGGACGTCGCGAATCATACATTCCGACCGCCATTTTATCATCGGAATAGCTCGACTGAATTCATGGGCCTCTTATATGGAGAATACGGAGGTCGCAGCGATGGCTTCCAGCCTGGTGGTGCAAGCTACGAGACCGGGTTTTGCCCACATGGCGGTAGATCCGTTTTTCTGAGGCTTGACACGGCTAGGGTATTGACGGGATCCTGATTAGTTTCATACGAGGAATTCAAGAAGGCCACAGAAGCGGATTTGAAGCCAATGCGTATCCATGAGGGCACCATCGGTGCGTTTTGAGTCGAAAGCGACCTTATCCACTCGAGTCCTGACGCAGCGAAATTCGCACACAAAGCGTTCATGTTCGAGTCCAGTCTCATGCTTCCCCTCACCGACTACGCGACTAAGCGTTCTGGTGTGCTACACGGTGAGTTGCGTTTGGGTTGGACCTTTTCGTCGCATCGCAAGGTTTGACTTTGCGAGATCCCAGAGCACGAGCCGCAGATGTGGGATGGCCTACATGCCCAGTTCCTGGACCACCTGGGTGAGGTGAATGCGGAGCTGAGAAAGGTGGGTGCGCAAGAGGTCAATGTAAAAGCGAGTTGAAACAGGGGCCACGGAACGAGGGACAACGTACATCCGTATGATGGTATTGACATAACGTTGTGAGCATCCGATGTGCGCGATGAGAGAATGAAAAGCGCCTTGTTGATAGTCAAGATCGCATTCGCATGCCCGTACAGGTACGACACCCTGGTAGCGGACTCGCGAGGACGAAATGTCGGTTCACCAATTGGGAGAAGATCGTTCCCTCTCGCTCTCGCTCCAGTCCTATGTTTCTGATCCTGAATCGCGTCTCGGCGCCGCGGACGATATTCTCACATCCGTCCGAAGCTTTCCGTGACCCTTTCCCCTTCCTGCCGGCTGAAGTAACGCCGTCCAAGAGCGAGAGCGACTCGCACTGGCAACTAGCCACGTGATATCCTTTTTCATCAGTTCCTATCCAAAGGACGAGGTTCGATCTTAGATACACGCACGGCAACGCAGCATCGTCTTCGCTTGTACGATGCCCGACTCTATTGATAGGGTGCTGGGTTTCGGAGAGAAACCTCGGCCCATCGCACCGAATCCCTCGTTTCGAACGATACTGTACTCATCCAGGCAGGCCTCAGGGCTGCGGCCCCCGCTGGCAACGCCAAAACCCTCATGAACAGTGTTCTCTCCCCGTGTGAGGCGTCCAAATGACGAGTGTAGAAGGTGGCTACTCGACAAACGTGGATAAGTTACCAATGGTCGTCTAGATGACGACGGCGACTCGGACTTGGGCCTTCGACGTACGCCACTCCCGCCGCTTTATGCGCTTTAAAGTCTCGAAAACTACTTTTTTCGACTCTGCGTCGGACACGATGAGAATTCATCGTCTGGCGGATCGGTGATCGAGGTAGGTCATAAAGAGGCGTGGTAAGCACAAGGAGTCCTCTTATTGTTACCTTGAGGCCTTGAGGGCGATAGTACTCCCCTCGGCGGCCGGACGCCAAGCAGAATTTCTCTGGCTCGACAGTACGATGACCGACATCGGGCATTTGGAGATGAGTAGCCTGGGCTCCATACGAGGCTTCAGTAAGTGGAGACGTTATCGGCGTTGACAATGTTTCCTTTCCAAGTAGGCACCGCGGGACAAAGATAGAGGATGGCTTCTCGGCCCCGGTCAATGAGCAGCATAAAGCGACATCAGACCTTTGCTTCATCTACGGGTCTAGTTTAAACGATGAGACGCATTCACACAGGAACAATCGAGTCTACCTGGCATAATCGTGCTGTGCATCGAAGGTTATAAATGGCGCGTCGGATGAAGAGGTTGCAAAGTAACTTCTAATCAGACACACGAGGCAGAGCCTGAGACTGCCAGAGCTGACTGGTCTGCGAGACGCAAAGTCGCTCGACGCTTCGGAACCGGACGTAAACTCTATACGCGTCGATTCGATTCCTTTAATCTCGTGCGTGACGATAACCCACCGGTTTCCTGTTCGCGAGCTACCTGGATTTCGTGAAAGTAGTGTTACTAGCGCTATGAGAAGTCCAAGTCCTCTCTCGTACTGCCGCCAGAATCGGATCGGTCCATTAGTTGAGTTGAGGCGCTTCCGCCGTGTCGGCCTGACTCCTCTGTCTGGGTCTGGACGTACTTGCCAAATCAGCCCTTTGTAACCAATCAACTTGCCAAATGGCGTTGTTCAATTGAAAGGAGGTTATCACTGGAGTCATTAGCCTGGTGAAGAAACGAAAGTGGTAAGTGGTTGTTGCCACTCGCCACTCTTTCTGGTCTGACAGGTACCCCTTGACTAACCGGCACCACTCTAACTGCGAGCCAAACTACATACCCATCGACTGTCACTGCAGACATTCCTCGCACCCCGCAGCATGAAATTACCATTATTTGACCCTCCGCAGAGCTTGCGTGACCGCCTCTAAGACCTCTCAATCTCCGCATATATCCGAAGTGACCTGTGTCTGTGCGCTGAACTTGACTTAACTGACCCTACCCTCAGCTCCCCACTCATACCGTGAATCCCCATATCCCCGGTTATGGTCTTGGACGTTGAACTGCCTCTTTATATTCACAGTAAATTTAGATTTCTTATTGTAACGCCCGGTCGTTAGAAGCTCAAAGCTCGCCAAAGAGGGATAATATCCGCGGATTTTGTGTTTACGTGAAGGTGCGTGCAGAGCAGCACGAACGTCAGCCGCATGTCAAAAAAATACAATACACTGAGACGTCTACGTTCCGTGCGCTGATGGCGAAATCAACCTAACACTTGGGCTCCTATCTTTGGTTTGGCGATGTATGTCTTACTCTGCATTCCAATCGGAGCTGAATTATCGCCGGTACTGAAACGGTAAGTAAGCTGTCGTCGATATGGTGCAGCACGGTAACGGATGGCCAGTGCCCACAGGCCTTAAGGGTTGGGATGGCTGGCACTTCATGGGCAGTCCTACGGACGAGGGGAACTACG
>Ga0210393_10005385_pt1 | contig 10076 bp, 9 predicted proteins | sample IncBWC27OmetaG_FD_160068 | JGI IMG/M metagenome (GOLD analysis project Ga0210393, IMG submission 160068) | Forest soil microbial communities from Barre Woods Harvard Forest LTER site, Petersham, Massachusetts, United States - Inc-BW-C-27-O ...
CACCTTCGCCATGCGAACCCTGGAGGCATGGGGCGCGATGATCGAAAACGATGGCCGCGCTTACTATACGGCCGGCGGGCGAGTGTGGGTCATGGATCTGAAACCCGCCGAAGGCAAGAAGCCGCGGATGCCCGGCGCCGGCAAGAATTAGGGTACGGTTGCACCGCATCCTGCTCATTGACGACACGCCGGAGATTGCCGAGCTTCTCACGTTCTCGCTGCGGGATCATGGCTATGAGGTCTTCGCCTCGGGGTTTACCGAGAGCGTCAATGATTTGTTGCTCGAGCAACGCTCGGACGCGGTGGTGCTCGACTGCTCGGTCTTCGAGATGAGCGCGGCACTCTTTGACAGCGTGCGCCACCACCCGGACCACGCTGAATTCCCCGTTGTCATTATCAGTGACACGCCAGAAGAGGCCGACGCGGGTTTGCGCACGCGGAAAGCCCGAAGGGTCCTGCTGGTCCCAAAACCATTCACCGGATCTCAGGTAGCAAACGCACTGGACCGGTTGCTTGAATAAATATGCCTTTGTGGAACATGGACGATTGGCAATACGTCGAGCGTGAGGTCGTCACTGACCCCAAGGGCAGACAGTGGACCGTGGCTTTGATGGATGTGTTGGGACAGGAAGGCGATCCTGAGATGCCCAACAAGCTGCTTGAACTTCAATATTCCTCGGGCCGGTATTTCACGCTTGTCTACGCGGACGGAGGAGCGCTGCAGCGCGAGCGAGGCTACGCCACGCTGGACGAGGCCGTAACGGCATACGGAAGTCTGGTTGTCGGCGTCATCGACGGGAGCCTCGATCCATCGCAACCGGTCTTCCGCCAGGATCTGGAAGATTGACTCATGATATGGGCGCATGGAGGACCGGCATCTCTAGCGGCCGGGATCCAGATCTCGCATGATCACGTGAAGCACTTGCCCTGTCCGTCGAGCATCGCGCTCGGATACCACCGTCTTCGCCCCGTTTTCATTTGTAGGATCTCGATAGGTCCACGCGACCGCTGGCAGCCGAGCGCAGCCGCCGCGAATGAGTCCGGCTCGCTCGGCCACGGCGATCCGGGTCTCGAACGACCAATCGGAAATGCTTCCTGCAGGCGCGCCCGAAGCAACCAGCATAGCCAGGCCCTTGTTTTCCAGCGCATCGGTGACGATCGCTTCCAGGATTCCGCAAGAAGTGAGCAGAGCCGAGTCGTAGTCCCCATCATCGAGGGCGCGCCGGCTGTCGGCGAAGGCTTGCTCAAGGACCGGCCGGAGTTCATGGCTGTGAACGAAATCGAAGCGGTGGGGAGGCGGCGCCGCCGATGAAGCGGAAATGATCGGGCCAACGTCTGTTCCAGAGAGCGAGGCAACCGCCTGCTCAAGCACGTCGAGCAGCCGTTTGACAATCTCGGACGGAGCCGCGCCTTCGACCGCACGACCTGCTGTCGAGCGCATCAGGAATGCCTCACTAAACGATCGGGCAAGCCAATGAGCCTTGCTGCCTCCAGACAATTGATTGATGGTTACACCGCAGTCTTCCTGCCAGGCGCGGGTGCTTGCAATCGCCGATTGGTCGGAGGGATCGTTTGTCAATGCGTCGCGAAGTTGGAGCCCGCGGCGCATGAGGCCATCGAGATGAGCAAGGTAAGTCTCGATCTGGGCTTGCAGGGTCTGGTCCATCGCAGCGTCTCGGACTACTGGCCCGGCAGAGGCTGGCTCTGCGGGAACTTGCCGTTAAGAATCAACGCGCACATCAGAACTGCGATCTCTTCTGCGGGTCGCGTTTTCTCAGGCGACTCGATGGGGCAACCGTCTACGTTGCCATGATTTACGAATCCTTGACATTCCCGTACGAGAGTGATAGATTCGCTGCCGCTAAGTGGTTCGATCACTGGACCAGTTTAGCACAGTCCCTTTTTGAAATATCGATTTCTTAGCGGTTAAGTCTATGTTTGCGAAGCGTACCAGTCCCCCGTGCAATTCCGTTCCGGACAGAAGTGGAGCCCGACGAAATGCCGTCGATCGACCCTGCTGGCCGAAGTCGAGACCCACGAATCTACGGAACAAATTGGGGCTGGCGGTTGTGCTTGAGTATTGTTAAAGTCTAGCGCGCTGTGACGGAGGTATACCTAAATGGCTGCATCTCCAGCCTCGCTGATTCACCCCTCTCGTATTCCCAACCGTTGGGTCCAGTTAACGGCAGGCATCGTTGCGATGATGGCCATCGCGAACCTGCAGTACGCCTGGACTCTTTTCACCAAGCCGATCCAGGCGCATCTGCATGTCTCGCTGGTTGCGGTTCAATGGACGATTACTTTGTTTGTCGCCCTTGAAACTTGGCTTGTGCCTTTCGAAGGATATCTGGTCGACAAAATCGGGCCGCGCTTCATGCTGGGGGTTGGCGCAATCCTGGTAGGGCTGGGCTGGATCGGCGCGGGTCGCGCCGAAACAATAAACGTCCTCTACTTCTGGTATGCAATGGGAGGTATCGGAGCTGGCGCAGTCTATGGAGGAACCATCGGGAACGCGCTGAAATGGTTTCCTGACCACCGCGGTCTATGCGTCGGCCTTACTGCCGGAGCCTACGGAATCGGCACGGCGACCACAATCTCTCCGATAGCCTCCATGCTCAAGACTTCGGGCTACCAGCACACGTTCATATTCTGGGGAGTGGTTCAAGGATTCGTCGTGCTGGCCGCGGCCCTATTCCTGGCCAAGCCGCCAGAGGGGTGGACGCCGCCAAACTGGAAAGAGAAACAGGCGAAGATCAGGGGCAAAGTGAAGACGTCGGCGCGCGATATGACGCCGATAGAGATGCTGCGCCAACCGTCGTTCTATGTGCTCTACCTGATGCTGACGATGTTGGCATTTGGCGGTATCGTGGTCACCGTACAACTCAACCCCATGGCTTCTTCGTACCATGTGGACAACGTCGTCGTCGTTTTCGGCATGACTGCGTTAGTGCTGGCGATCACGGTCGACCGAATTCTAAACGGGTTGACGCGTCCATTCTGGGGATGGGTGTCGGACAATATCGGGCGTGAGAACGCGATCTTCATCTCCTTCATCCTGGAGGCGATCGCGGTGTTCGCTCTCCTTCAACTGATCAGCCATCCAGTCTGGTTCGTTGTGTTGTCGGGCTTGTGCTTCTTCGCATGGGGCAATATCTATTCCTTGTTCCCATCGATTACAGGCGATCTGTACGGAAACAAATGGGCGACCACCAACTATGGCGTTTTATATACCGCGAAGGGATTGGCTACGCTCTTTGCGGCACCCGGCGCCGCCTGGCTGTTTGCCAAGACCGGGTCGTGGACGAAGGTTTTCTGGGCCATGATTATCTGCGATGTAATCGCAGCGTTCATGGCTTTGCTATGGCTAAAGCCTCTCGCAGCCCGCGTCGTCAAGGATTCGGAGCGTTCGGATTCGGGAACCGCCGTGACGACGGGTTCGCCGGCGATCAAAGCACGAGTAGTGGCCTAGCGCCAGTCGAACTGCGACAAACGCTGGAGGCCTTTGTCAAAGAGGGCTCCAGCGCCAGTTATCCGGCCGCGTGCGCTGCCATACCCTTGGCAGCCAAGTTCGCGGGCCGCGTGGTTGCGCCATGCGTGTCGGTATTGTTGATTTTGAACTGGCCCACTAGTTTGCGCAATCGGGTGGACGTTTCAACCAGTTGCTGCGCCGCCTTCTGAGTATCGGTGGCTCCGTGCGTGGTACCCTGCGCCGCCTCTGCTACTCCCGCAATGTTGCTGGTGATTTCCCCGCTGCCCTGCGCTGCTTCACTCACATTGCGCGACATCTCGTTGGTGGTCGCGTTCTGCTCCTCTACCGCAGTGGCAATCGTCCCTGAGATGTCGTTGACTTGATTGATCACCGCGCTAATGGATGCTATCGCATCCACCGCTGCCTTTGTGTCAGCTTGAATGGCTTCGATCTTGTGGCTTATATCTTCGGTCGCCCGGGCGGTCTCTTTCGCCAGTTCCTTGACCTCATTAGCGACTACGGCAAATCCCTTGCCGGCCTCACCTGCGCGGGCGGCTTCGATAGTTGCGTTCAAGGCCAACAGATTGGTCTGCTGGGCAATTGAGGTGATGACTTTAATGACCTGGCCAATCTCACTCGATGACTCGCCCAGCTTGAAGACTGTGGCCGTCGTGCTTTCAGCCACCTTAACCGCGGAAGTCGCCACCCGCGCAGCTTCGGTGGCGTTCTTGGCGATCCCTTTGATGCTGTCCTCCATCTCTTCGGCTCCAGTTGCGACGGTCCGAAGGTTCTGGCTGACTGCCTGCGCCGCTTTCGAAACCACGTCGGCTTGGGCGGAGGTCTCCTCGGAACTGGCAGTGATCTGCTGGCTGGTGGTGTTCAATGCTTCGCTTGCGATGGTAACCTGTTCAGCCGTCCCCGCCACCTGAGAAATAATGTGGTGAATCTGATCCAGGAATGTGTTGAACCACTTCGCCAGTTCACCCAGTTCATCGTGGCTGACAATCCCCAGCCGCTTGGTGAGGTCGCCCTCGCCCTCCGCCAGATCCTTGACCATGCGGATCATGCTGTTCAGAGCTTTAGAGACGCTGCGTACCAGGGCCAGGCCCCAAACAATCAGAAGGAGAATTCCGACAATCACCGAAGCAAAGATGGTGAACTCAAGTCGCGCGGAGTGCGTCCTTACCCTGGCAGCATCGTCACGAAGCTTCTTGGCCACTTGATCCTGATCGCTATTAATGGCCCTCAGCAACGCCTCAAATGCGGGGTTCGATTTTTCGATGATGGCCTGGTGCGACTCGGCGTTACGGGCTTGCAGCACTAGATCGATAACTTGCTGGTTGGCCCGAACCAGGACAAGATACGCGGTCTTTACTCCGCCGTCGCCCGCGCCTGCCTGATCAAGTTTTGCCTCCCCATCCTTGACCAGTAACTGGTTTTGTTGGATCAACGATTCCATGACGTCGGGATCGTTCACCTGCACCAGTTTCTGCGTAATCCCTTGAACTCTCACCGCCAGGTCCAACAGCTCGAAGGAATGTTGGGTCTGCTCGCGCGCGGTTGCGGCAACGCTTTGGGCCGAACCAGCGGAAACCTTTAGCAAGTATGCCAATCCTAGAACGGCGGCCACCGTGATCGCCACAGAAGCCCCGACCAGAAAAATCATGCGGCGAGCGATGTTTTGATTTCTCATTACCTGGGACGCTCCGTCTGCGGGTCTAGTTGTGAAGCTTGTCCACCCGCAAGCCGAAGACGATGGATCCAATAGGCTTTCCACCATCGAGCACCGGCAGACCAACCTGGATGAGTTGCTGGCCCGTGGAATCATCCACCTTAACCGAACCAATCCAAGTCCCTCCGGTCATTGGTACTTCGTGTTTGGGCATTCCCTTGTGCGTCCAGTGTTCGGTCTTGGCGTCAAATCCGACTTTGCAACCATCCGCTCCCGAGACAAAGACCTTTGCAATCGTGTCGTCGGCGTTTTTTTTCGTTTTTAGGTATTCAGATAGTGGCGTCGTCGCCGTGGAGCGGACGAAGGGATCGAGCACGGTAAGGCTGTGCCACTTGTCATTGGTCATGGCTGCGGCCTCGGCGCTGGCGGGAGCTGTGTTGTGAGCCTTTACCTCTTTCACAATTTCCGAGTCGGTGCTGAACGCTGCCAACTGCTTGATCTTGGCATCCAGTTTCGCCTTGATCTCGGGCGGAGCCTGACCAAGACCGGCGCTCGCGCAGATCAAAATCATCAAGCACGGCGCAAACGCATTCTTCCATGCAGTCATAATCAATTCTCCTGAGTCAGCGTCATGGACGAGCCACCAGTGGCGTGTAAGTTTGTCCGGCTTAGCACGGTTTTCCGCGATCATCGTCCTTGATGAGGTTTTTATCGGCGTGATGTGAGAAAACCTTTAGAGGCAGCGATTTGACTGGGCAGGAGGGAATGGAATCTACAAGGAATGCCGTTGCTCCAGGCTGAACTAGGCCGGCAAGTGCTTGCCGCGGGTCTCCGCGGCGAATGGAATCAGAAGCAGTCCGAGCGCGAAAGCAATAGAAGTCATCGCAACAGGAGTTCCGAGTGATCCGAAGTGCCGGATGCCCGCTCCTACCAGGAAGGTGATTCCAGCGCCGCCAAAGCGCGCGAAGGAGGTGGAAAAGGCAAAAGCGCTGGCCCGGCACTCCGTAGGATATTGCTCGGGTAGCCAAAGAGTGTATACGGCGAAGTTGGCCCCGCCCAATCCCAGAAAAAAGAGACAAACGAAAAACCACGGTAGTGCAACGGCTCCCAGATAGAAGACTTTGCCGAACGTGAGCGCAATGAACACCATCATGAGAGTGAAGAAAACCGCCAGCGCTCCGCGTCGTCCTACGCGCTCTGCCAGCCACGGCATGGCCAGGCAGCCGAGAATCGTGGCAAACGAGACCAGCATGATGCCCCAGGAGGCAAGCTGAGCGGCCTGAGCAGTCGCGCGGCCACCCGCTTCCGCGACCGATGTGATGGCAGCCGGGACATAAACAGTTCCAGCCCACAGACCACAGATGGACGCCAGCATGAGAAAAGAATTGATTATGGTGCGGCGGCGCCACGCGGGTGAAAAGAGCGTCGCTAGAGGGCGCCAAACCGCCCACGCGCGGACAACGTTTTCTTTCTTCGTCCACGCGGCAGGCTCACTAACCCCGTGTCGCACCCATGCCAATAGAAGTGCCGGCAATCCCCCGACAATGAACATGGCGCGCCAGCCAAAACGGCTGCCAATGGCATAGTTTGCCAGCGCCGCGAGAAATATGCCGACGTAATATCCCGTGTGCATCAGGCCCGCGCCTGCGCGTCGCCGACTCTCCGGCCATTCCTCGGCCACGAACGTCCCGCCCATGGCCCATTCTCCGCCAATGCCCACACCGGCAAGCAGGCGAAGAATCGCCAGTTGCCACACCCCGGTAACGAACGCGCTTAAGAAAGTGAATGCCGAATACCACAGGATGGTCAGCATGAGAGTGCGAACACGGCCAAACTTGTCTCCGATTGGCCCCCAGAGGAACGCAAGTCCCCAACCAATCAGGAACAACGCGAACAGCAAGCCTCCGTAGAGTCCGATGTTGCCTTTGGTGGCCGGAAGTCCGGTGCGTGGCAGCAATTCGCGCAGCGAAGGTACCAACACGAGCGCATAAACGAAGGAGTCCATGCCGTCCAGCGTCCACCCACCCCACGAGGCCCAGAAGCCGCGAATTTGATTCCGAGTGAGAGCTGGGGATGGCGAGAGGGCGGAGACAGAATGGTTTGCTTGGTTCGTGGGGGAGACGGGCATGACAGTGGGGAACTATACCAAAATGTGCCCGGCTGTCGTGAACTATATTCGGGAAATATATTGAACACACGGGCCGAATCTCTGATCCGCAGCCAAAGCAGGCCTTCTACCTGAGTTTCGCGGAGCAAGGTTCCCATCACTCCCGATTTTCTAACTGTTGATCTGAAGCGAAATCACGATCAGCATGCCCTCAAAGAACAGCCTGACCTCAATGGTAGGCGAGTCAGACGAAGAGTGAAGCGTATAGTCACTGCCGGTGACCACCGTGGGTGGGGAGAGCATGCAACCTTCTGCCAGACCGGCAATCTTGTTTTTGAAGTTGCCAGCCGCCATGTTGCAAACTTCGCCGAGAGCGTCCGAGACTTCGGGACCTACCTTGTCCAGGTCCACGCCCAACATCTTCGAGGCCATCAGCGCGGCCGCCTTCCCGTGGCAGCGGATGCTGAGCAGTCCGCACAGTTGCCCCGCTAGACCTACCATGGCGGTGTAGTCTGGTGTTCCTTCTTCGCTGTCTAACGGTGCGGTCAATTGGCAGCCCAGCATGAGTTCGAAGACTTCCCGCACCGCCATTTCGAGCAGGGGAGTCCAATTTTCATGGTTGCGGTCGGCGGCCTGCGCTGGACTGTGCGAGCTCATGATTTACCTGCCAGCACCGGAACCACATGTTCCCGAACCTGCTCCGGCGTGAATGGCTTGCGAATGTAGCCGCGCGCGCCCGAGGACAAAGCCTGGACCACGTGCGACTCACTCCCTTCAGTCGTAATCATGACCACGGGGACGTCTTTGGCGTTGGGCACGCCCGGAAGCTGCTTGATGAATTCCAGTCCGTCCATGACCGGCATGTTGACATCACAAAGAATCAGATCGACATGATTCTCCTGGAGAACAACCAGTGCCTCGGCGCCGTTACCGGCCTCCAGGACCGGAGCCAGATCGATGCCCGCCTGGCGCAGTGAACGTTCCACGATTTTTCGCATGACGGAGGAGTCGTCGATGATAAGAGCACGTATCGGCATAAGTCTGAATTGGCGAGACGCCTTCAAGGCTCGCTTTTGGATACATCGGCGTAGGGTGACAGGACTTTAGGAAAATGGGGCCGGCGGGGAAGTTTTCAGTCGTGCCGAGTGCTAACGGATCGCGCAGAAACTGTAAAGGTGTTTAAGAGGGCTCAGTTTGGATCGCACTGCGCTGAAAAGATTGGAGGCGCGGGTCGGAATCGAACCGACGCATAAAGGTTTTGCAGACCTCTCCCTTACCACTTGGGTACCGCGCCCCATGAATTAAATTAGCGTGATACGGAGCAAAAGTCTACTCGCATACGCGAAGTGGTCGATCCGGTTCTATGCGAATGCAAGAGAGCATTGTATAGTTATAGTTCCCGCTTCAGCCTGTTCGATTTACAAGAATTGGGCACAGTCGGCCTTATTCAGGAATGTTTTGAGGATCGCTTGGGTATCCGACTAACGGCGGGTTGAACGGAAATCGCTTACCTAACTGCCGCATACGAAAGCTTTTGCTCGGCTCGGCAAGGGCGAGAACGGTTTGAACACGGCTCGCAATTGAGATATCCGGATTACAAAACAGCACGACGGACGCCGGACCTGCTCCTTATATGTAGCCGCAGAGGCGCCAGGGTCCGAAACGTGGCCTCCCCCTCGGTCTCGTTGGCGATGTGGTTTGTCTTCGACACGCGAGGAGCCCGATGATTCCCAGTATGAGCGATGTGGTTCTTGCCGTCGCCGCCATCCCATTCATCTACTATTTGATTGCGCTGTTCAGTTCGTGGCAATTCTTTCGGCGGACTTGGCCGCGAAGCGCTGCTGATCACACGTTTACCCCACCCGTGAGTAATCTGAAGCCGATTCGCGGACTCGATCCTGACGCCTACGAGAACTTCGCTAGCTTCTGCCAGCAAGACTATCCCGATTACGAACTGCTCTTTTGTGTCGGCGGCGAGGATGACCCGGTTGTTCCCGTATTGCAAAAGCTAGCGCGTGATTTTCCCGAGCGTCGCATTCGGGTTCTGTTCGGCTCAGGCGGAAGAGGATCGAACGACAAGGTAGTCAAGCTGGCTCGCATGGTCAGCGAAGCACAGCACGAAGTGGTTGTCATTAGCGACAGCGATGTTCGCGTGCGGCCCAATTACCTGCGAACCGTGGTTGCGCCTTTAGCCGATCCCAGGGTGGGAGCGGTCACCTGCTTCTACGCGGCCATCGAAGATAAAACCCTGACTGACAGTCTGCAGACCATTGGGATGTTTTCCGACTTCTACGCCGGTATCCTGGTGGCGCGACAGCTCGACGGAGTGAAGTTTGCGTTGGGTCCTACTATCGCCACTACGCGCACACGGCTGGCTGGATTCGGCGGCTATGAAGCGATTGATAACCGCCCTGCCGACGATCTGTTGGTAGGCCGCCTCATTGCCGAACAGGGCTACGAGGTTGATCTCCTGCCCTACACGATTTCGACGGTCGCCGATTACGGGTCGTTGCGCGACCTATTCCATAAACGCCTGCGCTGGATCGTGGTCATGCGCCATATGCGGCCTTGGGGACATCTCGGCCTGCTTCTCACGCAGGGGTTGCCGTGGTCTTTAGCGGCGATAGCTATCCGTCCGTCAGCAGGAGTGGCGCTTGGTTATCTCGGCACGTACTTTACGCTGCGATTGGCTATGACGTGGACGGTCGGTATCTGGGGGTTGAAGCAAACTTCGCTGTGGAAGAAGTTAGGACTGATTCCTGTCTGGGATGCCTTGGCTTTTCTTATTTGGACGACGAGTTTTGCGCGCAAGAGCATCCGCTGGCGGG
>Ga0210393_10005386_pt1 | contig 10075 bp, 9 predicted proteins | sample IncBWC27OmetaG_FD_160068 | JGI IMG/M metagenome (GOLD analysis project Ga0210393, IMG submission 160068) | Forest soil microbial communities from Barre Woods Harvard Forest LTER site, Petersham, Massachusetts, United States - Inc-BW-C-27-O ...
CCGTATTGCTACGGCAACTGCGCACGCGACTTGCATGTGTTAAGCACGCCGCCAGCGTTCGTTCTGAGCCAGGATCAAACTCTCGTTTGAAGCCTGTCGCTTGGCGCAAAAAAAATAGCCCCGGTTTTATCCGGAGCCAGCCTGCCAAGCAAAATTGTTAGTCGCTCAAATCACTCAAAGTCCCCATTCACGCTCGAAGGCGATGAATAGGGTCGAACAGATTCTGGCACATCTATCAGGTTGTCAAAGAGCGTTTGTTCTACCCCCCTGTCCAGCAGAGTGGTTACCAACGAACTCACTAAGATTAGCATACGCTCCGAATATGTCAACACCCCATTACAACCAAAAATTAGTTTTCCACACGCTTCCTCAGCCTCATCGCTATCCCCTTCAATCGCTATGCGATGCCGCGTCCGCATCGCTCCGATTTCTTCGTGCAGGGCGGCTTCATGCCGCCTCTCTTTAGGGGGGTGGACATTCTTGTCCGCCATTTGCGATATGCAAAAAAACTCCGTCCCTCCCGCGCCGATCCCCTTTTGTTTTTCCGCTCTGCTTCCCGGGAGCGCTCAGTTGTACCCTTCAACTGCGGTTCGGGCCGGTTTGGGAATTTGCCAAAGAAGTTGGGAATCCGGAGCTCCATTGGGATACAACCGCACCGGTTCGCCGTTGGTGGGTATCAGAACGATGTCAACGCGGCGATTGTAAGCCAGCCAGGTCGCACGGGAATCGCGCACCCACTTTTTAGGCGGCTGGTTTGGATTTTGCATTTGCAGGTTGCTAACTGTGGCTTTGTCCAGCAATTTCTGCTTGCCGTACGCTGAAGTATCGATCTTTTCTGCGGCGATTCCCTGCGAAACCAGGAAATCCTTCACGCGCTGAACCCTGCGTTCGGACAAGGCATCGTTGTATTGATTCGCGCCGCGTTCATCGGTGTTTCCCCCGAGCGACAACTTCGCGTCAGGGTCGTATTCGAGATACTGTTTGAATCCGGTGGCAATGGTTGTCAATGCTTCCTGCTGACTGCGAACGAGTCCCAGCGCTGGATCATCCTTGGTAGGATAGGCGGTCGGGAAGAAAACGCTGTTGAGTTGCACAGCGGGAACGGGTTCAACGGAGCCCTTCAGGCGTACCGCCACCGTCTTGGTTTCCGATCCACCACATGCATTGGTCGCGTTCAGCGTGTATTTGAACTCTTCGTCCACGGGACCAATGCCGCTCTGCGTTGGGCTGAGGCTGATAGACTTCGTGCCGCTGGAATCTACAGAGCCACCCGGATTCAGCGAGTTGGCGTCGGAGTTTGACGACGACCAATTGAGTGTCGTGCTCCCTTGTTCGATGATCTTGTCACCGATTCGGCGGTACCTGACCTCCGTGGGTGCAGCGGTCAGCGATGATTGCACGGTAGGGTTGACCTCCACCGTGGTGCTCGGCGTTGTCACGCCACCTGGTCCTGAAGCTGTGAGCGTATACACGGTGGTTTGCCGAGGCGAAATGGTTTTCTCGCCCGACGTTGGAACAGGGCTCATGCCACTCATGTCCGCTTCCACAGTTTCTTTGGAAACCCAGGCTAGCTGTGTATTTTGGTTGCAATCGATTTTCGACGGAGTGGCGGAGACCGACGCGCTGACAGGCGCCACAACAACGGTGGCGCTTGCAACACCGGCCTTAAAGCGTTGCGCCAATACAGCCAGCTTGCCGGGGACGCAATCTGCTGTCTTGCACTCCGAGCCACGTGGCCAGGGCTTGGTCTTTTCTTTTCCATTCGAGATATTAACAATCACGCGCTGGTCTGCCGCGACCGTGACCGGGCCCGACCACACTTCCTTGCCATAGCGAGTGACCGTCACTTGGTGAGTTCCTGGTGGCACGATCAATTCCTGGCGCCAAAATAAAAAGTCGTTATCGAACTCATCCACGTGGCCCACGAAGTACAGGGACTTCTTGCCATTCAGAAGAACGGCGGCGGCTGTCGCCCCATGAAGCCCTCCTGCCTCAAGCTGGATGCGACCACGCGGGCCGGGCACGGGTTCGCCAGCGGGCTCCAACTTTATGCCCAGAGGAACCGTCTTGTCTGAATCCATCGAAACCTCTTGCTCGACAGACTTGTACCCGTAGTTAGCCACAACCACGTGGTGTGAACCGACGTCGAGCTTGATGGTCCGGTTGCCGGGACCAATCGCCTTCCCGTCGACAAATGTGTAGGCCTGCTTCGGGATCACCGACATCTTCAGCTTTCCTTGCTTCGCGTCTTGCGCAAATGTAACCGAGCTGAGCAACACCGTTGCGCCAAGCCCCAGCCAAATAGCCTTAAATCCTTGAAGCTTCATAAAATTATCTCCTGCCCGCACACCCGCCCACGCACTATCGGGTAATTGGGCTGACTGCGGGCAGATTGGGCTTCCGGTGGCGCCAGCGCAATTGGTAATTCTGACAGGACTAGGACCACACACCCAGACAACTCGCAATCATCCCCAGTGTCCCGAAAAAAGGCAGTCCAAACAGCGTGGATAGCCCGAGAGCATCTGTCACCAGGAAATGCAAATCGCCGTTATGGTTAATCAATTGGATGGGTTCCCGGTGATTGACTGTCAGGGAGGAAGGAAAGGCTGTTATATATAGTCCTAGTAGTCCTAGGACTGTATATGCCACCGAAACTCTTCCGTCCTACTCTCGCCGGGCTCCTGGTCTTAGCCTTTGCCACCTCCGGATTCGCCCGGGGGCAGTTTTGGGACTTTCTGGGCTATACCCGGGTTGACGGGGCGCAGGATCATGGCAGGATCCTGGTCACTCGTCGTAGCGGGCTTTTTCATACGATTCAGTTGCGGGTCAGTGGTGACGCGATCTTCTTTGATCGCTTGATCGTTCACTTTAGTAATGGCACTTTTAAGGAGTTCGTGGTGAGTGGCCGGATTTCGCCCGAGGGAAAATACTATGTAATGGACCTGCCCGGTGAAGATCGCGTCCTTGAAAGCGTTGAGCTTCGGTATTACAAAGAGGCTTGGGGGCACATTCCGAGGGTGAGTCTGTATGGTGTCCATTCGGAAGAGGGTGACCACTCAAATATCACGCCAGAACAATAGAGGTCATGGGCCTGTGCGCCGCGGGTACAAGCTGGGAATGATAAACCGCCGGCTGTGGCAATCAGGAGAAAGAATGGCCCACCCTTGCCAAAATCAAAACCGCAAGGGAAGGCCACCCAAGAATTTCTGCTAAGTTAAGCGTGCGCCACCCGCAGATTGTGGGATTTTGACTGCTGTCGGGATTTATCGACAGCTATCGCGGGAAACGGCCTTGAGCTGGAAGAACGTGACACCAGTTCCCAAAGAATCTCGCGTGACCTCGAACTGGGCCGCTCGATCGCAACTCAGCCAATTGGGTTCCTTGCCGCCCTCGAAATCCAGCTCATTCTCGATGGGTTTCTCCACATTGGTAGGCAGCAAATCGTTGCGAACCACCTGTCCATTGCGAACGAAAACAAGCTGGCGCCGAAGCTCCGCGGCATCGAACGGCAAACCGACCGCACTACGGCGTGCAGCAGGTGACACGACGTAATCGAAATAGAACATCCTGTCCCACTCGAACGGCGTGACCTCGCGCAGTTGGACGACGCACCTGGCCGACGGCCGGCACCGGTCGGTTATGGCGCGGCCTATGCGCCCCTCAATGCTACTTGGCGTCACACGGTTGCATCCGGCAATAGCTACGAACACCGGCAGGATTGCCAGGAGCCTTCTGTTCATAACAGCATCATCGCACGTGAAGATATTTGGCGTGAATAGCAGCTCTCAACCACGCTCCACGCCCGGATTCTTTTCGAATCATGAAATCCAGGGACAGACGGGACGTTTTCTGAAATTTTTCTGCTCCATGATCGGAGAAATCTAGGGTAACGTTCCGTCTGTCCCCATTCTCTCGACGGCTTGGAATTAGCAGTGCCCCAGGCAAAAGCTGCCGCCCGCGATAATCATCCCGAAAGAAGAAAGGCGAGCGACGATGAAAACGGATTTGCTGCGATTCAATGGCGCTGTCAAACGGGATCCCGCCATCGATGCGTGGCTGAAAGAGCATGTAGGTGAATTGGGCGCCATCGCGCATCAGTGGTTTGAGGTGATGCGAAAATGCGGAGACGAAGTCCGGGAGCTCTTGCATGACGGCTTTCCGGTCGCCTGTTTGGGAGATGCGCCCTTCGGCTATGTGAATGTATTTACCTCGCATGTAAACGTGGGGTTCTTTCACGGCGCAGCGCTGCCGGATCCGGCTCGCTTGTTGCAGGGCACCGGCAAGTTCATGCGTCATGTGAAGCTAAGACCAGGAACGGCCACAAACGACGCAGCGCTCAGCAGGCTCATAGATGCGGCGTACTCGGATATAAAGGCGCGCGTCGAAAACGGCTAGCTACCTAATGTTATTGTGCATCGTTCCGAACCAAGGGGACACACGGGATGTCCCCTTCGAATTTATCAAACCGCTAAAATGCAAGAAAACGTTCCGTCTGTCCCCGGTCTCCCATCCGCCTTTGAGTGCGAGAGCGAAGCTCTCGCTTTTCCCACCTGCGCACCCACTCTCATCCCAAATTCAGGGCACAAGGAGATGTTGTAAGGTGTCTAACACTCTAGGCGGCTACTGCCCCATTCCCCGGGCAGAGCTTCCCTTTTTGTCCCTGGATTCCCGCGGAGGCTGATTCGTGCGTTGCGCCGCAGCCCGATCTCTACGACTTTATCTTCGAATAATTTTCCTGCTCTTTGCGGCGCCGTCTCTCCTCACGGCCCAGGACGCGCGACGTTCCACGGAAACTCCGCGTCCCGCCAATCCCACCCTCGCCCAACTCCTCTCCGAACTCCACACAAAAGCCCGCTCCCTCGAAACTTCTTCCGGCATGCGCTCCAGCTTCCAGTCCTTCCTCGCCGCGCATCATCTCGCGCCGGACAGCCTCCGCTACTCCGACTACGTAATGGCGCGCCTGCTCTTTGAAGCCACCCGCGACGCCGGCCTCTGGAATCTCCATTGGAGCATCACCGATCAACCTCCCAACTCCGACCGCATCTGGCAACAATGGAAAGCCGCCGGCCGCCCGTCGGTCCTGAAGTCCACCGCCACCGCGGAGTGCGACGAACTCTCCGCCCTCTACGCGTTTCTCGCCGAGCGCGAAGGAGTGAAAACCGTCGGCCTCTTCTGGCCCTACGCCAATCACACCGTCGCCGTCTGGGCTCTGAAGCCAACCGCCGGGCCGGCGATCCGCGTGGTCGTCCCCACTTCGCAGATTTTCCTCACCGAGTCCGACATGTTTGACACCAGAACCTTCGATCCCTGGCGCCAGAAAACCATCTACGAATACACCCGCCGCAACGCCCCGGATTCCTACGAACTCCCCAAACCGCTCTTCGATTTTTTCCTGCAACAGGTGGACAAGTACGCCGGCGCTTCCGACGCCACCCTCCAGCGCCTCCGCTATCTCCGCGAAGCCGTCCTCCTCCGCGCCTGGACCCCACAACAAGCAGCCCAGGACGCCCTAAACCGCCGCGAAGCCCTACCCTCCGTCCTCGAAGAAGATCGCGCCGCCTTCTATCATTTCGCCATGGATATGCGCTCGGAACCCGCGCTCTGAAATATTGTTGCGTTGACCGCCACAACATGTAGGCGTCCGAGATCGGGGAACGCGGAAGCAAGAATTGCCCACCCTTGCCAACTGCAACTCATAGGGGAAAGCCACTCAAGTGGCTCTTAGACTGCGCCACCCGCCAGTTCGCGGCCTAGTGCTGGCACAACTTGAACTATCATGGACCGCATGGATATAGTTTCTCCTAAGGTACGCAGCAAAATAATGGCTGCTGTTAAAAGCAAGAATACCTCCCTTGAGAGATTCGTGTTTGCACAGCTCAAAAAAAAAGGAATTCGCTTTAAAGCACATTACAACCGCGTCCCGGGGACGCCGGACGTAGCTCTACCATCCCACAAGAAGGCGATTTTCATTGACGGGGACTTCTGGCATGGATTCCGATTTCCGGCTTGGAAGAAAACAATCAAGTCGAAGTTTTGGAGGGACAAGATTGAATCAAATAGGCAGAGGGACTTGAGGACTTTTCGTAAGTTGCGACGACTGGGCTGGAAGGTCCTTAGAATTTGGGGCCACGAAATTCACAACGATCCGTCCGGGACGATGAGAAGAGTCCGCGAGTTCGTCTCACGTGGCAACCCCAGAAAGGTGCTCCCTCACGCTAGCGGCGATGGCGCGCGCTAATTCCACTGGAACGGCATTTCCGATATATTGAGCGACTTTCGAAATCTTCATCTTCTCGCCAGGATCTTGGAATTCATATCCATCGGGAAACGTCTGGAGGCGGGCAGCCTCCCTTAGAGAAATTGCTCGATTTTGCGTTGGGTGCCCGAATCTACCCGTTCCAAGAGTGTGAAACTGGGTGGTTATGGTTGGTGCTGGTTCATTCCATCTCATTCTGCCGTAGACTGTACACCTGTAGGATTGGCCTTTCTTCTTCTTGTAACATTCTGGAAGTAGATCCCGCCTCCAACTAGTCGCGCTCCCGCCATTCTTCGGAGTCGCCTTGATCCGTCTCATATTTAGGCTGCTTAGATTGCTGGCCCGATGGAGCGAGTCCGATCTACTCGCTTGCCCCGCTCGGATTGGAGGGAGATCTCCTATTGCTCGCTCTACAGATACCGGACAATCGAGACGTGTCGGACCAATGAGAGAGATCGAACCGAGGCGAGAAGCCAAAAGGACCAGTCTCCGCCGATGTTGGGGAACTCCGTATCTTGAGGCGTCGACCACTCTATATTGGTACGTATATCCGCCCCTTCTGAGCGTTTTCAAGAAACGGCCGAAGACCGGAAACTTCTTGGGATTTGCAAGCTCAGCGACATTTTCCATGGATACAATCTCCGGGCGCACCTTAGCAATCAGGCGTCTGAAGGAGTCGAGCGACTCCCATTTCCCGTCCGAACTCTTGTAAACTGAGCGTCCAAGATTTAGGGTGGAAAAGGGTTGGCATGGGGCACATCCTACTAAAACCCTCACTGTGCTCCCAGCATAAAGCTTCTCCAATTCCGCCGGGCGAACCTTGGCAATCTCTTTTTGAATGAACCTGCATCCGTTGTTTTTTTCATACCCATAACGGCAGGCTCCATCTATGTCTATTCCGGCCACTACTTCGAACCCTTCAAGGACAAACCCATGGGTGAGTCCGCCGATACCGGAGAACATGTCGATTACTTTCACCCTAACTGAGCGATCCAAAGTCATCGTATTTAGGATCGACTAAACATAAGTAACTTTTCCAATTTCCCGGGAATCACGAAAGTTGGATACATGAATTTTTTCCCGAAGCCAACAGCGCTCTCCGCTTTGGTCTCAACCGCAACTATCCACAAAGTCGGTAAGCTCGCAGCTTTCGCCTCATCATATTCGGGGCCACTGAGGACCCCCGTTGAGAAAAAGCCTTCCTTGTCCACAGCGCGCGAGGCGCTCCTAAACTTGAGCATTACTTGCTTCTTGAACTTCCCGGCAATCTTCTCCACGACAGCAGGGATGGTCCTGTCTCGCCAAGTGTTGTCCGACTTCGTTTTAATAAACGACACTAACTCCATCGCCGCTTTCCCCGAAATAATGACGCCCTCCCTTCCCACCTCCTCCAATTCTTCTGCGTTGCGATCGAAATATCCTTCCAGCTTTAGCAACACCTTCGAGAAAACACTCGGCGGCTGGGGTACTGTCACGATGTTCGGATAGACCTGCTTGCCCGGGTTTAACGTGTCCGCTGTATTTACGCTTAGCACCCCTTGACGCGTAGTCCGGAGATCGTAGGTAAATTCTACAGGGAAAGTTGAAGGATTATCCTTATGTTCTTCGATGTACTGGCGCAAATCTTGGTCGGATCGGTGAATATCACGAAACCTGTAGTAGAGATATTTTGGCACGAAGAGACGGGTATAAGCTAGGCGAGGGAGTCGATACCCAAACATCCTGGCATGCTGATGCATCGTATCGATTTGGGAAACCTTCGAATCCCTCAAATAATAGGTTACGAGAAGATCTCGAATCGCAATTCCTCTGCCTAGGGTATTGCCTCCAATCAAAAAGTTGAGTCCCGGTCCATACGCGATACCTTGTCTCTTCGCCCTAGCATTGATTACCAGAATCTTTCTTGTTTTTAGATATTGGATCAAGATTTCGTATAGCTTGGGGAGTAGAGGCGTTTTTTCCCCGAGGCTCTTACTCAAATCATAATATTCCTGACTGAACTCCTTCATTAGCTGTTGCTCGCCGGCTCCGGATTTCAACAAGGCAGCCAGCACGTCATTGAGAAAGCTGCTAATCCTTTTCTTTGCCACATCTTGTTCATCGTTTTTTAGGCTAGGGTGACACAGAAACGAGTAGCCTTTTCCATGTTTCGGCGTGCCATCGTTTGCAATCGCAGCGGCGGCGGAGAGGAGGTAGAACAGGATCGCTCGGCGCAATCCTTCGGGAATAGGTCCGCTTGCGTTAAGAAGCTTTTGCTTCTCATCGCGCGAGACGATTCTTATCAACGAATGTTTATTCTGCTCGGGCTCATCATCATTAAAGAAATATGCCCCACCAACATATGAATCTCCAGGGGGTAGGAGTTCGATAAAGGAGGGCCTATTTCTAGACTCGGCGCTCTGTAGCAAAACTGCCTGGGGCGTACCCGTGACGCTCACGTAGACGTGGCACGCGACTAGTGGTCTAAGTTCTTCTTGGATTAAGCGGTTAATGCTGCTTGCAGCTACACTGACATTCGATTGCGAACGCTTTCTTGTGTTGGTATCAAGGGACGCTTGGTCTCCTTCATCGTCGAAGATGATGACTGGATATTTCTGAGCATCAACTTTTCCTAGAAACTTGATGACATTATCCAGACTTGTCGCCCCCTTGGAGCACACTATTAACATTCGCGCATCCCCTGTTCCAAGGAATAGTTTTGCGCTCTTGGCTTCGTCGTCTTCGAGTTGATCGTCCTTGGTGTATACCATCACATCAGGGAGCCCAGCGACGAAATCAAAATGAGTCTGGGAGACCAAGTCGTTTATATTACTAGTGAGCACCACAACGATTTTGAATCCGTTGTCGAACGCCATCGCGGTACTGGCGATCATTGCCCTGGTTTTACCGCTCTGAATTCGTCCGTAAACGAGGCCCGTCAGTGTATGGAGGTGTGGGGAGTGTGTGAATCCTGGCGGGATCCCCTTCGCGTTCTCTCCAACGTGGCCAACGGCGATGTTTTCATCATAGGATTTCACGATCTGGCTAACTATTTTCTCGGCGTTAGTCCGGGCGTCCTTCTCCTGGTTGGGTTCGAGATTTAGGGCAGTCAGGGTGGCAGTAAAATACTTCCCATGTATTCTTGTCATCAGTAAAATTCTTTCCCAAGCAATTAGAGGTAGCGTGCCAAACCCGAAAACGTCGCATATATAAACTAACAGGGAATATATCACTTCATTGAAATTAAACTATTTCTAATACGCCATAAGAGTAACCATGGCCCGGTACTCCGGTCACTTACAAGAAAAGGGGGAGGGGGAGTTGCCGGCGTACACACAGAGGATCTTCCCATGGGCTTGAGGGACCGGACGGGATGTCCCCTCGAATTTCTTAAGCTCCCAAAATGAAAGAAAACTTTTCCTCTACCCGAGTTTCGCCAAGTTTCAGGAACGGTCCCGAACTGCACTCCAACCTAGCCTTTGGCGTCTGGAACCTTGGGCTGCCACAATTCGATTGGATTGCCTTCCGGGTCATGCAGGTGGGCGAAGCGGCCGTTGGGATAAGACTGCGGGTCAATCTTGATCGCGATGCCCGCCGCTTGCAGCTGGGCCGCCATTTTGTCCAGGTCGCGCACTCGCAGGTTCAACATCCAATTTTTCTGGGGATCCCCGAAATACTTGCTGGTCTCCGGGAAGGCAGCGAACGCAGTTGGCCCCGCCTCCTGCTGCCAACCGGTTTGCCCGTAGCTGGTTGGTATCGGCAAAATCCCCAGGTGCTGCTCGTACCAAAGTCCCAGCGCTTTCGGATCTTTGGCTCGGAAGAAGAATCCACCGATTCCGG
>Ga0210393_10005387_pt1 | contig 10075 bp, 10 predicted proteins | sample IncBWC27OmetaG_FD_160068 | JGI IMG/M metagenome (GOLD analysis project Ga0210393, IMG submission 160068) | Forest soil microbial communities from Barre Woods Harvard Forest LTER site, Petersham, Massachusetts, United States - Inc-BW-C-27-O ...
TGGTCACTTCCCCTCGTAAAGTCCACGACATAGGGCAGTCCGTCTTCTCCACCCACCACAACACGGCCACCAGGCGCGAACGATACGCACTCCACGGGTGCCCCACTGCGTCTCCACCGTTTTCTGATAGAGCCGCCGCGGACGTCAAATAGCACAGCCGTACCGTCGGCGGCCCCGAGCGCAATCTCCTGCCCATCAGGGGCGGCGGCGATCGCGCGCGCAGACGCTCCAGCCGACCACTTCGACGCGGACGCACTTGCGCGCGCGTCGACCAATCGTACATCCCCATCTGCGAGCGCCACCCACGCGCCCCCCGCAGCGTCGTTGGTAGCGGCCGGTGCAAGTGCGGCGGCGGACTTGGGCATCGCCCACATCGCCTGCTGGGCGCCGGATCGCGTGTCCCACATGCGAAGCGAACCGTCCATGCTGGCGGCGAGCAGGGAGTCGGTCGAAAGGGGGAGCAGCGCTGTTACCGCGCGCAAGTGCCCCTTCAGAGACAGAAGGGGTGTGAGACCGTGTGGTGTGCTTGATGAGGTGGGCAGGCGAGTGAGGTGGATGGCGAAATCCGAGCCCGCGGAGGCAAGCAATGGATCCGGGGATGTTCCGGGCAAGATCTCTAACGCGTTGATAGCAGATTTATGCAGCTTTGTAGCCACGATGGGTTGCATGGCGTGCGTGGTTGGTATAGGATACGTAGCCGCGACGGATGGAGAAGGCGGGAAATCGTACACGGAGACCGTGCCATCGAGTACGGCGGTTACAAGAAGCCGGTCGGAAATCGCAAAGGACGGGATTTGACGTGGCTATCATAGAAGAGGGGTTTTGTGAGCGCCGTTGCTTGCGAAAAGCTAGTCTCATCCGTGTCGCCATACAACCGTTACTTACACGTTTCTCGTCCGAGTGTGATGGGTCTGCGTATACCTCTATCGGAGAGACGAAATCCACAGAATCGATCCCAAGTCCCAAGCAACGGGCGGTGTACCTGAACTAGTTGAGCCAAGATGGGGCCCCCCAGGGTCCAAAAATCAGAGAACGAAAGAACAAACGAACACAGACGAGCGAGCGAATGAATTTCCGCCAATATGCTCACCTGCGACGTACGCGCGAGTTCAACGCCGCCCGCTCCGACGAGCTCGACACGATCGCGATCCTTTTCGTGGAGGCTCACGGAGATCTTTCCGTGTACAGAGGGTTCCCCGTCCTTGTAACAGGAGAGCCAGATGTTCTCCGAGGGAACAATGCCAGCGTGGACCTCGGAAAGCACCGTGGTGAAGTCGTCTTGAATAGTTGCCGCAGGTAGTGTCACCGGTGAAGGCATCGCCGGTATGAGGACACCTCAAGTACGAGGAGCCGGAACCGATGATTATATCCCAAACAGGAACGGGCGCGGGGCGCTGGCGCTGGCACGGGCGCTCGACTACGATCCCAACCACGTACAGAGCCTCGTTACTATAGCTGTGCCTTCTACTCTCAACTCTTTATTCCCAGTGGAGAAATTTCACAACAGCACCCAAGTGAATGCATTGTTCAACGATCGTCGCCTTGCCATACTCCATACAACAAATCCTTACATGATACTGACCGCCAAGGTTCGATGATCAAGCACTGTATGTAATTGCACTCCGTGGCCGCGTCAATCTTTCGTACGACCAAGACAGGGGCCCACGCCCAAAGTCGACTTGTCCTTTTAGCTGGGCCTCGTAACGAGAAAATTTGGAAGGGGTTCTTATCAGCCCAAGTTGAGGTCAAGGATTCATCAAGCATCGCAAGCTACAGCTGATTTCGTAGAGTGCATCATAGCCCAGGACAATCTAGAAAAATTTCAGAGCCCAATCAGTAGTCTTGTCACAGCAGGGGACGTTGCGGCCCCCTAGTATCTTACTCAGCGGGCTTAATGATAAGAACCATCAAAGCAGTGTCACTCGACACGACCGATGGGCTTGGGTAGAGCGAGGGGCCATTACTTTATAACTCGAAGACAGAGCCTCGAGGGTCAGAAATATCCATCCCGTGCGGGTTCGGAGTCAGGGATTCCATCGCCTGCACCATCACATATGACCCACGCGGCAAAAACGAAATAGTGCATAAAATATGCATGTATCCAACAAGCATGGGGCGAATTAAACGCATGGGTGTGCGTGAATACGACTATTTATGGCCACCTCGTTAGCGACCCATAACCGAAATTCCATACAAGCGATAGCCTTACCCAACTAACCGACCAACCAGCTCACCATCTACTAGCCAAATAAACGAGCAAACAGGAACTTGAAAAGGTAGTATCCAATCATGAGGGAGACTACGCAGAGCACGATTCGTATCAGTTTCGTAGTGGTCGGGGACATGGCGCGTGTCATGCGGTCTGCTGAGGACACAATGCCGGATGCAACGGAGCTGAACGTATTGGTCTTTACGGTGCGCGGGAGGTCAGAGCTGTGAAGTAAAACACAGGAAAGTAAAACGAACGGTCTCGTCGAGGACTAGATTCTGGCGCTCCGCATCATCGTAGATGTCAGTGGTAACCTACAAGCGTAGCCAACGGTCCACGGTAAGGATGACGCAGCGGGGATAACTCTCGTAACTTACTCCTCGTAGTGTGCGGATCTTGGAGTGAAGTTCGTCAAGTCGTTGGTCGTTTTGAGCCTCGTAAGTATCCTCCTGGGGCCGTGAGCTCGACATGATGTTTGGTAAATTATAAGTGGATGATAAGTGGCTGGTGAGCCGATGAGCCGTGAGCGCATGTGAGCCTTGGTTTGAGGTTAGGGTTATCGAGGTGTACTACTACTGTTGTACTACTGTAGTAAACCAAGGTCAAGATCACTGTAAAAGTTCCAAGGTCAACATGGAACTTTCACAGTAATCGAAACATCCATTCGCATACATAGTCGATTAGATCAATGACGAGCACATATATAAATATACATTCTTTCAAAAATCAACGCAAAATACTCGAGCGCGCACGGGCTTCCTCATCCCCGCCACTATTGTAATACGCCGAAATGTAGTCAAACTCATCTTCCTGGTGCAGCGAAGAGGCATCCGGCTCCGGCGGTTGTGCACCCGGCATCGGTGGTAGTGGACCGAATGTACCACTCGTCCGTGGCGCGTTTGGCGAATTCCGCAGATCCTTTTTCTTGATCGATAAGGGGCTTACGTCCCGAGAACCAGGCGAGAGTTGGGTTTCGGACGTGCGTGGTGGAGCAACAGGCCGTCGGAAAGCGGCGACTGAGATCATACCGGTCCCTGCGCGGGGGTGCGGCGGCGTCTTCATCGGGGAATGTGTCACCGCTGGTGATTGCGGCAGAGGCAGGGAGCGTTGCGCCAAGGTGGGGCTTGGCGGAATTTCGGGTGGCGTTCGGAAGGGTGGGCTACTGACACTGGATAGCGAGGGAGAAGCCGATTGCCCAATCGCAATACTTGATGGCGGAAGGTGGGCTTGCTGGATTGACGACGAAGAAACTGACGCCAAGGGTGGAGACGAGGAGACATTACTCGTCGACGGTTGTTCTGCAGAGCTTCGGGGCGCCTGTGGCGAACCCGGAACACCGCCGCGTGTACGCGCAAAGGGCGATGAGGGCTGAATAACCGAGTCGCTGCTAGACCGCGGCGAGGAAGCCACCTCTGGAATGCTCAGCGTGCCAGGAACCGAAGTTTGAGGCGGCGAACCCCGTGGCATGACAGTGGGCGGATGATACATAAGGGAGTCAAGTTCGCGCGAGACTTCGCGTGCAGCGGCAGCATTTAATGCTCGTTCATCATCCAGATCCAGGTCATCTACTGCGGGAGGCGGAGTCAGGGGGCGTTCTTCGAACACTGGAACTTGTGTAGCTGTGGGAGTCGTACTGTCCCCTTCGATTGATGCCGACGGTGCCTGTATAAGATCAGGAAACGAATCAGGTTTAGCAGATAATAGCATGCGTTCACTATGTACCTCAATGGTTGCGGCTTCGCGATCGGCTTGTGCCAACAGGCGTGGCATCGGCAAGGGGCGCGAGCCAAGGGGCACCTTCCTCTCCCCCGTCATGTACGGCAGCTGGCTGTCGAGTTCCTTCTCGCCCATATTATCTGGGACAAACGGGGGGTCAGAGTCGTGTGGCCCTGAATCATACCCCCCGTAAGGGTCGGCATAAGACAGGGCCGGAGGCGCTGCGCCGGGCGGGGGCCTTAGAGGCGGCGTGCGAGTCCCATCGACGGCTTCATACATGGGTGCAGCCTCTTCAGCATCTCCTTGCGGAGGTGCCCGCTCCATATCCGAGAAAGTGGACCTTGAACCCTCGAGAGGCTCCGCGGTCATCGGCGGTGCAGAGTCTTGTCGCCTGCCTTTGACCGGGAAAGTTGCGAAACGCCCACCAGTTGGGGTGCGCGATACGATTTTTGGGGATAAAGGCGGCCCATCATCTCTCGAGATAGTGTTGAAAGATGACGAAGGTGGAGGTTTCCGTGAATTGAAGGTTTGAAAACGACGTACGTCTGGCTGAGGTTGGAACACCCCATGCTCATCTGCCAGGGAAGTTGCTGGTAACCTGCCATAGTCAACCCCTTCTCCCAACGACGGTCTTGGAGCATCATTGCTGTATCGACTGCGATACTGCGAGGGCCCGTCACCATCGTCAGGTAGACCACCCCGCCCAAAGCTCACAGCTGATTCACTGTCTGGCAAAGACGATGGCATAACATTGATATTGCTGTCCGGATAGTTGGCGTCTAGTGGAAGCTGCACACGACCAGATGAAGCGGAGGTGTCAATCGAAACCTCGCCTAGAGCACGCAGCGCATCCGCGACGTATGCCTCGGTGCGGACATTACCCATGTAAAGCGAGCGCGCCAAGCCTGGCGAAGTCATTTCCTGAGGAAGTTCGGCCATGATTCGCTTGCCTGCTTCAGCGACAATCTATGTATGCGAATCAGAAGTGGACTCCATGCATGATCGCCGAAACGTACGAGGCCTTTACGACAGCACTCCTCCAGACCGCCAAATTTGAGGGTCATCCAAGCCTTGGTCGCAGTACGCTTCAGATCCCCTAGCTTCGCCTCCCCTGTCATGATTCCTGAATCAAGCTCGCGTATCGAATCTCTCAAAAGCTCGAGCAAGTTGGACTGTGCCGGAGCGTCTTTGTGTGCCGGATCCATTTTGTTGAGTTTGCGCTCAGCAGAATCGGCTTTCGAAGCTACGCTCCTGCGACGTTGTCTAAGCTTATCCAGATTCTCCTCTTGAGTCCGAACTGCCTTCATGTGCTCACGAATGGTTTGCTCGTATGTAGAAAATTGTGTAAGAGAAAGCGAGAATTCTAAAAGGAGCTTGGTAGAGGCGCCGAGTGTATCCTGAAACGGCGCGCTTCAGAGACAAACTGAAGTTGTGGCCACGTAGGGCACTCACAGATAGATCGTCCCCTTCGCCATGGCCCCAAATACGCAGGGCCTCTGATGCTTGCGAGAAGTGTAAGCTAAGCCGGCCAAGGCTTTAAATGTGAGGTCAGAAAGAGTCAAAGAGAAAGGGAGAGCACCATTCATGAGACGGCGTCGACTGGGGGATAGAAGCAGCTGCTTACGATGTGATTATCGCCTTTTCGGCAGTGATGAGATCCTGAAGTGGGCGTAAAGCTTTGTTTCCCGCTAAAGCAGGTATTGTAGAGTTGTGGGCGAGCTTTGCTGCCGCAGACTTGAGCATGGTAGGTGTATGGAAATAAATGTATCCTTGCACAGCCTGAGGGACTGCGCTCCTCTCTCACCCACCCGGGCCGTCCGGATATGCTATCCATTCATTGAAGTACTGTAATCCTACACGTGCACACATAATCACCACAGTGCATTCCCAGCCTTATACTCTACGACGCGGATTTCGTATCCAACGATTTGACAAATTCAAGGGCGAGGGTCGGGCTGTTTGGGTGTGCATCAGTAGTTAAACGTTGACCTGTAGTGTACACAAGTGAATGATGACGTACCTGTCCCCAGCAGAGACTGGCAGCTTCTTCTCCACAAGTTTCCCTCCCTTTGCGAATACGAAGTGCGCACGCTTGGTCCTACCGGATGATGCATCCTTCGCGCCGAGTGCGGCGATGAGGACACGGTCGGGATCAGATAGCAGTGAGTACGGGAATTCCTTCTGTATGCGGGGGAGAAACGTTAGGATTCGCCGGTCTGTATTATAGTCGTTTCATGCCTTGAGCTGCCATTTCTTCTGAGCCTCGGGTTTATCGTTGCTGAGACAGTAAACGGTAAAGTTGTGCTCCGTAAAATTAGGATAGATATCGCGGAATCCGCACGCCTGCGTCGTGCAACTTGCTGTACAACTGATAAGCCTTAGGCTGGTCGCATAGCTAGGACGTACAGGTGTCGGCTTTGGGAATAGAGAACAGGATTACGCCGTTCTTCTCGGTAATCTTAGCAACGTCGACGTCTTCACCTTGTTCGTTCTTCAAAATGTACGCTGGAAGACTATCCCCGATGTCGATTGGTGCGAGTACCGGAGCTGCTGAAGGTTCAGCAGGGGGAGGATCCGCAGCCTACGCTAGCATTAGGAAGGGACTCAATACATCGAAAACTCACTCACTGCCGCAGTGGCGGTGGCTGTTGTTGGAGTTGTAGCCGCAGCATTCGCGGCGAGACGTGCTGATCGCCTTGGTTCAGACATACGGTAGTGATGTGATGCTCAAAAGGGCTGGCCGTGCCCATGACCGCAATCTTAATCGCGATATCATCGCAAGACGCCTCGCCCCCATCGGACCGCTCAGGACCAATAGTCAGATGGTCGGATCAAAAGCACTTTAAGGCTTGAAAGCAGGGAACATCGCAGATAGTGAAAAAAAGTACAAAGGATAGTAAACATTGCATAAAAGAAACCCAGTAGAGCTGTAGGTAGTACAACACAGCACAGATAGCGGCGACAAATAATGCAACAAGCACAGGTTCCGTTATAGGACGGGGCAAGGGGGTCCTGCAATGTCATAGATAGATATCTCAGTAATCAGGTGGTGGTAGCAGTATCGGGCACAAGTGGTATTCAAGACAAAACAACATCAAGCTGCCTGCAAAGAGCATGTCAGTGATAAGAGCGTTGTTAAGGCACTATCAGTCACTCTTACCGCTGCTTCAGCCTCGGGCTCCTCTACGATGGGCGCCTGAGTTGGTGCTACCGCGTCATTCTTCTTCTCAACATCGGCCTACATGAGAGGGAAACCGTTGTTAAACTATAAATAATGCCTAATTCATATTCACAGACCTTCGACACAGGCTTGCGGCTCCCTGCGCGCGAAGCAGGCTTCGCCGTGGCCTTGGAAGCGGGTTTCACTCCAGCTTCTGGGGCAGCAGCTTTAGAGGCCGGCTTCACGGTTGTTTCGGTAGCTGCGGCCTTGGAGGCGGTGTTCACAGCAGCCTTGGATGGTGGTTTGGCGGCAGACTTGGAGGCAGGCTTGGCAGCAGCCTCAGAGTCAGGTTTGGCCTGGGGATGTGATTAATTTTACAGAGTCCAAGCGTGACGACGGAAATTCACCTTTTTGGCGGGTGGTGGGGCGTCCTCGCCGTTCACAGCGGGCTCTGCATACTCCGCTTCCTTCTCAGCCGCGGTGCGTTTCTTGCCGCGCGCTGCAGATTCTGGCTTTTCCTTATTTCCCGCGTCACCCTCTTCCCCAGTAGCTTTGGGTTTCCGGGCGATGCCTTTGGGTTTCCGGGCGCGAGGTTTGGCTGGGGTCTTCTTCGCTGGGGGATCCGGCTTGGCTTGATCCTTGATGCGGGAGGAGCGACGAGGCTCGCCAGAACCGGTGGTAGCAGCAGCTCCTTTGCGGGCCATACAGAGACGCGTGCGGAGAAAGAATGAGGGGGTGGTGGTTTAGAGAGAGAGGCGAGCTGGGCAGTGGAACCTTGTTTACCTTGTCATTGACCCATTTCCTTAACGGGAACTCGATCAACAGACTGTCGTCACATGATTGCCTCCCCGCCCCCAAGTCACGCGATCTCTCTCAGGCTCATATATCCCCACACGCACGGGTACAGCCCTTGTACAGCCATCCATGGGCTTATGATCATCCGCTCAATGCTCAGGCCGGATCCATTCAAACGAGATCAATTGGGGGGCCCTCTGTGTGTACCGTGTAAGCATGACTCATGGCAACGCAACTAATAATATCGCATCTCAAACTGACTGCAGAATCGTCCGGCGCCGGTCGCTCCAGGGGTTACACGGAGAATACTTGTTGTGATCAATCCCTGCGGATACTACAAAGCACTGCATTTTAATGATATTTGAAACGTGGAGATAAAGCATTAGAACAACTTTGACTCGATTAGGGGAGCACCATGATGATTTTGGAACAGGAAGCTATCTGGACAATATCATGCTTGCTTCTCAAGTCCGGGATTGGCACCTATGGCACAGCTGCCTTACAAATTCACCATTTTCGCCCGTTAGTTACTGTGCGTCCTAGTGATATTATAATGGGGGCAGTGTGGTATCACAGCACGGACACTACTGTAGTACTCTGAACAGCCTTCGACACGAATATTCTCAAGGTATTGTAATTTATCGCGATCTTTGCAAAGAATCTCTTCAGTCTCATACTTTCCACCTAGATATGTCTGCAGTTCGGACATTCAGGCGATCCTCGGACTACTCGAGTGGAGTGAGCTGAGGGTGAGGGTGTTATTCGGATTATCACGTGGCTTACGTTGTTCTCGTCGCAAACAGCGGGATTTTGCACTGCATTGACGTTGACCGGTTTATGACAGGCACCTAGGGACACCTTGCTTAATGTGTCCCACCCTCGTACAGAACTTTATCATGAAGACATTTAGTCCCGAGTTTACGGAGCCCTCCGATTAGGATCATCAAAGTCTCGCGCAGTGCAATCACTGACCCTAGCTCAGCGCCATCCACGTACAGCCTACAGTAAGCGACTTATCCTCGTTTCTCGACCGCCGGTTGTTCCAGCCGGTCTTATGTATTATAGCTCGTGGCAACTGATCCACCCTAGAATGGTTAGCTTTCCCAATGTCGGAAGTCCCCTCTGGCCGCCCTGCGTTACAACGGGGGAAACGTGTATAGGGTAATTGTCTGGCGTCTCGTATACCGGTGCCGCGCGATGTATTCAATGATGATTCCGCCACACCCGGCCTTTTGATCAAAACATGACTACATGACTTGGCAATAATAGCTGTCTCAGCCTCTGCTGACGCTCTAGTCGAAGGCATAAATGGCTACTTGGTCCTCATGGTAACTGCACTTGTACACTTGCTTCATGGCACCTCCCAACATTATCCTGTATGACGTTCCATCTGCGAGTCCTGAAGCGTGGGCTCCCAATATATGGCGAGTACGGTAAGAGTTTCGCTTCGATATCATTCATTTGCTTCGTGGACCTCATAGATCCCTTCTCCAAGGTTTGTGCTCAACTTCAAGCGGCTGCCCTACCGAACGACTTGGGTCGAGTACCAGGATGTGGAACGGACCTTGCGCACCATCGGCGCACCTCCTACGTCCATTGGGCGAGATGGACGGCCTATATACGCGCTCCCCGCGATTATGGTGCCTCAACGCCCATCCGAGCCACCCATAGTTCTCTCCACCGCCAACGTCATTGTCGAATACCTAGAAATGATGCACCCAGCAAGGCCAGTGTTCCCTGACGGATCTAGGGCACTTCAGCTCGCCTTTGTGCATTACCTGAACGACGTGATGGCGAAGCCTCTTCTCGCCATCATGATTCCCCTTAGCCACATGCGGCTCCCCGAGCATGTACAGGCTCACTTCCGGGGACCTACCATGTCAGGTATGCCGGGATATCTTGCGCCTGGCCAGCAACGCGAGGGAGCGTGGCTGGCGGTGAAAGAGCAGTTTGACTTCCTCGCAACGCTACTCGACAAAAATAGCGGCCCGGAGGGGGACGGACTCGTTGCGATGGGTCGGGAGCTTTCGTATGCAGACTTTGCCATCTGTTCACTACTTGTTTGGGTTGAGCGGGTCTCACCACACGATGGCTGGATGCGGGTCAAACAATGGAGCGGTGGGCGTTGGATTCGGCTGAGGGATCGGTGCCGAGATTACATGGACGTATACTGACACGGTGAAAGACATGGACGC
>Ga0210393_10005391_pt1 | contig 10070 bp, 6 predicted proteins | sample IncBWC27OmetaG_FD_160068 | JGI IMG/M metagenome (GOLD analysis project Ga0210393, IMG submission 160068) | Forest soil microbial communities from Barre Woods Harvard Forest LTER site, Petersham, Massachusetts, United States - Inc-BW-C-27-O ...
ACCGGCAACGCCAAACTGCTGGATCTGCTGCAGTTGCTGCATGCCCAAGGCTACGACTGGATAGCCGAGTACGCGGACTTCCCCTACAAAGAACGCGTAACGGCGGAGCGAATCAAGCTCTCGGAAGGCGGCGGGCTCAAGGATCTCGCGTTGGCAACCCACGGCGTAAACAACGGGCAGGCCGTTAAGTGCGGGCCTGTGTGGTCGCTCGTTTCCGGTAAACAGGCCGACCGGAGAGCCGTGATGCACATGATCGCGGAGCTCGACAAATACCACGGCCTGCCGAATGGAATGTTTTCCTGCGACGAACATCTCGCCGGACTGAACCCGTCGCAGGGTTCGGAGCTATGCGCCGTGGTCGAGTACATGTTCTCGTTGGAGCAGTCGCTCGCGATCGTTGGCGACCCCGCGCTCGGCGACCGACTGGAACGGCTTGCATGCAACGCACTCCCGGGAACGTTGACCGACGATATGTGGGCTCACCAATACGATCAGCAACCGAATCAGGTGGAGTGCAGCCTGCACCGCGAGCCGTGGACCACCAACGGCCCCGAGTCGAACCTCTTCGGACTCGATCCGAATTTCGGCTGCTGCACGGCGAACCTCCATCAGGGATGGCCCAAGTTTGCCGCGAGCCTGTTCATGCTGTCGCAGGATGATGGGGTCGTGGCTGCGGCGTACGCGCCCTGCGAGATGCACACCACGGTTCGCGATATTGCGCTGCAGGTGGTGGAAGAAACCAATTATCCTTTCCGCGGCACGGTCCGCTTGCACGTCAATCCAGCATCGCCTCTGGCGTTTTCGCTGCTGCTGCGAATCCCGGCGTGGGCAGCGAGGACGAGTGTCAAGGTCAACGGCGAGTTACAGCCCATGCCTTCGCCAGGCACATTTGCGCGCATCGAAAGAACGTGGAAGCCAGGGGATCGCGTCGATATCGAGTTCCCGCTGGAAGCGCGGGTGTCCCAGTGGTTTCACGATTCCGTCGCCGTGGAGCGCGGTCCGCTGGTCTTCTCCCTTGGAATCGGCGAAGACTGGTTGAAGCTCAGGGATCGAGGCCTGACCGCCGACTGGCAGATATATCCCACGACGCAGTGGAACTACGCTCTGGCGGTTGATCCTGCGACCCCACCGCACGACGTCACGGCGACGGAATCTGAAGTCGGCGATCGACCCTTCAGCGCCAAAGGTGCGCCCGTGAAGCTCCACGTGAAGGCTCGCCAGCTACCGGCATGGCAGGCCGAAGACGGAGTCGCCGCTCCCGTTCCACAGAGCCCGGTGACCAGCGACCAACCCGAACAGACAATCGAGTTGATCCCCTATGCGGCGGCGAAGCTGCGCATTACAGCCTTTCCTCGTTTGAAGAGTTAAGCATGCCGGCTGATCGGCGTTCTCCTGTTGCGCGGTCTGTTCCGTGGTCTGCAGCGCGAATGGCGCGAACCGGAGAACCGTCCCTGCCAGCGAAGTTAAACGGTTGCCACGAGCAGCGTCACGGCTCGTCCGTGGCCCAGGCCCCGCGTATTGACGCCAACGACTTCGCCCGTGGCGTTGAGCGGCGGTCCACCGGAAAATCCCGGATCCAAGGCGAGGTCGAGCGGGATGTGCTGATCGAGTTGTCCCCCGTGCTGGTTTCTGCACTCGCCGCAGATGCCGCCAAGGATCCCACTGCTCGCCACTAAATCTCCGCGCCGCGTCCGGCCGAGCGCCAGAAGATGGCCGAGCCTCAGGCTGGTCGAGTCGCCCAGTTGTGGCGCGCCCGAAGAACCATCCTCGATCCTTAGGACGGCTATGTCGGTGCTGGGATCCCGTCCAGCCGGTTTCGCAGAAACTACACGACCGCCATCGAGCAGCACTTTGATGTCCTCCTCGCGCTGTACGCCGTGATCAACGGTTACGACGACGCTCTTGTTTCCATTCCATGCCACTGATCCGGCATCCAGCGCGGGGCATGGACGGCAACCACGCTACTGCCCACCCTCTGTGCCTCCGTGGCAAATTCGCTTGAAATTGTCTCCAATTGTTTCCAATATTGAATTGGTCATGTTTAATGAAAACCCCCTTCCGAAACTATGAGAACCGGGTCGAGGCTAGGAACGGAAAGGGCATCAGCCAGATGCCTAGGTAGAAACCCAGAAGGTTGGCTAGGCTAGCTTCTTGCCACTTTCGACACGGCAAACGAGCAGGAGGCATGGGGCTGTCGGAATCTGAGAGTTCGCCGAACCGCACCGATCGGTAGAATGAGTTGAAATGCCTGTCTCACTCGAACTGCATAATACTGGCGATCCAAGCATCGGGGCCGAAATTCAGGCGCTAGTTGAGCACCACCTGAGCGACCGACCGGGAGATTGGCGCGTGTCGGTGGTTGGTTCTCGGGAGAGTGACGGTTGGGAAATGAAGGTCTGGGGACCGAATGGGTTTGAGCGGTCATACACATTGTCGGGAAATGCGGGGGAGCACCAGCCTTTGGTGATCGCTAATGTGCTCCTGAGATTGCTGCCGGCGAAGGTGATTCAAGGGTGAACCATCGGCGCAACCCAAAACCGAAATACCAAGCGTAGCTCAACGAACATCTCGTTATTTCTTTCCAGACTTCCACCCAAAATAAGGCCGGTTGCGATCAGCAATGTGGGCCGCGGAATGTGCCGTACTCTTCGACCGGGCTTCCGGAAATTCGCCCAGCTTCGCCGTCGCTTCGAATTGCGGGATGGGATCCAGTTCTTTGAATGCCGACGTGAACGCATTGGAAAGAGTCCAGATCGTCCGCGTGGGCTCGATCTCGGTGCGTGTGTCACCTGAAGTAGATCAAGTGTGATAAACCGTTGTTGATTTCATACGACCTCTGGGTGAGAATGCATCCGTATTATTCTTAACCGATTGTGCCGGCGGTTGCCTCACACGCTGATTTCGCAAATCGACGACCGATAGCCTGCTCCGTCCCGAGTGTCCTCGAAACGTGGAGCCAGTACATGCGGTTCGCAGTACCGCACGCGAGCAAAAATTTGGGGGGGAGACAATATGACCCAGGTCCAGAAACGCAATCTGCTGATCGGCGGAGTTCTTGGCTTGATCGTGCTCGCTCTGATGGTTGGAGCTCTTCGGCCGTCCAAGCAAGCGATGGGTGCGCCGCCAAGCACTCCGGATGTCGAGGTGGCGCAGGTTCAGAAGCAGGACGTTCCAATTTATGGGGACTGGATCGGCACGCTTGACGGTCTGGTCAATGCGGACGTGCGGGCGCAGGTCACCGGCTACCTGCTAAAGCAAGGCTATCAGGAGGGCGCATCGGTGAAGCAGGGCCAGCTCCTTTTCCAAATCGATCCGCGTCCTTTTCAAGCGGCGCTCGATCAAGCCCAAGGCCAGCTTGCTCAGGCGAAAGCCGCGCTCGCCAACGCCGCAGCGGTGCAGCGTCGAACCGAACTCGACGTCCAGCGGTACAAGCCTCTGGCGGAGCAACAGGCGGCCAGCCAACAAGATCTCGATAACGCGGTTCAGAACAACCTCGCCGCCATCGCAACTGTAGAAACCGCGAAGGCCCAGATCAAGACCTACGAGGCTGCGGTTGAAACCGCGAAAATCAATCTCGACTTTACCCGCCTGGTTGCGCCTATCGATGGCATTGCCGGGCAGGCCCAACTACAAGTTGGTGCTTTGGTGAGCCCCAACAGCGGGGTGGTGACTTCCGTTTCTACCGTGAATCCGATCAAGGTCTATTTCACCGTGAGCGAGCCTCAATACCTTTCATGGCGGGCACGTTTCCCGACCGAGGAGAGCCGCTTGCAGGCCGACAAGGAACTGCGGCTGCAACTGATCTTAGCGGACGGCTCAACCTATCCCCACGAAGGAAAGTTTTATTTTGCCGACCGCCAGGTGAACGAGAGCACCGGAGCGATTCGACTCGCAGGGCTCTTTCCCAATCCAAACAATATTTTGCGACCCGGTGGCTATGGCAAGGTCCGCGCGGTAATCCGGACTCAGCCGGGGGCCTTGCTTGTTCCCCAACGGGCAGTGTCGGAGTTGCAGGGCGGCTACCAGATTGCTGTCGTTGGCGCCGACAACAAAGTTGACGTTCGAACGGTCACGGTGGGCGACCGGGTTGATAGCCGTTGGATCATCACTAACGGGCTCAATCCCGGAGACAGAATCGTGGTGGAGGGAGTTCAGAGAATGCGCACCGGTGTGCGCGTGAATCCCAAACCATTCATGGCCCAAAACCAAGATTCGACAAACCAGGGATCGGCGAATCGATAATGTCGAAATTCTTCATCAACCGTCCCATCGTCGCCATGGTGATTTCCATCGTCATGGTATTGGTTGGTTCGCTCACGGTTCTGAGCTTGCCCGTCGCGCAGTTTCCGAACATAACGCCACCCGAAATTCAAGTTGTCGCAACTTACGTTGGAGCCGACGCTCAGACTCTTGAGCAAGCGGTGGCCACTCCCATCGAGCAGCAGATGAATGGAGTGGACAATATGAATTACATGTATTCGCTGAACGCCACAGGGAACAACACCACCAGCCTCATCGTGGATTTTGACGTAAAGACCGATCCGAATACCGATTTCATTCTCACGCAATCTCGAGAAACCCAGGCTGCCTCGCAGCTTCCTGCGGACGTCAACAACTATGGCGTCACGGTTCGGAAATCAGTGACGGCACCGCTGATGTGGGTCGCTCTGTATTCACCGCACGGAACCTACGATGCCAAGTTTCTGGCCAACTACGCCTACATCAATATCGTCGATCCGATTCTTCGCTCGTACGGCATCGGCAATGTTCAAGTATTCGGCGCCGGCCAATACGCGATGCGCCTTTGGGTAAAGCCGGATACACTTTCAAAGCTCGGTATCACTGTTCCAGAGATCGTCAGCGCGATTCAGGCACAAAACACCGTGAACCCCGCCGGCAAAGCGGGAGGCGAGCCTGCTCCCAAAGGTCAGGAGTACACCTACACAGTTCTCTCGCAAGGGCGCTTGGTTTCGCCGGAGGAATTCGGCAACATTGTTGTCCGCGAAACACCCGACGGTGCAACGGTAAGAGTACGCGACGTCGCTCGGATGGAGCTTGGTGCACAAGACTACAGCATTTCGGGACGCTTTAACGGCAAGCCGGGCGCCATTATTGCCGCGTATCAATTGCCCGGATCGAACGCGGTCGACGCCGCGGCCGGTGTCAAGCGGCTGATGGCGCAGATGAAAGAGCGTTTCCCCGAGGACATGGATTTCGCCGTTTCCCTCGACACGACTCTTTCCGTGACGCAGGGAATCAAGGAAATCGTTGAAACCCTTGTGATTGCGCTGATCCTGGTCATCATCGTTGTTTTTCTTTTTCTTCAAAGCTGGCGATCAACGCTGATCCCGCTGCTGGCTGTGCCGGTTTCTCTCGTGGGCACATTCGTGCTCTTTCCCTTGTTCGGTTTTTCCATTAACACACTTTCTCTGTTTGGCTTGGTGCTGGCGATTGGCCTGGTGGTGGATGACGCGATCGTCGTCGTCGAGGGCGTGGAACGGCATATCGAAGAGGGCATGACTCCAAAGAATGCCGCGTTAAAAGCGATGGAAGAGCTTTCGGGTCCAGTGGTTGGGATCGCACTGGTTCTCTCCGCCGTGTTCGTGCCCACCGCCTTCATTCCCGGGATCACCGGCAGGCTCTATCAGCAATTTGCGGTCACGATCGCGATCTCGGTAATTCTCTCCGCGTTCAACGCGCTTACACTCAGCCCTGCCCTGGCCGCATTGCTTCTTCGACCGCGCGAAGAGAGCCATGGCCTGCTGCGGAGATTCTTCGATTGGTTTAACCGCATCTTTGAGCGAGCCACCGAGGGCTACGTCGGGTGGAGCGGCCTGCTGCTCAAAAAGACTGCCGTGGTGGTTGTGCTCCTAGTGGTTTTTTGCGTTGCGGCTGGATTCTTCGCCCATCGCGTGCCCTCGAGTTTCCTTCCCGATGAAGATCAGGGCTACGCGTATGTGAATCTGCAATTGCCCAATAGCGCGTCGTTGGAGCGAACATCGCAGGCAGCGACGCAGATCGAGAACATTCTGGCTGACACACCGGGTGTGAAATACACGACCAGCGTCATCGGCTTCAGCTTGCTCAGTTTTGCTCGCACCAGCTACAACGCTTTCTTCGTTGTCACTCTGAAGCCCTGGGACGAGCGCACGTCCAGAGCCGAGCAGTTTCAAGCGGTCAAGGCATATTTGAATCAGCGGCTCTCCAAATTACCAGCGGGAATCGCATTCAGTTTTTCGCCGCCAGCCATCCCGGGCGTTGGCACCGCAGGCGGATTCACCTTCATCCTCGAAGACCGCTCTGGCGGCAGCATCCAATTCCTGTCGAAAAACGTGAACACGTTTCTTGAGGCCGCACGCAAGCGGCCGGAGATCGCGACCCTGAGCACGACTTTTCTGCCCAGCGTTCCGCAGAAATTTGTCGACGTGGATCGTGACAAGGTGTTGAAGCAGGGGGTGAATCTCTCCGATGTCTATCGCACGATCCAGGCATTCATGGGCGGCTATTTCATCAACTACTTCAACCGCTTTGGGCGGCAGTGGCAGGTTTACGTTGAGGCCGAAAGCGACGATCGCGCCAGCGCGGATAACGTCGGGCGATTCTACGTTCGCAACAATAAGGGTGAGAACGTTCCGCTCTCGACGCTCACCACAATCAAATCGCAGTTCGGCCCCGAATTCACCATGCGTTTTGACGAGTTTCGCTGCGCACAAATCAACGGCAGCGCCGCGCCGGGTTTCAGCGCCGATCAGGCAAGCGCAGCCCTCGAGGAGGTTTTCCGACAAACCATGCCGCGAGAGATGGGATTCGACTACTCCGGGATCTCGTTTCTGGAGCAGAAGGCGCGGCAGGGAGTGCCCCCCGCGGCGATCTTTGGACTGTCGTTGTTGTTCGTCTTCCTGATTCTCGCGGCGCTTTACGAAAGCTGGTCGCTGCCTTTCAGCGTACTGCTCAGCACACCGGTGGCGGTCTTCGGAGCTTTTGTCGTTTTATGGCTGCGGCGCACGCTGCTCGGCGTTTTCCTGCCTCCCTATATGGTGCAGATGGAAAGCGACGTCTACTCGCAGATCGGCCTGATCATGCTGATTGGCTTGGCGGCGAAGAATGCGATTTTGATCGTCGAGTTCGCGAAGGATCAATACGAACACGGAAGACCACTGGCGGATGCTGCACTCGAAGGGGCGAGGCTGCGGCTGCGCCCGATCCTGATGACCTCGTTCGCGTTTATCCTCGGCTGCGTTCCACTGTGGACGGCGAGCGGGGCTGGTTCAGTCGCTCGCCAGATTATGGGAACGGCAGTAATCGGCGGAATGCTCGCTGCCAGTGCGATTGGAATCTTTTTCATACCCGGCATTTTTTATATGGTCGAGAAATGGTCGGGCGCGGGAAAGGAACCCGCATCCGGCATATTGCCAGCTGCGCCTTCACCCGCACCGGGAGACTGAGACCGCTGCAGGGTTTCGAAGAGAGGCTGGCTCAATGGAGTCAAGTGCTATGAACACTGCGAAATTGCTGATCGTCATTGTGGGATCTGCGATGGTGGTCGGTTGCATGGTCGGGCCCAAATATAGTCGCCCTGCGGTTCAGACTCCGGCTTCTTATCGTGATCTGGCGAATAATCCTCAGCTTCAAACGCAAACGGCTTCGTATGCCGATCTCCCGTGGTGGCAGGTGTTTCAGGACCCGAAGCTGCAGGAACTCATTCGCACGGCGCTCAAGCAAAACTACGATCTGCAACTCGCAACTGAACGCATCGGCTCAGCGCGCGCTCAACTCACTGTTACGCGTTCCAGTCTGTTTCCTCAGGTCTCCGGCAACGCCAGTTTCAACGGCGGCAAGGAAAATCTAGAACAATCCAAGTTCAACTTTCTGACGCTCACTGCCGACGCGGCTTTTCAACTCGATTTCTTCGGAAAGCTGCGCCGCGCGACGGAAGCAGCCCGTGCCGGACTCCTGGCCACGGAAGACGCGCGCCAAGTCGTCGTACTCACTCTCGTAAGCGATGTAGCGAGCGACTATTTCACGCTGCTGCAAACTGATCTGCAACTCGCGATCACGCGTGAGACCGTCAAGACTCAGACCGATTCGGTCAAACTTACCCAGCTCCGGCTGGAGCACGGAGTTGCCACCAAGCTGGATGTTCTCCAGGCCCAGCAAGTTCTCGATACTGCGAATGCCCAGATCCCCGATCTGGAACGCCAAATTGCACAAGAAGAGGATGCGATCAGCATCCTGCTCGGCAATTACCCACAAGACATCGCACGGGGAATTCCGCTGGTCGAGCAGACACTTCCGCCGGAAGTTCCAGCCGGCCTTCCATCTTCGATCATCGAGCGTCGGCCCGATATTCGAGGGGCGGAACAGATCTTGATTGCCGCGAACGCCAACATCGGAGTCGCCAAAGCTCAGTTCTTTCCGCAAATCTCTCTGACCGGGGGCGGCGGCGGTTCATTTGGTCGAAGCTCCGCCTTCTCGAGCCTCATGACGACGCAGTTAGGCATCTGGTCCTATGGCGCGCAGGTTAGCCAGCCAATCTTTACCGGAGGCGCGCTGAGAGGGAATTTGCATCTGGCCGAGTCTCAACACCAACAGGCTCTGATCGGCTACCGGGAAGCGATCCAGCACGCTTTTGGAGAGGTCTCGGACGCGCTTATCGGTTACGAAAAACTTCATCAGGTCCGGACACGCCAGCAGGACTCGGTAGCGGATCTGCAGGAAACCGTTCGCATTTCTACGCTTCGCTACAAAGGCGGCACGACGACATACCTCGAAGTACTCGACGGACAGCGGTCGCTTTACGGCGCCGAACTGACGCTCGCGGCTGCCCGGGGAGATGAATATCGCAGCCTGGTCCAACTGTACAAAGCGCTCGGCGGAGGCTGGCAGCAGTAAAATCGTCGCACCGTCCCAGGACACACCCTCTCCTTCGCTCTGCCCGTAGTACGCTAAGATTTCCGTATGGATTTACCCCACGGCCTGCGAGAGAAGCGCCGATTCATAGAATCGATGTACGAGCAGGCAACCGTGAGTTTTGTCGAGACAAAACGGAAAATAGAAAACTCGCAAGGCGAGTTCAACTATTCCGGTTGGGACCCCGATTCGTTCGACGGCGATCCACCTTTTCTGACGGAGTGGCAGGAGGCCGATAAGGCTCTGAACCTTCAGGGGCAGGGCTGTGTTTCTCTGGTGCAGAGCGCGCTGAAAGAGTATCGGGATGGGCTGTCTGTTCGTTACCAGATGTGGAAAACCGCAGCGGGAAGGTAAGGAAAGCTGGTTTGACGCCTGGCAGCCGTTCTTGAATGAGCAGCTCGGCGTTGACGGGACACAATCGCCGGTGCAGCTCGCCTCAAATCAATCTGGCACGAAATGACGCTCAGCATACCGGCCGGGAATTTGGAATGACGCGGATCACGATCTGAGGCATCTGAGGCAACCACCCATTGACCTCCTCCCCAACCTGTGATTAGATGCCCTGAACAAATCGCGGTCTCGGCGCCAGAGTCCGCCAACGATTAGGGCGTGCCACCGAGGTGAAGTATGAAATCCAGTCTGTGGTTCGTGATCCTTGCCATCTATGTTTCAGCGTTCACTCTTTCCGCCAGCGCACGCGACGTGGTCGTGCCTGCGGGTACTCTGTTGCAATGTACGCTCAACGAACCCAACTTTTCCTCGGCCACGGCCGATGTCGGTGACCCCGTGCTCTGCCATCTCCGGGCCCAGACGGAGTTCGGTCAGCAGGCTTTTCCCCGCGGCACTTATCTCGTCGGACACCTGGAATCAGCCAAGGATCCCGGCCACTTCTTCGGCAAGGGGTATCTGAAGCTGCAGTTCGATCGCATCGGCCTGCCCAGCGGCGATCTGCCTCTCGAAGCCAAAGTGATCGCCACCCGCGGCTACAAAGTCGATAAGGAAGGCAAGATCGACGGCAAGGGACACGTCAAGCGCGACATCATTGAATGGATGCTGCCGCCGCTGTGGCCGTGGAAGGTCATCATGCTGCCCGCGCGCGGCCCGCGTCCCACGCTGAAGGGCGAAACCGCGCTCAGCCTGCGCCTGATGGATGACGTTGA
>Ga0210393_10005392_pt1 | contig 10070 bp, 10 predicted proteins | sample IncBWC27OmetaG_FD_160068 | JGI IMG/M metagenome (GOLD analysis project Ga0210393, IMG submission 160068) | Forest soil microbial communities from Barre Woods Harvard Forest LTER site, Petersham, Massachusetts, United States - Inc-BW-C-27-O ...
CGGATGGAAGGTTGGATCGTCAACGAGGTCAATAACGGCGCGGCGCTGCCCGGCCTCTACCCGATGAATGCCGAGACCAAAGCGCGCTACGCGGCATCGAAGAAATAGAAAAACAAGGGAGGACAGCCATGGATTTCCATCTGGCCGGTTCGCGGCCAAGCCGTCGCGCACCGAAAGAGAATTTTACCGGTACGGTCTGGCAGGAGCCGATTGTTGAAGCGCCTGCGCCGGCGCGGATTCGAGCAGCTCGCGTGTCCTTCGAGCCGGGCGCGCGCACCAATTGGCACAGCCATCCGCTCGGGCAAACGCTGTACGTCCTTTCCGGGGTCGGACGTTTTCAGACCAAGGGCGGCCCGGTGCAGGAAATCCGGCCGGGCGACGTGATCTGGATTCCGCCGGGCGAGAAGCATTGGCATGGCGGATCGCCGACCAATGCCATGACCCACGTCGCCATGCAGGAAGCGCTCGACGGCAATCACGCGACCTGGATGGAGCCGGTGACCGATGAGGAATATGCGGTGAAGGTCGGTTAAGCGAAGCTGGCTTTGCTGCCGGATTATTCGAACCAGCTTCGGTAGATCTTTGCAAAGCGGCCATCGTCAACGGCGCGTTTCAGCCAACCGTCGACGAACGACTTGAGTTCGCTGTCACGTTGCAGCCAATAGGCCTTCTGCGCGTGATCGAAGGGCTGATCCGGGTGAACCGCGCAGAGCACGCCGGGATGCAGCTTTTGCTGATATCGCGTCTCCGACGCGTCGGTGATCATCAGGTCGGCATGGCCCTTGGCGATCTCATCAAAGATGGTGACATTGTCGGCGTAGAGCTTGATTTCGGCGCTCTTGATATGGGCGCGGGTAAATCGTTCGTTGGTTCCGCCGGGGTTGACGATAACGCGTGTGCCGGGCCGGTCGATATCGGCCAGAGTCTCGAATTTACTGCGATCCCCGCAACGCGCGATCGGCGTCTTGCCTTCCTGCATGATCGGCGTCGAGAATGAGCCCTTGCTCTGCCGTTCCGGCGTGATCGAGATGCCTCCCATCGCGATGTCGAAACGGTCTGCTTCGAAATCCTGGGTAAGCTGCGGCCATGCGGTGCGCACGAATTCTATCCTGACGCCAAGCGCCTTGCCGAGGCTGTCCGCCATATCGACGTCAAAACCCAGAAAGGTCGATGTCGCCGGATCAAACGTCGTGAAGGGCGCATAGTCGCCGGTCATTCCGACGCGCAACGTCCCGCGTTTGACGATCGCTTCGAGCCGCGATGGCGGCTCGGCCTGCACAGCGGACGTGAAGAGCGCGACGACCAAGGCCAACCGGGCAACGGCCCGGACCGTCGAGTTCTTCAAGATCCAACCTCATGAATGCAACCGGCAAGCACGGCATTTGCCGGCAATCTCACCACGCGTGGAATGACTTGATCTCAGTTCTCGACGCTACCCTTGCGAAGGATGTCGGCCGCGGCAGCGCGTCCGGCCATTTCATTCCTGAGCGCCTCGAACCGCTGCCGCGCTTCGCTCGCCTGATCGTCGACGAACCTGATGGCGGCATCCGCCGACATCGGTCCGGTGGTGATGGAGCGGGAGTTTTCGCCGATGGTCTCGTCGACAAAGTAACGGTCGCCGCTCTCGCGGCGGACGCTCCATTTGAAGCGGATCGCCTCCATCGGTCCGGGACCGGATTTCGAATAGCCGTCGATCCCAGTCGCCTGATGTGCCGGATCTTCCGGCTTTTCGCCGGCAACAGCTTTCGCAGCTTCCGGCGGGGAGGCCGGCTGATCGAGGATGCTCGCAATGGTCGCGAGGGCATGATCGGTGGCGTCGCCTTTAGTCAATCGCTCAATCTCCGAATATTCGGCAACGTGGCCGATACCGCTCAATTGCCGCGCTTCTTGTCGCCGGATTGAGGCTGAGTTTTGTCAGGTAAAGTCCGGAAAGAAGGTATCTTCTTCCGCCAATCAGCCTAGTTGTCATCGTCTTCGTAGTACGGGCCTCGCGGTGGCGGCGAACGCTGGTATCGACGGCGAGGGTCAATATCCTCGGGGTAATACTGCGGAGGCTGTGGTGGGGCCGGGAAAAACACGTCGTAGCAGGGCTGGCTCAGCCGCGGTCCGCTGGCTCTGAGGCAAGCGGTAATGCGATCAGCGTCTGGTATGTAAGCCCCGCAGAGCCGAAACACATCCGGTGTGCAGGCCTGACGTTGCCGCTCCGTCCCTTGAGCGGTCGCCGATGTTTCCGCAGAGAGAAGAAATACAAACGCTGCGATACCGCCGGCTATCTGTTTAAGCAGCATACTGCTCACCCTCAGGCAATTGATTCAGTATCGAGAGTGTGCTGCCAAAATGTCGAATTCCGGGCCGGCCCATCGCCACTCTGTGGCCTCGTCACACTTGATATGACCGGGCTTGGGGAGGAAGGCGCACGTGAACAAGATGGCCGGCTACAACACATCTTGATTGATCACGTTCTGCCGGATCGGGGCGCCATCCAGCGCGCTCAGGATATTACGCGCGGTCTGCTCGCTCATGCGGTCCACAGCCTCCCATGTCACGCCGGCGACATGAGGGGCGATGATCACATTGGGCAACTCAAACAACGGATTTGGAACCGGCGGCGGTTCCTGCGCAAACACATCAAGGCCGGCGCCGGCTAGTTTGCCTGACGTGAGCGCGTCATAGAGCGCGGCCTCCTCGATAATGCCGCCGCGCGCGGTGTTGATGAGATAAGCCTGCGGCTTCATGCGCTTCAATCTGGCCGCATTGAACATCCCGACCGTCTCTGGCGTCTTTGGGCAGTGAATGCTGACAAAGTCGGCGCGCGGCAGCACCGCATCGAGATCGGCGACCACCTCATAGCCGGCATTCCTGATCTCTGCCGCCGGCAGATAGGGGTCGTACACCAGCACGTTCATTTCCATCGCCAGGCATCGTTTCGCGGTACGCGTGCCGATCCGGCCAAAGCCGATAATGAGGACGGTTTTTCCGAACAGGTCATAAGGCAATTTGCCAAGCCGCGTGCTCCACTGGCCGTCCCTGACCAGTGCGTGCAATTCGTTGGCGCGTTTGGCGAGCGTCAGCATCATGAACAGGGCCTGTTCGGCCACCGACGGCGAATTGGCAATGCCCACGACCATCAACGGAATCTTCCGGCGGCTGAGGGCAGGGACGTCGACCGCGTCGTAACCGACGCCGATCCGCGTGACGACCTTCATGTCCCTGGCGGCTTCAAGTTCGGTTTCGCCGAAACGGGTCGCCCCGAGCGCCACGCCGTGGACGGGCGCGTGCGCCTTCAACAGCGCCTCAAAATCGGCGGCCGAGATCAAATTGGGAAATTCAATCAGCTCGATATCATCGCGTTCGGAGAGGATGGCGCGACCACCTGACGCCATAGTTTCGGTGACAAAGATTTTCTTCTTGTTGCTCGCCATTGCGGGATCCTCGCCGCTCGTTTTATTCATTCGGGCTATTGCGCGAGACCCGTTTAGCAGGGGGAACTCGCTGCGGTCCACTGCCGCGGACCCCGCAGTAGCGGTAGACTCGCGGGCCTGCGAAACGGATAATCTGCTGGATTCGCAACCGCATCACCCGTCAAAAAAGATTGGCCGAGGAGACCCGACCATGTTCAACCCGCAGCCAGCAGCGCGCCTGTCAGGGCTGGGCCTTGCCATAATGATGATTCTCGCCACCGGCGACGCTGCCCAGGCCCAAGGGCTGGTCAAGGGCGTGCAACAGGGCGCCGAGGCCGGCAACAAGGCCGCAGGCCCCGTTGGCGGCGTGCTCGGAGGCGCGATCGGCGGCGTGGTCGGCGTTTTCAACGGCGCGCTTGGTGTCCACGGAGACCAGGGACAGGCGCAAGGGCAGGGACAAGCGCAAGGACAACAAGGGCAAGGACAACCTGCCGCGGGAGCAACCAAGTCCGGCTCGATCCCTCCTGCCAAAGCGGCAAAGGGGACCAAAATGGCCAAAGGATCCTCAACGTCCGCCGCATCATCGGGCAAACCCTTGGAGGTGTTGACGCAACCCGGCGAACCGGAGTTGACCGCCGAGCAGATTGTGGCGAACAGCGATGCCTATATCGACCGGATCAAGACCGAACTGCATTTGACGTCTGAACAGGAAAAGAGCTGGTCGGCGTTCAACAGCGCCATGCACTATCTCGGCCACAATGGCGCCGAGCGCCTCAATCTTCGGATCGCCCGCGCCAAGCGCGACCCGCCCGACGACATCGTCGAGCAGATGCGCAACGAGGCCCAGTTTCTCAACGATCGCGCGGCGGATCAGCGTGCGGTGGCCGATGCGGCCGAGCCCCTGTTCACGAGCCTCGACGACAAGCAGAAGGCGTTCTTCATCGAGGAAATGGTGCGCCTCAGCCACGAACGTGGGCTGGATTAGGCCGTAAAAGGGGTTTCGCGACGGCAAAAATATCTGCCGTCGTTCCTTTTCGAGCCGCCGACGGATAGCCGGGCACTCCGGCCCTGGGGTAGGTGGAAGGCAAGGCACCCGGCTATCCTGCCGCAGCGGCGGCGAAGCCCAAATCGTCATGCAAAATTGAGGAAAAGCTGACCGCTTCGCGCCCGAGATATGGCCGCCTTATGACCTTGTCGGGATTCGCAGAAAGGACGAGGAGTTTCCCTTCAGACTTCTGTCAGCTCGGCGGAAAATTCAATTCCACGCCAACGCCGTCCGGGTCGTAGAGGAAGAACTGTGTATCGCCCGTTCGCGGCACGATGCTTTCGCGGAACTTGACGTTTTTCGACTGGAGACGCTTGCGCATGCTGTCGACGTCGGTCGCGGCAAACGCAATGTGGTCGAGGCGGCCGGTGTCTTCGTATTTCTTCTCGGTACCGCGAACGACGATGCCCTCGCGCGGCTTGCGCGTACCCATCAGATGAACCGTGGCAACGCCGCCTGAATAAAGCCAATAGCCCGGGAAATCGAGCGGTGGCCGATCGCCATTCTCCAGTCCCAGCACATCGCAATAAAAATCCTTGGTGCGTTCAAGATCTGCAGGTTCGATCGTGTAATGCTGTAGTCCGCCAAGCGGCATGGTTGTTCTCCTTCGATCAATGCGCGTTCGTGTAACAGCTAGCTAGTGGAGTGGATTTGACATTCGCTTCCCTGTGGCCGCGCGCTCGTGATGCGAATGTCAAATCCAAAACTCCACTAGAAACCTGTATTTGCTAGTGGTCCTTCGATTCTAACATTTGCAAGAGTGCCTGCCATGCCGGGATGCAAATGTTAGAATCGGACCACTAGGCCGTCGCCGTGAGCTCTGTATCGATCTGTTCGATCGATTTGCCTCGGGTTTCGATGCCGAAGAAATAATACACCGCGCCGGTCATCAAAAACCAGCAGCCGAGATAAAGGAAGGCGAGAGGAATCTGCGGCAAGGGCACGTCAGGCTTGAGATAATTGCCGCTACCCACGATCAAGGCGAGGCCAAGCGGGCCGATGATCTTGCCGATCCCGCCAAAGCCATAGGCCGATCCCATGCCGGACGTCCGCAAATGCGAAGGCCAGACCTCGGCCGCGTAGGGACCCACGATCGCAAAGCCGCCATCCGCAAAGAAGAAGCCGACTGCCAACAGCAGCCAGAACACCGAAATTCCCATTACCGAAGCATCGTAATAATAGCCGGCGAGGATCGTCAGCACGCCGCCGCCGAAGCCGAGCAGGCCTCCGGCATTGCGCCGGCCGAGCCATTCCGAGAAGAACGAAAACGACACCCGTCCGACGAAGCCGAACGCACTCAGGAGGATCATCATCTTGGCGGCTTGCTGGGGCGAGACCTTCAACAGCAGCACGAACAAGGCGGGCGCCCACAGCGTGATGCCATAAACGCCAGTTTGCGCGCCGGCATTGCCGAGCCAGGACACGATCAGGCTGCGCGGGTATTTGAAAAGATCGAGCCAGTTGCTTTGCTTGATCGGGCCGGCGTCGGCGGCCGTGGGTAACGGCAGCGATGCAGGCTCGACCTGCAGCGCCCAGGCCAGCGATTGTCGGGCCTCCTTGTAGCGGCCCTGCCGGCACAGCCAGCGCGGCGATTCCGGCACCCAAACCCGCACCAACAGCACGAGCAGCGCCGGAAGCACGCCGATGGCAAACAGAAGCCGCCATTCGCCCGATCCGATGGCCGAGCCGAGCACCGCGCCTACGCCGATGCCGAGCGGGATTACGCAGGTCACAAGCCCTCCGGTCCAGCCGCGCTTCGACGACGGCATGAATTCCTGTACCAGCGGCAGATCTACGCAATAGAGGCCGCCGACGCCGACACCGACAAAAAAACGCATCAGCGATAGATAAATCCAGCCATTGTCCGGCGTGAAATACAGAAGACCGGTTGCGATCGAGAAGTTCAGCACAGTGCCGATGAAAACCTTACGGCGGCCGATTCGATCGGCGAGCCAGCCCCAGCCGTAGGCGCCGATAATGGCGCCGATCCCGGAACTCATGAGCACGGTTGCCGATTGGCCGAAAGTCAGCTTCCACGGCCCGATCAGGAAGGCGAGCACAAAGCCGATCAGGAAGTAGTCGAAGAATTCGAGTGCATCGCCGAAAATGGCGGCGACGAGAATCCTGATCTGATTGCCGGTCAGGCTCGTCTGCCGGTCGAGAATCTCGAACATGGCCTCTCCTTGGGACTTAAGCGTTTCCATGGCGCTTATTTTTTGCCGAACGGGGAGGCGCCTTAAGCCCCCGGCCAGGAAGGCAAGCTAGCTTGGCCACCTCAGGAGCGGAAGCCAGCTCTTCTCCTTGACTGGGCGGCAAAACCGGCAATGCGCCGATATTCCATCCCGCGGACTGCGACGCCCGTCAGGCCAGTTGTCACCAATTTCTTTAGATTTGGGCGCTAGGCTTACCAATCATGGGGATTCCAGCACGATTGATTGAAGAGAAGCGGAAGCATCAGCGGACCGAAATCAATGAACCTGCCTATGTGTCGGCGGGGGGATCGGTCATGCGCTGCGTGGTGAAAAATATCTCACCGGAGGGAGCCGCGATCGACGTCGACAATCCCGCCTTTGTCCCCGCGCAGTTTCGCCTGGTGATAGCCCGCGACTCCTCGACCCATGACTGCAGGGTGATCTGGATTCGAGAGAAGCGGATCGGTCTGGCGTTCGTAAAGCCCGTGGACGTGCCTGCCTCGCACGGCTAGCGCACTGGAGCGATCAGGTCCGACCATTTCGAAATACACAAAGAACAAGCCACCGTCCGGCTGGACGGTGGCTTGCCTTTGGACTTTCGGGCGTTACACCCCGGTCTGCGTAATGAACTTGGTGCTGAGGTAGGATTCGATTCCTTCGGAACCGCCTTCTGAACCGTAGCCGGAATCCTTCATGCCGCCGAACGGAGTCTCAGGCAGCGCCAATGCGAAATGGTTGATCGACATCATGCCTGCTTCGACGGCCGCTCCGATGGCGGTTGCGGTCTTGGCGGATTTGGTAAAGGCGTAGGATGCCAGACCAAACGGCAGCCGGTTGGCTTCCTCCGCCGCATCGTCGAACTTGGCAAACGACGAAATCAGCGCCAACGGACCGAAGGGTTCCTCGTTCATCGCGCGCGCCGATTTCGACACGTCGGTGACGACGGTGGGCTCGAAGAAGTAGCCCTTGTTGCCGATCCGGTTGCCGCCGGTCGCAACCTTTGCGCCTTTGCCGACAGCGTCCTGCAACATGGTTTCGATCGCCGTTACACGGCGGTCGTTGGCGAGCGCGCCCATATTGGAATCCGCATCCAGGCCGTTGCCAACCTTGATCGATTTGGCGCCGTCCACGAACTGCTTGATGAACTTGTCGTAGACGCCTTCCTGCACCAGGAAGCGGGTCGGCGAGATGCAGACCTGGCCGGCGTTGCGGTATTTGGCGGCAACCATGATTTTGGCCGCGGATTCAATGTCCGCATCGTCAAACACGATGACCGGCGCATGGCCGCCGAGTTCCATGGTCACGCGTTTCATATGCTGACCTGCGAGCGCCGCGAGATCCTTGCCGACCTTGGTCGATCCGGTGAAGGAGATTTTGCGGATCGTCGGGTGCGGGATCAGATATTCCGAGATTTCGGACGGCACGCCGTAGACCAGATTGATCACGCCGGCCGGCAGGCCCGCATCGGCGAACGCGCGGATCAATTCGGCCGGAGAGGCCGGGGTCTCCTCCGGTGCCTTGACGATGATCGAGCAACCGGCAGCCAGCGCCGCGCTCATCTTTTTCACGACCTGGTTGATCGGAAAATTCCACGGCGTGAAGGCGGCAACCGGACCGACGGGCTCCTTGATCACCATTTGATAGACGCCGGGCGCACGCGCCGGGATCAGCCGGCCATAGCTCCGGCGGCCTTCCTCGGCGAACCACTCGGTGATATCGGCGGCCACCATGGTTTCGAGCTTGGCCTCCGCCAGCACCTTGCCTTGCTCGATCGTCATGAGGGTCGCGATCTTGTCGGCACGTTCGCGTATCAGGTCGGCCGCCTTGCGCATGACCTTCGAGCGTTCGTAGGCCGACACCACGCGCCAGGCCTTGAACCCTTTTTCCGCGGCCGCCAGCGCCTCGTCGAGATCGGCCTTGTCCGCGTGGGCCACGGTGCCCACGGGCTCTTCGGTCGCCGGATTGAGCACGGGGATGGTTTTACCGGAAGCGGCGGGACGCCATTTGCCGTCGATAAACAACTGCACGTTCGGGTAGTTCATTCTACTATCTCCTTCGCGGCTCCTGCGCCGCGCGGAGAACAGCACGTTCGCCGGTCTCTTTTCAAGAGCTGGAAACGGCCTGCCCGACGTCGCTGACGTGGCAAAGAGGTATTCGCGGAGAGAAAAGCTGCGGCGAAAATGCATTCCTGCTGTCGAATGACGCCGCAATGGAAAGGCTGTCCGATGACTTCCAATCAAATGCAAGCGCTCGTTCTTACAGCTCACGGTTCACCGCTTCTCCTCCGCTCGGTCGAGCGCCCCGAGCCTATGGAAGGGCAGGTGCTGGTCCGGATCAAGGCGAGCGGGGTCAATCCGCTGGACCTGAAAATATCCAAGGGACAGGCGGCGCATGCCCGTCATCCGCTGCCGGCCATCCTGGGCATCGATGTCGCCGGTATTGTCGAGAGCGTTGGAGCAGGTGTTTCGAGCTTCAGACCCGGCGACGAAGTCTATGGAATGATGGGTGGCGTCGGAGGCCTGCAGGGATCGCTGGCCGAATTCGTCGCGGCGGACGCCGAGCTGCTCGCGAAGAAACCGACGAATCTCGGCATGCGAGAAGCCGCCGCATCGCCGTTGATCTTCATCACCGCGTGGGAGGGGCTCGTCGATCGCGCGCATGTTCGCGCCGGGCAAAAAGTCCTGGTTCACGGCGGCGCGGGCGGCGTCGGCCACATGGCCGTCCAACTCGCGCGCGCGTTCGACGCGCAGGTGTTTGCTACCGGCTCCCGCAAGGACAAGGCCTATATCGAGCACCTCGGTGCGGGGTTCATCGACAGGGAAACGCCGATCGAGGATTATGTCGCCGGATATACCGCGGGGCGGGGCTTTGACGTCATCTACGACACCGTGGGCGGCGCCGTACTCGATGCCTCCTTCAACGCCGTGACACGCTTCGGACATGTCGTGAGTGCGCTCGGCTGGGGTACGCATGCCTTGGCTCCGCTTTCGTTTCGAGCTGCGAGCTATTCCGGGGTGTTCACGCTTCTGCCGATGTTGACCGGAGAAGGACGCGCGCATCACGGAGAGATCTTGCGCGAGGCAACAAAGCTGATCGAGGCCGGAAAGGTCGTGCCTCGCCTCGATCCACGTCACTTCAACTTCGAGACGATCGGGCAGGCACATGCAGCCGTCGAAGACGGCAGCGCACGCGGCAAGATCGTTGTCGAGATTGGAACGTAGACCGGGCCATTCCTTGCGCTGTGACGTCTTCCGCTAATGTGAGCGGAGCAGATATGCCATTTGCCTGGGCCGCTTCCGCTTTTGACCTGGGCCGGATATCCGGAGAGAGAGCAAGTCCCGCTTGTCGCACTGATCGGGGAGGGTGAAGTGACGCTGGAGAAATTGTCTGCCTGGGACGTCGTGCATGCCGTCAATCTGGCGATCACCACTT
>Ga0210393_10005394_pt1 | contig 10069 bp, 8 predicted proteins | sample IncBWC27OmetaG_FD_160068 | JGI IMG/M metagenome (GOLD analysis project Ga0210393, IMG submission 160068) | Forest soil microbial communities from Barre Woods Harvard Forest LTER site, Petersham, Massachusetts, United States - Inc-BW-C-27-O ...
TGGGGATGGGAGTCCTTGTGGGCGACTTGACTTGCTGTTAGACCGCTGGTGTTCCGAGGGGGCACCCTTAGCCTGCGGAGGCAGCGTGGTGGAGTTAGCACCCGATTTGTCGTTCTTCTGAGCGTCAATGGCACTTCCGTATGGACTGATGCCAAGAACCAATGCAGTTGCAAGGAAAAAGATCGCTCCCGCGAAACTGACAGCCGAACTCGTCGATCTCGGATTCACTTGGTCCCTTTTGCATCCATGTCGTTCACAATAAGGCGATTGCCGATTTCGAACAGCTTCTGCACGAGCGGATAGAAGAAAAGTGTTTCGTTGATTCTTTCTTTCGGATTGGCTTGGTAGCCGTGTCGCTTCAATCCAAAATCTATGTAGTCAACCACTTTGCGTTTCAGTTCGGTCGCAATCCAGTCAAAATCTCCCTCTTTGACGCCGAATAGCTTCGAGAATGCCAGGGACTTGCTGAGTTCAGCGATACTATCCGCGAACGCACCGAGGTTCTGCGCAACCCCGCCACGAATGGTGGAGTCTATCTGTTCAGAAGTAAGCTCCCCAATGGTCTTGCCGTCGCCAATGTACACAACGGTGTCTGGTTCGGATTTGTCGCCTGGGGATTTTAGAACGCCACCATTGCACGTAGCCTCTTTAGAGTCGGCCGCAAGCAGGACCTTTATTGGCTCGGTGATCGTGACTCCATAAGTCTTCTCGAAAAGCGCGTGCGTGAGGAGTGCGATGTGTCGATGGTCGCTGCTGGGATCGAGAATATCCAAGCTTCGTGCTCCGCGGCCGCTGAGGCAGACGTATTCGGGCTCCGGCATCCCTTTGGCATGCATCACCTGCGCGCAGTGAAAGATGATGGCGGCGTAATGGAGGAGGATCAAGCACCGTACGCCTGCATCGTGCGATAAGGCTTTGGAGAACTCCACATACTTGTCAATGGAAAAAAAGAAGTTCACAATCTCTTCGCACGGCTGCCCCTGTAGCTCCCCATAGACTCCCTCGATTCTCCTCCGATCTTCAGCATTCCCGATCTGCGTGATGCGCCTCTTCACTTCCGGTCCGAACTTCCTCACTACCCCGGTCTGGGTCTTATTCACCTCGTCGTACCCCGCGCCCCATAGCGCGTTGCCTGCAAAACTGAACGATGTGCCAATCTGGGGCTTGTCGTCATGGAAAAACACCACGTCCGTGGAACCACCTCCGATGTCCACGCAGATTGTTGGTTTAGAGGTGATCACTGACGCGGCTTTCTGGTGGTAGTAGTAAGGAGCTTCCGATTCTGTAATGCATCGGAGCAAGTTCTTACTTTTCAGGACGTCTTTCACCTTATCTTCCCAGATCGTGTTGAAGTGGTTCTTTGTAAAATTGCCGAAGCTGAGGGGCCTAAACCATACGACTCTCGACTCTTGGGGGTCGACACCTTTGAGGATCAGCTTAGTGCGGATCAATACGAGCAATTCCTCGATGAATGCCTCCACTCGCTTCTCGACTTCCGGCGAAGCCTGTAGGGACCACTTCAGATTCGTATTGATCTCCTCTTCCCCGTGACGCTTAGCCTCCCTTTCAAACATGAACGAAATGTTCACGTTCATTAGGGGCTGATATTGCCCGGCTTGCAGGCCTGGCGCCTCACAGGTGGCAGTGCGGAGCGGAAATGAGAATGGGCTGCCTCCCGAACCGATGATATTGGGCAGGAATTCATGGTGCAGGCGGATCTTTGTTCCTGTGAGCAAAGTCCCCTTCAAGCTGCTGTCGAATTCGTCATATTTAGCGCTTTCGCTCGTAGCGGAATTCGAGGGTGCGCTGAGAAGAGCCATTTGCAATTCCTGGCTGTCGACCGTGAACGCGTTAGGTGTAGGTCGTTTATCGTCCTCGTAAATCCAAGCCACATGTGTGTTCGTCGTCCCGAAGTCGATGCCAACGACTGCTCGCCGTTGTCCGATCTCCCTCTCGACCCATCTTGGTACGATCAGTGCGCGAGCGCGGCGTACGGAGTCGCTTGCGAAGGCCTCCAGCGTAATGTAGTCAAAGGGTCCCCCCTCGATACGGAAATATGTGGAACTTGCTTCCGCTCCCTTTGGCGATCGCCGGACGACTGAAACATGTTGCAAGCCTTTCATATCGCGCCCGATCTCTTTGTATAACAAGGCATCTGCCTCAGCTTGGTTATCGTTCTTAGAAAAGAACTTCATCACGAAGCAGTCTTGGTTTCGCAGCTCCGGTTCGATCTCAGCGTCCACCAGCATGACCCAGTAGCGATCACTCAAGTCAGGTCGGTTGCGAGTGGCGACAAGAGGAAAGACGGCGCAATTCATCTTTGCTTCCACGATTCGACCTGGGCGCGTGCCTTCGGGAGACTCATAGTAGCTCTTGCTGAGAGTTACTTTTCCTCCGGCCGTGGGAACTTCGACTTGGAAGGCGAGACCACCGCTGCTAGTTGGAAGGAACTTCGCTATTTTTGGGATATGGTCCGCATCAAAGTATTCAAAAAACGCAGGTTTCAGTGGAGGAAGGTAGTCGCATTCGATGTTTTTCAGACTTCGCGAATCCGGCAAGAAGAACCGCTCTGAGTTCAGCTTGTACGGTACTCGGATCACTTGGTCTTCAATAAGATCGCTGGCAACCAGAAAGGGATAGCGAACGCCAAGATCCGGCAATACTCTTTCCCTAGCGTCATTCGAGACTGATCGCAAGTCGATCTTGACCTGCCTACCAAAGCTGTCGCTTTGACCGTCAAGTACTAACGGAGGATTTCCGAGCCGAGTCGGCCAACGAGGGGAAGCGATTACCATCGGGGATTTGCGCAACCGATCCAGCGCGTCTTTGCTTTTTCTTTGACGAAGCTGGACTCCGTTCACCGTTAGCGGCATTCCCCTGTAATCGCTGATTGTATCCAGGTTTTGCCCCAAGTTGTCAGGGCCATTTACGATGGCACGGATGCTTTCCTCAAGTGTGCGATCCGTAAGCAGTTCGATGCTGTCGTTCACGTATCTGTACATTCGTCGGCAGGCGTTGTGGAGCACGGGGTTCTGCTGAAACATCCAATGCACGTACTTCTGGAATTCAGCACTACGTCTGTACAGGGGAACCGGATCGCCAAAGTAGATTCTTCCCGATCCGGGATTCAGAAGTTTTGCTTTGACCGCGATTTCGGCCGCACGGGGAGATGTGATGAACAGTGTGAGTGGCGAAGATATCGCAATAGTCTGGTGGCCAACACTCATTAGAATGAAGTCGGGTTGGAGCTCGAATTTGGCCGTTTTCGCATCCTGTTGTAAAAACAGGTCGAGCACAGAGGCGAGCAGCCGTTGCCCGACTGAGCTTTGCACTTTCTGCAACTCATCTCTCGACCAATAGCTAGTCTGCACATCCGCCGACATTGTGTTCCAGCCGAACAGGAGCTCCAGAACATCCAGACAATCGGACACTAACTTGTGAAAAACACTGTTTCCGTCGTGCTTGGGCACTTGTTGCTTGTCGCGGGCATTGACAAAATGAAACGCGCTGTCGACGAGATGTATTCGCGCAAACGGTGAGGGAATTGCGGTCAAAACCTTCTTGACCGACTCAGACGGATCTACAATCTGGTCTATGTATTCGTCGTTGTACGCGCTCTGACGACGATGCCAGCCGATTTCTGCAGTGGCCCTATTCGGACTCAAACTGAGAAAAGCGTTTCTTGCCTTTTCTGGTTGCATTGGATTTACTCCTCGGTCTAACCGCCGTAACAGTCGTCATACATACTACGAGTGGCTTGCGACCAAAGTGTCAGAAAGCGCTGTAGTGAACCCTTGTCCTCGTATTCCAGAGGCCGCATGTTGTTTGCGGCTATATCCAGTCGTTCACCGCTCAAACCTGGTTGGAACCACTTGCTACGGACAGGAAGGTCAGGCCGGAGTAGGGCCATATCTGACGCCGTGATCGGAATCGCGCCGGATTCACCCTTGTCTCCGAACCCCGCAAATGGAGCAAAGGCGCGCCGGTTTTCTCCGAGTTCCTTAACCCACTGAGAAAAATATTTTTGCAGGAATGTAGAAAGATCCTGGTAGTCAGAAGTTTTGAAAAAGAATTTCGTAAAACCGTTTTTTACAGCCCATGGCTGGTGCATTGCCTTGTCGAAATGGTCTCGGTTGAGCACCGCGAGCATGGCTAGCTGAGTCAATTCTCTGGCGAAGACCTCCGCGGTGTGTTGCCCAAGGGTTGAGAACGTTAGAACCTCTTCGTCCTTCGCTATAGCGAATTCGTGGTATAGCGTTTGTCCTGAGAATTCGTCTTCAGGAATCTGCACAAAATCACGAATTGCTAAAGCACCCATCAGCTCCACAAGGTGCGCCGCATTGTTTTGCTTTACGCCGCTCTCGTGGTTTGGATAAGATTTTTTCGCAGTGTCAGCGATGTAATATATGGCATTCAGGTCTATGACGTGCTGGTGGTAATACGTAAGAGCTGCCTTGGTCTTCGTTATGAAAGCATTCGAGTCGATGTGGCTGTCCTCGTCCGTCTCCAGCTTGAAGTAAGGCAGCACAACCAACGCTCCCACCAACGCCTGCCGGATGGCGTCGGCTGCACCGGCACGCTGATCCGTACTACGGAGCGATTTTTGCAGCCAGGGCAACCCAGCCGCTCCAGTTCCGCCGAAGATTGACCCGACTATAAAGATCCTGTCGCCAGAATTGAAAGATGTTGCGAACAGATCGAAATCATCCGTGTCCTTAAAACCGGAGAGCACGACAGCTCCGACATTGGGATTGCCCAGAAACCCACCGGTTAAGCTGTCATTCATATTCTCGTCGGAGTAGAGCCCCTCCAGTAATCGCTTCGTCGCCAGAGAGCTTATTTGGTCATAATCGATGAAGTTGCCGAAGGCCTGTTGAACGCCCTTGTATTTCAGCCAGAACGACGGCGAAATGTTACCTCCAGGGCGTTGAGCTAGAGATGCCAATCGAGAGATCTTGGTGCCGAAGAACGCTGAACGTCCCGACGCTTTGTGCAACTTTTCGTAAAGTTCAAGCACTTTGACGGAATCAATGGTGTCTTGGTTATCCGCGTCGGTGTCCAGCAGCATGGGCACGATCTCAATTGGCTCTCCAGCCGCATCTCGGATCTCCACTCCAGCCGCGAGCAAATAGACCAGCGATTCGATAACGCGAGAACCGGTGCCTCCGATGCCAAATATGAATAAACGTTTCATAGGTTGCCTCTTCTAAAACCAGTGCATTTCTTCTCCAATAGCCGGCAGTCACCAGCGTTTAGTATTACACTGGCGTATAGCGGGCGTGGGGCGACAACCACTTAAAAGCCAAAGAGGCAAGGGTGAACGCAATGGCAGCGTACAGTCCGTCAATTAGACACAAGATTAAGACTGCTGTTCCGAAATTGGCATCATCAGACAGGCCATAGCTGACCCACACGACCGCTACGATGTTCAGCAGTACATTCAGCAGAAGCGTTGTTGCCCAATGTCCCGTTCTATTGAACCTTGCTCGTAGGCCATTTAAGAAGTAGTAGTACAGGGCGCACAGCACAAGTGTGCTAATCACCAGAATGGTCCCGACTGGCACATAGATCTCGTCTCGAAAAATCGCATCTTGCTTACCATGCAGCAACTCGTAGGCCATCGTGAATGCTTTAGGAAACATGATCAGTTCACCTGTCCAGCTGTATTTCAGCCTTTGCAATCGGGTCGGTTTTGCGGTAGGCTCTTGCAACTCCGTCGACCATTTCTTTCAGTCCGAACGTCGTAGCGGATGTGTGAGGATCATCGCCGGTATCATCGTCATTGGACCATTGCACATACCAATCGGGCAGAACGTTTTCGATCAAGATGGAAATAGATGCATGTTTGGGAAAAGAATTGTCAGTACTGATGGTCAGAATGTGAGTATAAGCGGGCGGCCTCTTGGCGTCTTGCCGGCTTATGGAGTTCTCAAACGCAGCTTTCGGGCGGATGGTCTTGGCTTTAATCTGCACGTCCGATGACTGGACGAGCAAATGCTTAGCGAGAAAATCAACGGTTGAGAGTTCTTTCGGAAATGTCGACAGGTCCAGGGCCACGTCGAACTGCAAGCCGTTGTTCGCCGGATCGTTCTTTCCCGGATCACGCTTGGCGGAATCCGGCTGCACGTCCTCAATGTGGGTTTTATCACGCTGATCGCGATACCATGTTCCTTTCTTTTCTGTGTATTGGAGAACCGTAACCGGTAGGTCTATTGTCGGCTGATTGAAATCGAGCTGATGGTCGAACATCGGCCCACCTTGTTTCTGGACAAAATCTACCAAAGTCCGGATGCAACCTGCATCGCCAATCAGCCAGATGTAATAAGGGCGAAGCTCGGTACAGCACGGGCGCGCGACATTTCTATACGTATAGTACTTGCCATTAAAATGGGACCTCCCTGCGAGCAACGACACCGAGCTTCCGCTTGATCTGGCCTTGTTAAATGTCAGAGTTATGTCGCTCGCCAAGACGGCGATATTTCTACTATTGACTTCGGGATCAGCTTTGACTTCTGCGTCGCTATACGAAAAAATCGAGTCGGTGACTAGGATAGAAACGGTGTTCTTGTTTGTTTCTGCGACGACGCTGCGGAGTACCTCCTGAAGAAGGGAAGCTTGGCCACTCATGAGCTTCTGATTCAGCAGCTGCTGAATTAAGTCGTGAGAATCGTAGCCGCTATTGCTCAGTGTTCCAGCATCTGCAGCAAACTGATAGGAGATTGGCTTCAACTGCGGATTGGCATTGCGCATCTTGTCTAGCTGCGCGACAAGCCCTGCAACTGTGTCCTTTAACTCGGTCCGGCCACTTAAGTAACCCTGCATGCTTGCGGAGGTGTCTAAAATCACATTTATCGTCGTCGGCACCGCGACGGAAGGATTTTGGGGAGGTGTACGCTTTACTCGGTGCGGCAATAGAAAGTAAACACATCCAATCGCCAGAATTGCTAACGCTGCAACTTGCGCCACGACTAAACGCTTGGCGCGGCTGTTGCCTTGGGCAACAGCTCTTTTACGGACCTGTTCTATCATTGCGGCTTGTCGCGTGTCCTTAGCCATTGGGTCCGTTCTGCAATATTTCGGCAGTATGCTTACGATACAAGTGTGGTTCGAAGCATCCGTGCACACGAGAGCCGAAATGGAGCACAAATACCAGCGAAACTATACTTCTTGAATAAAACGAAATCAATGCGACAATGCGTCTGGGGGAAGGGGTAATCACTCGACGCGAAGCGAGTCACGGGACACGTTTCTATTTAAGATTTCGGTTCGCCCCCTCAGAGAACCGAGACACACAGAATGTAGGCCCATAGCTAGGAGGTGTCAAGTGGGAGGTTGCCTTGGTGCAGCGTATGCACATCGAATGCTTCCGATGTGCTTATTGCAGGAGACGATGTTGGGTATGAAAAAACCGGGAAGGAGCGGAGCGGATCATGCAGGTTCAGTCGGTGATATTGCCGGGCATTGGCGAAGAAGATCGGCCGACGGTAAACGGCAGAGATCATCGGCAGCGACTACTCGCTGTTGGTGGGAGCGCGAAGCGAGTCTGGTTTTCGCACGAGGCACGAGCAACCTGTCAGCGACACACGTGACTGTGGGCGATACGATTAAGAGAATCGTTTCCTTAGCTGCGCAGGAACAGAAGGATTCAGTCGATAGTGCCTGTTTAAGAATCGCGTGACCAAATGGCCAAAGGATCAGGTAGCCAGCGGCTTTCTTGGTTAATCGCACTTGCAATACTCGCCGTCCTTGGACTGGTCTATTGGAATGCATCGCGGCGCGTTGGTCTGAGGCCATCCCCCTCAATCGCTGAGAGGCGGATCGGTGATCCGAGTTTATATCCACCGAGAAACATACCTGGGGCTGTCGCTTTAGCGGTTACCCAGACAAATATTCATGAAACCATCTGCATTTCCGGGTATACCCGTGGTGTGCGTCCGCCATCGTCGGTAACTAACCGAATTAAGCGCGAACGGTTCGAGGAGGAAAAGCTACCAGGGACACCTTCGGATTATGAACTCGATCACCTCATTCCTTTGGAATTGGGAGGATGTCCGGATTGCCTGACGAACCTATGGATGGAACCGTGGTCCTCGCCTGGCGCTCGCGAAAAAGATGCGGTCGAAAACTACTTGCATCGCGAGGTCTGCAACGATCAAATGAGCCTTGGGGAAGCGCAAAAACTCATAGCGGGAGATTGGTTTGCTGTTTACAAGAGTTTGCAGAGTGAAAAAGCTCCCTAGTGTGTGAAGAGCATTGCTTCACTGTCACTGGGCGTCTAGCAAACGGTGAGCTCCAGCCTCTTGTTCGACCAAGACAGAGGAAATCAGAAGAAATTCAGGCGTGAGCGCCCGCTCTTCCCAAGAGGCCGGCCAGCGAACGGTTTCAGTACTTCTCTAATTCTGCGGCTGTTACTTTAGTTGATTAACCTGCAGATTTGCCTGTTTTTCAATTGCGCCGAAGTTAGAAGCGGATTAGGGATGCGCGGGCTAAGGGATGGCCCTATGGTCGGAGGAAGACGTTAATTTGTGACTCCACATGTTTGCACGCGTGATCCAAGATTTGCCAGATGTTGACCGATCCATTGGCTAATTGGCGCCTAGCTGTGGTCAAGATACGGACCGCATCGTCCAGTGCTTGTAAGTCCATGATTGAAGTGGTGCTCTTTGGTTCTACGGCATTGACAAGCCGGTCTGGTGCTGAATTGTTTAAATGTTCTGTGGCTCTACCCGTGCCAACTCCGTTCATCATTGCTCCTCACAATTCGCTGACGTATGAGTTGGCAAGCAAGTTCATTACCAGAGTTGATTAGAAGGTGTTAATGTGGCGGCACAGGATCTCGTGAATATCAGTTGGGTTGCGCGATACATCAGCCGCCCACAGGCCAAAGCCTCCGTGCCCGTTAATGGCACGGACCCATTCCTCCAGGAATTCGCGCTTTGTCTGCTGTTCCTGGGCGAAGCCTTCGGTTAGGCCACTAGAGAGATGTTGTGCTTGGTCAGGATTTCGATAACATCCTTGGGGTGACGGGAGACCACGCGCTACTGCCCGTCGGTCACTTTGCTTGGGCCATCGGTAGCGTCGAAGGCGGCGACGAAACGATCCGGGGCGCGAGTACCCTAGCCGTGCTCAGCGATGCAAAGGCCAATCCCTTCCGCGAGCAGCGCAATCGTGTGTTGGAAGAACGTCTGCTTCAAATCTTGAGCAATCTTCCACGGCCCAGCACCTGGCCATTCATCCTCAAGGATTGCCGCTCGTGTGACCGGATACACGTGGCGGATGGACCCTGTATGATCGCGCAGAATCGACGATTGCGTTGAGTCCCTTCGTTGGCTATGTGATTTCTCCATCCGAGTGGTCTATGCGGTTCAGAGCCCCACCCCAATTCCAAGCTCGACGGATGTAGGCTGACCGATTTCCAAGGCAGAGGTTTTCGAGACATCGGCTCCGAGCTGGGGGCCGAACATTTGTGAATTTGCAGCCAGAGCAGCCAAATCCCTTCCCCAAGGCGCGTGCGTTCAGACTTGAGCACAGCGGTCGTGCTTATGAGCACGCCGGATGATTTGCTTTTAGGCGGCGTCAAGTTGATAGGCTACAGACTATTGACATATCAATTAACGATAGGTTATGATCTATTGCAATAGCCGCCAACAATAGACTGTGACCTATGACAAAAGCCAGACTTGCTGCCCAGTCCCGCTCGCAACTCGATGAACGCTTCAGGGAACTGGGGCCGGCAACGCGCTATACCCCACCCGTCCGCGGTTGGATCAAGGCTCTCCGGGAGGCGCTCGGTATGTCAACGGCGCAGCTCGCGAAGCGGTTGGGGATCAGGCAGCCTTCACTGGTGGCGCTCGAACAGTCGGAAGCAAAGGGCACCATCGAACTGGCGACATTACGACGCGTAGCCGAGGCGCTCGACTGCACGCTTGTCTATGCGCTCGTGCCGAACAAACCGCTCGAAACGACGATCCGCGACCGCGCGCGCGCGTTCGCGCGGCGGCGGCGGGCACCGGTCGAGCACTCGATGTTGCTGGAGGACCAGAAAGTGATGGCCAAGGACGCCCAAGCG
>Ga0210393_10005395_pt1 | contig 10069 bp, 7 predicted proteins | sample IncBWC27OmetaG_FD_160068 | JGI IMG/M metagenome (GOLD analysis project Ga0210393, IMG submission 160068) | Forest soil microbial communities from Barre Woods Harvard Forest LTER site, Petersham, Massachusetts, United States - Inc-BW-C-27-O ...
TCCCCGTCCGGGAGTTCATCGCGCCCTACTTTCTTGATGCCGTCCGGGAGCATGGTCACATCAAATTGCTTCTCCCCGTCGAGGAGTTCAATGCGCTCATCATGTTCGGTGCCGTTGTTTAGCGTGCGGACCCCGAACAACTTGATCCCGTTTGGTAATTGACGGTCCTGTCCTTCGTCACATCCCACCCCAAAGGCCAGCAGAGATACTGCGATTATCATCAGCTTCATAACCATTCTCCCACCTTGAATTCCAGCATGTAATAAGGGAGCGACGTAGTTACGAAGGTCACTTGTGTTGCCGATGTGCTGGGAAACTTCGCTCGTTCTGCGTGCAATTGAGATCTTTGTCCGCAGTTCATTTCACGGAAGCCGCCCCGCCAGAAAATGCCGTAACCTGGGCGAGCGCGTTCTTGGCTGTCCGAATCCCGGATTCGATGTCCTGCTCCAAATCTAGGTGCGGCACCGTGGAGGCTCCCGCGCCCTCGTATAGTCTCAGCGCATCCAGTGGGCGGCCCAGTCGCGTGAGGCAGATTCGGGCGGCGCCAAGTCGCGCCAGCAGAGACTGCCGTTCGGAAGAGTAGATGGCGGCGAGCTTCTCGTACTCGCTGACGGCGCGTTCAAAGTCTTGTTGTTGCTCTGGAACGCGGCAAAGGTCCAACCAGACATCGGGCGGAATCCTTTCGCCCCCCGCATTTAGGAAATCTTCATAGTCCTGCCAAGCTGTTTCGTATTCTCTCGACCTCACATGTAGATTGCAAAGCGTGCACGTCGCTTCTCGATAAGCCGGAATGTTGCTTGCCTGCCAATGAATGGCCCGCAATAGATTCCACGCTGCAAACGAGTCGGGTTTGTCCGCGACAAACTCATTCAGGATCGCGGCCGCCTCGGTGAGTTTGCCCTGCTCGATCAGCTCGTTTGCCTGACTGATCTCCGGACCTGGCGTCCAGGAAACTTTTTCCTCGATTGCCTTGTTTGCTTTATGCTCTAGGCCCGAGTAACGCAACGCCACCGCCGCGACGACACCAAAGAGGAACCCACCGACGTGCGCCCAGTGTCCAATACCGTCCCTCGGACCCATTCCGTAATTGATTTCCATCAGCACCCAAATCGGCAATAGACAATATGCCCGCATCCAGAAGCGAGAAAAGGGAAACAGTCCCAAGTCAAAGAACCACATCATTCGGATCTTCATCTTGGGGAAGCGCACCAGAAATGCTCCCATCAGACCAGCGATGGCTCCCGAAGCGCCCATTGACGCGATAATGCTTCCTGGTCTTGCCCAAGCATTAAACTGGCATGCGAATGCACCCGCCGCTAGGTAGACGAGCATGTAAAGCGGTCGTCCCCAGGCGTCCTCCAGCACAAATCCCGCTAGCCACAAGAACCACATGTTGCCAATTACGTGCCACCAATCGACATGGAGGAACGTCGAAGTTATATATGTAATCGGTTTTGGGTGCGCCGGAATAAAGGCGTACCGCTCTGTGATTGACGAGGCCGTCAGCTGTGAATACTGGCCCCCGAGCGAGTCCATCTCCTCTTGCAATTCCCCTGGATCCTGGATCAGCCGTGTCCGAGCATCCCACTCGTCAGCTATCTCAGAATTCGGGTTCTGCAGGTGGGTCCAATCGTCTGGAAACTGCCTCTGAAAACCATCCACAAACTCTCTGGCCTTGGTGGCAAGAACTAGATTCGGATGTATGGCGGCAAGGATGAGGATGTGCTCTTTTACGTTCCACAGTTGTGAATCTTGCTGGTCAACGGTGCGATGAGTAGCGGCAAAGATCAGCAGATTCACGAACATCAACCCAATCGTGATGATCGGCCAGCGTCGAGCCGACATGTTCTCATGCTGGACTGGGATGAGCACGGTACCTCTAAGCGTAGCCAGGTCGCGGATCAACGGCCAGATGCCCGGTGGTGGTCGAACCTAAGTAACCGTATCGCGGAAGGCGCCAGAGAAAAGGGTTGCACTGCGATGAACCGCTGTTGGTTACCTTTGGACTGTGGTTCCCCTCTCGTCTTGAGGGTACGATTCGTAAGGCGATTCGAAAAAGATATTGAATTGAACCGAGGGGGACCTGCCCAGGGAAGACAATGCTTAATACCTTAAGATGTTTCGTTCTCTCGGTCCGCAACAGACTCCGCTTAGCCTTTTGCAGGTGTGACCGATGCGGTCGCCGGGGAGTGGAGAGCGTATCTCTGTTCTTTCCCGAGAAGCTTTGTAGGAGGTGCCACCTTGCGCAGGTGAACGCAACAGGGGAAGCGCAATGCCTCGCAAGTACCGCGTCCGTGTTGTAATTCTCTTCGAGAGCCGATGCACAGTTTGGACGACAGAAACCGTAGCCTCGCGCCACAGGATTGCATCTCGTGTGGCAAGGGGCATCGCGTAGATGCCTTGTACGGAAAGACATTTTGGAGATAGAGTGAATTTTTAGCCCTGAAAGAGCGCAACCGGCGCTGAGGCTCAATGTGCCACTTCTCGAAGAAGGACAAGCTGTTCGCGACACCTACGAAGTTGAGCGATTTCTTGGAGAGGGAGCATTTGCTGAAGTGTATCGGGTTCGACACCGGTACCTGGGGAGACACGCCCTAAAACTGTTCAAAATGGCGGGGCTGAGCACTCAAGAGGTGGAGGACATGCTCGCCGAGGCAGTTCTATTGTCACGCATCGAACACCCGAATATCGTTCGGGTGTTCGATGCGAACACCTTCACACTTCGCGGGCAGGTCTATGGGTACTTTACGATGGAACACGTAGCAGGAGGTAGCCTGGATCGGTATTGGCGGTCGCATGGCACCCAATTCGTACCTGTTCCCATCGTGGTCGACCTTATCAAGCAGGTTTGCCGAGGACTGGCGACTGCACACCATCAAGATCCTCCAATCATACACCGTGACATCAAGCCCCAGAACATACTTGTTGGCTATCAATCCGATGGGCTGAGGGCAAAGGTATCTGATTTCGGATTGGCCAAGCAGGTAAATCCTTTGACTCTCTTGGCTAGCGCACGCGGTACACGGGCGTTCAAAGCACCCGAGGCCTTTGAGGACTTCAACAGCGATTCATGCTCTGGAGATGTCTGGGCGGTCGGAATGACTTTGTACTTGCTACTCACCGACAAACTGCCATTTGCAGTACCTGACGATGAGCCATCCCCCACCACAAAACTATTTGCGGAGGCGCTCGTGCCTCCTAGTCGTATAAATCCCCTCTGTGATTCGATGCTGGATGGGATAGTTGCTCGGTCTCTCGCCATTGATCGAACAAAAAGGCACGCTTCGGCGGCCGAGCTCTTGGCGGATCTGGACAGTTGGGCTCCGAGGCTACAAACGGAAACACAAGAGAGTAGCCACCAGTTATGGTCGACGTCCAAGGAAGTATTGGGACGACCTTCACCCCCCTCCCCTCAAGAAGCTGGGGCTATTGCCGCCCGCGCAATCGGACTCGCCCAGGACCCGACGACTCTGAATGAAGCCGCGGATCTGATGGAAGAGGCCTTTAACAAACTCCCCCAGCTTCGAAATGAATATCAAGGCCGTGTGAAACTGTGGCGGCGCGGGATTTCGATGTAGGTGATGGATGGCCGAACATTCAGTGCTCATTGTCGATCATGAAAAGAGCGTGCTCGATCACGCCGCGCGGATACTCTCGGCTGACGGTTACAAAGTGCATGCCTCCAGCTCATCCCAGGAAGCGATCGACTTAGCGCGACGTGTTAGACCTGACCTTCTCGTAATTAATCCAACAATGCCAGCGCTTTCGGGCGTTGAAGCTGCGACGCGAATTTCGCAATCAACCAAGTGCAAGGTCTTGTTCCTGTCAGAGATGGCAAGAGATGCGGACTTCCGCGAGATGCTGCGGGGTTTAAAGCAGCAGGGGTGCGAGTGCTCGGCGATAAAGGTGCCTTTTGAACAGGGCGATCTCTTGTCTCATGTTCGTCGCGAGATTGGGTCAGTCTTGATCCTGACCGATCCAGAGGAAAGCGTGGCCCCTAAACCTAGCGTGGCTCCAATGGCAGCTGTACCCGCACTTGCGCGAGTACCTGTTTCCGAGTACCAGCCCCTGCTCGACATGGCAGCGCCGCAGCTATACGAAAACAATGCTTTCAGAGTAACCGGCCTGGCGGTGGACGCATCCCTGCGTGACATCTCCAGGAGCGCAGAAAGATTGGAAATGATCGCCAAGGGCTTCGGCGTTGCTGAAAGTGCAAGCAGGCCATTCTCGTCAACAGCGCCTAGTGTCGAGGAAATCAAAACTGCTTTGCAATGCTTAAAAACGCCCGAGCAGCGTCTCCTGCATGAATTCTTTTGGTTCTGGCCAACTGGCGAACAAAGTCAGACGGATCCTCCACTGGCAGCGATCAACGCAGGGGAGATAGCGAAGGCAGAAGAATTGTGGAATGCATTCGCGGTGCGGCAACAGGAGCTGACGGCCGTATCGGCAAGACTGGATTCCCGGTGTCCCGATGTTGAGCGCAGAACCTTGCTGCAGAGGAAGAAAGAATTGGAACGCGCGGCAGCAGTGTCCATTCATAACCTCGCAGTGTTGGACCACATCCGAGCACTCATCCCTGCCGCAAAGACATCCACACTGACGGCGAATGCCCCTGACCAATTCGCAGCTTGGCAATCATCTTTCAATTACTGGCGGAAACTGCGCAATCAGCATGTATTTTGGGAAGTTCTCGTTGATCGCGTTCGCAGTATCAATGATCCGCGGTTGGGGATTGAAGTTGCCGAAATGATTTGGACTTCTCTCCCGATGGCACTTCTCTTGATAAATGCTGAATTCGCAGTCACCGCTGCGGAGGCCCGCAACTTCGAAGTGGCTGGAGTTCATCGGCGACTGATGAAGGAGTCCGGATTCGGTGACAGCTATGTACGAGACGCTCTTTGTCGCAAACTCAAGCCCTTGCAGGCGGAACTCGCTCGCCTCTGCCATGCAGCCGAGGAACACGCTCACCAAGGCCCAGAGAACGGAGCAGACATCGTTGGCAAATTCTTTGAGGAAAAGAAGAAGTATTTGCAAACCTTCAACTATCTGTTGGGGTCTGGCGATGCGTTAAGGGATTCGGTGCACGATCTCGTTGCGGGGTCGGCTAGGAGTAGCTTGGTCGCGTACGTGAACAAGACAGACGATTGGGAGGCGGCGCAGCCCCTTTTTGAGGAATGTTTAGCGCTCGCTGCAAGCAAGTCACTGCGGTCAAGATTAGAAGACGACCTTGAAATGCTGGCCGGCAATGCGGCGGCAAAGAAAGCAGCAAGACGGGCGCAAGCAACTGCCGCTCCACCAGTACAGCGCCCCTCTGGCGCTCAGGCATCCACTACGACTTCGGCGCGGACGAAATCTCCTTGGCGGGCAATTGCAGCGATTGCCGTTGTCGGCATTGTAATTCTCATCGCTACCATCCAGCACAACAGCGGTTCTAGTGGAACTCCGCTGTCCCAATCGTCCCCGACTACGTCCACCGCCCTTCCCACTCCCCAGCCAACTGCGCCGACGTATTCAGAAGTTCAGTCAGACGACGGCACCGAAACCGCCAGCCTGAAGGCTACGATCGATCGGAACCGCGCGAGATTGAGTCAAATGGAGAACAGTGTGTCAGATCTCAAAAACCGAATGGCAACTTTGCAATCGGAGATTGAAGCTGACGAGGCGACTTTGGACGAAATGAAACGCAATCACGATCTTGGATACGAAGTCAATGTTTCCAGCTATGAAAACCTGCGGCAAGGGCATAACTCCGCGGTAAATACCTATAACGCGCTACTTCGCGAGCATAACACCGCTCTTAGGGAATACAAGTCTCTCCTTAGCAGCACCAATAATGAGATTGACCGGTACAACGCTCTTGCGAGGTCACAATGAAAGATTTCGGTCGGATCTTTGGGTTTGACAAACCGTCCACAGTTGAGTCCCGTGGCGAGACCGGTGATCTGGAACTGGATTCAACGCAAAGTCGAGTCTTTTTGCAGCCCCGATCGACGATATGGGCTGACATGGCGAATGCGTTGTGGGCACTTGAACAGAAGACTCGTGATCCAGGTATTGCCGAGAGGCGCGAGGAGTTCCGTTTGATCGGGCGTCATCTCGATCGATTGGCGGAATGTCTGGTTGAGATCGGAATAGAGACTCAGAGCCACACAAACCAAGTGTTCGATTCCGGTCAGTCGTTAGAGGTCATCGCTTTTCAGCCAACAGCCGGGATCACCAAAGAAATCGTGGTTGAAACAATCAGGCCAACTGTGTACCTGAAAGGGCATCGACTTCAAATCGGGCAAGTGATCGTTGCGACCCCGGAGCATGCCGAGGAGAGCAAGTAGAAATGTCCAGATTAACGATCGACTATGGCATTGATCTTGGCACCACCAATAGCAGTATCGCAGTACTTGAGAAGAGCGGTCCGCGGATTATTCGCAACAATGAAAACTGGCAGTTCACGCCATCAACGGTGTGGGCAGACAAGAATGGTGCTCTCCGCGTGGGAATGTCGGCGAAGGAACGTGTGTTCAATGACCCTGACAACGGCGCTGCTGAATTCAAGCTGATGATGGGGAAAGCCTATGCGAAGCAATTCTCCCGGCTAAATCGATCACTTAAGCCGGAAGAACTTTCCGCAGAGATATTGAAGTCGCTGAAGGACGATGCCAGACGGGAGACGGGTGAGGATCTGGAGGCGGCTGTCATTACCGTACCCGCAGCCTTCGATCAACCAGAATCCGAGGCAACTCGTCGAGCAGCGCAGCTCGCGGGAATAAAGTTTAGCCCGTTGCTGCAAGAGCCCATAGCGGCTGCTCTAGCGTACGGGTTCGAGCACGAGCATGAGAATGTATTTTGGTTGGTCTATGACATCGGAGGCGGTACGTTCGACGCGGCGGTTATTCATGTGAAAGATGGTCTTATTCAGGTTGTCAATCACGGTGGAGATAACGATCTCGGCGGAAAACTCATCGATTGGGCCATCGTGGATCAGCTTTTCGTTCCAGCCCTCGAATCGTCGTTTAACCTCCCAGACTTCCGGCGTGGCAATAAGAGATGGATAAGCGCATTTGCCAAGCTAAAGCTCCAAGCCGAAAAAGCGAAAATTGCTTTGTCCAAAGACCTGTCGCATGACGTGAGCGGAGAGTTTATTTCCGTCGATGATTCAGGGGAACCCGCCCAACTAGATGTTTCTGTCAGCCGGAGCGAACTAGAACGACTCATCGACCCGTTCCTCACAAAATCTCTGAATATCTGCCGAACGGTTTTGCGGGAGCAGCACCTCGGTCCGGGCGATGTCTCCAAAGTGGTTCTTGTTGGGGGTCCAACGGTTACACCTTACTTCAGACAGATGCTACCTGATCCGAAAGATGGATTAGGAATCCCAATTGACTTCTCTGTAGACCCATTGACCGTTGTGGCGCTAGGGGCCGCTTTATTCGCGGGTGGACAGAAGGCTCCACGTGCTTCCGTTGTGCCTAAAGTGGGAGAGTTCAGTCTCGCATTGGAATACAAGCCCGTGGGCAACGAGACGGAGCCTCTCGTAGGTGGTCGGGTGTCGGCGCGGGTGTCCCAGACATTTGCCGGATATACAATTCGCCTCCTAAACCCAGAGTCACGGCCTCCGTGGGATAGCGGCAAATTACCCCTCACGGTGGAAGGCACGTTCCTGGCGAATTTGTTGGCTACGGCGGGTGCCCAGAACACATTTCGGGCGGAACTCTATGATCCAAGCGGAAAGAGAGTCGCGCTCAGCCCTTCCGAATTTGCGTACACCGTTGGCTTAGTCATTACAGACCCGCCACTGCCACATGACATAGGCATTGCGATGGCAGATAACAAGGTAGATGTGCTGTTCAAGAAGGGCACGCCTCTTCCGGCGAAGGTACGAAGGGATCATTTAACAGCTGTGCCGTTGAAAAAGGGTGATCCGAATTCTCAGCTGAGGATTCCTTTTGTTGAGGGGAGCAACGCTGACCATGCTGATCTGAACCGTAACATCGGCCACCTCAGTATCGACTCCGCGAAAGTGGCTCGCGATCTACCGATGGGCAGCAATGTGGAAATTCGTCTGGAGATCGACAGCTCGCGTCTGCTCAAAGGTACGGTATACGTAGAGGTCTTAGACCAGGAATTCCCTGTAAAACTTGAAGGAATTATTAAGGCACAGCCTTCTTTACAAGAGTTGAAGAGGGAGTTTCAACAACAGCAGCAACGCCTCCAATCAGCAAGAGAAGCTGCTGTGGCAACGGAGGAAGCGGTCGCACCCGACCTTGACAAGATCGGGAGAGAAGACACTTTTGGGGAGGTGTCTCGATTGCTTGCCGCCGGCGAAGATCCTGAGGCTGCTCGAACGTGTGAGCTCCGTATCTTAGATCTCAAGGCAGCCCTGCAAAGAATTGAAGACGCGATCGAAGCTCCCAAATTGGTCGTTGAGGCCAAACAGGAGGTTCAGTGGATGGAAGAAGTCATGAAGGGGGCCACTGCGGAGGAGCGGAAGGAGTTCGCTCTACTTAAGCCTGAGCTGGAAGTGGCGATTCACGGAGACATGGAGGCGTTGCGTCGGAAAGTGGATCAGATGTTCAACCTGCGAGTCCGAATCCTGGCCCGAACACCAGATTATTGGGTTGGGTACCGCAACTACTTATTCGAGCGCAAAGTCGAAATGTCGGACCAGACGCAGGCCAAGCTTTGGTTTTCTCATGCGGATCGCGCCGTCAACCGTGGGGACCTGGAGGCACTTAAGACGGCCTGCCGTCAACTCATGGCGCTCCTGCCGCAACAGTTACAGCAACGAGGATATGGAGGCGGAACTGTTCGGGCGAGAGGCAACTAACGCATGACAGATGAACTCGATCGCATCGCCATAAAGATAGAACATTTGGGAGTCACAACCCGCCTCTCTGATCTGGCAATGTTCATGCAAGAGGGAGAGGCCGTAAGAGCGCAGAAGATCAGAGCCGTACTAGGCCATCTCGACCCGGGGGTTTATCTCATTGGTGCTGGGCCGTACACCCAAGGCGTGCACTCGCTGATGTGTGACGAAGTCATTGTTGGACGATTGGCAACCGTGATGGAGAAGACCCTAGACCGTCCAGTGGACGTCTTTGTGAACGATGCGGCGACGCTGACGCCGAGGGAAGTCTCCCGGGTTCATTGTGCAGTGTACCGACGTGAAGGCGTCACAAAGCACGACTACTGGGTCATCGACCGAAGAAGTAGTTGCGGCACCTACGTCAATCAGGAAAAACTCCAAGCGCCATCAGCTGCCGACTCTGACGACGTCCGCCTCGTGAGTCGTGCCCTCACAAACGGAGATGTGATTTCCCTCGGCCCGTCACTGATCAACAGCTTTGTGTTTGTTGATTTGAGGGAGTCATCATGAATTGTCCACGATGTGGAACTAACAACCCTGAAGGCTCCGAACACTGCTTCAATTGTGGCGCGAGCACGGACCAGCTGTGGCAACTGAGCCAGATTGCCGCTGCTTTTTCCGGAACTGCTACCCGGAAGGTACATGTCCAGAATTCACGTGCGTGTGTAGACATTGCGGGTCAACCCGTGAACGCAGGAGAAAAAACGCTGGATTGGCTGTACCATGAGCAGCTAAAGGTCGACGAACAATGGTCGGTGCGAACCAAGAACGGCTTCACTTGGTGGCCATATAAGAATGCACAAACGGTCGAGATCCTTGGCACTGAGGTCGATGAGAAAGGCGAGACTGCGCATCTGATAGGGGTGCAGACGGACTTTCTTCGCGCCCTCGAATCTACAAATAAGACTCTAACCACAATCAATGCTCTCTTGATGAGGCATCCCTCGATGGCCGGGCCGGTCTACGATGCGAAGACCAAGACCGTGAAGCTGTGCTCTCTCGTTAGGATTCACGAGGGTATTCGGCCCTGGATGAGTGCACTAATCAGCATGGCATGTGCACTGCAGATCTCCGAAGTCATGATGGGTCACGCGTTCGCCAAAACCTTAGGCGCAGAACCAGCCGAGAGCGGTCATCCTCATAATGGTGTGCGTAATGCTCCTGATGAACTAGCGAGTATCGTCAGCACGCTCGTTGTCCCTGTGGGCA
>Ga0210393_10005396_pt1 | contig 10067 bp, 8 predicted proteins | sample IncBWC27OmetaG_FD_160068 | JGI IMG/M metagenome (GOLD analysis project Ga0210393, IMG submission 160068) | Forest soil microbial communities from Barre Woods Harvard Forest LTER site, Petersham, Massachusetts, United States - Inc-BW-C-27-O ...
GGATCGCGCATGGCGTAGGTGACGTAGAGCTGCTTATTGAAGGCCGTGATGCCGAACGGCACATAGCCCGCCGGGATGGTCGGGTCGACAAACTTCCCCTGCATGGCCGCGGGCTTCGCGAACGTGGTATCGAACACGTCGACCTTGTTGTTGTGCAGGTCCGTCGCGTAGAGGAAGTTCGCGCCGCCGACCGTACCCATCGCAAGTCCCTTGTACACCGCGTGCTCGGTGCCGTTGTCGACCCCGTCATCGTACGCCGTCACCGCGGTCGCGCCGCTGTCCTGGGCCCATGCGGCAATCGTTCCGCCTTCGCCGTCAAACATGAACAACGCCGTCTCTTGGCCCTTGCTCGTCGTAATGAGGAAACCGCCCGTGCCGTTATAGACCTGACCCGTGGGGTTGGCCGCCACGCCCGCCGCGGAGGCCGGAATGGCGATCGCCGTGGCGTTCGACCCGGTCACTGCGCTGGTCTCAATCTTCCCGGTGCCGCTGTACAGCGACGCCACGTTGCCGTTGTTGTCGGCAACCCAGAACGGCAGGCCCGGCGCTGTGGCCAAGCCCCAGGGATTCGACAGGTTGGCATCAATGACGGTGGTGGTGGCAACCACCCCGGTCTTGTTCGACACCAAGGCGACGTCGGCAAAGCCGCCCGACATTTGCTGAACTACCTGACCACTGCTGCTGCCGCCGCCGCCGCTGCCGCCGCCGCACGCGGCGAGGGAGAACGCACAGACGGCGCTGACCGCAAATGAGACCGATGCTCTCGAAGGACTAACTCGCTGGAATTTCATGATTACTCTCGATGACGCCGAAATGACGTTCAGTACCGAGTAAGTGCTCGACCACGCTCAAATGGTTGCGTGGTTCAGAAAATAGAGGGGCGCAATAAAAAAAGAAGTGACGACGAAATTAAACTGAACTATTTCGAGGCGACCAGTTTGCCTCCCCTCATTTATATACCTCGATAGAGGCAACTATTTGCACACGGCAGCGCACTTACTCGGTACTGCATTCAATCTTGAGCACGCGGGAGCGCTTACGTCAGGACATGACCACACATTTGAATTGCGCGATTTTTGCAATCGCGAAGAGAGCCAACACGATTCATCTCGCGTCACGGAAGTCGCGCATCAGCACCATCGGCGCGTTGGCGATCATCGCTGCATGCTTGGGCCTCAACACGCCTTCGCAAGCGCTGCCAAGTTTTGCGCGTCAAACCGGCAAACCGTGTGCGCAGTGCCACACCGTGGCTTACGGACCGGCACTCACCGCCTACGGCCGACAATTCAAATTGAATGGCTACGTTTGGGGAGACGCGAAGGAGGTCATTCCGCCTGTCGCTCTCATGATCCAAGGAGGCTTCACCCATACGGACGCGAAGCAGGTCGATCCACCCGCCGATCACTTTGCACTCAATGACAATCTGTCCGTCGATCAGGTCAGCGCATTCTACGGGGGTCGAATCACGCAACATGCCGGCGCTTTCGTGCAGGTCACCTACAGCGGCGAAGAGCGCCATACGAATTGGGATAATCTCGACATTCGATATGCGCGGTCAGCGAGCATCGGCGATATGAGCGCCGTGTTTGGTCTATCGATCAACAATAATCCCACGGTACAGGATTTATGGAATTCCACTCCGGCATGGAGCTTCCCATATATCAATTCGGCCCTTGCTCCGACGCCGGCCGCGCATACCTTGATCGCGGGCACCTTCGCGCAGTTGGTGCTGGGCGCAACGGCTTACGCGATGCTCGACGACCACCTATATCTGGAAGCCGGTGCCTACCGGGGGCTCAGCGACCAATGGCTCGGCAACCTAGGCCTCAACGCGGGTGACAATTTGCATCCGCAGGGGCTGTCGCCTTACTGGCGGGCCGCCTGGCAGACGGATATTGGCGACAATTATTTTTCGCTCGGCACCTTTGGCCTCAACTCGAGTCTGCAGCCCAACCCGACGATACCGCAAACAGATCGCTTCAACGACCTTGGGTTCGATGCGACCTATCAGTTTGCGAATGGCTCCGAGCACACGGTCTCCGCCAATCTCTCGGTGGTCCATGAAAAGCAGTCCCTGGACGCAAGCTTCATCAGCGGCAACTCCGCCGGCAATACCGATCATCTGAATACGATGAATCTGGACGTCGGCTATGCGTTTCGTCAGACCTGGGTGGCGAGCGTCGCCCTATTCAATGTGAGCGGGAGCACCGACATGGGGCTCTACGCACCGGCGGCCGTCGCGGGAAGCGCTTCGGGATCGCCGGACAGTCGCGGCTACATCGTGCAACTCGAGTACGTGCCATTCGGCAAGTTGGAGTCTTTTGCGCGTCCCTGGATCAACGTGCGCCTCGGCCTGCAATACACGGGTTATGAGCGCTTCAACGGCGGTGCGGCCAACTACGATGGATTTGGACGGTCCGCATCCGACAACAACACTCTGTTCGGCTTTTTCTGGGTAGCAATGTGAGGGCAACATGATCAAATTGATGAGTGCAACGGGCTTGCTTCTTCTCGCGCGGATGGCGGCGGCTGACGTGTGTCAGGTGACGATAGAAGCAACCGATCAAATGCGGTACGACGAGCAGACCCTGCCCGTGGGCTCCGATTGCTCTGAGGTAGAGGTGACGCTTCGCAATACCGGCAAACTGCCGGCGAGCGCCATGGGGCACGACTGGGTTCTGACGAAGACCTCCGATGTGTCCTCGGTCGCCGCTGCCGGGATGAGTGCGGGCGCCGCCAATAACTATCAGAAACCGGGGGATAAACGCATCATCGCGTCGACGAAGATCATCGGCGGCGGCGAGAGCGACACGGTGCGCTTTTCTCTCGGTCTGCTCGACCCCCACGAGAGCTACAGCTATTTCTGTTCGGCGCCGGGGCACGTCAGCATCATGAAAGGCCGTTTTGTGTACAAGCCGGGCAGCGCCGCGTCCGTGGCCAAGAATGAACCGACGTAGGACGGGTTGATGAAGGTGGCCGCCCAGGGTCGATGCAACTCTGGGCGGCCGTGAGCCGTCGCTCTCTCATCGAGCGTCGGGCGCACTCGAGTCCTGCAGCAGCCGAGCGAGCCCAAGGAGTTCATCCCAGGCGGTATCCGAGACGGCGCAATACACAAGATTCCCCGTCTTCCAAAATGCAAGGTGATAGCCGTTGCGAGTGGTGTTCTTCGGCAAGCCGCCCTGATCCGTGGCCCAGCTGAACACGTTGATGACGTGCGAGCCATGTTGGTATACGACCGCCGCGGTGCGCTGATGATCGAAGTAATCGGCGCGCCCGCCGACGAGCCGATAGCCTTGCTGATCGAAATCGGCCACCGACGGCGATACGTCGGTGTGACCCGCGAACCACGGCTTCACCGTGTGCTTGTCGGTGGATACCACGTCGATCAGATGATCCGGCATCAGCGATCGCACGTGAGCATTCACCACCTCGTCAAGAACGGGATTGGTGAGCGGCGACGCCATCACGAATAATGCGATGCCGGCAGCGATCGACGTGCCGGCGATGCCGCTGAAAGCGCCCATCCAGAACGGCCGCGGCCGCCGGCTCACGAGCCGCATCCCTCCCAGGCGCGGGCTCTCTTGATCGAGCGCGCGCAGGATTCGGGTGCGCAGTGCCGGCGGCGGCGCGCACGCGTAGCTCAGATCCTGCCGCAATGCGCCGCGCACATGATCAAGGTCCGCGAGCAGTGCACGGCACTCGGCGCAGGCCTCGCTATGGCGCTCGATATCCGCGGCGGACAGCGCATCGAGTTCGCCGTCGAAATACGCCTGCACGCGCAGTGATTCAGCGCACTGCATGCGGTTGTCCTTCGGCCTCTTTCAACCAGCGCGCCTTGAGCGCCGCGCGCGCGCGGGCCAGACGCGACATCACCGTACCGATGGGCACGTTCGTTACCGCTGCAATCTCGCGATAATCCATCTCCTCGAGCTCCCGCAGCACCAAAACCTCCCGATGCTCTTCGGGCAACGTCGACATGAGGCGATCGAGCGTGCGCTCTTCATCCCGGCGGATCGCGGTGCTATCGGGGTCCGCGGTCGTCGCGATCATTGCCTGGCCATCCTGTACATCATGTTCCTCCGGCAGCGGCACAAAAGCGCGCCGCTGCTGCTGCTTGAGCGCCGTCAAATGGCAATTTTTCACGATCGTCAGCAGCCACGCTTTCACGTCGGAGCCTCGCAGGGTGTCAAATCCTCGGAATGCACGCAAAACGGCCTCCTGTACCACGTCATCCGCGTCGCCGGAGGAGCGCGCTAGCCACCGCGCAAATCGGTACGCGGCGTCCAGATGCGGCAAGACGAGCACCTCGAAGCGATGGCGCCTGTCATCCATGGAGAGGTATGCATACGACATTCACGGCATCTAACCCGCCTTTACTCGTATCAAGAGACTCGCGGCGCGTCCGATTTATTCCATTGTCGTGCTCAACCGCCCTGGCGCTGCCTCTCAATTGCGCGGTATCAGCGGCATCTGATGAATGGACTCCACCGCCGGCCGCCCGATCACAGACAGTCCGCTGTCCGTGAGCAGGGTGTCGCCCTTGGTCAATTCCGCGCGCACCTGCTTCACGTCAAAGATCCGACTCAGTTCGTACGCAGTCAGCGTGTCGATGACCGGATAATCCCGAGCCGGTGGCGGGTCAACTTGACCGGCGACAGTGAATGCCGAACCTTGCAACGTCAATCCCGCGACTGTTTTGAGCTGCGGATCCCTCAGCCGAGGCAGATCCAACACCGCGTCTTGGCCTTGCCGGAACCGGAACAGTTCTGCCTGATTTACCAGCGGTGAAATAAAGTCGAATGCCCCGAAGGCGCTCAGTGGCACGGAGCCTTGGCCGGTGAGGCAGGCCGGGTCGGGCTGCGCCAATGCAGGAAGATCCGCGGGCGGGACCCGTACTATGGTGCTGGAAGCATCGGCGTGAACGGTTGTCGCCGCCACGGCTCCGCTGGCGAGCACGGTCATTGCCACTCGACGAAGGTGTACCCATAACCGATCCTTGAGATACTCTTGCATCGCGTTTCTCCTCAACACGTGATTGGTTTGTCCAACGGGTAGACTTTGGAACTACCATTTTTATTCCCCCTAGACGTATGGCTTGGCTCACCAAATCCCGATTCTTGTCCGGGCTGCAATGCCACAAGCGGCTGTGGTTTGACGTTCATCAGCCGCTCGAGGCGCCGGTCGAACGCAGCCTTCCGATTCTGCAGGGGCAGGCCTTCGACGCAGCGGTACAGCAGCTGCGTCCCGGGGTCCTGATCTCTCGCGGGAAGGGTTTACCCTCGGCCATTGCGGAGACCAAAAGAGTCCTGGCTCGCGGTAGTCCCGCGGCACTGCTGCTCTACCAGGCGGCGTTTCGTGCCGGCGGTCTCGCAGTGATCGCGGATCTGCTGCGGCGTCAGGGCGCCGAATTCGAGCTGGTCGAGGTGAAAGCCGCCACCGAAACCCAAGCGACGCATCTGGCGGACGCGGCATTTCAGGCGTTGGTGCTGCAACGGGCAAAGATACCGGTCGGTCGGGTGCTGTTGGGCTTGGTCAACAATCAATTCGTGCTGCGTCGGTTGGGCGACTACCAGGGATTGCTGCTGGAAGTGGATATCACGGAGTCCGTGCAGGCTTATCTAGCGGAGGCCGCAGCGCGGGCCCTGGAGTTTCAGGACATCATGGCGAGCGAATCGATGCCCGGGATCGCCGTCGGACCGCACTGCTTGAGTCCGCACGCGTGTCCGTTCATGCCGCGTTGCACGGCAGACCATGCGACTCCGGACTATCCGGTGGATGTGCTGCCGCGCGGCGGCAAAATCGTGGCGGAGCTGCTGGGGGACGGGTACCGGGACCTGCGGGATGTGCCGGTGGAACGCTTGACGGACGAGATGCATCGGCGCGTGTATGACGCGACCTCATCGGGTCTCGCATTCTTCGACTTTACCGCCACCGCGGCGCTGCGGCAGCTGACCCACCCGTTCGCCTTTCTCGATTTTGAGACCATCGGCTTTTCGGTGCCTGAGATCGCCGGTACGCGACCCTATGAACAGCTGCCTTTTCAATGGTCGGTGCATGTCGAGCCTGCGGCGGGCGAGGTGCACCATGCCGAGTATCTGGCGATCGAGACGTTCGGCGAGTTCGACGAATTGGCGCGCGAGCTGATCGCGGCATTGCCGGCGCAGGGTCCCGTCTTTGTGTATAACGCGAGCTTCGAGGAGCGCGTGCTGCTTCGGTTGGCGGACCTGGTGCCCGCCCGGGCAGCGGCACTGCGCGCGATCGCAGACCGATTGGTGGATCTGCTGCCGGTGGTTCGCGCGGCGTACTACCACCGCGATATGCGCGGCTCGTGGTCGATCAAGAGCGTCATGCCGACCATTGACGCGGCGTTGGCTTACGAGCGTTTGGCTGAAGTGCGGGAAGGAGAAGGCGCGCAGCTGGCATTCGTGGAATTGCGGAGTGCCCCGCTCACTCACGATAGAGCCCAATCGTTGCGCGCGGCGCTGCTGCGCTACTGCAGGCACGATACGTGGGTCATGGTCGTGTTGCGCCGGTTCTTGTGCGGCGAACCGCCGGCCGTCGCCATCCGGGCGGCTACCCAGTGAGCGGCGCGCTGCCTGGAAATCCCGATTCGGACCTTGCGCGCAAGGTGCGGCGGCATCTGCTGCCGCTGTTGTTTGTGCTGTACATCGTCGCCTATCTCGACCGAATCAACATCGGCTTTGCCGCGCTGACCATGAACCGCGAGCTCGGCATCAGCAGCGAGCAGTACGGACTTTTGTCGGGGATTTTTTTCTGGGGCTACTTTCTATTCGAGATTCCCAGCAACTTGATCTTGCATCGGACCGGTGCGCGCAGGTGGATCGCCCGAATTTTGGTGACCTGGGGACTCGTCGCGGCGGCGACCGGCTTCGTTCAGGACGTGACTCAGCTCTATATCGCGCGCTTCGTGCTCGGTGTCGCCGAGGCAGGTTTTTATCCGGGGATCGTCTACTACCTCTCCTGCTGGTTCCGCCAGCGCGAGCAGGCGCAGGCGGTGGGATTGTTCCTCACCTCCCTGCCGGCGGCGAGCATCCTGGGCGGACCGCTGTCGGGCTGGATTCTCGATCATGTGCACGGCCTCGGTCTCAGCAGCTGGCGGTGGCTCCTGATTCTCGAAGCGCTGCCGGCCATCGCCTGCGGTTTCCTGACCTATCGATTGCTGCCCGACCGGCCGGCCGACGCGGCTTTTCTCACGGCGGACGAAAAGGCGCGTCTGAACGACACGCTGGCGGCCGAAGCAGCCTTGAAGCAGGACGGCGGCAGGCTCACGGTGCTCAAATCGCTCGCTCACCCGCGGATTTTGCATCTCGCCGGGATACATTTCCTGTTTCTCATGGGCCTTTACCTGACTGGTTTTTGGATGCCTCAGTCCATCAAGGCCGTGGCGCGCGGATATTCGAATACGACGATCGGCTTGCTCGTTTTGGTGCCGAATTTGGTTGGCCTGGTGGCGATGGTGCTCGTGTCGCGCAGCTCAGACCGGCGAAATGAGCGGCACTGGCACACCGCCGGCTCTCTGCTGCTCGCCGCCGCCGGGCTTTACTTCGTCGGCGCGACACAATCCCTGGCCGGCTGCGTCGCCCTGTGGTGCGCCGTGGCCGCCGGGCTCGCGAGCTATCTCGGTCCTTTCTGGGCCTGCCCCGGAGAATTCATTTCCGGCCGCCCGGCCGCCTCGGCGCTGGCGTTCATCAATTCGTTCGGCAGCCTCGGCTCCTACTTTTCCCTGTCGATGATCGGCGCGATCGCGACCAGAACGGGAAGCCTCGAGGGTGGCTTCCATGTGGTTGCCGCCGCCCTCCTGCTTGCCGCAGTTCTCGTGCTCGCCCAGAAACTTCACCGACGGCCGGTTATCGTGCCGTTAATCCACGCCGAATGGCAGGAACAGTCGCAGCCGAAGTGACCAGCCGCCCGTGTCCGGGGCGCGGGGCTTTGCTCAACCGGCTCGCCGATCTCTTCAACCGGGCATATTCCGCGCGGGCAGCGGCCAGTACCGGGACATGGGAATCCGCCTCCTTCCACAGGGTCAAGAATTCCAGGTACTCGCGCATCGCGTCGGATGCGGCTCCCATCGCGGCGAGGGCGCGGCCAAGCTGCAGGTGCGCAAGCGCCGCAATGGGGAAATTGAGCGCGATTCCCGGATGATCCAATATCTTTTTAAATTCACCGGCCGCCGCCTCTCCCTTCTGCATCGCCAGATAGGCTTGGCCGCGCAGGTACGCCGGATACAGTGTCGCCAACCCGCTCGGAGGCGGCTCCCCGAGTTCATAGGGTTTGACCGGTTCCAAAAGCTCGAGCGCGCGCATCGGGTCGCCGCTTGCGAGTGCGGCGGCAGCCCTGATGCAGGGCAGCCGGTAGACGGCGAGCATCGTGTCCATGGGATGATCTCGGTACAGTTCGTCCGCAAGCGCATCGGCCGTGGCCGTCTCGCCGATTCGCGCCAGCGCGAGCGCGGCGAACACACGCACGTTTCGACCCGAATCGAGCGCCAAAGTCTCCCGGACTTCACGGCCGACCTTGGCCGTGTCGCCGAATTCGGCGTCCCGCAGGGCCGCGTTTATCTTCCACAGCGCGGCCGCCTCCTTGTAGTCGGACCGAATCGCCGATTCCACGGCGCTGCGCGACAAACCGCGCGCGCTGCCGAGGTGTCCGAAATAGGCCTCCGTATCCGACTGCGCCGACAGCAGAATGTCCTCCGATCCGGGCTTGCCCATCGCCCAATCCAGCTGTTGGCGCATCTGCGGTTCGTTGCGCTGGACGAACGCCAGATCGTAAATGTCCCAGCGCAGTCCGCCGCCGTCCAGTTTGCGATCCAAGGCCGACTGCAGGACCGCTTGCGTCTCGCCCAAGCGATTCAGCGCCAGATAGATCGGGGCAAGATTTTCATACATTGCCACATTATCCGGGTCGAGCCGCAACGCTTCGCGCCATTCCGCCAGCGCCTTGGCGTATTGGCCCGTGAACACGTAGTTCGCGCCGAGGCTGCCGTGCGGACTGGCGTCGCCCGGATATTCGGCCATCCACATCTCGAGCGTCTGCGTGTTTTTTTCCAGTTCCCCCGTCAGGCGCAGGTAACGAGTCGCGATCAGCAGTCGCTCCCGCTCCGTGCCCCGGCCGCGCAACTCGTATGCCTTTCTCGCGTAGTCGAGTGCGAGCGACGGCTGGTTGAGATTGTTGTATCTGCTTGCCAGCGCGACATAGGCCATCGAAAAGTCGGGGTCCAATTCGATGGCCCGCCTGTAGAACGGCACGCTCGGCGCATCGCCCTGGGCCGTCAATACCTTGAGCCCCGTGCTGTAGCTCTGCAGAGCGTCGAGCGAGCTGGTGGTGGCCTCGACCGGGGCGTCGAACTTCTGCACCGAGGGCAGCGATTCGCCGAGTTCGGCACGCAACCGCGACGCGGCGCGGCTCAACGCGCTCAGCACGGCTTCCTTGGAACCCGCCTCCACTTGCTCGTTGACCAACGTCTCACCGCTGCTGCACGCAATCGCGTTCACATCCACCACGTAATGCCTGCCGAGCACCGAGATGCTTCCATCCAAGGCGGCCTGGCTGCCGGTGCGCAGGCAAACCTCGCGGCTCAATTGCGGCGTCATGCGCTGATCGGCGCGGCCCATCATGCGCAGGGTCGCCCGGGCTTTGGAGTCGGGAAGAACATTCAAAAAGGGCGACTGCCGCAGCGCGATCGTCAAGGCCTGCTTCAGCGTGTCGTCAAACACTCCATCGCCCGTGGTATTCGCAAAATCGGCGATGACGACCGTGTCCTTCGCGCTCAAGGGCGGCCGATGAGAATCGGTCGTGTCGCCTCCCGGGATCGTCAATGATGCAGCCAGCAGTGCGGCGATCGCCGCAGACTTGACGCGCCGCGCCTCACTGATCTGCGGCGGATGAGATGTCGGCTGCGCCGCGGCCGGCATCTCGCTTGGCGGAACCGTGAAGCAATATCCGCGGCGCGGCAACGTGCGAATGTACCGCGATGTTTCCGCCGAATCGCGCAGGGCGGAGCGGATCTGATTCACGCAGAAATTGATGCCGCCCTCGAAGTCCAG
>Ga0210393_10005400_pt1 | contig 10063 bp, 7 predicted proteins | sample IncBWC27OmetaG_FD_160068 | JGI IMG/M metagenome (GOLD analysis project Ga0210393, IMG submission 160068) | Forest soil microbial communities from Barre Woods Harvard Forest LTER site, Petersham, Massachusetts, United States - Inc-BW-C-27-O ...
CCGCCGGGTGGCTGCGTGGGGATACGCCGAGCGCCAGGATGACCTGATGGTCCGCCGCGGCGTGCTGATCCGCCATCAGTCGGTCATCCCTTACGGGCGGATGCAGTTCATAGACGTAACCGCCGGTCCGCTGGAGCGAAGTCAGGGCCTAGCGACGCTGCGCATGCATACGGCGGCGGCCGCCAGCGATGCCCGCATTCCCGGTCTGGAGCAGGGCGTGGCGGCAGCGCTCCGCGATCAGCTGACGGAGCTCGGCGAAGCTCAGGCGGCCGGACTGTGACTGCGCCGCTGCCGGATGAGCTGCCGCTGCGCGCGGCGTCCGCCGCCAGCGACCAGCCCTGGCACCGGCTTCACCCGCTATCTCCGCTGGTGCGCGCCGGGCGTCAGCTGATGAGCCTGGTGGTGCTGCTAGCCGGCCTCCTCGTCGCTAACCACCACCGCGTGGGTCGCGATCTGATGACGGACCTGGTGATCATCGCCATCGCGCTGGCGGGCGGCTTCGTCAGCTGGCTGGTCACGCGCTGGCAGATCACCGACGGCGTGCTGCGCGTGGATACGGGCCTGATCCGCCGTGACTCGCGGCGCTTCCCGCTGTCCCAGATCCAGGCGGTCGACGTCGTGCAGACGGGCCTTGCCAGGGTGCTCGGGCTGGCCGAGCTTCGCGTGCGGATGGCGGGCGGGGATGCCGCCCACGGGGGGCGGCTCGCTTGCTTGCGGCGCAGCGATGCCGAGCAGTTGCGCCGGGATCTGCTCGCGCTGTCGGTGGCTGGGACGGCCGTGGCGGCCGTGGCGGCCATCCCCGCGCGCGCAGTAGGGCGCGCAGGCCCGGCGGTGGTGGTGCCTGAGCGGCTGCTGTTCCGGGTGAACGCGGCCCGGCTGCCCGTCGCGATCCTGCTCAGCCGGACCGGCGCGGTCGCTATCGCCGTGGCCGCCGCAGCCGGCCTGACGATAGCGGTCAGCGGGCGGACCAGCACGATCGCGCCGTTCCTGCCGTTTGTGCTGGGCGCGATGGTGAACCTCTGGCGGCAGCTGAACGGCCAGTACGGCACGACGGTCGCCGCTGCACCCGATGGCCTCCGGCTGCGCTCTGGCCTGATCCAGACCACCGCCGAGACGATCCGGCCTGGCCGCATCCAGGCGGTGCGGCTCGCCGAGCCGCTCATCTGGCGCGCTCTGGGCTGGTGCCGCCTCGAGGTCGATGTCGCCGGCGCCCGCCAGCGGCGGGAGGACCAAGGCGAGGGCCAGCGGCTCCGGGCGGTCATCCCGGTCGGATCGCGGGCCGAGGCTGGTCAGTTGCTCGGCGAGCTCATTGGCAGCCAGCCGCTGCTGCCGCGGCTTGCGCCACCGCTCGCTGCTCGCTGGAAGGCACCGCTGGCCTATCACTTCCTGGGCTGGAATCGCGACGACCGGTACGTCGTGGCTTCGCGCGGGCGCGTGTGCCGGCAGACGACGTGGGTGCCACTGGACAAGGTGCAGAGCATCCGCTGGGTCCAGGGCCCGCTCCAGCGTCGGCTCGGGCTAGCCACCGTCCACCTTGACGTCGCCGGCAAGCGAGTCAGCGCGAAGATCCAGGATCGCAGCGATGCCGAAGCGCGGGAGATTCTCGCCGGGCTGCCTGACCTCGCGCGGGCAGCCCGGTCGGCGGCCGCGTGAGGCGCCGGCGCGGCGCCGGGCGCGATCGCGCTTCTTGCTAGTGCAGTACCGCGTAGACGATGACGTTGCTCAGGTAATGGCCCGTCGCCGGGTCGAAGGTACCGCCGCAGGTGATGAGCCTGAGCTGGGCATTGGGCACCGGCCCGTACACCTCGTTGGTAGGGAAGTTCGACTTCGGGATCAGCTGCACGGCGGTCACCGTGAACACCGCCATGCTGGCGTGGCCGCGCTGAACGTAGACAAGATCGCCGGGGTGCAGCTCGCGTAGCCGGAAGAACACGCCGGGCCCGCTGACGGAGTCGATGTGGCCCGCGATGACGGACGACCCGGTGGCACCGGGCCGGGGACTTCCGGTATACCAGCCGGCCACGCCGATGCTCGCGGGTACCTGCAGCGCGCCCGTCGCGGTGACGCCGAGTCGGATGAGCCTGGTCCGGACGCCGATCGCGGGTATCACCAGCGCCGTCGGCCGCGGCACCGCAGTGGCCTCGGCAGGCGGCACGGCGGCGATGTGACCCGCTGGGATCGCCACGAGCGGCGCCGGGCCGAGGGGCGTGGCCGGCCGGGCCGTGTGGCTGGCCCACACCAGCCCCGCGGCGCCAGCACACAAAACGATGACGCCCGCGAGGGCAGCGACGACCGCCCACGGGCGGCGAATCACCCGAACGCTCGACACGTGCCTGGCAGCGCGCTGCTTGTCGCCCTGGCCGTCGGGGACACGTTCCCCGGTGGCCAGGCCGTAGGCGTCACGTTCGCTGGTGCCTTGACCGTAGGCGTCGTATGGCCACGGCCGGCTGCCCGGCGCGCCGACGTCGCCGATGCCCTGACCGTAGGCGTCACGTTCGGTGGTGCCTTGACCGTAGGCGTCGTACGGCCACGGCCGGCTGCCCGGCGCGCCGACATCGCCGATGCCCTCACCGTAGGCGTCATACGGCCACGGCCGGCTGCCCGGAGCGCCGCGGTCGGTGGTGCCCTGACCGTGGGCGTCGTACGGCAAGGGCCGGCTGCCCGGTGCGCCGCCGTCGGGCTCGCCGTGCGGACCGGCGAGGTTATCGGGCATGCAACGCAGGCCGACGCCGACGGCTGAGCATGGTGGTGCCGGTCAGGGCGATGGCGAGGCCGGCTGCCGCGGCGGCCGCCCAGGGCAGCAGGGAGGCACCGGGCCGGGCAGCGGTACCGCCGAAGCCCGTTGGCGGGGCTCCGGCCGGGATGACCTTGCTGCCGGCCGCGTCGAGCAGGTCATCGAGGCCGAGCTTGCCGGGCTCGTCGAGGACGACGATCGTGTGGATGCTGCCCGCCGCCAGAGCGATCGACGCCGTCGTCGACTCGCTGCTCCCGGCCGCGTGGACCGCCCAGGTGCCCGGGTTAACGGCGATGAATCCGGTCACGCTCGCGAACTTCAGGTTGGACGCGAGCTTTGTCGTCCCGGCCGTGATCGTTACCGTGTCTTGCAGCAACGACGCCTGGATGATGCGGACTAGCGCTTTGCCTCGCGGGGTCCGCAGCCTGTCCCCGATCACCTGGAGCCTTATCGAAGAATACGGGCCCATCCCGGCCACGGTGTAGGCATGCCCAGCGGCAATGTCGACCGCGGTCGACAGCACGGGCTTGGAGGCGGGGGCCGCGCCGGCTCCACGCATGGCGACGGTGTAGTCGCCGGCGGCGACCTGCTCGAACGGCGAAGCCACGCCGTACTTGACGTGGTGCAGCACAATCTCCGCCTTCGGGTTACCGAACGAGTACAGGTAGACGTCAACGGCCGGAGTATTCGGCGAGAAGTGTGCGAGCCGGATCCAGCCGACCTGGCTGGACGCTGAGGCGATCGGCGCTGCCGCCGCGACCTGGGTCACGGCGAGCCCGAGCATCGTGAGCGCAGCGGCGGTCGCCGCGCTGGCGACACGCCCTGCCAGTGTTGCTGATTTCATGAGGGTTCCCTCTCAGGAGCCGGGTGCGGTCGAATACAGCCCGCCCGTAGCGCAAGTCATGGCGTCACGCTGGCTAGTAGCAGTCCGGTGGGGCTGGGCGCGGAGAACTGGATCTGGACGATGGTCGCCTGGCCATGGTGGTGCGCCGAGACGGTCGGGAGCAGCGGCGGCCGTTGCGCGTCCAGGAACGCCAGCAGCTGATGCAGGTACGTTGTCGATGGCGAGATGACAGCCAGCTGGCGTAGCGGGGCACTGTCTCCGGCGCCGGGCCCGCCGTCGCCGAAGCCTTGTATCTGGACACGGAATCTGGCCGCCAGCGCGGCCATGGTAATGAGCAAGCGAGTGTCGACCCGGCCCGACTCGAGCTCCGCCCTGGCCGCCGCCGTGGTGCTGACGTTGCTGTTGCCCGCTAGCTGACGGCCAGCCGAAAGACGCGCCTGCAGGTCAGCCTGCGCGGCCGACATATAGGCGGCGGCGCCGCCGGGAGTAGCGACCCGGACCTGAACCAGGCTCGGGCCAGCCCCGAAGCTCGCGATGACCTCCGGCGCATACAACGTGGACAGGCCGGGACCGAGCTGGTTGCGGACCGCGGCGGTCGAGATGACGATGCCCGTTCCCAGCGGATCTGTGGTCGTGGGCCCGAAGGCGATGAGGTCAGCTGACGGGAAGCCGTGCTGAAGTAGCGCCGCGCACATCAGCGGGTCGCAGCCGACGATCACGCTGTGACTAACCTGCATCGCCACCCACGCCGCGGCCTGATCGCGGCTGGCGGCGGCGGCGGCGAGAGCCCGCGAGCTCGGCGTCAGGTCGGGAGCTGGCTTGACCGGACCGGCCGCACCGGTCGCCCGGGCCGCTGGCCGCGCGCCGCCGGCCAGGGCAGTGGCGATGGCTGCCACAGACGCGGCCGCGAGGACGATTGCCACGATCGCGGTGCTGACACGGTAGGAGCGTCCGCCCTCAGCCGCCCTCGGGCGCGCAGGCAGCACATGCCGCTGGACCCACAGCCGCAGCGTCGTCGCGATCACGTGCGGCCACGACGGCGGTGGCGGCAGTGGACGGCTGTTGCTGGACAACCGGCCCCACCCCCTAAGACCGCGCACTAAGGCACGACACGGTCTTAACTGCGCCAGTTCACCACATCACGGGCTGTAATCTCAGCGGAATTCGAGGTTTTCCCGCGCGAGTTCTCAGACGTTTCCCACCGAAGTAGCACGCCGATATCCCCATCACCTGATTGTTGATCGCGGTTCCCGGCGAGGACGTAATCGGCATGGAAGGGCAGCGTGACCGATACGCGATGGCGTGGCGCCTGCTGGATCAGTTGTCAGGCGCCACGCCAGCTCGGATTGCCCAGGCGACGGTCTCGCTTCGGCCGCGGACTCCGAGCCGCTGATAGATCGAGACGGTGTGGTGCATAACCGTCTTCGGCGCCATACCCAGTCGTGCGGCAATCTCCTTGTTGGTGAGACCGCTGCCGAGGAGCCGCACCACTTCAAGCTGCCTGTCGGTGAGCGGCTGGCGCCAGGGCGGCTCCGCCCTGCCTGACTGTCGGCCGGGTTCCGCAATCGCCGGGCCAGCCAGCGGACGCAGGTAATCCATGCTGTCCGTCACGATTGAATCCCAAGTCCGGGCGGTGCCCACCGCGAGGGCTACCTCGAATGCCTGCGAGCCGAGTGCTTCCCGTACGCCTTCGACCGCTGCCCTGTGCGCCGCGACAAACCCCGGGGTCATTGCCGCGTGCAACTTCGCCTGAGCATCCCGCAGGCGGCCGTGGATGCGCGCGGCGACCTCGTGGTCACCGTGGCGAGCAGCGATCTCAACCGCGGCAAACAGCGCGAAGCCGGCCGGGTAGGAGGACGGGTCAAAGGCGCAGATCTCCAGGCCGGCGACGCACCAGCCGGCCGCTGCGGCGACGCCTCCAGCCGCCAGGGATTGCAGGGCAAACACTGGCAGCAGCAAAGCCTCGATGACCTTCTGATGAGTGATTCGAGCGATCTTGAGCAGTTCGCGTGGCGGTGGAATGGCCGCCGCCGCCGCTTCGAACTTCGGCACCAGGGTCTGGAGCAAGACGGCGGCGTCCAAGACCATGCGTGTGTCGGCCGCGCGGCGGGCGCTGTCCAGACCCGCCAGACCGAGAGCCAAGGCCCGCTCGTCGTCACCGGTCGATTGAGCCCATCGGGCCGCGTGCAGCTCGAAATTGCTGATCCAGTACACATCCCCGCGGCGCCTGGCGATCTCGAGGCCGGCGCCGGCCGCCCGTTCACCCCTATCTATGTCGCGGGTCATGGCCGTGGTGATCACGCGACAGTGCAGGGCACGCATGATCAGTCGCTCGTCACCAAGCGCGCGCGCTAGTTCCTCGCCGCGCGTGAGGCGATCCACGTACCGGTCCAAGCCGTCGGCGACCAGGACGCGGATCCCGATGAGACCCGACCACAACAGCGCTTCGGCAAGCGCGGCCGACCGGATGCCCTGGGCCTCGGCGAGATCGATGGCCCGATCCAGCAGGCGGGAATGCTCCGAGTACGACGCGCGAGCACCCCAGTACGGGGCCAGTGCGGTCATCAGGTCGAGTGCCCGCTCGGCTCGCTCGCTCCGGAGGCACGCCTGAAGCGCATTACGCAGGCAGTCGTGCGAAGCCTCAAGCCATGTCCACCAGGTGTCCGGGCTGGGCGAGGTAAGTGCGAGGCCGGCATCGCGCGCTCGCCCTGCCAGCCAGGTGATCCACAGCTCCTCGATGGCGGCAGCCTCACCTGAGGAGTCCAGCTCTTCGGATGCGAAATCGCGGATCGAGGGCGCCAGCTCGAACCGGGCGAGGCCGTCAGCCGAGATCGGGTCAATCAGGTGGAGATCTACGAGCGTAGCGAGCGCGTCGAGAACGTCGGCCAGAGCACCGTCTCCGATGGCCTCGGCGTCATCGATCTCGAACGCGCCGCCGGCTACCGACAGCCGCCGTAGGAGGCGGCTCTCAAAGGCCGTCAGCAGGTTATATGTCCAGCCGATGGCGGCGCGCATGTCATGGTGTCGCGCGGGCGCGTCCGGTCGCGTTGAACGCAGCACATCCAGGCGCTGCCGCGCGAGCCGGGTCACAAGCTCGCCAGCTGGGAACGTCACGGCACGGGCGGCGGCTAGCTCGATGGCGAGCGGCAGGCCCTCAAGCTCGCGGCACAGCGACACCACCGCCGCAACGTTGCCCTCGTCAAGGCGGAACTGGCCGTTCGCGGCCTGGGCGCGGTCGCAATACAGCGCGACTGCCGGCTGGCCGGCCGCCTCAGCCGGATCCGCGGACGAGGCCGGCGGCAGCCTGAGCGGGGCGATCCGCACAACCCGCTCGGCTCTCACCCTGAGCGGTGCCTGGCTGGTGACCAGCAACTGCAGCTGGGCGCATGCGTCGAGCAAGTCCGTCAGGACTGTGGCAGCCTCGAGCAGGTGCTCGAAGTTGTCTAGGACCAGAACGAGTGCGTCGCGCTGGAGCCAGGCGACCACCGCATGGGCGGCTGACATGCCGGGCAGCATGGCGATCTCAAGCTGCGCTGCGATCTCGGTGAGCACGAGATCCGGGCTGCCAACCGAGGCTAGCGATACTGCATGGACCGAGCCGGACCGGGAGGCGTCGAGTGCCCACGCCACCTCCAGTGCCAGGCGCGTCTTGCCGACGCCGCTGCGTCCGGTGAGGCTGACCAGCCGAATGGATGGGTCGGCGAGCAATCCCGTGACTTCGGACAGCTCCGCCGCCCGACCAATGAGCGGCGCCGATTGCGCCGATCGCGTGAGCCGGTGATGCAGCTGCCCAACACGCGATGCTCGATAGCTTCCGAGGTCGGCAGCCTCCAACAAAGGCCCCCCTTTGCGACGAATCATCGGACCGACCGGCCCCAGCTCGTCCGAACTGCGACTATGTCACAGAAGATGCTCCCGCGTCCCGTCTGACGTTGCTGCGGCGGTTCTGCGCGGGCGCTCGCGCGCTGGTGGAGCGGGCGGCGGACACTCCTCGCGACGGGGCTTGCCCTGGCACTGGAGATGTAGCTAAGACCGCAGGTCAGCGGGCAGATGCGCACGTCAGGGCCGGGTTCGGCTAGCATTCTCGAAGTCCCCGCCGGTGTAGCTCAGTTGGCAGAGCGGCCGTCTTGTAAACGGCAGGTCAGCGGTTCGATCCCGCTCACCGGCTCAACGTCTTACCTGCGCTGAAACGCATTCATGCGATGCAGCAGCCATCGCGGCGGCTAGCGCAGGGGCAACGACGTCGTGACTGTGGCTCTGCTGCTGATACAGCATCGTCGCCGTCGCAACGAAGCCCTTCCACTTCCCGGCCGGCCAGCGGCCGACAAGCAATGATGCCCATGTAAGCCGCATATCGGGCTAGATGCAGGCAACTTTGAGCGTGGGTCCTCAGTCGTCAGGCAAGCAACGCTGGCTGGCGAGGGTCTGATCGACGACAGCCTCGGACGATCGCCCGAGGATCTCCGCCACCGTCTCGGCCGGGGACATCGGCGAGGTGTCCAGCCAGAGCCCGATCCGCGGGGTGACAGCAAGCTGCTGGTCCAGGTCCTCGGCCGTGAACCCGCCGGGCCGGTACGCGGTCTTGCCGGTAGCCGCGTGGCGCTGTTGCTCACGCTGCCGCACCGCGGCGATTGACGGTCGCAGCACGACCAGGTGCCTGGGCCGGGCCCCAACGCCATCCAGCCACCGAACCACGTCCGCGCCGAAGATGTTGTCTTGCACGACCGTGGTAAACCCAGCCTCGCAGTACTCGTCGGCTGCAAGCGCGGCCAGCCGATAGCGCAGATCAAGAAGGCGCCTCGCCTCATCAGCACGCGCATCACCGGCGTGCACCCAGCCCCGCACCGCCCATCGGTAGAACTGTCCGCCGCGTACGTGCACACCGCGCTCGAACTGCCTGGCCAGCAGGTCAGCGATCGTCGATTTACCGGCCGCTTGCACGCCGGTCACTAGCCAGACGCCGTCAGCCATCGAGTCCGAACAAAGGCAGGCATGGCTGGAGGCCAACGATCGTCACCGGCAGTGAGTGCGTCGCCGCCCAGCTGCGGCGATCGAGACGCAGCCGCTGCAATGTTGCTGGCTGGCCGCGGCTCACCTGCCGCTGGATGCCGTCGTCGGCGTAGCCGAGCTTGCGAGAGACCCCCAGGGACGCCGGGTTGTCGGTGAACGCAGTCGACGTGGCGTACTGCGCCTCGAGGCCTGCGAAGGCCAGGTGCAGAAGGGCCGCCCGCATCTCGGTGCCGATGCCCTGCCTCTGGTAATCCTGGCCAAGCCAGGACCCGGTGCTCACTTCCCGCAGGACGGCAAAATCGGCTGCCGACATGCCCTGCATGCCGACCACCGCGCCCTCGCGGACGGCGACGAGGTCGAGGGACCAGTGCTCCGGCTTCCAGGCGCCCCGCTGCGACCAGTGGTACAAGACAGTGCTGCGGGCCCGCTCGGCTGGCGAGACGTCGGTCCACGGGAACCCGAACGGCTGTACCTCAGGATCATGCACGCCCGCGGCCGCGAGGTCGGCGAGCTCGTCTAGGTCGCGATCGGTGGGCAGCCTTAGCTCCAGCCGGGGCGTCAGCAAGCGCAGCCCCGCGAGCGGCCACCACTGAGTCATGCCAGTCATTGTCTCCGGCGCCTTGCAGCTGAGCACTCGAATTTCCGCCGAGGCGGGCCCGGCCGGGAAACGTGGCCGACCGGCCAGTAACCTCTGGCAGGCAGTCCAGTCACCGGGCAGGCCGGGCTAATCTGTGACGTGGCGAGCGGGATGACCGGTAAGTCCCAGCGCCCCTGAGCGGAGGCCGAGTGCAGTATCAGTTGTCCAGGGTCATCGCTGGGCCGTTCCTGCGGGCGCTGGCAAGGCCGACCGTCATCGGAGCTGAGCACATCCCGGCGAGCGGCGCGGCCATCATGGCCTCTAATCACTTGTCGGTCGTGGACTCGATCTACCTGCCGCTAATGCTGGAGCGGCCGGTCACGTTCGCGGCCAAGTCCGAGTACTTCACCGGCACTCGCCTGCGCGATCGCGCCGTTGGCGCCTACCTGCGCGCGACCAATCAGCTGTCAACCGACCGGGCAGGCGCACGAGCGGCGCAGGAGATGCTGGAAGCAGCGCTAGATCTGCTACGTGCAGGTCAGCTGTTTGGGATCTATCCGGAGGGAACGAGGTCGCCAGACGGGCGGCTGTATCGCGGCCGCACTGGCGTGGGCTTCCTGGCCTTGCACTCGGGTGCGCCGGTCATTCCGGTCGCCATGGTCGGCACGGAGCGGATCCTGCCGCCTGGCCACCAGGTGCCACGACCGGGCAAGATCGAGATCAGGATCGGCGAGCCGCTCGACTTCGCCGAGCTTCGCGGGCAGCCAGCCGGCGCGCGGCAGCGGCGCGCTGTCACCGACGAAGTCGTCCAGGCGATCCAGAAGCTGTCCGGCCAGGAGTACGCGCCGATCTACGCCTCGGCACGCAAAGAGGAGCTGGCGGCCGCGTCGGCGCGTCG
>Ga0210393_10005403_pt1 | contig 10061 bp, 9 predicted proteins | sample IncBWC27OmetaG_FD_160068 | JGI IMG/M metagenome (GOLD analysis project Ga0210393, IMG submission 160068) | Forest soil microbial communities from Barre Woods Harvard Forest LTER site, Petersham, Massachusetts, United States - Inc-BW-C-27-O ...
GGAAAGCTTGCGAGCGGCAACGCTTTGCGGACGCCAGAAGGTCAAACATCACTTGCGCTCGTACTTTACCGACCGACCCAAAGTATCGTCGCCGCCTCCCTCGATGACAAGTTGGGGTTGTGGATAACAGTGCTTGTTGGGGGTGTGGCCCCGACCGAAATGTTCCGAGGCACGCCAGCCGGAGCCACAGAGCGCCGGCCGTGCAGTATGGGTAGCCGGCGCTCCAGAGTAACAACCCCGAACACGCATCGACGTTCAGCCCGGGCCGGCCATTGCGCCGGGCTTTTTCATCACAGCAAGAGGATTCAACAAGTGCTCGGTTTCAGCAAAATCACGACCAATCAAGCCCAAGTAACAACGCTTGCCGCACTCGCTGGCGTGCCGAACGCCGCGGATCAGGTGCCGGCGCGTCCGTCACTGTTGCCGTCAGCTTCTCAGACCAATCATCCCACAAAAATTTTCCGCTGTTGGGCGCGCGTCCCAGCGATACGCGATAGCAGAGTAGGGTGGTCTAGCTGCCGGTCCACAACTTCCGTGGCAGCTTTCGGAGGTAAAGCGGACATCGTACTTCGATCAGGCCATGTCCGCTAATGACCCGGAGCGGACATCTGCTGCCATCGATTGACCCGCTGCGAAAGGCTCACTCGATCACCTCGTCGGCGCTCGCGAGCAAGGATGGCGGCACGGAGAGGCCAAGCGCCTTGGCGGTGGTCAGGTTGAGCACAAACTGCAATTTGGTGGGCCGCTGTACCGGTAAATCCGCAGGCATTGCGCCCTTCAAAATCTGCCCGGTGTAGACGCCGACCTGACGGAAAGCATCCGGGATGCTCGCCCCGTAATTCATGAGACCTCCTGCCGCCGTAAATTCACGCCAGGGATAAATCGTCGGTATCTTGCTGCGTGTCGCCAGAGCGACGATTTGGTCGACGTGGTTGCCAAACAAAGGATCGACGCCGAGTTGAAGTGCGGCAACTCCCTCGCGCACCAGCGTTGCGAAGGCCTCTTCCAGGTCAAGTGCGTTGCTGGCTTTCGCGACCGTCAAACGTATGCCAAGCGTTTCGACTGCGCCTTGCAACTCTTTTGTTTGGGCGGCCGCGGCGACCGCGTCGGCTGGGTTGACCAGCAGTCCGATCGAGTTGGCTGTGGGGACAAGCTCGTGCAGCAAGCCTAAGCGCTTTGGAGCTATTTCATCATTAAGGTAGGCGACGCCAGTGAGATTGCCGCCCGGGCGATTAAGGCTTGCTACGAGACCGAGTTCAACCGGATTGGAACCAATCATAAAGACGATCGGAGTGACAGCCGTCGCCTGTTTGGCCGGCATCGCCGCCGGGCTGCCAGGCGCAGCGATGACGGCGACCTGGCGTCGAACCAATTCCGTCGCCAGGGCCGGAAGTCGATCGTAGTGTTCTTCCGCCCAGCGATATTCGATCGCAACGTTGCGGTCCTCGACGTAGCCGGTCTCCGCTAGGCCTCGTTTGAAATCGAGGAGAACTCCGCCTCCCATTTTTTCAAGCGACGAGACACCAAGGAACCCGACGACTGGCACCTTCGGCTGCTGCGCACGCGCTGCGCGCGGCCATGCGACCACCGCCCCGCCGAACGCGGATACGAATTGCCGTCTTCCGATGTCGGCTGCCATTCGCCCCGCTCCCAACGGGTTCATGCCTGCCGGAAAACGGGAAGGATATCACGGCCCCATCGGCAGTTTTGTGGCTGTGGCTTCACGATAGCTGACGGCGAAAAGAATATCGTTGTTTTTTGTGGTGCGTGAGTCCGTAATTGGCCCAAAGCAGAGGCGGCGCTCGGCGGTTGTCGCGGCCGCTTTCGAGGGTAAAGCAGACGCCGAGAGTTTCGGTGGTCGCGGCAGCTTCTGACCCGAAGCTGACCTCAAGCCTCTTCTGTATCTTGGGCGGCCCTATGACGATTCAGTGACTGCCCAAGTCCTTACTGTCCCTTCGTTTCACAATCCTCCAGTAGCAAGAGATTTGCCGACGGCTGACGGCGCTATATGATCAGCTAGATAGAACAGCGGAGGAGACTAAAAATGCCTGAGGCAGAAATTGGTTGGATCGCTGCGATTATAATTGGTGGTTTGGCCGGGTGGCTTGCTGAGATGATCATGAAATCCGGTACCGGTATTTTCATGAACATTATCCTCGGAATTATTGGCGCCGCTTTGGCCAATTGGCTGCTCGGCTTGTTCGGAATGGCACTTGGCGGATGGATCGGCTATTTGATTGCGGGATTTATCGGTGCCTGCATTATCATTTTTCTATGGCGAGCGATCAGGGGTCGACGCGTCTAGCGGCGGCTAAAGAGCGACTAGTTCAGGCGGGGCAAAGTGCTGCTCCAGTTTGCTTCGGCCATGTCCGCTTTTTTCTGCCATAGCAGACGTCGACCTATCGCCCCGTCGCGGCAGGTAGTGACCCAACTCGCACATGCGGACCTGATATCATGCTTCGCTCCACACCGAAGTGCGATGTGGGTGATATAGATCCATCTGGGATCAACTTCGATGAGGTGGTCGGTGAGGCGCCGTACGCTTATAGCCGTTCTCTTGGGAACAGCGGCAATTGGCCGGCTCGACGCGTGGGCCCAGCAATCGCAGCCCCCACTGATCGGCGTGCTTGAAGGTGCGTCTGCTGCCACCATGGCGGATAGGTACGACGCATTTCGCGACGGCCTGCGTGAGCTCGGCTACGTCGGGGGAGTCAACATTCGCCTTGAGTATCGTTACGCCGATGGCTTCCTCGACCGCCTTCCGGCGTTGGCAGCGGAGCTGGTCGGTCTCAAGCCCAGGGTGATCGTGTCGGCGCCTGTGCCCGCCAATCTCGCCGCGAGCAAGGCCACCAATACGATCCCGATTGTCATGGCGAACGGTGCAGACCCAGTCAGCTTCGGTCTTGTGCAAAGCCTGTCTCATCCCGGCGGGAACGTCACTGGGCTCACGAACTTCGCGGAGGACCTAGCGTCCAAGCAGATCGATATTATCCGGGAATTGCTTCCTCATCTTGCACGCGTCGCTGCAATCATCAATGTCGAGAACCCGCTGCACGTGCCGCAATGGCGCGAGACCCAAGATGCGGCGGCCAAGGCGTCGCTCGCCCTCGTGCATTTCGATTATCGCATTCCCGACGATCTTGACCGTGCCTTCGCGCACTTTGCAAATGAGAAGGTTGAGGCAGTTCTGGTTCCTCCCGACGTTGCGTTCGCGGCCTATCGGGCGCGTATTGCAGAACTGGCGGCGAACGCGCGGCTGCCAACGATATATTTCAACCGTGAATCGGTCGTGGCCGGCGGGCTGTTGAGCTACGGTCCTAATCTCGTGGAGAATTATCGCCGCGCGGCGGTCTTCGTCGACAAGATTCTGAAAGGCGCCAAGCCCGGAGAGCTACCGGTTGAGCGCCCAAATAAAATCGAACTGGTCATCAACCTCAATACCGCCAAAGTGCTCGGCCTGACTGTGCCATCGTCGCTGATCGCCCGCGCCGACGAGGTGATTGAGTGAATTGAAGCAATGTCCGCTTATGGCCCTTAGCGGACATCAAGGCGAGGGCTCGCTGTGTCCGTTATTGGGGTGAATGCGGAGGAAGCTACTTCGGCTGAGCACCGAAGTGGTCGGAAGGAGTCGCTCACGGGCGGCCTGTGGATAAACCATACTGTCACAACATAGCGTGGCCTCCCGCTTGGGTTGAGGAGAAGCGGGGAGCCACAAGCGTCCGACCCTCCAAGGGTATGTCCAGTCAGACGCCCGGAGTTAACACTCCCGGAGAGCACAGCGCCGAAAACCGGCCCCGTTACCGGATCACATTCAGGAATCTTGTGTCTGCGGTCACATCACCCCGGACCCCAGGAAATACGATGTAGCTGACGCAGACGGAGGCTGACATGAACAAGATGACGCTGAAGTGCCCAAATAGTTTCGGTGAAGCTGTGAAACAGGTGTTTGTAGGCGGTCCCCGCGTTGCCTCTCCCGATCTGCAAAATCTTAGCGACAAGGACTTAGAGGACATCGGACTGGTGCGCCTCAGGACAGATTTTGAAGCGGTCAAGCCGTTTTATTTCCAGTAACGTGTTCAGGCAGAAGAGCGCACGCGTAGGTGCCAAGTGCCATGTTTCCAAGCATCGCACGCCTCCAAACTCTGTTGCTCTACAGCATTTTGAGCGCGGCAATGATTGCGACGATGGCGTGGATTGTCGTGCTCGGGTACGGCGTCTTCGCATTGGTCCCGCGGATATTTCTTTAAACACACCGTGTGTTTGGCACTCGACGCCCTTCGAGAAAATACCTCAGAGGCAGAGGAACCGGTCGCTGTCGATCACGTTATAATTTTCGGACGGGCGGCACCATCTTCATTCAGGGCCCCCAGCTCCGTACCGCTCGTCCACCGCACAAACTATTTCGGTCAACACTCGACGCTCTGCAAGCTCAGCATCATCTACGGGGTCGACGGCAGTGTGGGACGGTTCCCCCACGCCGCTCACTTGGTAATAATTAAGCTGCGTAACTGACCGCGACAGGGAAAGAAGATGGCAAAGGGTAACGTGAAGTGGTTCAACGCCGCGAAGGGCTATGGATTCATTCAGCCAGCCGGCGGTGGCAAGGATGTGTTCGTGCACATTTCTGCTGTCGAGCGCGCGGGCCTCAGTTCGTTGAACGAGGGGCAGGCGATCGAATTTGAGGTGGTTGAGAACCGCGGTAAGTCTTCAGCCGAGAATCTCAAAATCAGTCGATAGGCCGCGCAGGCCGGCACTCGACGTTTTCCCCAACATCGGCATCAACTGCGGCGCTACGGCGATGTCGGCGCCCGGCGTCCGCTTGCTTTCACCGCGTTTAGAAATTGTTAGGAATAGTCGCTAGAACTGTACCGATCTACAGAACCGAATGCTGGTAGTCGCATTGGTGTCAGGTTACAGGTCTACCCACTCGACCCGCCGAGCCTCGCGTTCGGCGGGTATTTTTATTCTCTATCGGTTGATACTCCACGCGCTCCAACATCAGCACCATCTGCAGCGCGACCGAGACTTGCGTCGTGTCGCCGCCGGCCGCGGCTTTCTTTAGCTCAGCCTCGACGTTCCGCTATGTGTCCCTGTCGCGCGTCTCTTTCGGCAGATGCCCGAGCAACGTCCGCGCATGTCCCCAAGGTATGGCGCAGACCGGCGATTTTATAGACGCCGCGTTCGCTGCGATGGCTGCGCTCATGCCGTCAAGTTAAGGCGCGGTCTGATCGGATTGCGATTACGGACCAAGCGTCGCAGAAAATTCATGACCTTGTTCCCCGATGCAGGGGACCGCGCTTGCGCGTAATCTTGGCCGCCGCGCAGCCGGACAATGACACGTGCGCCTTGCCAGACTTCGATGTCCAACCCGCTGAGCAATCGCTTCGCCTTGTTGACTGCTTCCTGATCGGAATCATAAGGTTGACAACATCAGCAAACATTTCGTCCGGGATCGGAAGGTCATCGTGCGTATATTGGTCAGCCAGCATTGTGCCCCCCGAGAAACAATTCTTCGGTCGATTACAATGCAGTCCAAGACTTAACTAACGGTTTACTGTCCGACCCCCCGTGGCGGCGATGCCTACGCTCGGTGAATGATCCCAGGCGCGCGGCGCAAGCCTGGTTGTTGGAAAAATCATCTGCCAAGTTGGAATTGCTCCCGGTGGCGAACGTCTCTTGATGGCTCTTAGCTGCCGCGCCGATCAGTTACTTTCGCGGCAGCTTTTGGGAGCAAAGCGGACATCGCGCTTCAATCAGACCGTGTCCGCTAATGACCCAAAGCGGACATTGACTTTTTCCAGCCCCGGCCGGCAATACGGGTCACATCAAAGACGAGCTTCACCGAAATAGTCGCGGTAGATTAGTGTTGGTTGGCCTATGAAGCGCCGAATAGTACGCAGCACGGAGCAATATGGGATCTAACGTCTCGGGGAAGCGAAGCTTACGGACGGCTTGAACTGATGGATGAGACCCGGCGGTTGAGCGCACTAATCGGCGATATCTATGATGCCGCTCTGGACTCGTCGCTATGGCTCAGGGTGCTCGAAAACGCGGCAACATTCGTCGGCGGTCCGGCAGCGTCAGTGTATTCAAAAGGCGTCACCCACCGGAGCAGCCAAGTTTTCTATCAATATGGTCTCGATCCTGGTTATGTACGACTTTATGTCGACAAATATATAAAACTCGATCCGTCCACCAACAGCCAGATATTCGCCGATGTCGGAGATATTATCAGCACCAACAATTTCATAGCCTACGAGGAATTTCTCGAGACTCGATTCTATAAGGAGTGGGCTCGACCCCAACTTTTGGTGGACTCGGCTTCCGCCGTGCTGGAGAAGTCATCGACAGACGTGGCGATGTTCACCGTTTTTCGTCACAAGCGCGATGGTCTGGTGAACGACGAGATGCGACGGCGCATGCAGCTGTTGACGTCCCATGTCCGGCGGGCGGTACTTATCGGCAGATTGCTGGATCACGGAAAATCTGAAGCTGCTGAGCTTGCAGATACCTTTGATGGACTCAGCGCCGGCATGTTTCTCGTAGATGCAGCCGGACGCATTATTCACGCCAACGCCGCCGGTCGCATCCTTCTTTCCACGGGAGCTCTGACTGCTGTCGGCAACCGGCTTGGCGCCGACGACTCCGAAATCAACGGGCTGCTGCAAGACGCCTTCATGGCCGCCAGTTACGGTGACGGTGCGATCAACATCAAGGGCATCTCGCTGCCGCTGACTGCACACGACGGAGAGACCTATGTCGCCCATTTATTGCCCTTGACGTCGGGTGCGCGACGGCGCGCCAGCACGGGCTACTCGGCCACAGCTGCCGTTTTTGCCTATAGGGCTAAATTGGCGACGCCCTCGCCACCGGAGTTAGTCGCACGACGCTACAAGCTCACTCCTACTGAACTTCGAGTTATGCTCGCGATCGTCGAGGTCGGCGGGGTGTCCGAAGTAGCTGAGGCGCTCGGAATCTCTAATTCGACCGTCAAATCCCATCTCGCGCGCCTGTTTGAGAAGACCAGCACTCGCCGGCAAGCCGACCTCGTAAAATTGGTCGCGGCATTTGCCAATCCGCTACTCGACTGACCGAAGCAAGTTCCCTTTATCCTCCGATCGGAGGAAGCGATAATTTTTTCAGGCAGTAAAATTCGGGGAATGCACACAGCCAGCGAGGCTACGATGCGCATCGCCCTAATTCTGGTTCCCGCCGTCCTCGCCGCTCTATCACTGACCTCTGCGTTTCAATCACCGACGAAGCCCACGGACCGTCCTTCCAGCGTCACGAAGGCTACTTGGCTTCAAGCGGTCGCCGCAATCATGACAGCCGATCTCAACGCCGTCGTCGTGTTCTGTCTCATAGGCTTATTGCTCGCCCTCAACTTGATTCTTCGCTTTCCGGATTTTGGTGCGGTGATCGAGCAATACAACCAGTTCTGATTGGAAACTGCGGAGGAGGCATCCGTATGCGAAAGTTGTTTGACATTTGCACGCTTGCGGTCGCCGCCAGCGCTATGATGGCGCCCGCAGCCGAGGCGTCGATATCCAGGCCGATCACCTCCGGCACCGTCATCGGTAACTGCGGCGGGGATCTGCAGTTCGGAATACCGGGCACCTACGGCTGCACGATATGCAACGATAGCGGGACCAAATGCACAGACTACTTCTGCAATTTGAACCCCTTTAACGGGGAGCCCGGGGGCTGTAACGGGGTTTCTTTCATAGTCAAGCGAGGCCAGCCTTCGCCCAAAGCCACGCCGATGCAATTTTGGGCCCCCGGCTGGCTCACTCGGAACGTCACGCGATAGCGCACGTGGGGACGGGGCGGTTCGCTGCCTGCCTTCGCTTTAAGTCGACGCGCTCCAACATCAACACCACGTGCCGACCTAGCGGCTTCCTGTCCGTTATTGGCCCTTAGCTGCCGCCCCGGCCAGCGACAGCCGCGGCAGCTTTCGGGGGTAAAGCGGACACCGCAGCCGGACCGCGCGGCGGCTGCTTATGACCCAAAGCGGACATTCTCAGTTGGAACGCTCTCCTCCTGTTCCATTGCCGAGGACCTGTTTACGCATGGGGAGCGGGATCGCGGAATTGAAATGTTATCGGGATCATAATGCCGTTTGGCTCTGATTAGCCGTTCGCCATTGGGGCCGTAACTTTTCTTCACACGGTCTATGTCGTCCGTTTCGAGGAAGTGCGGATAGCTGCCGCACCGGCCGAGCCGACGCCGAGAATTGGAGTGGTTGCGGCAGCTAATGACCCAACCGAAATGTGGCGAACTGGCGAATTAGACGCACTCGACGCGTCAAATTGAATAAAAGGCTATGGATGATCAGTACTTTGTCCAAAACACATCGAATGTGTTGTTGATCACACCAGGCGACGCCTGTGACTGATTAGGTGCGGCTGACGAACAGCTGATTGTTGTGCATGAAAGAACGGTGAGTCATGAGTGCGACGGTAATAGAGCGCCATCTCTTTGATGATGAGATCGTTGCTTCAAAGTGTCTGACGCTGCGCTGCAAGTGCGGCGACAAGAGAAAAGCCCCGCAGCTTTCAGCTTTCGTTTGCTCCGGTCTTGATACCCGCCCGCCTGATGTAAATCCATAACGTCATTTCGAATTTCGATCTCACGGGGGCTTCAGCCTCCAGCGTTTGCTTTGACTAAGGCGCAAAAGGGAAGGCATGAATAAGAAGGTACCAATCCATCGATGCACACGTTGTGGTGAGTACATCATCGCGCCGGAGAGGGCCGAGCATGTACCTGGAGATGGCGTTCGGAACGTCTGGTCATGCGATTTCTGTGGCCATCAGTTTGAACAACTTGTGTCCGCGCGGAGTTGTGCCAATGTCTCTTAATAGCCCTTGGCGGACTTGGAAGTCGCGCCAAGCGACGTCCGCTTTCAGGAGTAAAGCGGACACCGGCATTAGAGCCGCCTCGGCAGCTAATGACCCAAAGCGCACATGGGCGGCCGTGACGCACAATTCTCGCCCAACCGTATTGTAGGACGAACTCCTCTGTCCGGAGGACCAGGGCCATGAAGCGGCGCGAGTTCATAAAGCTGATCGGCAGCACAGCGGTGAGTTGGCCGCTCGCGGCGCATGCGCAGCAGGCCGCGATGCCGGTGATCGGTTATCTTAGCGGCTGGTCTTCCGGCGATGCTCCCGAATATCTTGCTTATTTCCGCCGCGGGTTGGCTGAGACTGGCTACATAGAGGGCCGAAATGTCGCGATCGAATTCCGTTTTGCGGAAGGCCATTTTGAACGACTTCCAGAACTGGTCGCTGATTTGGTTCGGCGTGATGTGAGCGTCATTGCGATACCCAATACTACCGCGTCGGCGGTTGCCGCAAAGGCGGCGACCCAAACTATCCCAATCGTCTTTTCGCTCGGGTCCAATCCGGTCGAGGTCGGCCTTGTTCAAAGCCTCAATCATCCCGGCGGCAACGTCACGGGCCACACCGCCCTTCAAACTACAGTGACGGCAAAGCGCCTTGAACTGCTGCATGAGCTAATGCCGGCAGTGATGAAGATCGCGTTTCTCGTCAACTCAGCTAACCGAGCCTTAGCCGAATCTGACGTCAAGGAAGCGAGGGATGCGGCCCATGCCCTTGGAGTGAACCTGCTGATTCTCAATGCAAGTAGCCCAAGCGAAATCGATGCGGCTTTTGCAATCTTGATCCGTGAGCAAGCGGGCGCGCTGCTTACGAACAGCGAGAGCCTCTTTATGGTGCACAGCGATCATCTTGCCGCGTTGACGGCACGCCACCAGCTGCCCGCACTGTATGCGTACCGCGAGAACGTGATGGCCGGTGGTTTGATGAGTTATGGAGCAAACTTTCTCAACGGCTGCCGGGAATTAGGCCTATATACCGGCCGCGTTCTCAAAGGCGAGAAGCCGGGCGACTTACCGGTCCAACAAGCAACCAAAATCGAACTCGTCATCAACTTGAAGACCGCCAAAGCGCTCGGCATTACCGTATCGCCTTCGCTACTCACCCTCGCGGACGAACTGATCGAATGAATGGTTGAATGTCTGCTTGTGGCCCTTAGCTGCCGCG
>Ga0210393_10005404_pt1 | contig 10060 bp, 10 predicted proteins | sample IncBWC27OmetaG_FD_160068 | JGI IMG/M metagenome (GOLD analysis project Ga0210393, IMG submission 160068) | Forest soil microbial communities from Barre Woods Harvard Forest LTER site, Petersham, Massachusetts, United States - Inc-BW-C-27-O ...
GAGGCCAAGCGGCTGACCTCAGGTACCTGGACGCTGCCGGTGGCATTTCCTCCCGGGCCGCCCGCATCGCCTATCGCCTTCACTGCGGATGGGAATAAGCTGATCTACGTGCGCCTGGAGACCACGTATTCAGGAGACCGCCGCCACTCCTCGCCGCAGGTATTGGATCTCGCCACGGGAAGATCCGAGCCCATCACGGCGCATACGATGTTTGCATCGTTTCCGGTCCCCTCGCCGGACGGTAAACACATCGCCTATCTCTACCCTCGCGATGGCTCCGACCGTAATTATCAGGATGTCTTTGTGCTGGACGGACTGAAGGGTGACGGCCGCAACATCACGCACGTCATCGACCGCAATTTCTTCCGTGCGCTGTGGACGCCGGACAGCAAGGCGATTGTGACCGGAGGCAATGATGGCGCCACCGCCAGCCTGTGGATGCAGCCAATTGACGGACGCGCGGCCAAGCTGGACCTGGGCGATGTGACTCCCAATACGGGATTCTGGCTCGACGCCGATGTGGGGCCGCAGGGACAGATTGCTTTCAGCGGCACCGAACCGCATCGTCCCGCAGAAATCTACGTCCTAGACACGCCCGGCGCAAAGGCCCGCCGCCTGACGAAATTCAATGCCGACTTTGACGCACTGGCGCTCGGCAAGAGCGAAGTGGTCACTTGGAAAAGCCCGGATAAAGCGCCGAAGAACTGGACCGAAAACGGGATCCTGACCTATCCACCAAATTATGCGCCCGGAAAGAAGTTGCCGCTGGTGCTCTATATTCACGGCGGACCCACCTCTTCCTCGAAGAATGCTTTCTCGGTATTCGTACAACTGATCGCCGCCCAAGGATGGCTGGTATTCGAGCCCAATTATCGCGGCAGCGATAATCTCGGCAACGATTACGGCCGCGCAATCGTGGACGATTCCGGCGACGGACCCGGTCGGGACGTGTTTGCGGGAATCGAGATGCTGAAGAAGCGCGGCATCGTGGATGAAGCCAATATCGCCGTCACCGGGTGGAGCTACGGCGGCTACATGACCAGTTGGCTGATCGGCCACGCGCAGTTCTGGAAGGCCGCGATTGCCGGTGCACCGGTGACCAATCTGCTCGATCAATACGCGCTGTCAGATGCCAACGTGGCCCGCGCCGCATCCATCGGCGGCTCTCCTTATACAGGTGATTGGATGAAGCACTGGGTGGAACAGTCGCCCATTACCTACTACCAGAAGATGAAAACACCCACTTTGGTTCTGCAGGACGTGGGCGATTATCGGGTGACCATCACGCAGGGCTATGAGTTGTATCACGCTCTGAAGGATCGGGGGATTCAGACCCAGTTCTATGCCTATCCGATCGGCGGGCATAGTCCGGCCGATCCGGTGCGCATTCGCGATGTGTATCGGCGCTGGATCGAGTGGCTCGACCTATACCTGCCGCACAGCTAGTGTCGGCCGCCCAAGTGGCTTTTAAGATTCCGGCTCCCCCGGCTCGACCTCATTCCGCGATTACGTTGAAGTGACGATCGGAGTCTCTCGGACTGCCGTTACATTTCTTTACAAGCGGCTACAGATCGTTACAACCAGATCTTCACCCTTCTGGCATCATCAGCCGTAGCGGGTTCGGCCGATCACGGAGGACAGAGCGTGAGAGGGACATTATTCAGCATTTTGTTGCTCGCTTTCGGCGCGACCTGCGCGTCGACTCGGTGGGTGTTCAATATTTCCAATTCGAGCACCAATTTTGCCTATGGCGCGGGAGTCCAAGGCAAAATTGGGTCTCTCGCCATTCGCGCGGAGTATGAGCGAATCAGCGCAAGCGGGGGCAACCCCGATATTGTTTCATTGGGCGTTACCTCGGCCTTTTAGATGGCTCAAGGTCCGGGTCTGAGACGATCCTCGTTCGCGATGTGCGCCAATCATAGTGGGTACAAGAGCAGCACCGGCGCCGGACTGATTGTTTTGGCTGCGCACATCGGCGCATGGGCGGTCGCCGGATGTTCTCAGGCGCACGCCGGGGCTGGCCAAGACGAGTGCACGGGGCCCTCCGAAGACTGCGTGGCCGTCGGACACTGGAACTTCAGTGTGGCATTGGGCGCCGGCGTGAGAACGAATCCCCTGATGAACGGCAAGGATATTCCCCTCGTCGTGATCCCTCAGTTCAGCTACTACGGAAAGCGGTTTTTCATCGACAATTTGGATTTTGGGTTCACGCTCTCGGAGAAGGCCGCGAACACGTTCAATCTGGTCGCCACCCCCGGCTATGACCGGGTGTATTTCTATCGCACCGATCTGCAGAATTTCTTCATCGGCTTCCCCTTTAACCCTTCCACCCCTGCTGTCGTAAACAGCAATACGCCGGGCGCCGTCAAAGTGCCGCCGCCGGCACCGCGCTTCACCTATTTGGCCGGCCCCGAGTGGACCTTCAAATACGGTCGCCTGTCGGGCCAACTCGACGTTCTGCACGACATCACCGGTCAGAACAGCGGCGATGAGGTACGGGCGGCTCTGGGGATACCGCTGCTGGAGTCGAAGGGCAAGGTGAGCGCCAACATCGGCTTTACTTGGAAAAGCGCGGCCCTCGTCAACTACTATTATGGGGTACCCAAGCTCTATGAGGGGGGGGCGGCCTTAGATCCCTTCATCAAATTGGGATATACATTGCCTTTGGCAGGCAAATGGCGGCTCAATGCGTTCGCCGAAATGGAACGCTTGGGAAGCGCCATCGCGAATAGCCCGATCGTTGCGGAGCATAACGTTGCGACAGTCTTTGTCGGTGCAACCTACACGTTTTAGCGCAACGCGCAGCGAACTCGTTCTCGCGTGCGCTCTGGTCTCGCTTGGAATGCTTTTCTCCCCTCACGCGCGCGCCGCGACCGACGCCAACCGCGAGGATATCCAATTGGAATTGAGCCCGCGCATCTGTACGTTGGCACTGAACGACAACCAATGCAATACGCTGGTTCGGGCAACATGGCGATCATCGCACGAGGAATCCTTGTGTCTGGTGATCCTGGATCGCACGGACGTCAAGCGCTGTTGGGAAAAATACACGGAGGGGACCTACAGCCTTGAACTCGTCTTTTCGAGCGACGTAGTCTTCCAGCTCAAAGATCTCGAGCTCCAGCACGTTCTTGCGACTGAAGTGCTGCGCGTCATCCGGGAAGCCATTCACTACCGGCACAAGCGCAGACAGCCTTGGAATATCTTCGACTGACTTGCCGCATATTGCACTTCCCTCCATGAACACAACAAACATCCCGTCGATCCTCTTGGTAGAGGATGATCTGCGGCTATCCGAGCTGGTCAGCCGCTACCTTGAGAACAACGGCTTTCGCGTGACGATATCCAATCGCGGCGACGAGGTGATGGAGCGGGTGCGGTGCGACGCTCCCGATATCATGATTTTGGATCTTGGTTTGCCCGGTCAAGATGGATTTTCGATCTGCCGGCAATTGCGGCCCGTCTACACCAATCCCATTCTGATACTCACTGCACGCGACAATGATATTGATCAGGTCTTGGGCCTGGAACTGGGTGCCGATGATTACGTCATCAAGCCCGTAGAACCAAGAGTGCTGATGGCCAGAATCAACGCCTTGCTACGGCGTAGCAAGGCGCATCTTCGCGTCGAGGACAAGAATCTTCGGTTTGGCCGGCTGGTCATCAACACCGCCGCCCGCTCGGTAATTCTCGGCGGTCAGCCGATCGCGCTGTCGAGCAGTGAATTCGAGTTGCTCGTCCATCTGGCGGCGCACGCCGGCGAAATTCAGTCGCGGGAAACACTATTTCAGCAGCTCTACAAGCGTGAATATGATGGCGTTGATCGAATGCTGGACGTTCGCATCTCGCATCTGCGCAAAAAGCTGGGTGACGAAGCCGATTCTTCGGAGCGGATCAAGACCATCTGGGGACAAGGTTATCTATTTGTTCCGGATGCATGGTGAGGCATGACGCGTCACTTCTTGGGTCTTTATATGCTGATCGTGTTCACTCTGGCCGCTGTTAGCTGGGGTCAGGACAAGTTATTGCAAGCTTATAGCAATCATGATTCGGCGGACGATCGGTCGCTCGGCGTCGCCGTATTGGCCCTTCAAAATCAGTTGCGCGGTCAGCCCGTCGCCGAATGGAAACATGTCATTGCCGATTCGGCCGCCAAGTCAGGCGTGGACATTGAGCTATTCACAAAGGCGGACATTGCCGGCAATGAAACTCTGGAAAAACTCGAGCACGGCACAATTGCGTACATGCAAGCGGCGGATGGAGAGTCGTGGGCACTGAAGCAACTGAACGACGACTACGTGCTGGCGCTCAGAGCCGTTGAACCGGAAACGCGACGGGGGCTTTTGGATTGGGCGCTGACATTGCTGTTTTATGCGACGATCGCCTTGGTCATCATGATATGGATCTGGCCGCTGACGCGCGACCTGCGTGCGCTGGAGAAGGCTGCCGCGCACTTTGGCAACAAGAATTGGTTGTTTGATGCCGACATCAAGCCGCGTTCACAAATCTATCCGCTGGCTGAGACTTTCCGCAAGATGGCGGCCCGAATTGACGGGCTGATTGCTTCGCATCAGGACATGTCGAATGCGGTGTCTCACGAGATCAAAACACCACTCGCACGCATGCAATTTGAAATCGAACTGGCGCAGCAAGCGAAAACCGTGCCGGAGGCAAAGACCCCATTGGCCAACATCAAAACGGATATTGCTGCGATCAACGATCTGGTTACCGCGACTTTGGACTACGCCATTCTTGAAAGGGCGGACATGTCGTTGAATATTGGCGCGCACGACTTCACGGCTCTCATCCCGGCGATCACTGAATACGTAAGGCGCGATGCGCGGCCGGATATTCGGATGTGCGCGGAAGTGCATGGAGATGCTGAAAAAGTGGACTGCGACGTACACTTGCTCGAATTGGTGCTCAAGAACCTGCTGTACAACGCAGCACGCTATGCCAAGAGCGAGGTCCGTGTCACGTTTTGTGTGCGTGACGGTGTAAATCAGTTGTTCGTCGATGACGATGGTCCGGGAATTCCGGAGGAGGATCGACAAAGGGTGTTCAAGTCATTTGTGCAACTCGAGAATACCGGTAGGAAGAAAACCGGATTCGGTCTTGGCCTGGCGATCGTAAAGCGCGCCATCGAGTGGCATCATGGCGAGGTGCTCATTTCGCGGTCGCCGTTGGGCGGTGCTCGCTTTTGTGCAACGTGGCCGAGTGTCCAGTTCAACCTCCGCTCGGATTCATCAAGAGACCGATGAACAGCAGCTCGCCTGTCTTGCTGTCTTCGATGGCGTAAAAGAACGGGTGGTCCATGGTCATTTCGACCGGCGGAGGTCCGACCACGCCCGAGGTAATTCCGACGGCCGTCACGGCAGCCGCGACCGTACCGGTCTCGTCGATTTCGACCACGGTCTTGTGGACAACCACGCCGATGTGGGACCGCGGAGCGAGCGCGGAAAAATCCGCCGACTGACCGAACGCCACGCCCATCCCTAATGTGGTCAGCGCCGGTATCAATGGCGCTCCGTATGATGCGCTGAACCGCGGTAGCGCGATGGTTATCGTGGAGGGCTGCAGCTGCGCGATCACGCCGGTCAAATCGGTCATCGTCATGGCGGCGACGAAGCTCGTGACATTGACGCCCGCAGCCGGCAGCACGACGACCATGTCGAGCCGTCCCTGGCCATAGGGGATGCGCGCCGCTTGAAAGTTGCTGCCGTAAAGAGTTCCCTCGGTATACTCAAAGGGTCCGGTTTGATGCATCAATTTTGCGGATACGACGCTGCCGCCGCTCAATGTAAAGGGGGCAGCCACCGTATCGCTCGGATCGAAGGATGTCGTCCACGAGCCCTTGAAATAGAGCACGTTCGCGATGATCGCGTCCCGATACTCACCCTGCGAGCCCGGCGGCAGGATCGTGGGGATGAGCCCGTGGGTTTCGCTGTCGACCCAGGCGTTGACATTGTCGGGCGCACCGGCCAGATCGCCAATTGTCGCACCATAGTAGTTCTCGTCGGTTTGCGTAAACGACGGCAAAACCGGGCTGTCGGTTTGGTCGATCCAAGGCGAGTTTGCAATAGTCAGCTGCACATTGGGATCGGGGTTGATCAGCGATGCCTGCAGAGCGGCGTTATCGCTGTTGAGCGCCTGATCGCTGAGAGCGCCGAGCTGAAGGGTTCGCGCCATCGCTATTTGTGTCTGACCGACAGCACCGTTGTAAGTTACCTGCAGCGCCAGTGCGACGCTCAACGGCGAGATCGCGATATTGTCGCCGTTATCCCCGGGGAGCAACGTATCCAATAAGCTCAGGCCGAAAGAGTTGTCGGCCGCGACGATCGCCGGATCGACCGAGGTGCCGGCTTTCTGCGCCTGTGCAATGGCGGCTGGTGTCGTGCCGCCGTTAAAGGAGTTGCCGCCGGGCGGGCTATGTACAGTGCTTACCGAACTTCCCCCGCATCCAACCAGCGATATCGCGGCTGCGAGCAGGGCACCGATTGCGGCGCCCGTCGCTAAAATACGATTTCGCCGTTGCATTGCCGCCTCCTGCCGCAGCTCTGTCCGTGTCGGGATGCTAATCGGCAGACCCGAGTTAAGCTGTCATCAATTTGTACAAAAGTGTTGTGTTCTGTTGGCACCCCGGTAGACCGAGAGTCTTGTTAGGATCCGGTTCTTTCTCCTGAGCGAGGGCGGAACGATCATGGCGAAGGCGTATTGGATTGCACTGTATCGCGAGGTTTCTAATGCGGCCAAGCTGGCTGGGTACGCGAAACTGGCGGGTCCCGCCATTGAGGGCGGCGGCGGACGCTTTTTAGTGCGGGGAACGCCCGCACAAATATATGAAGCGGGGCAGTCGGAACGGACGGTGGTGATCGAATTTGATTCGGTGGAGCAGGCCATTGCCGTCCATGACAGCGCGGCTTATCAACAGGCCCTGGCGGTGCTCAAGGGCGGTGCGATACGAGACTTGCGTATCGTGGCCGGGGTTTGACTACCCTTGCGAGGCGATGTGCCGGAAGGGGCTATTGAATATTGGCGCCGCGCTCGGCGAGCAGCTGCCTGAGCACGGAGCGATGACATCGGGATTCGTCGGCGCAGTAGCAGCCGATTGAAAAATTGGTCTGGTGGGACAGGGCGGCAAGGGTGTCTAGCAGGGTGCGCTCATGGGTGTCGGCCATTTCCTTCCGATATTTCTTCACGAAGCGACTCCAGTCGCGGTCTGTCTTCGAGGCCAAGGCCTGCTTTACCAGCTCGCTACTGGGTGCCAGCAGGGGTAGCCAGACATCGTAGTAGTTTCTTGACGCGTAGTCGGTTTTTGGAACACCGCGCGGTGGGCGTCGCACGGTCCCGATACGTATTCCTTCGCTGGGGAGGCGTTCGGTACCTAGACGGACGATTCGAATGGCCACAATGAAGGTTCTCGTTGCCCAGCCACCTGATGACTGTAACCTATGACCCTCTTTGGCGCGCTCTTTGGTGAGGTGTATTGTGCGGGACGATATGGTTCCTTTGATGCGTAAGGCGGTCTACGGGTGCGGCCTGGTGCTGCTGGGGTCGTTGCCCGCCGGCGCGGATGACTTGACGGCGCGAACCCCCGATTGGACGGGAAGCTTCGTGGCGCGCGTGGAAGCGCTGGCGTTGCTGCAGACGCTGAATGGCGAGTTGCTGAGCAATAGCAGCGCCACGCTGACACTCGAGCATTGGTGCGACGTTCACCACTTGGCCTCACCGCCCCGAATCGTTGCCGAGCGGGTCCCTGACGTCGACAAAGCCCCATCGGCCGAGCAGCGCCGAGACTTGGGTGTCACGCCGGCCGAGCCGGTGCGCTACCGAAGGGTAAGATTGCTGTGTGGTCCCGTGGTCCTGTCAGAGGCGGATAATTGGTATGTACCGGCTCGGTTGACGCCCGAAATGAACCGGTTGCTCGACACGACGGATACACCGTTCGGCCGAGCCGTTCTGTCACTTCAATTTAAACGCCGCACGCTATCCGCGACCGCGCTGTGGCATCCGCTGCCCGAGGGGTGGGAAATGAGTGCTTCCGCTGCCAACGTCGGTACGCCTGCGCTGCCCATGCCGCCGAAACTGCTGGAGCATCGGGCGATACTGAGTTTGCCCGACGGCACGCCGTTCAGCGAAGTCGTGGAAACCTACACCTCCAATGTGCTGGCCTTTCCGGTGCCGCGACCCCCATGACACGGATCCGCGCGTGGCTGGGCGACATCACGGCGCTGGACGTCGATGCCATCGTCAATGCCGCGAATACGACCTTGCTGGGCGGAGGCGGTGTCGATGGGGCCATTCACGCCGCCGCCGGGCCTGAGCTCCTTGAGGAATGCCGACGCATCGGCGGGTGTCCGACGGGAGAAGCGCGCATGACACGCGGCTACCGGCTCAAGGCGCGCTGGATCATTCATACCGTCGGGCCCGTTTGGAAGGGTGGGGGTCAAGGTGAAGCGGCACTGCTGACGTCCTGTTATCACCGGTCGCTGCAATTGGCGGCGGATCACCGCTTAAGATCCATTGCCTTTCCGGCGATCAGCACGGGTGCCTATGGTTATCCGCTCCAAGCCGCAAGCGAGATTGCCCTGCGTTCCGTGCGGGATTTTGTCTATCCCATGGAGGGGATCGATGAGGTGGTGTTCTGCTGCCATACCGGCGAAGCCCTTGCGACCTATGAGCGGCTTTTGGGTGGTAGCTAACGTTAACGGAGGTGCTATGCAGGATGAAGCAGAGATCACGATCAGCGGGGTCAAGCTGACGCACGAGGAATCTATGACGGTGCGCGTCGCCATTGATACGCTTGCGAACGTATTGGCCGAAGGGCTGGAGGAGCCTGAGACAGAAGTATTGACCGGTCTTTATTTGAAGTCATTGACTCGGATACAGACGCTGCTGGAAAGCCGGCAGCCGCGCAAGCAGTAGCGACGCATCGCCACGCAGCCACCAGAACCTGCTCACCCATTCAATGCAGCGCGACTGAAGCTCATTCGCTCAGTCGTTTGATCACCATGACGTTCAATTGCTGGCCGGCTGGATGTCCGCACACCGTGGGATTCCACGCCGTCCCGACCATCGCCCATCCCGGCGGGGCCGCTGCGCGGCAGGCGTGAATGATGGCGCCCGCCGGCTGATCGCTGAGCCGTAGGATGGTCCAGACATTGTAGGCAATGCCGGTGGGATTGCCGCACACGGTGGGATTCCACGCGTCGTTGATCTTGATCCACCCTGGCGGCAGCGATCCGGCGCAGATGTATTGCGTTTGCAACATCGTTCCCAGCGCCAATGGCGCCGCGGCCTCCTGCGGCTCGGCCTCGCGACGCTGTACAGCGGCAGGCGTCTGGTCCGCCGCGGGAGGAGTGGCGGCCAGTTCCAGCGCGGCGTCCGTCACGGAACCCGGTTTGGAGGAACCGTTGCTGCAACCTACTTTCATGGCGCTCAGCGGCGCCAGATTCGCCGGCACCGCGCCCACGCGGTTACCGCGTTCGTCGGTCAGCGTGATCGAGGCCGACAGCCGCGCGAAAGGATGCAAGTTCACAAAATAAAGCAGGCCCGCCGGTCTCGCTCCCGGACCGCACTCAGCGATGCCGCCTTGCAAGGTGAACGCGGCGAACGCGCGCGCATCCGGGGCAGGGTCTTCGCGTTCATTCGGATCGAGATACGTCGCACTTTGCTTGGCGATCACCACGGGTACGGTGAGAGTTCCGCGCCCCTCGAGCGTTGCACGAAACGTCGAGGTGCATCCGATCGCGGCCGCTTCGCGGGGCGCCAAACGGCGCGCGTGGTACTTGGGAAAGCGGTCGGTGATGGCTTTGAGACTCGCGTCGAACAAGATGAAGCGCTGCTGCGCCGGAACCGAGTCGTACTTGAAGTGGGCGTCGATACTTCGACTGGGATTGGCGTTGGTCGCGTAGACCACGAAGCTTTTGTCGCCGGGGTCAAATCCCTCGCAGGTTTCCCCGCTGACTTCCACGCGGATGTCGTCCGTCGCCGCCGCCTCCACGCGAGAAGAAAACCCCAGGGATGCGGCGAGCAGGAAGGTGACAATCGTAAAACCCAT
>Ga0210393_10005406_pt1 | contig 10057 bp, 7 predicted proteins | sample IncBWC27OmetaG_FD_160068 | JGI IMG/M metagenome (GOLD analysis project Ga0210393, IMG submission 160068) | Forest soil microbial communities from Barre Woods Harvard Forest LTER site, Petersham, Massachusetts, United States - Inc-BW-C-27-O ...
ACGCCGAAGTGCTCCAGCGTGAACATCTTGCCGGTACGGCCCAGGCCGGTCAGGACCTCGTCGAATATGAGTAATGCGCCGGCGAGATCGCATCGTTCGCGCAGCGCGCGGATGAATTCAATCTCGGGAATTCGCACCCCGCCCTCGGCCTGCACCGGCTCGACGATCACAGCCGCGACTGACGAATCGATTTTCTCAAGCGCGCCGGCGTCGTTGAAAGGCAGATGCGTCACCGGTCCGGGGAGGGCGCCGAACGTCTCGCGCATCGCGCGATTTCCTGCCAGCGCCAGCGCGCCCATCGTGTCACCGTGATACGCGCCGTCGAACGCGGAGAAGCCCGCACGGCCGGTAAACTTGCGCGCGACTTTCAGCGCGCACTCGACCGCTTCGGTCCCGCTGCTGGTGAAATACACGCGTTTGAGCGGCGTCGGGAGGAGCTCGACGAGCCGCCGCGCCAGCTTCACCTGGCTCTCGATCACATACTCTCCGTACACCATGACGTGCAGATGGCGTCGCGCCTGCGCTGCGATCGCGTCGAGCACTTCGGGATTTCCGTGGCCGAGCGCGGACACTCCAATACCGGCGATGAAATCGAGATAACGGCGTCCGTCCGACGCGACCAGCCACGAGCCCTCGGCGCACGATATTTCCAGGCCGAGCGGCGCGTCGGAAGTCTGCGCCAGGTTCTGGCGGAAAAAATCCCCTAGCTCGCTCATCGCCGCCTCACCATCAGGTCGAGGAACGCGCCGCCACCGTGGCGCCAATCGAGCGGCGGCGATTGCATCTCGCCGGGCGCGCACACGTACGGTATCCCGATCGTTGCGAGCGTCGCACGAATCTCGGCCGCTTCAGACTCATCGCCGGCGACCGCCATCGCTTCGATCCGTCCCGCTACGCTGTCGACGCGCTCGCGAAACTCCGCGAGATTGCGCACCGCGGTCACGTGTACCGTCCTGAAACCCGGCGAAACTTTGAATGAATCGTTAAGCGCACCATCCGATTCGAAGACCACGGTCCACTCCAGCGCGCGGCCTTCAAAGAGCTCGACCGGCTCGCCCGCGATCGCGCGCCAGCGTGCACGCTCCCTCACCGCGCGAACCTGGGCGGCGTCGCTCAAGGGTATGCGCGCAGGAGGCATCGACTTGCCGAGGCTCTCGAGCGCGGCCGACATTCGCATCGCCAGCGCCGACGCCGCGCCTTCTGCAGGACCGACGACGAACACTTGATGGAGCGAGAGGCAGCCGAGTTGCTCGAACAATGCGACATCGCGCGCGAGGGCCTCGGCGAGCCCGTCGATTCGCGATGGAATGATTGCACCACCGGCAACCACCGCGGCGCTGACACGGCTGCCGAATCCGATCACGTTGGGGCGATGAAGCGACTCGATCGTCGAGTCGTCGCCATACGCGACCACCCGCTCGCACTTCGCAACCAACGCCGCGGTCAGGTCAGCGCGCGCTCGGCTCCAGTGAACGACCTCGATGCGCGCGGCGGTCTCCGGATCTATTTCGGCGAGCGTGCGTGCGAATTGCGCGAAAAATATCGGCTCAGCCGAGGCAGTTTTCACAATCACGCGCGCGCCTGCGATGAGCGCGATCGCAATCTCGTGGATTCCGGCGCCCGCGACATTGCCCGCCGCGATAAATCCAATCGTGTTCGGCCGGTCTGCTCTTCCGCTAGCCGAAACCAGCGCGGCGAACGACTTCAACGCTTCGGCGGTGAATGGTCTCAGCAGCGCGTCGATCGAATTGTCGAGAGTCGCGACCGAGTAACCCGCCGAGTGAGCGATCGCCCCGACTGCCTCCCGCCGACGCGCGTAGTTGCGGCTGCGCCAGAGCGCGAAAGCGCGTGCCAGTGTGTCGGCCATTCGCTCCGCATCGGGACCGGCGACTCCGCCCGGCCCGCGCGCCGCGCCGGCCACACTCGCGCTCATCGAAGACCCTGTGCCGCGTTGAATTGCCCGATAGCCAGCGCGCACCCGCGAGCTTCTCCGCCGACGGCCCGGCCGATCACGCGAACGCGGCCTCGTTCGACGCAGCCCAGGTCTTCAGTCATGACGGCGGAGACGGAGCCGACGTTGGCGAGATCGAAAAATGTCAGCAGTCCGATTTCCCCGTCGGGCACGGGCCGCAATGTGATTGGATCCCGCGCCGTCACGCGCAGCCACGGCGGTGGAACTTTATACCGCTCCTGCACATCCGACACGTCCTGACAATTGAACGGCGTCGCGTCGTAGAGCTGCGAGCACAGTTCCGTCATCCCGTATTCGTTGATGACCATCGCGGGCGCAATCGCGAGCAACTCGCCCGCTCGCGCGATCACCTCCGCCGCCGGGATCGGCACGCCCTGTCCTTTGGCTCCTCCGGTGTCCATCATGCGCGAACCCGGCGCGAGTCGATGTCTGATGCCCGCGCCGCTCAGCGCAGAGAACAGTGCCGCGAATGCCGCCGTCGTGCCCATGATGCAGACCGGGTCTTGACCTGCTTCGGCCTCGGCAAGGAACACCGTCACCGCTTCGATATCGACCTTGTCGCGCGAGGCCGCCGCCAGATGCGTGCTCGCGAACTCCTCGATACTCCAGGTAATCATCGCCGACAGTGACGACTCCGGCATCGCATCGTCGGTCGGATGCATCGCGAGCATCGACATGCGGCGCGCGTCGGGGAAGAGCATCTTGCTCAGATGTGAGATTGCCGAAGCGCGATAAATCTCCGGCCGCGCCACGATATGTCGTCCGCGGCGCTCCCGTCCTTGCGTCGTCCCGCTGGTGAGGAAGACCGCCGCACCCGGGGCTCGCGCGGCACCGTCGGCCGCGAGGTCCGAGTACTTGAACGCGACATTGCTCACCGCCGGAATGTCGTCAATGGTGCGGACGGCGCCAGCCTCGATCCCGCATCCCTCGCAGTAAGACCGGTACGCCCGAACCGTCTCGAATTGATGGCGAAAAACATCCAGCGCAAGCCGCTGGAATTCCTCGGGCTCAGGCCTGTGGATAAACGAGAGAACCTGCTCATATATGGACATAAGGCTTCGCGCCGCGGCCCCCGGCCGGGATGATCATGGCATCGCCGCGCGCTCTCATTCAATCTTGACGACTCTGCGAGGCCTCATTTTATTGGAAAAATAGCCATATTTACCTAGGTCCCGAAATGTTCTAGACTTCCGGCTTGTTGATGGGTGGCGGGGATGCCTCGGTATGGGCCAAGGTGGCCAGGTAGGCGAGGCTTCGGCAGGTTACAAAGTAATTACTTAGTTATTGCCGTCCGATTTCACCCCAAATGGGATGTAACCAATTTTGCGCTTGCTTCGTAATTTTGCTAAACAGAATGGCATCGGGGAGTAACATCGCGAAATGAAGAAATTCGCCGCCGGCGTGATGCTGGGCTTCGTGGCTAGCTGGGCTGTCGCTTTTGCTTCGACCAACGTCAGCCATAATGGCGGTTTCTGGAACCGCCTCAATGGCTCTGCCAAGGATGGTTACGTCAATGGGTATTCCGACGCGATGCGAGTCAGCGTCGGCAAGCTCGACGTGCTGAACTCGGCTGCCGATTTGTTTCATTGGAAGGGCGCTCGCCGAATCATTCATCAGCTGTCGGGACAGCTCTCGATGGGCGACGTAACGGCCAACCAGGCGGTGAAGCGGCTCGACGATTTGTATGCGAACCAGAAGTACAGCGAGCTCGATATCGGCGAGGCGCTACAGACGCTCTCGATTCGCGCGAATGAAACGGCGATGCCCGACGCGCCAGTGAAAAAGTGAAAAAGTAAGCGAAGTAAAAATCCCTCAACTTCCAATCTGAGGCGGTTTCATCGGAGACCGCCTCTTTCTTTTGCGGCGCACGCTTGAATGATCGCGCTTGAAACCCCGAGGGCGCGGTCCTAGCCTAATTCGCAGGATCTAATCGTGAACGCACCTCCATTCCTGCTCGACAAAGTTCTGCGCGCCACCGTCGGCGTTCACTCGCATATTCCGTCGACGCACGTCTCGACCGCGATTGGCCTCGGCACCGACCGTCGCGGTACCGGCACCATCGTCAGCCCCGACGGTCTCATTCTCACGGTGCACTACCTGCTGCTCGGCGCGCAAAACGTGATCGTCACGATGCCCGGCGGCGAGCAGCTCGAGGCGAAAATCGTCGGCAAGGACTACAGCACCGGCATCGGCCTGCTGCAGATCGATCGCGGCAAACTCCCCAGCGTCGAGGTTGTGTCTTCGGAAAAATGCGCCGTCGGGCAGGAGGCATTCAGTGTCTCGAGCATGGGCGGCGAGAAGCGATGCGCCGATTGCGGGATCATCACCTATCTCGGCCCGTTCGACGCCGTATGGGAATTTGTGCTCGACAAATGCGTCTGCGTAACCGCCTCCTCGCTGAGTATCGGGATGAGCGGTGGGCCCATCTGCAATCTGCAGGCGCAAGTGGTCGGCATATCATATTTAAACTTTGCCGATTTGAGCCGCGCGATTCTCGGCGTCCCGAGCGAAAGCTTCCTCGCTGTCCGCGACGAGCTGGTCACGCACGGCCGCCGCACTACGGCCGTACCGCGCGCATGGCTCGGCGTGCTTTCATACACGCTGCGCGAGCACGTGGTGATCGCGGGCGTGATGCCCGGCAGTCCCGGCGAAAAAGCCGGCTTGCAGCAAGGCGACCTGGTCATTTCTATCGACGATACCGACGTGAACGACCGCCGCGTGCTCTACGAGGCCCTCGGCAATCATCGCCCGGGCGAGAACGTCAATCTCAAAGTGCTGCGCAACAATCGCGTCTACCAGCTCGACATTCCCGCCACCCGCGCCGAAGATTACTTTGCTTGAAAAGATCCCCCTGCGGAGCGTGTCCCGATGAATGAACAGAGATCGCGGCTGCGCGAGTTGCTCGCCGGTCCCGAGATGATCGTCGCGCCATTCGTCTTCGACTGTCTGCAAGCGAAACTCGCCGCTGCCGCCGGCTTCGACGCCGTCTACATGACGGGCTTCGGAACCTCGGCCGCGCGCGGCTACCCAGACCTCGGACTGCTGACGATGTCCGAGATGGTCGCCAATGCGCGCGCGATCTCGAATTCGGTGAACGTCCCCGTCATCTGCGACGCCGACACCGGCTACGGAAATCCGCTCAACGTGTGGCGGACCGTGCGCGAGTACGAAGACGCGGGAGCGGCGGCGCTGCACATTGAAGATCAGGTGTTCCCCAAGCGATGCGGTTTCCTGGCGGGCAAGCAGGTCATCAAGCTGGAAGATATGGTGCCGAAGGTGCGCGCTGCCTGCGACGCGCGCCGCGATCGCAATCTGGTGATCATCGCGCGCACCGACGCGCTGCAGCCCAACGGATGGGACGACGTCGTGCTACGCGCCCGGGCCTATCGCGCCGCAGGCGCCGACCTGATCTTCGTCGATGGCATCAAGACCCTCGACGACCTGAAGCATTACGCCGAGAAGCTCGGCGACCTGCCGCTCATCTACAACGGCGACCTGCTGCCGATCGACGAACTGAAAAAGTATCCCTTCAAGATGACCATCCACATCGGAACGATGCTGACGATCTACCAAGGGATTCAGACCGCGATGGCCGAACTGAAACGCACCGGCAAACTCAGCGTCGGCACCAGCTCAAACATCTTCGAAGACTTCGTCCGCACGATGGGCGTGCAGGACTACCAGGCTCTCGAAAAAAAATACACCGACTAGGCCGTCCGTCTGCTCTGCCTCTGCTACACGTCCTTGAACGCGGCCTTCTTCTGCGAGGCCTCGATCGCTGCCTGCGCCGCTGCCAACCGCGCGACCGGAATCCGGTACGGCGAGCACGACACGTAGTCCAGGCCAAGGCGATGGCACAGCTTGACGCTGGCAGGATCGCCGCCATGCTCGCCGCAAATGCCGATCTTCAATTTCTTGTTCGCCTTGCGCCCGCGCTCGATTCCGATTCGCATCAACTCACCGACGCCGACCGGATCGAGTTCCGCAAATGGGTCCTTCTTATAGACTCCGGTGCGAATGTAGTCGGGAAGAAATTTCCCCGAGTCGTCGCGCGAGATTCCGTACGTCATCTGTGTGAGATCGTTGGTTCCGAATGAAAAGAATTCCGCGACCTCGCCGATCTGATCCGCCACGACGCACGCGCGCGGCACTTCGATCATCGTGCCGATCGTATACGGCACCTTGATGCCGCGTTCCTTGAATACGGCGGCCGCCACTTCACGAATCTGCGCCGCCAGGATGTCGAATTCGCGCCGCTCGCCGATCAGCGGCAGCATGATTTCCGGCATCGCCTTCACGCCCTGCTTGCGCAGCTCGCACGCCGCCTCGATAATTGCGCGCGCCTGCGCCTGGTAAATCTCGGGGAAACTGATTCCGAGTCGCGACCCGCGATGCCCCAGCATCGGATTCTGCTCGAACAAACTCGCGCGCACCTGCTTAAGATGCTCGAGTGTCGTGCCGATTTTCGCCGCCAACTCCCGCATCTCGTTGTCCGCATGCGGCAGAAATTCATGCAGCGGCGGATCCAGCAGTCGAATCGTGACCGGCAGCCCCTGCATCGCCTCGAGGATTCCGACGAAATCCTCGCGTTGCATCGGCAGGATTTTCGCCAACGCGCGTCCGCGCTGGGTCGCGTTCTCCGCCATGATCATTTCGCGCACGGCCGAGATTCGCTCGGGATCGAAAAACATGTGCTCAGTGCGGCACAGCCCGATTCCCTCAGCACCAAAATCGCGCGCGATCTTCGCGTCGTTGGGCGTGTCGGCATTCGCGCGCACACCCAGCTTGCGCACCGCGTCTGCCCACGACAGAAATTTTTTGAAGTACGACGGCATCTCGGGATCGACCGTCGGCACGCGCCCTTCGATAACTTCGCCCGCCGAACCGTCGAGCGTGATGTATTCGCCCCGGCGAATCACTGAGCCGTTCGCCGACAGCGTGCCCGCTCCGTAATCGATTTCCAGCGCAGAGACGCCAGCCACGCACGACTTGCCCATCCCGCGTGCGACGACAGCCGCGTGACTCGTCATCCCGCCGCGGGCAGTGAGGATTCCCTCAGCGACCTGCATGCCCTGAATATCTTCGGGCGACGTTTCAACCCGCACCAGAATTACTTTGCGGCCGGCCTCCGCGACGGCGACCGCTTCGTCCGCCGAGAACACCACTTCGCCGTTGACCGCGCCCGGCGACGCCGGCAGCCCGCGCGCGATCACGTGCTTCTTGCTCGACGGATCGAGCCGCGGATGTAAAAACTGCTCGAGTTGCTCGGGCTCGACGCGTTTCAACGCCGTCTTGCGATCGATCAGCTTCTCGTCGGCCATGTCCACCGCGATTCGCACTGCAGCCTGCGCCGTGCGCTTGCCGTTGCGCGTCTGCAGCATAAACAGCCGGTTGCGCTCGATCGTAAATTCCATGTCCTGCGTGTCGCGAAAATGCTTTTCCAGCCGGTCCGCGATTTTCAGGAACTGCTTGTAGACGTCGGGAAAGCTTTCCTCGAGCGTCGAGTATTGCGCAACGCGTTCTGCCTCGCTGATACCCGCGCGAGCGGCCCACGCGCGACCCGCCTTCAAGCTGATCTGCCGTCCGGTGCGAATGCCCGCCACCACGTCTTCGCCCTGCGCGTTGGGCAGGAACTCGCCGTAGATTCCCTTCTCGCCGGTGCCGGGATCGCGGGTGAATGCGACGCCGGTCGCGCAATCGTCGCCCAGGTTGCCGAACACCATCGATTGCACGGTGACGGCGGTGCCCCAATCGCCCGGGATATTGTTGATTTTGCGATACGTGATCGCACGATCGTTGTGCCACGAGTCGAACACCGCGCCAATCGCCATCCACAGTTGCTCGCGGGGGTCCTGCGGTATATCGCGCCCGACGCGCGAACGAATCAGCGCGCGGAACTCGCCGACCAGTTCCTGCAGGTCGTCGACGTTCAGGTCGGTATCGTTGGTGACGCCGCGCGCCGCTTTCTTGTGATCGATAATTTCCTCGAACGGATCCGGATCGTTCTTGTTCTCCGGCTTCAGCTTGAGCACGACGTCGCCGAACATCTGGCAGAACCGCCGATACGAGTCCCACGCAAAGCGCGCGTTGCCGCTTATTTCCGTGAGCCCCTTCACCGTCTCGTCGGTAAGCCCGAGATTCAGCACCGTATCCATCATTCCCGGCATCGAAACGCGTGCGCCCGATCGCACCGACACGAGCAGCGGATTCTTCGCGTCGCCGAACTTGCGCCCCAGCGCATTCTCGACTCGCGCCACGCTCTTCGCGACGCCCTCGGTCAGCCCCTTCGGATATTTGTGCGCGTGATCGTAAAAGAAGTTGCAGACCTGCGTCGAAATCGTGAAGCCCGGCGGCACCGGCAGCTTGAGGCGCGCCATCTCGGCGAGGTTCGCGCCCTTGCCGCCCAGCAGATTGCGCATCTCGGCGCGTCCTTCCGCCACGCCTGCACCAAAAAAATAAATCTCAGGATGAATGCGACCCATGTTGAACCCGTTTCTCCCCTCCGCATCGAGCGGAGACAATTTGTTATTTTTCTATCGCGTCCAGCCGATTCGATTTGCGATCTCTTCGATCAGCCTCGACACCGGCACACGCTCCTGCGTCATCGCGTCGCGATCGCGAATCGTCACCGTGTCGTCTTCCATCGTCTGATGATCGATCGTCACGCCGAACGGCGTGCCGACTTCATCCTGACGGCGATAGCGACGGCCGATCGAGCCCGCTTGATCGTAGGCGACGGTAAAGTGCCGCTTCAACGCATCGCGAATGGCGATTGCCTTCTCGGGCTGCCCGGCCTTGCGCAGCAGCGGATAGACCGCCACCTTGATCGGCGCGAGCCGCGGATCGAGCCGCAGCACGATTCGCTCCTCGTTCTCGACCACGTCCTCGTCGTACGCATCGAGCATGAACGCCAGCATCGCGCGATCAACTCCGAGCGCCGGCTCTATTACCCACGGCCGAAAACGCGTCTTCGTATCCTCGTCGAAATAGGTCAAATCCTTGCCGCTGAATTTCGCGTGCTGATCGAGGTCGAAGCTGCCGCGCTTGGCCACGCCCTCGAGCTCGCCCCATCCGAACGGATACAGAAACTCGATATCGGTGGTGCCGCTCGAATAATGCGACAGCTCGTCGGTCGCGTGCTCCCTCGCCCGCAAATGGTCGCGCTTGATCCCGAACTTGAGGTGCCAGTTGAATCGAAAATCTACCCAGTAGCGGTACCACTTCTCTTCCTCTTCGCGATCGGGCCGCACGAAATACTCCATCTCCATCTGCTCGAACTCGCGCGTGCGGAAAATGAAATTCTCGGTGGTAATTTCGTTGCGGAACGACTTGCCCTGCTGCGCGACGCCAAACGGCAGCTTGACGCGCTGCGTATCGACAATATTCTCGAAATTCGAAAAAATTCCCTGCGCCGTTTCCGGCCGCAGATAGACCACCGCTGCCGTGTCCTCGACCGGGCCCATGAAGGTCTTGAACATCAAGTTGAAATTGCGCGCCGGCGTCAGCTCGCCGCCGCACTCAGGGCATTTGTCGCCCTGGATTTTATCGGCGCGAAAGCGATTCTTGCAGGCTTTGCAATCGACCATCGGGTCGGTGAAGTTTTTCAGATGCCCCGACGCTTCCCACGTCCGCGGATGCTGAAATATCGCCGAGTCCAGTCCCAGCACGTCGCTGCGATACTGCACCATCTCGCGCCACCACGCCTCTTTGACATTGCGCTTGAGCTCGACGCCCAGCGGGCCGTAGTCGAAGGTGGATCCGAGACCCCCGTAAATGTCGCTCGTCGGAAAAACAATTCCGCGGCGCTTGCACAGGTTCACCAGTTTTTCCATCGTGACCGCGCGTTTGGTGGCGGGCACTGCGTTTTCCGCGGACAAAAATTCCTCCTGAATCGCTTTCAGAGCCGGGGCTAGCCCAGGCTGATTATCTCGGCGGAGATTTCGCCGCCGTTTCCAATTTCGAGTATCGCGACCGTGCCTGGCACTCCGACCAGGTTGCGCGGCAACGTGGCGCTACCCGGATTGACGACCAGCGTCGAGCCGAATCGCGTCACGCCCTCGACGTGACTGTGGCCCTGCACGATAA
>Ga0210393_10005407_pt1 | contig 10057 bp, 6 predicted proteins | sample IncBWC27OmetaG_FD_160068 | JGI IMG/M metagenome (GOLD analysis project Ga0210393, IMG submission 160068) | Forest soil microbial communities from Barre Woods Harvard Forest LTER site, Petersham, Massachusetts, United States - Inc-BW-C-27-O ...
CCGCTATTGGCGATGATGCCGACCGGATATCCCCAGATATGGGCGAAACCGCACACCAGCGTCTGGCCGTAAAGCTTCTTGAACTCGTCAAATTCGGAAGCATCGACCACGCGCGCGATGATGTCGTGCACGTCGTACGGCTTGCGGCCGTCGACCGGGACGACGCCATAGATTTCCTCCGCCGCGAACAGCGGTTCGCGCGGCTCGCGCATATTCAATACGTTGTGCCGGGGTGGCTGCAGCGTGGCGACGATGCGCCGGGCGATCCCGATGGCGTGGGCATCGTTCTGCGCATAGTGGTCGGTGACGCCGGATTGACGTGAATGCACGTCGGCGCCGCCGAGCTCTTCCGCCGTCACCACCTCGCCGGTCGCAGCCTTCACCAGCGGCGGCCCGCCGAGGAAGATCGTGCCCTGGTTGCGCACGATGATGCTCTCGTCCGACATCGCTGGCACATAGGCGCCGCCGGCCGTGCAGGAGCCCATCACGATCGCGATCTGGGGAATGCCTTGGGCGGACAGCTGCGCCTGGTTATAGAAGATGCGGCCGAAATGCCGCTCGTCGGGGAAAATCTCGTCCTGCATCGGCAGGAACGCGCCGCCGGAATCCACCATATAGACGCAGGGAAGATTGTTCTGCCGCGCGATATCCTGGGCGCGCAGATGCTTCTTTACCGTCATCGGATAGTAGGTGCCGCCCTTGATGGTGGCGTCGTTGGCGACGATGACGCATTCACGCCCCGAGATCCGCCCGACCCCGGTGACGATGCTGGCCGAATGCACGTCGCCGCCGTAAAGGCCGTAGGCCGCCAGCGGCGACAATTCGAGGAACGCGGTACTGGGATCCACGAGGAGATCGACGCGCTGGCGCGCCAGCATCTTGCCCCGCGAGGTATGACGGACGCGTGAAGCCTCGCCGCCGCCGCCGGCAACCACGTCGTGCTTGGCGCGCAGCTCCGCAACGAGCGCGCGCATGGCGTCCGCATTGCGCGCGAAATCGGACGTGGCTGGATCGATGCTGGAATGGAGCGGCATGGCTTTTAAGCGGTTGTTGCTGCGCCGCATTGCGCTGTCATCATGGTGTCACCGCGGTGCCGCCTTAGGCAACCCTCAGTTTCGGACCCTTGCAGCGGAAAGACCTGCGGTCGGAGGGGCCGGGCTGGGCGGGGGTGCAGGCTAGTTGGTCCGGATCGGTGGGGCCAGGTTAGTGGGTCCAAGGCTCGCCGCGCCGGAACGCGAAATTGTCGGCATAGGCGGCCTGACGGCGGACCGATTCTTTCGGCTCGATCACCTGGTAGGGAATGCCCTTGCGTTCGCAATAGGCCACGGCTTCCTCCTTGCTATCGAAACGAACCGTGAGCTCCTGCTTCATGTCGGACGAAGAGGTCCAGCCCATCAGGGGCTCGACCGATCGCGGCTGCTCCGGCTCATATTCGAGCCGCCATTCCCGGATCGCGGCCTTGCCTGACTGCATCGCGTTCTTGGCCGGCTTGTAGATGCGTGCGGTCATCGATGTCCCTCTGGCAAATGCGGTATTGAAGCGCGTGATGGAAACGGCCAAGATAGTCCAGGTTTAGGTTCAAGATAGGTTAGAGCACCTTTCAGGATTTTGATCGGTGATTCCTGCCGATTCTTGCCCTGGATGTTAGCTTTTCCAGACCGGGTATAGTCATTATGCGGCGCTGTGACAATCTCGATGCCGCGCTGTGACAATTCCGGGCGGACCGGTCTGCTAACCTCAGTTCCTTTTCGCGAAAGCATCAGCTCGAAGCGGCCCCCATGAAAATCAACGCAACCCTTCCCGAAAAAGGACGTGATCTCCGGCTCGACCTGTTTCGCGGGATCGCGAATTGGGCGATTTTTCTGGACCACATCCCCGACAACATCGTCAACTGGATCACAACCAGGAACTACGGGTTTTCCGACGCCGCCGACCTGTTCGTGTTCATCTCCGGCTATACCGCTTCCTTCGTCTACGCGCGGATGATGATCGATCGCGGCTTTATCGTCGGTGCCACCCGCCTCACCAAGCGCGTCTGGCAGCTCTATGTCGCGCACATCATCCTGTTCGTCATCTACATCGTCGCGATCAGTTTTCTCGCGCGACGCTTCATGGATTCCGAGCTGATCAACGAGTTCAACGTCGCGGGTCTGGTCGATCACGCAACCGAAACGCTGGGCCAGGGACTGCTGCTCAAGTTCAAGCCGGTCAACCTGGACGTGCTGCCGCTCTACATCGTGCTGATGGGATTTTTCCCGCCGGTGTTATGGATGATGCTGCGCCAGCCCGACCTGACAATGCTGGCCTCCATCGTGCTGTGGCTGTTGGCGCGATATTTCGGCTGGAATTTCAACGCCTATCCCGCCGGCACCTGGTACTTCGATCCTTATTGCTGGCAGGTGATTTTCATCTTCGGCTCGTGGTGCGCGCTTGGCGGCGCCAAACGAGCAGCCTGGATCATCAATTCCAGCATCGCGCTGTATTTTGGTATCGCCTATTTGATCTTTGCGCTGATAATGACCATGGCCGGTCGGTTCCCGGACTTGGGCGCGATGTTGCCGGACTGGCTTTATTCGACCTTCAATCCGAACGACAAGACGTTCATGGCGCCCTATCGTTTCCTGCATTTCATCGTGATTGCGATGCTGGTGGTGCGATTCATTCCGAAGGGTTGGCCCGCGCTTGAGTGGAAGGTGTTCGATCCGGCCATCGTCTGCGGTCAGCAATCCCTCGCGGTATTCTGCGTCGGCGTGTTCCTCTCCTTCGTCGCCCATTTCATGCTGTCGCTGAGCTCGGGCTCGGTGCTGGCGCAAATTGTGATCAGCCTCGCGGGCATCGCGATCATGACCGTGGTCGCCTATTACATTTCCTGGTCGAAACGGCAGGACAAGCCGGTGCCGAAGCCGGCACCGAAGCCCGCGACCGGGGCTTCTGCTAGCGCGTCGGCTTAGCGCTTGGACTTTTGACGCCCGGCTTGGGCGGTTGGGACCCGCGCTCGGATTTGGCGACCACCCTGCCCCGCGACGCAAAGCCGCCCCACTCGGCGGCCCAGTTAAGTTCGGCCGCCGGCGATTCAATATTGCTCCCGCTCCGCTTGCCTTGCAGCGCGAACATCGCACCCTGAGGGTCGATGCATCGCGTAATCCAGCTACCGTCCGCCAGTTCGAGCGGACCCTGAACGACCTTGCCGCCGCCGGCTTTCACGCCCGCCACCGCCGCGTCCATATCGACGACGTTGAAATAATACAACCAGAATGGGAATGGTGCTCTCCGCAGCTTGGTGAACATGCCGCCGATCGTTCGTCCACCGGCGGACAACAATCGATAGGAGTCGATCTGATCGTCCTCGGAGGGGACGCGCTGCCAACCGAGCAGCTCGCTGTAAAAGGCAAACGCCTTTGTTGCATCCACAGCAAGTAGCTCATGCCAACCCACCCGGCCGGGCTGCTCAGGTTCGTCGGAAGAAGCGCCGGCACTCAGGCCATTGACCAAGGCAAGCGTCGCCGTCTGTGGATCGGCAACAATCGCAATGCGTCCGATGTTGGTGCTGGTCGGCCGCACGTAGACCGCCCCGCCGAGGCGTTTGAGCAGCTCCACCGTGCCATCGACATCATCGACCGCGACATAGCCGACCCATCTCGGCGTCGCTCCCATTTTCCGCCCCTCTTCCGGCAACTCCATCAGCCCACCCACCGCCATTTCGCCGGCAGTAAAGTGGGCGTAGTCGAGCTGCGGCGTCGACGCATCCTGGGTGCCCCAGCCGACCACATCACGGTAAAAGGCCTTCGCCGCGGTTATGTCCGTCGTCAACAGTTCGTACCAGGCAAAACGTCCGTGATGATTGACCATATCGACGTCTCTGTTCGCCGCCACATCATTGGTGCATTGCACTAGAGCGCGATGGGATTCAGTTGAATCGCCATCGCGCTCTGGCTTCTTGTTGGAGCGTGATCCTTTCGGAAAACCGGTTCCCACTTTTCCGGACCATGCTCTGGAGGCGTGGAGACTGTTGTGAAGAACCCCCAAGCCCTGGGCCTCAAGTAACTCGACGTGCGACATTGCTATTCATCAATATGAATAGAAACTGAATGAGAAACAACGTGTTAGTGATATGACGAGTCTTGCGTAGCATACATGCTCAGCGTAGGATCGTAGTGGCTGGAATCTCTGGAATCTAAACTGTCCCTTACAGGTATGGAGGATGCGACTATGTCACGGGTGAAGCAGGCTTCGAAGCGGAAGAGCGTGATCAAGGCCGCTATGCCGGCGTTGGGCGCCGCCGGCTTGACTTTTTCGCTAGCAGGAAGCGCTTCCGCAGCGGCCGTGCAGGCCACGGATGCGCCACAGAAACTGAACTTCGTGCCAAATCACGAGATTACGCTCGGTGAAGAAGAAATCGCCGACGTGAGCCTCGCTACCTTCCATCTGTTCGACAAGGAAAATGGCGGCACCGGTGTTCAGCAGATGGCATGGGGTTGCCGTGGCTGCGGTGGTTGCCGCGGTTGCCGTGGCTGCGGCGGTTGCCGCGGTTGCCGTGGTTGCGGTTGTGGTGGCTGTGGTGGTTGCGCGGGCTGCTGCTTGTCGTGGGGTGCTTGCCGCTTGTGCTGAGGCCAGCGCGCTTCCGACGCAATTGAAAAACGCGAGATGTCATGGCCGGGTTCGACCAAGTCGACCCGGCCAATTCATGTCTACTTTGCAGCGCTTCCGTTGCGCAATTCCGCGAAGTTGGGCGTAAACGGCGGGCGGCTTTGCAAGGGAAACGAAAAATGCTAGCGCGCAGGCTGGATGTCATTTCCAGCAGCCCATCATGCGCTGCGATCCACTTGATAGGTGCCATGTGCGTGCTCACACGATGAAGTCTCATCGCAAGACCAGCTCGAAGCCGCAGGCCGGCAAGACGCGGTCGACCGGCAAAGACATTCTGCAATTCGCGCCAAATTTCACCGTCTACGTATTGCCGCCCGACGTCGTCTGCCTCTACTCCGAGCATCGGAAATTCTTCCTTCACGGCGAGCTCTATTGCGCGCTCGCGGCCGCGATCGGAAAAAATGGCAAGAGCGCCGAAGCGCTCGTGCGCGAAATGGCACGAAATTTTCCGTCGGACAAAATTCAGGAAGCGCTCAAGCGCATGATCGAGCGTCACTACGTGACGCCGGCATCACGCGATTCCACCGGCCCCGTGGCCGGATTTTGGGCGAGCCTCGGGCTGCCGCCAGAGGTCGCGAAGCAAAATCTCGAGAGCTGCCGCCTGCGTGTCGAGGCGATCGACGTGAAAGGCGCGAAGGAGCTTACCGCAGCTTTGAATGAGCTTGGGGTGAACGTCGTCATTCGCTCACCCAACCTGACCGTGACGCTGGTGAACGACTATCTCGACCAGCGGCTGGCCGAGCTCAACAAGCAACGCGTCTCGGACAAGGCGCCCTGGTTGCTGGTGCAGCCATCGGGGGTTTTTCCGCTGGTCGGACCTGTGTTCAATCCCGGCGAGAGCGCGTGCTGGACCTGCCTGTTCGATCGCATGATCCGCAACCGGGAGATCAAGGGATTCCTCGACCGCTCACCAGCGCGTGCGGTAGCCACATCGCCTCTGGTCCAGAACACGTTCGGGGCGAGCGCAATCCAGTTTGCGGCCGTCGAAATCGCCAAGGCGATCGCCTCCGGCTTTCGCACCGATTTGCGCAATCATATCGCAAGCTTCGACCTGATGGGCGCGACCATCGCCAAACACTACGTCGCGCATCGTCCGCAATGTCCGGCCTGCGGAGCGAAGAAACTGCAAAACCCCCGCCGGGCGCCGCAGCCGATCGATATCGCTTCCGGCACCAAGCTGATCATGACCAGCGGCGGATATCGCTCGGTGTCGTCGCGCACCACGGTTTCACGCTACCGAAAGCACGTCAGCCCTCTCACCGGCGTGGTCACGAAGCTCGAGAGGATCGAAGCCGATCTGCCGATGAACACCAATTTCTTCGCGCAGCATAATTTCTCGGCGCCGGCGATGAGCGTCGACCAGCTCAGATCGGGACTTAGTGGCGGCAGCTTTGGCAAGGGTTCGACCGCCGAGCAGGCCGAGGCCAGCGCGCTCATGGAAGCGATCGAGCGCTATTCGGGAATCTTTCAGGGCGACGAGATCCGGATGACGCGGCGCTTTGCCGATTTTCCGGAAGGCGACGCAATTCTTTCCAACGACGTCCAGCTGTTCAGCGAAGCGCAGCTAAAGGATAGGGACCAACCCCGGTCGGACGATTCACACCCGGTTCCCGAGCCGATCGATCCCTCGGCGAAGATCGAGTGGTCGCCGGTTTGGTCGTTGCGCGATAAGCGCTTCAAGTATCTGCCGACCGGCCTTTTGTACTTTTTCTACGGCGGCTCCCATGCGGACTCCAACGGCTGCGCGGCCGGCAATACCCGCGAGGAAGCCATCGTTCAGGGCTTCCTCGAGCTGGTCGAACGCGATGCCTACGCGATCTGGTGGTACAACCGGCTGCGTCGCACGGAAGTCGATCTCGGCGAGTTCGACGACTCCTATATCCGCGACCTCAAGACCCAATTCACCGACGCCGGACGCAAGGTTTGGGTGCTCGACGTCACCAGCGATCTCGGCGTCCCCACCTATGTCGCGATCATGCATTGGGTGAAGGACGGCCAGGAGAATATCGAGTTCGGCTCCGGCGCGCATTTCGACCGCCGCATTGCGATGCTGCGTTCGCTAACCGAGTTGAGCCAGTTCTTGTCGATCGGCCTGATGGGCGGCGGAAGCGGCGACAAGTCGAGCCTCGACGGCGTCACGCCGTTGCGCTTGGAGAACTATCCATTCCTCGTTCCGACCAGCGAACCGGTGGTGCGGCCGGCGCTGGGAATGGAGGTCCCACTCGACAGCGTGCGCGAGCAGGTCGAAGCTTGTGTCGAGATCGCAAGGCGGGCCGGCTACGACTTCCTGGTGCTCGATCAGACACGGCCGGACGTCGAGGTCCCCGTGGTGCGGGTGCTCGTTCCGGGATTGCGGCATTTCTATCGCCGCTTCGGACCGGGCCGGCTCTATGACGTGCCGGTCAAACTCGGGCTGTTGGACCAGCCATTGCCGGAAAGCGAAATGACGCCATTCCTTCCCCACACCTAGACGGGCGGGCCCGCGTGCGCACGCCCAAGAAAAAGCGAGGGCCAAAGACCGCGGCAGCTGTGCTTTCCGTCCGCCTCAATGACCGCGTGACGCTCGAAGCAGACGCGGACGGAAGGATCAAAGCCACCTTCGACGGCTATTCGGTTCAGCTCGGAAACTTCAGCGCAGCCGCCGTGAAGCGCGCGCAGGGCCTTCGCACCGGCCTGCCGCTTGCCTCGTTCGCATCCGCCCGCAAACCTCTCGACCAGGAAATCGAGCTCTTGGTTCGGCGCCTCGGTCAAAGCGGTCTCGTGGAATACCGCCTCGCGCGTGGCGACAAGGATATGGTCGTCATCGAGCCGCAACAGGCGGAGTACTGGCCAAACCTGACAAAACCCGGGAATGCCGACAGCGTCGCGCTGTCGCGGTTCGCTTATCTGCGGCGGCGCGGCAACGACGTGGTGCTGGAATCTCCGCGCGCCGGCGCGCTGTTTCGGATTTGCGATCCCACCATCTCGAGCGAGCTCGTCGCACTATCGACGCCGCAGAAGATCGGCACGCTGCGGCGGCGGGATGACTTTGCGGGGCTGGAACTGCTCGCCTTGCTGCTGGACTGCCAAATCCTTTTCAAGGTTGATCCGGCGGTCGGCAACGGCCTGCGCGGCAACGAGGGCGACGAGAACCTCGTGCTCTGGGACTTTCACGACCTGCTGTTTCACGTCCACAGCACCGAAGGCCGGCAGGCCAACCCGCTGGGCGGACGCTATCCTTATGTGGACGTCATTGCGCCGCCGCCGGCCGTGCGGCCGCATTGGCGAGGAGCGACAATCGATTTGCAGGAGCTCGCGCGCGCACCTGCGGCAGCCAGCTCGCCGTTCACAAAACTGTTGCGCGAGCGGCATTCAGAGCGCGACTTCGATGACCAGGATCCGATCAGGCTTGCGGAGCTGGCCCAGCTTCTCGACAGCGTCGCTCGGGTGCGGTCGAAATGGACCAGCCCACTCGACTTCGGCGGTGGCGGCGGCGGTCCCGACATCGACTACACCACGCGGCCCTATCCCTCCGCAGGCAGCGCCTACGAACTCGAACTGTATCTGGCGGTTGCCAATTGCGAGGGGCTCGAACCAGGCTTTTATCATTATGATGCCGATCGGCACGCGATGGTGCCGCTCAAGGTGCGCGCGCAAGAGCTGGACGCGATGTTCGCTGGCGCCGAATATGCCATGGACGCCCTCGCCTCGCCCCAGATCCTGATCACGATCGCCGCGCGCTTCAACCGGATCAACTGGAAGTACAGCGCGATCGCCTATTCGCTCATTTTGAAAAACGTCGGCGTATTGCTGCAAACGCTGTATCTGGCGGCGACCGACATGGGCCTCGGCGGCTGCGCGGTCGGGACCAACAACATCGATCTATTTGCAAGAATGACCGGATTGCCATTTCACGTCGAGGGCCCGGTCGGCCTGTTCGCGCTTGGTCGCGGCCAAGCGGAAGCCCCTCGCGAGCTGCCGCCCGCTTGACCTGCATCAATCGGGTGGCTGGCCGCTTCCGTTACGGATCTTGCGCCAACATGCCGCCGAACCCAGATGGTTATCCGGGAACTGAGATCAAAGATGAGCGGGCGGCCTGCTCCGGCCCGATCAGGAAAGACAGGACATGCCAACCCATTTTCACGCGATCGTCTGGATCGACCATAGCCAGGCCCGGATCTTCCACCTCGGCCTCACCGGCGACGACGAGATCACCCTGCATCCGCATCTCGCCACTCGGCACCTTCATCACAAGGCCAACTCGGTCGGCAGCGGCCACGCCGCACCCGACAAGGAATTTCTCGCTGAGGTGACCAGTGCCCTGAGCGACGCCGGCGAAATCCTGATCATCGGGCCGGCCGGCGCGAAAACCGAACTGGCCAAATCCCTCAGGGAGCAGCACCCGGAGATCGGCAAGCGCATCGTCGCGGTGGAAGCTGCCGATCACCCGAGCGACCGCGAGATCGTCGCCTATGCCAAGCGGCATTTCAAAATGAGCCCGGCGCGGATAACCACGGGCGGGTCGACCGGGGGCTAGTCGCACGGTTGATCCGGTGCAAAGACGGACGCGCCGGATTTGTTTTTTTTGAACAGCGGATGTTGCTTCCCCGGATTCACCCGCTCTGCTCCCGGATGCTCCTGGCTCCGCCCATGAGCATGCCGCAAAATTCACCACCGCCGCTCTCATGACGAATTAGCAGTCAGGGGATTTCGATCTTGTTTATGAAAAAGCTATAACAAAGCTCCGTATTCCATCCTGAAATTTTATCTCGCCCCCGATACATCGGACCCTAAGGCGAAGGGCCGAACGGCATCAAACCTGGATGCACTCTTATTCATCGCGGCCGACGGTACAAATCTTGCCCAAAAAAGCGCGGTGACTTTGCCAGGCGATAACCATCGCGCACGTGCGGGAAACCGCATGATTTTTGAAAGCAAGGCAGATATGTCGGTCACGTCGCTGTTAGTCCGCGCATTGCCGTTGGCGAGAGGATTTGCCGGGACGGTGCGCATGACATCGATGACGATCGCGGGACTAGCGATGGCGTTTGCGGCAATCGGCAGCGGTCCCGCCAATGCTGAAAACCCCGACATCACGAGCCGGCGCGCTGCCGAACGAACCGATTTCACCAATGACGAAATCAAGGACGGCTTTTTCAAGATCGCGTTCATTGCCGAGCTGCAGCTCGACAAGCGGGCCGAACGCGTGCGCAAGTACGATGAGCCGGTGCGGATTTTCGTGGTCAGCAGGGCTTCGCCGGACCGCCGCGCGGAGATCGCGACCATCGTCGCCGATATCAGGTCCCGCGTGAACCATCTGGATGTAGCCGTCACGAACAACCGCGAGGACGCCAATTTCGTCGTGATGCTGGTCGGAAAACACAACCTGATCCCGACCATTCGATCCCGTTACGGGGCCAACAGAGCGCAG
>Ga0210393_10005408_pt1 | contig 10055 bp, 12 predicted proteins | sample IncBWC27OmetaG_FD_160068 | JGI IMG/M metagenome (GOLD analysis project Ga0210393, IMG submission 160068) | Forest soil microbial communities from Barre Woods Harvard Forest LTER site, Petersham, Massachusetts, United States - Inc-BW-C-27-O ...
GCATCGAGCGACGTCAGTATCAACTGGTTGCATATATCTGCCGATGCGGTCAACTCGCGTGGTCACCCAAAGGAGATAGAAGAGGATATTGTTGCGGAACTGACCAAGAGGCACCAAGCCTGGATTGATGTGCCGCTGCCGCTGCCGCCTGGGTGACCCTCGTCACCGAAGCATGTAAAGAGAGAAGTCAAATATAGAGGAGCATCTTTCGGGAGTGTATACGATTGAATATATAATGACGTTATGTTTAGTTTCCAGCCCCCCCAACGAAAGGCCATTCGCCTCGTGTCGGTAACATTTTACTGGTGCTTGCGGGTACGTTCTCGGTTGTTGTACCTCATCCATATACCTTCATAGGTTGTGCGATGGAATTCTGCAAGAGCGATTCATATCATACGGCAATTGAATGATGTGGCAAAACTAAACGCGATCACGTGACGTGAATTGATGATCGCGCCTTGACCGCTGCACTTTCCTTTGCTGTGTTATTACAATCCCCCTTCGGGAACGATTATTGCTCCCTTCGCTCCTTTCGACACTGGACCCAATCTCTATTTTTTGATGGGGATTCAGGGTCTTCTTCCTTTTCTCAAGTCCATTCAGAAACAACGACATTTATCAGAGCTTTCTGGCCAGACACTGGCAGTGGATGGCTATTGCTGGCTTCATCGCGGGACTTACACATGCTCCACGGAGCTAGCAACAGGGAGAAAAACGAACAAGTGAGACATTCGCGCTCTGTCTTTGTCACATGCTGATCGTTCTGGAAAAAGGTATGTCCACTATGTTATGCAGAGAGTCCGCCTCCTGCAACACTATGGCATACGTCCCTACATGGTCTTTGACGGGGGGCACCTCCCGGCTAAGCGTGGAACGGAGGAGGAACGAAGTCGTAGACGGACGGAGAACTTGGCATGCGCGAATGAGTTGGCGGCGAAAGGGAGGCATTCACAAGCAAGGGAATACTACAGTAAATGTGTCGATGTCACACCGGAGATGACGTTTCAGCTCATCAAGGTGCGTCGCAGTCAGCTTGGTTGCTGAAGGGTGACTTGACGACCTCTACAGGCGTTGCGGGCTGGGGATATACCCTACGTCGTTGCACCCTACGAGGCTGATGCGCAACTCGCCTACCTTGAGCGCATCGGAATCGTGGATGGAATCATCACGGAAGACTCCGACCTTCTCGTTTTTGGTTGTAAGAACGTATATTTCAAGCTCAATGACGTCGAGGGAACAGTGACCGCTATCTCACGGGACGACTTTGGCAAAGTGACAGAGTGCTCTCTGCGTGGTTGGACAGACGCGCAATTCCGCGCGATGGCCATTCTCAGCGGATGCGATTACCTACCAAGTATTCCTGGCGTCGGACTGAAGACCGCATGGACGTTCCTACGCAAATACCGGACCCCGGAAAACGTCATCCGTGCACTGCGATTAGAGGGGAAGAAAAAAGTGCCGCAGGGATATCTGGAGGACTTCTTGGTGACAGAGAAAGTCTTCCTGTACCAGAGGGTGTATGACCCACTGAATGAAATGTTGGTGAATCTTACGCCACTTCCACCTGATGAGGACCTGAGCCAGGCCCACGAGGCATTCATTGGAGAGTGAGTTCTTGTGAATTGTATCTCACCTGCCAACTTGACCGTGATTTTGAACGTAGAGACATAGCCGCGGCTGTCGCAAAACGCATTGCCACAGGCGAGGCGAACCCGAATACTCATTTGCTGATGAAAGATATCAACCCGTCCTTCACACCACGCACTACCAAGCCATTACCGCTTAAATCGCATGACCTAAATTCTCCGGAGTCAAAAGGGAAGAAAGCGGAGAAGCTTAACGGCGCAAGCATCCTAAGTTTTTTCGGTGTGTGAGCCCGGCACGATCCAGTGCAGTCGATGTTGATTGACTACCCGCAGCTCCCAAAGCGAAACACGCGTCTCCCAGAACACCAAAGTCCGCCGTCCCTCAAATTGTTGCTGGCCGAGCCAGTGGAAAGCGCCGACTTATGGGACTCATGCATGATGACTTGGCCACCAAGCGGAAGCGGTTGCTCAAAACCGATGATAGAGAAAACACCGCGAGCCCTGTCCCGAGTCGCTTCTTCGGGGACAATGCAACAGTTGGGCCATCGCGCCTTGGACCCACACCTAAAGAGGATGGAGTACTGGATACTCGAGAGGTCGTCTTGGTTGCGGATTCCGGCGACGCCGAGGAAGTGGAAGATGCTGACGCAACTGATGAAGAACCTGACCTAGTCGCTCAGGAGGACGGATATTTGTCACCAACCCCATCACTTAAACGGCTTAACACGCCTGACGTATCTTCTCCGCCGCAACCCTCAGAAGCACCTCGGGTTTTCTGCCGTGACAGCTCCACACGAGATTTCGCCGTCGACATCCTTTCGAGTCCGGAGACTCGGAAGCCAGTGCCACCCCTAAGAAGCAAATCGCTTTCAAGCAGACAGGGTAAAACCTTTGGGTGCACCCTTGTTCCCGACGCACCCCGAAAATCTGGACCGGTAAACTCAGCGGGTGGTACTGACGCGGAGGTACTCTGCGGGCCTGATCTGTTTGATGACGTGGATACAATGGAGATCAGCGACTTGACAATGCCACCGTGCTCCTTCGGAGGCTCTACACAGTCTTCCTCAGGCCTCGATACGCCTGTAAGCCAGGAAGCGACGGGTGTTGATGTGGCGACGTGCGACGAGGACCTCGATTTCGAGGATGACGTTGAATTTATCGGAATACGGCAGGCGAAACAAGACGCTGTTGCGCAAGGGTGGTGGTCAAAATGGGCCCGTGAGAGTTCTAGCGCCACAAAGGATCGCAGTCGTCATCGAGTATGTCTCATTGCCACGCGCGCTCCTGTCAACGACCTTTTTTTGGCGGATGAGACTCACTTTATCTATTTGCAGAAATACACGCCTTTACGACGCCGAGAAACGACGGTTACCTCCGACGGCCTTCATGAGGCGTTAAAGTTCTCGCCGAAAGCGAAGGCTGACGGTGACAAGAAGGCGACAACAAATCGGATGGCAGCCCGTCAGTGTGGCTCGGCGAGGAGAAGTCTCATCCTTTCCGAATCGGCGCACAACGTCGAGATCATACGACGCCGTAGAAGCACCGGTATGACCGAGTCAGGGATGAGTGTGGTCAGGTAGTGGAGCGATGCTTGGTTGGAGGTGGGGTTGACTGCTCCAGATTCAAGTAGTACGCATGGCAGTCGTTGGTTCTACGGATGAAAGGCTGATGGATCGACAGGTAGTGGTGTATCATAGTTTATTCATAATTTTAGTTAGATGACGAAGCCCTCTCGAGGACCAACTGGAGAGAGAAAAAGTCTGACGTGGTAAGATAAGTGTTCTATACCCGTTCGAAGGTGAGCCGAGTGAATGGCGGGAGGTGAGGAAGGAAAGAAAAGGCAAGAATATAGAGACGAGTGGAGATTTCCGGTTCTGACAGCGATTCGCATCGGATGGAGTATCATATGGCGTGCGTGACTTTAACCTGATCTAGCTTGGACTCGTCCGATATGGCAAACCGCTTACCGTTCTCGGTCAGGGAGGCCATTTCTCGACGGTAGTTTGGCCACCCGTCGCGTGCTCAACGAGCTTCCGCTTCCTCTTCTCGGTGCGTTTCTGGATATTCTTGTCCCACCTGACCACTCTTCCTCGTACTTACTTCAACCCCACATGTCCTCCCCAATCTCTCCGTATTCTCCTTTTCCTCTCCTCGCCCATCTTCTCCTCCATGGATAGCTTAGACTCGGCCCCTCCGTACGTCCTCCCCACAGCACACCCTCACCTCCATCTCCAGGACAGTCGCTGCCATCCGACCCACCCTTTTGTTCAAGTCGCTCCCAAGCCCCACTTTGCCTTCGACTCGCCTTCCCTAGACCTTACAGGACAGATCGTCGCGTCATCGCATCCATTCCACCTTGCTTTCAACGATAACCTCTTGAGCACCACCCACCCCCGCGTCGCCTCTTCCTGTCAGCCATCACATAACGATTTTGGTTTACAGCACTATCTCCCTATTGCAGAGAAAGGCGAGCGTTGTACTAGAACGCCTGATCAAAATCCGATAAACACTTGGCCGCTCCCGCCAAGGGCTGGGCGGCTGCCTGCTATGATTACCGGCCGCCCGTGGCCCAAGGACCCGGGGCTTACTCCCCAAATGTTTCTCCCGGGCAGTGACACTCAGCCCTACAGTAGCTATTTATTGGAACCCAGAGATGGGAGTCCAAACTTCTCTCCGGGCGGCGTGACGTTCAACCAGGCCACATTACCCACTGTGGCTACTCCTATATTGACGACTGATGCCCCACGCCTTCGCGAACAACCTCAAGACCTAGTTGTGTACTTCTCTGGCTCAGAGTCGGACTCGGGACAGGAGCCAGACGATGAGCGCAACACATTCCGTGACGCCCGCCAAGATCAGTGGTCCTCCATTTCTACGGCTTCCCCCCGGGCCAGGTCGCCAGTTATGACCTCGTCTTGTCGATCCGCTTCCTTGCTAGCTACAGAGGTGCCCTCTGCCCACCCTCTGTTTATCCACCGCTTTATCTTACTGTCCCCCCCTTAGGAGACAGAGCTGCGCCCAAATCTTCCCCCGAAAGATATGGAGTGCCCTGTGACTGCCCGAACGACACGTCGCGCCCGATCATCGTCCAGAAAACCCAAAATGCATCAATGCCTGACTTGTAAAAAATGGTTCCCGCGGCCGAGCGGTCTTGCCACTCACATGAATGTTCATTCGGGTGCGAAACGTGAGTAGACGACATTGGATGTTGGTCGCACATCTTGCTGAGGGATACGCCGACGTCTTTATCCGCTACAGCGTTCACGTGTCCCGTGCAAAGTTGCAACAAGAAATTTGCCGTTCGGTCGAATGCTAAACGTCACCTACGCACACACGGCATCATGCCTACGCCTGACATGAGTTTTATATCTACCCCGGCAGAGGACAATGATGTTGCGGCAGTATCTGACACCTGCTGGATACCTCAGACACTCAAGGAGAGGAATCTGAAACTCGACGATCTTGATACTTGTCCATTATTAATTTCTGAACTGCCACTTGTACGTCCATCTACGTATATGTGGGGTGGCGAGATGGTGTACGAGGAAAGGGACTCGTTTTCCGAAGCGCCAATTGCACCATACCATCCTGCCTATGTACGTTGTGTTCCTCTCCCCTCGAGTCTTGGGCTTGTGACTGACCTACTGCACCGCTTTCGTAGTGGAGATGCCTAGCTGGGCCGGCCCCAACGACTGCCGCCGCGTGCATCAGCCCAACTTCTTAAGTTACCCATACAGCTATCGGTTTTACCGCGAAATGTCTATCGTATTATTTTTCTTGATTCCTCTGCTCAGGCCCTTCTTCATCCGGTTCTTAATCGCTCGCCCTTAGGCCAACGGCGCATCGTATATAGGTGGTACGGGACGCCGTGGCGTCTCTCTTGCACGTAAACTATGCGTAATTATACAGCGACAATCTACGGGTGTGCAAACATAAGACCGATGTTAATGCGTGTCGTCCACGTTGTGGTTGGTCAGGCCATGTGTGATACAATTCGAGAACGTGACGTGTCCCATGCAACTACCGAATTGTCAATACCAGCAACCCTATTCTCCTGTGGGGCTACTCAAGTCATAAAGGACACGGTTGACCAGACCGATTGGTATATCATACGCCTCTGGGATAGAATCAGGTGTCGCATACGCGAGATAGGGGTTCTGCCCAGTGACCTCTGGGTATTGCCCTCTTGAATCTGTAACGTGGAGGCCTCAGTACAAAAAGGACAAGCATTCGCAGACATGGGACAAGACTCCAACCAACCTGTGTACGTACTGGTATCACAAAAAGCCGGCGTTCCTCTGATAGCCATGGAGAAATATGTTACATATGTGAGCAGGACGGTCACGATCGTCCATGCCGGGACAAGAAGTGCCCATTCTCTACCAACATCGGAGAATTATAATCAGAATCAGAATCAGAATCATCAGGACGGAAGGGTCCCCCGCGACGGCAGCATGTAACATGTACACGGCCGTCTTAGCAAAGGATGGACGAGACCTCGCCATTGTGGGGGGGGAGACGCACCGATTGGGATACCAGCTGACTCCAAGCCATATGATCCACTCGTCGGGAAGGATCGCCCAAAGGAAGTACAGGACGAAAAGGAGATAGGTCACCGCCCACGCGACGAAGCCGTAGAATTCCGGCGCGCGACTGCGCGACTCGGCTGGGGGCAGCGGGGGGAACCGGGCCAGGGGAGATGCGGGAGATGTGGGCTCGTCTTTGTCGTTCCCCCGACGACTCGGACGAGACTTGCCATCGCCAATGACCATGATACGTATGAACGCTAGGCAGCAGGCTCTAGAGCTAGAGGTAAGAGGCCCCCTTTGGCTCTGGCTCTGGCTCTGGCAGAGGCACACTTCCGTTTCCGTTTCCGCGCAAAGCTCACGGACCCAGAACTGCGGGTCGCAGCTAGAAACCGCGCGGCACGTCATCGTCACGGCAAGTTGCGGCCGCGGCCTGCCGTTGCTTCCCGGTCTAGTTTCTACAGCAGTCTATCGTACTCTGCAAGGCTAGCACACGTTGCGCACTAGAGCCCGCGTGCAGTGGACTCTGCTACCGTACCGGTCGGAGCGATTCACATCGATTTCTTAAGACTCCTCTTATGGCGTGGATAAATAAACCCCCATCATTCTCGATAAATGTATAAAACGGTCACTGCCCCCTCCCGGGCCCCGCCCCCTTAGGTCCTGGGATCGTACTCTACTGCAATCCGTTCCATTTATATTAAAACACGGACATACATCAAGAGGGCGAGGTGCGTTTCTTCTGTTCGCCGATACTCCACGGCAAGTCCGGATTTGCTGTCAACGGGGACGGCTTGCTTTACGCCCGGGAGCTATCATGATGTCCGCTCGAAGCCGATCTCCAGAACACGAACAGGTGTGGTGACATTCGGAGCGTCTAGGATGCCCGTTGACGGGAAGTCTATGTGCATTACATTAAGTGCTGCGAGGACCCATCGTATTGCCGTCCTGCGAGGAACGTCAGACAGCGAGTCTCGGGCGATGTACGTACGGACTTGCCATTTCATAAGGCTCTTCTAGGGTGACGTTCTCGCTATCATAACTGGGGGATGAAAGCAGGCGCAGAACCCTAAGGAAATATACTCTTCTTTAGATTTGCCATGAAGAAAAAGAGAAATTCAAACCCCGATGTTCTTGTCTCAGGAACAATTAGTACGCGATATGTTCGGTGTGGTGGGAGATAGTCGTTGCCTAGGGCGACCGTCAGTTGATTCTCTCGTCCGTGTAGGTGACAAAAGGCTGGACGGGCTTGCCAAGTTGAGGGACAAGAATTGCTCTCGAGCCAGAATCATAGTTTGCTGGCGTGCCGTCCGGATTGAGGAACTTGGTGGCTAGTTGGGTGGTAACCACGACCTGATCCTCAATTTGTGTAAGCAGGCGACAGAGATGATGCGATGTGGTGTGGGGCATTACCGCCATATCACGCGATGAGCATGTCCTAGCCAAAACTTGCTGCACATGCGCAAGTAATGTTGCACGCCTAGACAGTGTCAAGCCAGGGGAGGTTTGGAAAGGGAACCAGATCGAATTGAGTATAATGAGGCGAATCTGAGAAATGAGAAATCTTCCATCAATGGGAATCCGTAGATGATCGTAAATCCGCTTACTGATGCGTGCGTTTCCAAAAATATGGGAAGGTTGTGGAGAAATATTAGGAGATCTGGCAGCGTAAAGACGTTCAAATAATGTACAGAGTCCAACCTATCGTCGGCGAGATTCTTAGAGCCTGGTAGACGCCAGTGTGAAATGAGGGCGGGGTTGAATAATGCTTAGACATACAAAGCTCTGAATGTAGCGAGGCGGGGCTGGCCGTGTTTTGCATGTCTAGCAGACAGTAAGAGGGCAGAATTGGTCATTGAGTTGGTGTCTCACCAACGAAAAGTATCTGATCGTTCGATGACACTGCTCCTGACACAAACTTGATCGCCAAAGACTCTTTTGCGGTGGCTGGTGGACCGGAAAGTTCCAGGACATGACCAGCTGGTAAGCCATCACCCAATAGCTTGTCCAGCGGTGCGCATGATGAAAGGAATCTTTTGTTGATTGAGATTAATTCGGCCGCAGACCGCCCGAGTGGTGTGAAGGAGGCGGTCATGGATATGGCGCTCGTGATCGCGTGATCTCCAAACCCTAGTCACGGGTTTCGGACGCGGCACTTTTAAGCGGGTCGCGCCAGCACGGTTGAACTTGGGCTTGAACCCATACCTACTAGGTTATCATCCCCCACATCTCCCCCTACCCGACTCCTCTGCATCCCGCTGCTCTTTTTAATTGTTGTTTTGTCCTTGACCTCCATCGTTCTTTCACTCTAAAAGATGCCTGGCACCGATACGTCCTTCTTCAGACACGCCCGGGCAGCATCGACTGTGAGGGTGGAACAAGTACCCAGAGGCGGTTTGTCTTTGCCTTCTTAGTGATTGGAATGCTGTGATGTTTATGCTTGCTCACGAGATAGGCGGTCGGGATATAGTCGAGTTTTTCAGAAACCTCATTGGTACCCCTGATGGTCTCTATTATCTGTGCTCACACCTCTCACACCTCGACAATAGGCCCAATGAGGAACGTAGAAGTTAGCGAAAACAGTTCTTCCGTGGAAATCACATTCTCTAATCCAGACGATGCTACGTACGTCCGTTGTCTTTTGTCTACAAATTCATTGCTAACGTTCATCACCAGAAAAGCTCTCTCCTTGTCAGGATACACTGTTTTAGGCCATCCTATGTAAGCTCTATGCATCCTGACACTTCAGTCTTCAACTACTAGGGGAGTGCGACACCTCTCCCTCTGATACCTTGTGCCGCATTGCATGTCTTCCTCTACGACGGGATTATCTGACGATGGTCCCAGAATTGTTACTACTAGATCACTTCCCAAGAATCGAGGTTTCATTCAAGCCAGAACTCCGGACACTCGTCGTAACCTCTATGTGCTAGGTCTGCCGTTTGATCTATCTGAGTGCGTGGCATACGTTATGATCAGGGCCACTCTTCAACGATAGAACAGGACCGAGCTATTGTCCATTTTTTCTCGTTACGGCACCGTGACTCATTCTGTCATCCTTGCAACCGTTGACAATGCCTCTCGGCGTCGGGGCTTTGTTGTGATGTCAACGCACGCCGAGGCGAAAGCTGCGATGGATAATATTTCCCAAAGCAACATTAGGTATGTTATCGTGGTGGCGCAATGGCTCACTCACATTACTTTATCATGTTCTCTGTAGAGGGTCCATTGTTGACGTATCCTGGGCCGTAGTACAACGTTCTCTTGGTGGGTCCCATCAGCCAGGCCCCCGTCCGCTTACTTAATGTACCAACATCTAGGCTTTCTTGATGGAGGGGATAGGGCCGTTCCTCTAGAAGGCCAAGTCGACTCTTCTCCTAGCTCAGATTGTGGTGCTACCTCATTTCAGACCTCCAGTGCTTTAGGTGACCACCCGAAGACAGTCAGTTCATTGTCTGGCGCTCAGTCTGGTCCTACCAGCATAATCGTTCACAATCTTCCTGCTGTTTTGTTCACTCAAGACTCTGACTTGGAACCTTTGTTTTTCCCATTTGGCGAGGTCAAAGAGATCCGAAAACAGGGCCTTCCCCAGGCCGTCCAATCTTGCGCCGACACGATCTCTGTCCTGGTCACTTACTCGTCTTTCACTGGCGCTAGAGATGCCAAGGTGGCTTTACACGGCCAGACTTATGGAGATACCCCTTTAACAGTGGAACCCGTTCCGTCCTTCCACAATCACGAGACCAACCGGAAACTAGGCCGAAGCCACCTCTCCAGATCATCCTTGAATCCTCGCGCATCTCCGTTCGTCCTTGATAATGCTCTGACATTCTCTGCCCCGCCTGCTCGTCGCGTCTCTGGAGACTTCCCTGACTACTCTTCCAAGCCCATCCTGAGCGGCTTGGCGACGCCATTTAACTATAACAACTCGTTTCCAAATCCG
>Ga0210393_10005411_pt1 | contig 10053 bp, 12 predicted proteins | sample IncBWC27OmetaG_FD_160068 | JGI IMG/M metagenome (GOLD analysis project Ga0210393, IMG submission 160068) | Forest soil microbial communities from Barre Woods Harvard Forest LTER site, Petersham, Massachusetts, United States - Inc-BW-C-27-O ...
CGTCGCCGCGGGTCGAGCCGACTGTCAGCCGCCCGTCCTCGTAAATCAGCTCGATACCGAGACCGTCGAGCTTGATCTCAGCGACGTACTCGATGTCGGCGTCGGACTTCAGCAGGCGCTTGATGCGCTTGTCGAACTCGCGCATCTCCTCGGCGTCCATCGCGTTGCCGAGCGACATCATCGGACGGCGATGCACCACGACGCCGAATTTTTCGCTCGGCGCCGCACCCACACGCTGCGTGGGCGAATCCGGCGTGGCGAGCTCCGGATGCTCGCGCTCGAGCGCCTCGAGCCGGCGCATCAGCTTGTCGTACTCGGCGTCGGAAATTTCCGGATCGTCAAGGACGTGGTAGCGATAGTTGGCGCGATTGATCTCATCGCGCAGCTTTTCCGCTTGCGCCGCGAGCTTGTGCCGATCGTCATGCGTGGACGCAGTCATGTGATGGTTTTACCCAACCTCGAAACGATGGGCTAGGAGCTTCAGTTTGTCATTCGGAAGGCCGAAGGCCGTAGAATCCCGGATGCGGACTCGGGACCCTACCGCTTCGCTCCAGGGTGACAAGCTGCTCGTCGACTCTGCGCGCCCCTCCGAACTCCCCTTTCCGACGCCTGTCATTCTGAAGGCCGAAGGCCGTAGAATCCCGGATCCGAGACCCTATCGCTTCGCTTCAGGGTGACAGAGCCGCCCCACCGCTCAACGCCTGTCTGCACCCGGCTCTTTATTCTGTCACCATCCCTCGCTCAGGTCCTTCCACTCGGGATTCGTCGATTCGATCAATTCGCATTCTTTCGAACGAAGCATGATCTTGATCTGCTTCTCGCGCGCGATCGCGTCGTTAATTTCGCCGAACTCTTCGTAATAGACCAGACTTGTCACCTTGTAACGAGCGGTGAAGGAGCCAGGCTTCGCTTCTCGGTGTTCGAGAACGCGGCGTTCGAGGTTGTTGGTTACTCCTGTGTACAGTGTACGAGAGGGACTGCTCATGATGTACACGTGGTAGGTTCGATCGCGCATTGCGGCAATCCAGAAGAAAGACCCGGGATTCTACCGGTCAAACCAGCGCAAGCGCCGGCTTGGCCTTCAGAATGACAGAATAGGGGAAGACACTAACAATCTAGCGGCGGGCGTAGCCCATCGCGTCGAGGAAATCGTCGAGCGTTGGGAATCGCATGTACATGTTGTGACGCTTTTGGTCGCCGATTGTCGTGCTCGATTCCGACGAGTATGCGTGTCCCGGATAGACCACCGTCGCGTCGTCGAGATTTCGCAGCGTGTCGTTGAGGCTGTGATACATCGCCTCGGGATCCGAGCCCGGCAGATCAACGCGTCCGCACGAGTTTACGAACAGCGTGTCGCCGGAAATCAGATTGCCCTCGACCAGGAAGCATTGCGAACCCGGCGTATGACCGGGCGTGTGCAGGAACTTCACTTCGAGATCGCCGACCTTAACCGTGTCGCCCGCATCGACCTTGACTATGTCGGAGTCCGACAATCCAGCGACCTGCTTGACGCCGTCGGCCTCATTGCGATTCACGTAGACTTTGGCTTTCACATGCTCGAGCATCTTGGCACTGCCCTCGATATTCTGGCCCATCATGTGCCCGCCGAGGTGATCGGGGTGATAGTGGGTGATTAGGATCTTGTCGATGTCGTAGCCTTCAGACTCCGCAAATTTGCGAATCGCTTCGACGTCCCACGCGGGATCGACAACCGCCAGCTTGCGCGTCGCCGGATCGCCGACGAGGTAAACAAAATTCGCCATCGGACCGATCTGCGCCTGTCGAAGATAGATGTTCGAGGTATCAGCCATCACAAGTTCTCCAGATCAGGATTTGCCGCCACGCCCCACTTTGCGCTTCTCTGCGCGCGCCGACTTTTCGTCCTCTTCGATTCGCAGCGCGCGGTCCCATAGAAATTCGGGTTCGCCGAGGCGCTTCGCGACCCATCGCGACTGCACGAACAGATGGTCGCTCAGGCGGTTCACATAGATGATGAGATTGTCGCTGATGTCCTCTTCGCGCTTCAGTCGCCAGCACACGCGCTCCGCCCGCCGACAGACCGTGCGCGCCTGATGCAGGAACGCGTTGAGTACGCCGCCGCCCGGGAGGGTGAAAGATTTCAGCGGCTCGAGCTCCTTCTCCATCGCGTCCATTTCTTGTTCGAGCTTCTTGATCTCGCCGGCGCCCATCTTGTGCATCTGGGGATATTCGCCGTCCGGCGGCGTCGCGAGTTCGCTGCCCACGTCGAACAGTTCGTTCTGTATCCGCCGCAACGACTCAGAATACGGTTCGAAGTCGGTACCGAACCCGTCGCGATAGTTCGGCAGGTAGGTGCGCACGATCCCGATGATCGAGTTCAGCTCGTCGATTGTGCCGTAGGCCTCCAGCCGCGCGCTCTCCTTGGGCACGCGCTTGCCGCCTACCAGGGCGGTCTGTCCCTTGTCGCCGGTGCGCGTGTAGATGCGGGTCAGGCGTATCGCCATCAGATGCCCGCCTTCGCCTTCTGCGCGGCGTACGCGGCGTCTCCGAGGTCAGTCGTGACTGGCAAACCGGCGTCCTTCCATCCTGCGACGACGACCTTGCCCGACGCGTCGCGCTGGCCACCAAAGCCGCCGACCACGTTGGTGAGATCGGTGAAGCCGGCCTCTTCTAGCATCTCGCACGCGCGCTGAGAACGTCCGCCCGCCATGCATCCGACGACGAGTTTTTTGTTTTTAGGGAGCACCTTCTCAGCGACTTCGTCAAATTCGAGATTCAACTGCATCTGCCCCACTCCCTTCGCCACCATCACCGGGATATTGATCGCACCGGCGGGATGTCCGGCTGCGAATTCTCCTTCGGTGCGAACGTCGAGGTAGAGCGCGTCGGGATTCTGCTTGAGCGTTTCGTACGCTTCGGGTGGAACTTGCTGTTTTATCGCCATCGCAAAACTTCCTCTTTTCAGTATCTACACAGTGTCGGCACTTGTCAGATTCCAGGTTTCGGATTTCCTACGCGCTCATAATGTACCATCTCGCCGCGAGATTTGAGCGGCTTCGCTTGCGGTGGATTCTTCGGGTCGGCGTAGCCGAACGGCAGAATCGTGAAGATTGCCCATCCGTCTTTGACCCCGAGCATCGCACCGATTCTGGCGCCGTCGAAGTTGCCCACCCAGCAGGTGCCGAGGCCGAGTGCCCATCCGGCGTTCGCCATGTTCTGCACGGCTTGCCCGCAATCGACGTCGGCCCATCGCGCGTTGGCGGCGTCCTTGAGCACGACGATCGCCGACGGCGCGTCGGTGACGAAACGTCCGGTCGAGCACAGCGAGCCGATTTCCTTCAACGTGTCGCGGGTTTGAATCACGATGAACTGCCACGGCTGCATATTGCGCGCGCTCATCGCATGACGGCCGGCCTCGACGATCTTCGCGAGCTTTTCGCGCTCGACTGGCTTGTCAGCGAATGTGCGTTGTACCTTGCGTGAGAGGATGGCTTCGAGAGCGTCCATGGCATGGGCCTCCGCGTGAATTTCGTTTCGTCAAGCAGCCACAAAAACTTGTAGTATCAACCGAGCGCGTGTTTGTCATCCTGACGAAGCGAGCAACGCGAGCGGCAGGAAGAATCTCGGATAGCGGTGCGCAAGCGCCGCCGGTTCCGGTTCTGGGTTCTGCATCCGATGAGAACGTCGAGCGTGCGCGACGGCATCAGAAAAGGAGCGCTTCGCGATTTCAAAACCGGAACCGGCTTCGCTGGCGCGAAGCTGTCCGAGATCCGTTCCTCCCGTCGCTAGCGCTCCCGTCGTCAGGATGACAAAGAGAGCTCGCGTTGCTCGCTTCGTCAGGATGACACAAAAATGAGACGACTATATTGAAGAAAAGGTCTCTGTCAGCCCCTCTTATAAACCGAAAATTGCTGCTCGAGTTTTGTTACTCGCTCCTGGACTGATGACAGCTTTTGCACGCCGAGGAAGAATTGCACCAGTTCGTCGTGGCCGGCCTGGCCGCCCGGGCTCATCACTTCGACCAGCTCTTCGATCAGGCTCGGGAACTTTTCGCTCGGGATGTAGTAGTTGGCCCATCCGAAGTTGCAATGGCGATGCAGGATTTTTGCGATCGTCTTTTCGAGAAGTTCGCGACGGCCGCCTGGATGCTGTTGTTCGTTTTCGTTGTTCACTGGACGCTCCCCTACTTCAGATGGTGCTTGTGTTCCCCCGCTCAGGCGCCCTTCTTGACGGACGCGGGCGGTGCGTCGTCGGCCCACAAAATCTTGTGATAGTCGAAACGCATGTTCTCGATGATATTGAATTTGATTATCTCGAAATAGGGCGACAAGTCGAAATCGCGCGGCGTCACCAGCGTCGGCGAAACCATCCGGAGCGCGCCGTACTGCAACCCGCCGGTTGTCGAGTGTGAGCCGATCGGCCAGAGCTTGCGCTTTGGCGGAGGCGGCGGCGTTGCCGGAGCGGGCAGGTGCTCGTAGTTCGGCACGATCGGGAACTTCACGCGATGGAACGATGACGCGATCACGCTCGAACAGATGACGCGGGTCGGCTCGCCGCTGCCGAACTGCAGCGCCTGGCGGCGAAAGCGCGCGGGCACCAGGCTCACCGGCAGAAAGTAGCGCGCGAGATCGATCACGTTGCGCAGGTCGTAGGTATTGCCCACACTGCGAAGCGCTTCGTCCATCACGTCGGCCAGGTCCGCCGACGACAAGTTGAACGGGCGGCATACGCGGAGGTTGAAATCGCGATATTTGCTGAGCGGCGATAGCACCACGCCTGCCTCGACGATCGCCTCGACCACCAGGAAGTTCGCGTCCTCACCGAATTGCGCGACCAGCGGCGCCTTCATCTCGGGATTGCGCCGAATCGGCTCGTCACCGACGTACAGCGCCGAATGCGACCATGAGCTTTGCGTCAGATATTTGATGCATTCGCTGATGCGTTCGTTTCCCTCGATCAAAATCACGTCGCCTTTGCGAATGTGACGCTTGAGCGCCGCAATGTCGTTCGGGATGTGGAGCGCGTAACTCTTTATTGGTTTGGTGAGCAGACCGACGGCCCAATCGCTCATCCGGTCCAGCAACCAGGAAATGATCCCCGATTTCTCGCGCCGAGCCATGAATGAATATAGGAACCCCAAAGCCTGTGAAACAAGCGGGGGACTTAATCGCCTGCGCGGCGGGCGGCATCGACACCGTCGCGGGGGGTGACCCCTGCACCCAGTGAGAAGCGCAAGTTGCGAGCGGCGCGCCACTTTGCTCTCAGGAGCAGTGAAAAAAAGGCGAGGGTCAGGTTTTGAACTGGCCTACGATTGCGTAGAACGGGACGTTCAGGGTTGCCTGATCGGGGTCGTCCGTCTTGATCGTCAGATTTCCACGCAGTTGCCCGTCCGGCGTGCCTTGCCTCAGCGTCACCGTCACCTTGTATTCCTTGCCTGGCGTGACCGGCTCAGCTGTAGCGGCGACTGCGGGACTGCTGCTTGCGACGTCGAGTACCTTTATCGGATGCACTCCCTGGTTGCTGACCTTGAAAAATCTCACGATATTCTGGCCGCGCGGGACTATCCCAAATGAGACCTGCGCCGGGTCGATATTCAAATCGCCCGTCACGGTTCCGAACACGTCGACCTGGAGCGGCACGCGATTGGTCGTGATTTTAATCGTGTCGTCGAATGGCCCCACCGGCATCGTCTTGAGCAAGGAGACTTTCAGCAGCGCGCCGGGCTTGCCGTCGGGACGCTTTTCCTGATCCACCTTGATCGACGAGTTCGAGTTGCTAACCGGGCCGACTGAGAACGTCCCGCGCGCGGGATTCAGATCACTGACGAGCAGCTCTTTGGTGCCTTCGGTTCCGCGCTTCACGTCGCCAAACGCGACTTCGCCCGGCACCGCCTCGACCTGCTTCTTTACGATCCCCTGCACGGTCAGTGCAACCTGAGGATTGTCGGGATCGTTGGTGGACACCGTGATCGTGCGGACCTGGTGACCCTTCTGAAAATGCGTGTCGAACGCGACCGCGATGTCGCTCGTATCGCCCGGCGCCACGTGCATCTTCGAGGGCTGACCCGTCGTGCATCCACACGAGGTCTTCACGCCTTGAATATCCAGGTAACCCTGGCCGTTGTTCTTGATCGTGAACGTGTGCGAAACCATCGTGCCTTCGAGCGCGCTGCCGAAATCGTACAGAGGATCGGAAGGCACTGCCTTTGGCGTGTGGCCCGGAGGCGCGCTGTTGCCGCCGGGAATGAGCGGATTCATGCTGCTGTCCTGCGCGAACGCAGGCAGGCTTGCGAGCAATCCAACAATCAGTGCAAGGAAAGCTAGTTTCATTGTTTTCAAGTTAGTTGTGTCTCGCGGACGAGGCTGCGCGCCTCGAGCCGCCACTCTATCAATCATGACGCGGAGCGTTGCGGTCAAGAGGCCTTGCTTACCGGCGCGTGCGCGGCGTTACGAAGGGCCGGTTCGTAGCGGCTTAGAAAATCGGTCGCGAATTCGCCGCGGTTGAAATCCGGATCGTGCAGAATCTTCAGATGCAACGGAATGTTGGTCTTGATGCCGTCGACTACATATTCGCGCAGCGCAGCCTTGGCCCGCGCGATTACTTCGGGACGCGTCTCGGCATGCACGATCAACTTCGCGATGAGCGGATCGTATTGCACCGGCACGCGATAGCCGTCGTACAGCGCCGTCTCGACGCGCACGCCCAGCCCGCCGGGAGTATGGTGATTGGTCACGACGCCCGGCGACGGAATACCCCGCTCGGGATCTTCAGCGTAGATGCGAAACTCCATCGACGCGCCCTCAAACGTCACCTGCCGCTGCTTGAGCGCGAGCTTCTCGCCCATCGCCATCTTGATGCTTTCCTTCACGAGGTCAACGCCCGTGACCATCTCGGTCACGCCGTGCTCGACCTGGATGCGGGTGTTCATCTCGATAAAATAAAACTCGCCGCTGCCCGCGAGCAGAAATTCCACCGTACCGACGTTCGAATAGCCGACGACTTCGGCCGCACGCACCGCCGCCTTGCCCATCTTTTCGCGCAGCCGCGAGGTCAGAATAGGACACGGCGACTCCTCGATCACCTTCTGATGGCGGCGCTGGATCGAGCAGTCGCGTTCGCCAAGATGAATCGCGTTGCGCTGCAAGTCGGCAAGAATCTGAAACTCGACGTGACGCGCGCGCTCGAGATATTTCTCCAGGTACATCTTTTTCGAGCTGAACGACGCCTCGGATTCGCCCTGCGCCAGCGGGAAGAATCGAGTGAGTTCGGCGAGATCGCGAGCGACTCGCATCCCTTTTCCGCCGCCGCCGGCAGCCGCCTTGATCAGAACCGGATAGCCGAGTCGTTTCGCGTCGGCTTGCGCCTCACGCAACTCGGTGACGCCGGTGCCTTCGCTGCCCGGCAGGCAGGGAACGCCGGCGCGCTTCATGATTCGGCGTGCGCGCGGCTTGTCGCCCATCAACCTGATATGACGCGCACGAGGACCGACGAAGTTCAGACCCGACTTTTGGCATGCCTCCGCGAAGTCGCCGTTCTCGGACAGGAAGCCGTACCCTGGATGCACCGCGTCGGCGCCGAACGTGGTCGCGGCGCTGAGAATCGCCGGGATGTTGAGATAGCTGTCTTCAGCCGCCGGCGGGCCGATACAGACCGACTCGTCAGCCATCCGCACGTGCAGCGCGTTCTTGTCGGCTGTCGAGTAAACCGCGACGGTCGAAATTCCAAGCTCGCGGCATGCGCGAATTATCCGGATTGCAATTGTGCCGCGATTTGCGACCAGTAATTTTTTGAACATTGGCGAACGCTCCGCCCCGTCAGATCACTTCGATGATCATCAAGGGTTGACCGTACTCTATAGGATTCCCATTCTCCGCGAGGATTCTGATCACGCGCCCCGCCGCCGGCGATTCGATTTCGTTCATCATCTTCATCGCCTCGATGATGCACAGCGGCTGGCCCTTGCGCACCGACGATCCTTCTTCGACGAACGGCGTCGCGTCGGGAGAGGCCGCGCGGTAGAACGTGCCCACCATCGGGCTTTCGATCAATTTCTGATTCGGCGCGAGATCTATTTTGCCAGCCGCCCGCGAGCCTTCTTCCGCAGTCGCCTCGACGTGCCGCGTCGCCATTTTGATCGGCGAGGCCGCGCGCGCCGCCACATGCGCATCCGAGCCCGACTCGGTCACGTCCACCGATGCGCGACCGCCGCCGCGCACCAGGCGGACCTTGCCCTTCTTGTCCTCGATTTCGAGTTCGACCAGCCCGTAGTCACGCATCAGGACCAGCAGGGTCTTTAGTTCGCGTACTTCCATCCCGTCTCCGTGTCGTGCTGCAATCGCCGCGCGCCTGCGTGCTGGATCGTTGTCAGCCATAGCGTCATCCACTCCGTCGGCGCGACTCCTCGGCTATAGTGCGCGCCGCTCTGAGAGCCAGGCTGTAGCTCTCTGCGCCAAATCCCATGATTCGGCCATGCGCGATATCGGCAATCGTCGAATGATGCCGAAACGGCTCGCGCCGATACACATTCGACAGATGCACCTCGATCACAGGAATACTCACGGCCGCGATCGCATCGCGAATTGCAACGCTGGTGTGCGTGTATGCGCCGGGATTGATCAACAGTACGTCACACTTGCCGCGCGCCTTCTGAATCCGATCGACGATCCCGCCTTCACTGTTCGACTGAAACGTCTCGACTTTCATTTCAAGTTCGCGTCCCAGGCGCTTCAGTTCCTTGTCGATATCAACCAGGCGGGTCCGTCCATAAACTTCAGGCTCGCGTTCGCCGAGGAGATTAAGATTGGGGCCATGAATCACCAGCACGGCAATTGATCCGCTCGAGCCGCTCAATGCGGCTTCGCCAGCCTTTTGCCGAGCATTAATCCGCGTCACCATCCCGCACCACTCCCACTTTTCATTGAACCGCACCGACCATGCGACTGCAAGCGCACCCCAATAATGCTGTCCACCGGTCAGTCATCACTGGAGTCGTCATCGCGCGACTTGAGCGCATCCTGATACACTTCGCGACGACCTTTGCCGGTCAGCCGCGCGACGACCGCGCTCGCCTGCTTGAGTCCGAGGCCCGCCTCGCGCAAGACTTCGAGCGCCTCATGCACGTCGATCGCAGCGTCTCCCGCATCCGGCTGCTGCGATGCGCCCGTGACGACGATCACGATCTCGCCGAGCGCCGGCGTCGTGCGAAAATGCTGTACCAGCTCACCGAGCGTCCCGCGGATGGTCCTTTCGTAGGTCTTGGTAATTTCACAGACCACTGCCGCGTCACGCGATTCACCGAATGCGGTCGCCATCGCGGCCAGCGTATCCGCCAGCCGGCGCGCTGCCTCATAGAAAACCATCGTGCGCGGCTCGCGACGCAGCTCGTCCAGCGCCTTACTCCGCGCCGCGTCGCGCGACGGCACAAATCCCTCGAAGGTGAACCTGTCGGTCGGGATTCCCGCGATCGAAAGCGCCGCGATCACCGCCGACGCTCCCGGCACCGCAATCACGCGCACGTCAGCTTCGAGAGCCGCACGCACCAGCCGAAAACCGGGATCCGAAATGGCCGGCGTTCCCGCGTCGGTGACGATCGCGATTTTCTCGCCCGCCTGCAGCCGCGCGACCAGCTCGGGCACTCGATGCTCCTCGTTGTGCTCGTAGTGGCTGACTGTCGGCGTACCAATCTGATGGCGCGCGAGCATCTGCCCGGTGCGCCGCGTGTCCTCGCATGCGATCAGGCTGACCTCGCCGAGCGTGCGAATCGCGCGCGCCGAAATGTCGTCGGGATTTCCAATCGGCGTCGCGACTACATACAAAATTCCGCCAGCGTCGGTTTGTTTATTTGCGCGCTGAGCCATTACAATTCGGACTGACTATTCGCTCCGGAGTAAACAGCGTGGCCGCAGGCAAAGCTACCCTACTCATCTCGTGTATCGACCGCCCCGGCATCATAGCCCGGGTCGCCAACCACCTGTTCACGCTCGGCTGCAATATTATCACCTCCGACCAGTACTCCGACGACGAGGACGGCCACTTCTTCTGGCGCATCCACTTCGAAAGCCTGCGGATGCCGGT
>Ga0210393_10005412_pt1 | contig 10053 bp, 10 predicted proteins | sample IncBWC27OmetaG_FD_160068 | JGI IMG/M metagenome (GOLD analysis project Ga0210393, IMG submission 160068) | Forest soil microbial communities from Barre Woods Harvard Forest LTER site, Petersham, Massachusetts, United States - Inc-BW-C-27-O ...
TCCATCCGTTTCGACGAATGGCTTCGCCGCTCACAGGCGGCCGCTTGATAAGGAGGGCTCGATGAAACGTATCGTCTGTTTGCTGATTGTCGCCGCGCTGCCGTTCGGCGTTGGCTTTGCGCAGACGGCGCCGCAACCAATCGTGGCCCCGCTTATGCAACAGGATCTCGCTGACATGCCCGGAAGGGAAATGTTGATGCTCTCCGTCGAGTATCCCCCCGGAACTGTGGAACACATCCATCGGCACGATGCATACGCCTTCGTCTATGTGCTGGAAGGGACGATCGTCGAAGGGGTCAAGGGCGGCAAGGCGGTCACCCTGACGCCAGGACAGACTTTCTACGAAGGCCCCAACGATGTGCACACGATCGGGCGCAATGCGAGCACGACGAGGCCAGCAAAGTTCGTCGTGGTCTTGGTGAAGAAGAAGGGCGTCGACGCGGTGTTGCCCGCCGAGTAGTTCTGGCGTCCTTGAGTCGGACACTTTTGGCAACAACGGTCGTGCTTTGCTCGGCCATTTTTCGATAAGCACGATATCAAGCTTACCGCCTTCATGGTTAGCAACTCGCCTGCCAGGGAGTGTTGGTTTTCGCTAACCGACAGACGGAAATCATGATGCGGATTGCCTCCGATTTCGGCTTTACGCCGGCAAGCCGCAGTCGGATTTCCAGTCCTGTTCCGAATGAATCGAGCCTTTTGACTTCATGGAGAAAACGGCAACTGATGAAGAGCCCGAAAGACAAACATAACACCATTTGAACTTGAATCGACGCCGACGCGCGTAAGTCACCATTGACATTCACATCACCCTTTGACCGCGACGCCGTCGCGCGTATTGAAAGCGGAGCGGAGATCATCGGGAATGATTTGACCTTGGATATGCTTCGGACGGTTCGGATCAAGCCTGATGCACACGCGCGTCTCGGTCGCCTCCGCCACCGCTTCCCCCGTTGTTACGTTCGTAATGCGATGATGAACATCGAACGATTTCGATCCCAAACGAGCGACCTGAGAGTCGATTTCAATTTCTTCTCCCCAGGTCGCAGGGCTCAAAAATTTGACGTTCAATCCGACGACCGGTACCTGAAGTCGCCGATCGGCTTGCAGATCGCGCACGGCAAAGCCGATAGCCTCAAAAAGTTGATGCGTGGCTTGATCGACCCAGGCGACCAAGTTCGGATAGTAGGCGATATGTGCGGGGTCGCAGTGACCGAACTCGATTTTTATCCGGCGGCGGCTAGTTTGCGCGCGCATGACGTGTTTCCGATCTGGTGTCTTTGGTGCGCGCATCGTGCCGGGCCATAAAATCCGGCGCGCTTCGTCTCAGGCGATCATCACTGATCCGACCTGAACGCGTGATGTAGCTGTAGCCAAAGTCGAGAGGCGACAGCTTCATGTGCTGCTCAAAACGGCCATACCAATCCGCACTCGTGCTTGCAGCGTGGACGATCTTCTCGACAATCGGCTTTCGCTCGACCTCATAGCGTTGGAGGCCGCCCTGCGGATCGTTCGGATGCCGCTCGAGCGCTTTGACCAGAGCGATGACATCTTCGAGCGCGAGCCGGGTCCCTGAGCCGATCGAGTAGTGCGCGGTGTGCAGTGCATCGCCCACAAGCACCATGTTCCGGAAGAACCAGCGATTATTCCAGAGCTTTGGGAAATTTCGCCAGCTAGATTTGTTCGAAATTAGCGAGTGCCCATCGAGGGTTGGCGCAAAGAGCCTCTCGCACAGCGCTTTAGTTTCGGCCTCATCCTTCTCCGGAAATCCCGCGCGGAGCCAGGTTGCTCGGTTGCATTCGATGATGAATGTACTCATCGTCGGCGAATAGCGATAATGATGCGCGTTGAACGCTCCGAATTCGGTGTCAACGAATGTTTGAGTGAGGGTGGCGAAGGTCTTGGTAGTGCCGTACCAGACGAATTTACTGTCGAGGTAGGAAAGTGACGTCCCGAAATCTCCTTCGTAAGCCCGCCGGACGAGAGAGTTAAGGCCGTCCGAGCCGACGATGAGGTCGACATCTCCCAATTCAGCGATTGAGCTAATGTGCCGGTTGAAATGGAGAGAAGCCCCGGCCGAAATTGCCCTTTGCTGAAGCAGTTTGAGAAGGTGCAAGCGGCCGATTGAAGAGAACCCGACCCCGTCGATCGTTACGGCTTCCCCGCGATGAATCAGCGTCATGTCGCGCCACGTCTCCATATGCGAGGCGATCAGGTCACACGTTTCGGGATCATCGTCGCGAAGAAACTCCAACGCACGGTCCGAGAATACCACGCCAAAGCCGAACGTCGCGTCGGCAGGGTTCTGTTCGTAAACCTGGACGTCATCTTTGGGATGCCGCGTTTTCCATAGCGTAGCGAAATAAAGACCGGCGGGACCACCACCCATGACCGCGATACGCATTTCTATCTCCATATGCGCACGAATTCAGCTTTCTAACCGGCGCGAAGCCGCCGGCCGACGGTTTCTGTGGTGAACGCACCGCTTGTTCACCGTCCGCCTATTGGGGCACAACGACATGGCTGCCGACATATCTTGTCAAAGAACGTAGTGCCGGACAGTCTAAGCAGCTGCGGCGATTTTCTTGCGTGGCAGACCGATCATTTGGCGGGTTTCCGCAGGCGTCGCGGGCTCAAGCCCCAGGTCGCGGATAATGCGAACGATGCGTTCAACCTGCTCGATGTTGGTCGCAAGCTTGCCGCGTGAGAAGTAGAGATTGTCCTCCAGACCAACCCGCACGTGTCCGCCCATCAAGATCGACTGAACGCCGGCGTTGAGCTGCGACGGGCCGATTGCGCTGACGTTGAAGATCGCGTCTTTTGGCATCATGTCGACCATTTGCGTCAGGATCTTCGGCGTGTACGGCATCGCCCCCTGAAATCCGCGATTGGCTGACAGCACGAAATTGATGAAGTATGGGGGCTCGTCGAGGCCCGCGTTGATGCAGTCCGTCACGTCCTGCAAGAGATGGGTTGGACTGAATACCTCCCATTCGGGTTTGATACCCCGCTCCTTCATCATGCCCGCCAACTGCTTGCAGCGGGTCGGCGAGGTGTTCATCAACATCTCGCGGCCTTCGAAAGTGGCGATAATTGTGGTCGGATCGAGCGTGCACATCTCCGCGCCCGCTTCCATCCCCTTAATCCGCTCTTCCCACATCAACTCGGGATAGCCGTTGGGGCCTTGCTGAACCACGTCGCCGTTGATCCCCCCGCCCGTTGAGTTGTTTATGACGATGTCGCATTTGGCGCGGACCAGGTCATTGATGCGCTGATAGATGGCTGGGTTGCAGGTCGCCTCATCGTCGGGACGCCGTGCGTGGATGGCGACAATACTCGCGCCGGCGTTGAAGCAACGGTAGACGTCGTCGGCGATCTCCTCCGGCTGAGTCGGAAGATTAGGGTTCATCTTCTTGTTCGCCATGCCGCCCGTCGGAGCGATCGTGACGATGACTTTTCTGTCAGCCATTGTTTTCCTTTCTTCTCTCGATCCGGTTCATGGTTGTCCGCAGCCGGCGCACCAGCTTCGGTCGTTCATTCGATGGGCTTGGCGTCGATAAGAATGAAGGCGACATGGCATGGCCGTTCCGATCGATTGGCCCACGCGTGATTTGTGCCGCGTTGGACGAGAACGTCGCCCGCCACCATCCTTGTCTCGCCGACATCCATGATCGCCCAGATCTCGCCCGATAGGACGATGGCAAAGTCGAGAGAGCGAGTACGGTGCATCTGACCGTGGCGGGCTGTGCCGCCCGTTGCGACTTTGGCCGTCTCATCCACGGGAGCGGAACCGCCCGTGGCGGCCACCTTCGATTCCCAGTGATGATCAGGCGGGAATTCCACCACCCGGAAGACGCAACCGCCCGAGGGCGGTGCGACGACAAACGGCACTTCGCAGGGATCCTTGGCCGTCGCCGTTCCGTTGTCGGCTGGAAGAGTGAACGCCTTCCAGAAATCCGTAACAGCGTAAGTCGGGGTCTGCAGCACGGTCATCACGTGCGGAGCAATCCGATCTGAAAGAAAGATCGATTGTCCGTTCTCATCATGCCCGGTAACGAGGAGGCGGAACTTTCTTATGTCTGCGCTCGGTGCCGTAAGCGTGTTTGGTGACCTTCCGCCCATAAAGACTCCAACGCGGGGAAAGTGCGCTTTCCTGTGGCACAGCGCGCACGCGACGAACCGCTTCGTCCTGCCAAGGAGCGCACGGCGTTTCGTCGGCAAGGAGAAGAGCGTTTCCGTCCGTCTTATTGCTGACTTCGTTCTGACGGCGAGCTAACCGCTTCCGAAGCCTCGCGACTAATCGATATTTTCCATCAATAGTATCGATAGCACCGATACCTAGTGCTAGGGTCTCCAGCCATCATCTTTCTCGTTGAGGTCCCAATGCGCTTTCGGCATCTTGACCTAAATCTAATCATTTATCTTGACGCGTTGCTGGCTGAGCGCAGCGTCTCTCGGGCGGCCGAGCGGGTCCACATAAGCCAATCGGCGATGAGCGACGCCCTGGCCCGTATGCGCGACTATTTTCAAGACAAGCTCTTCGTTCAGGTAGGTCGATCTATGGTGCCAACACCATTGGCCGCCTCGATGCATCAGCCGATTCGGGATATTCTGCTTCAGGTCGAGTCAGTGGCTTCGACCAACGTCGAATTCAATCCAGGAACATCTCGCCGAAAAATCAGCATATTGGCATCTGACTATGTGACAGACGTACTTCTGAATAAAGCTCTCCTCCGTATGTCTCGGGAAGCGCCCGGAATATCCGCAGAGATTCGTCATTTCACGGGCAGTTTCGTTCAAGAATTCGAACAGGGAAATCTGGATATCCTCATCACCCCGCGTGGCTACGCTACTGACCGCCACCCAAGTGCCACCTTGTATACCGAAGACTTCGTATGTGTTGTCTGGAAAGGTAATAAGAAAATCGGAAAACGACTCACATTCGAGGAGTACAAGAATCTCGGACATATTCGAGTGACGTTGGGCGACTGGCGAATATCGACCTACGACGAATGGTTCTTGAAGCAACGAGGCGATATCAGAAACATTGAGCTTGTCGTGCCATCTTTCAGGATGGCGTTACAATTTGTAACGGGTACAGAACGCGTGCTGACCTGCCATCGTCGCCATGCGAGAATGTACGCTGCGCAATATGAACTAAAGCTTGTGCAGGCGCCGTTCGACATTCCGCCGATCGAAATGCAGATGCAATGGCATAAATATCGAGATCAAGATCCTGCACTGAGTTGGTTTCGCGGATTGATGCATGCGGTGGCTAGCAAGCTTTAAGCTAGTCGCCCTGGTACCCAAGATGAGGGCCACATATCGGTAACGTCGATAGGTAGAATAGGAATCATCGATTTGTCCGACATGAGCGAAGTCGTTTAGCCTTCCGAAGGCATCCGGCAAACGGGTAGGTAAGGATAGCGTGCTGCGGAGGTAATCGCTCCGATAAATCAAAAGCCAGCAGGGGGGAATTGGTTGTGAGACGAAACACCGATCGCATTCAAACAACGCACGCGGGCAGTCTTCCGAGGCCGGACGATTTAACGCGACTTATGTGGGACTCGATTGACGGCAAAGCCGTCGACGCCGCGACATTGAAGAGGCGCGTGGCCGAGGCGGTGTGTGATGTTGTCAGTCTACAACGTACGGCCGGAATAGACGTCATCAGCGACGGCGAGATGAGCAAGATCGGCTTTAGCAATTACGTGATACAGCGATTTTCCGGCTTTGGAGAGCGAGCACAGTTTATGGCAACTGACCTCGCCGATTTTCCGATCCTCATCCAGAAAATGTTTATCGAAGATGAGGGCGGCAAGCATCTTGTGATGCCAGTTGTTGACGGCCCTATCGAACTGCAGGACCGAGAGGCGGTCAAGAGCGATATCGCCAATTTCAAGTCGGCTCTCGGAAATTCGAGCCCAGATGATGCGTTCATCCCCGCCGTTACGCCAGGCCAGATGCTATTCAACTTTCCTAATCACTATTATCCGACCCGTGAGGAGTATTTGGAAGCCGCGGGCAACGCCCTGCGAGTTGAGTATCAGGCAATTGTCGATGCGGGCTTCAATTTGCAGCTAGATTCTCCTGATTTGGCGATGCATCGCCACAGCTTCAGTGACGGCAAGGGGCCGACTACGCTAAAGAGCTATATTCCACTGGCGATCGAGGCGCTCAATCATGCGACGCGTGGTATTCGGGCAGAAAAAATGCGCTTGCATCTCTGCTGGGGAAATTATGCTGGCCCTCATCATCACGACGTAGAGATGCGCGATATCATTGAGCCGGTGCTAAAGGCAAACGCCTCTTTCATCTATTTCGAGGCTGCGAATCCTCGCCACGAGCATGAGTGGGAAGTGTGGAATGAGGTTAAGCTTCCCGATGATAAGGCGATCATACCGGGTGTGATCGATACCGTTACAAATACTGTCGAACATCCACGCCTTGTTGCGCAAAGGCTAGAGCGGTTTGCCAAGATTGTGGGTAGGGAAAATGTGATCGGGGGGACAGACTGCGGGTTTGGTACCTTCGTCGGATTCCACAATTGTGATCCAAAGATCGCCTGGCTCAAGCTCGAAGCTTTGGCACAGGGCGCTCGCATGGCGTCGGAGGAACTTTGGTAGGGGGGCCTATGTGTTGGCGCGGCGGTGCGCGTGCCGTGAGCGATTTCGGCACGCCCGCCGTAATTGCTGGTGAGGTAGGAAGTGGACACCGGAGCGACGGGCCTGAACGTAAGCTAATGACCCTTAGCCGACATCACCTACGAAAATTTCGTTTCGCCGATCAAGGCGCCTAAAAGCAGTTCAGCGGCTACGATACCGTTCTCAAGAAGTCTCTCAGTTCCGCGAACAACTGGGGCACGCTGGGGTCCTGCTCCAGCGGAACGTGATTCTTACCAGGGAGTCCAACAAACTGGGCGCCCGATATTCCTGCCGCCAGCTCGTGGCCTAGTTTGATCGGGACGAGCGAGTCGTCGCGCACGTGCATGACGAGCGTCGGCGCCTTCACCTTAGGGAGGAGGTCAATAACGGTGAGATCGTTCACCGTCTCCAGATAGCGCGCTGCGCATTCGGGCGACGCGCTCAGGCGTTGCAGCTCGTTGAACGCGTCCGCCTGGTCCTTGTTGGCTGAAGGCATCAGCAAAGACGTGAATATCTGGCGGAAAGCCGGGTTGTCGGCGCCCCAGCCCTGTCTGACGAGCGTATTCATTGCTGCGAGGCGCTCGCGACCGGTCGCCGTCAGGGTCGCGCGCTTGTTGGCCCCGGTCGCAAAGCCGCCATACAAGATCAAATGCGAGACCCGCTCCGGATGGCGTGCCGCATAGGCAATCGCTACCGGGCAACCCTGTGAGAAGCCGAACAGTGGAAATCGCTTCAGCCCGACGGTATCGGCGATGGTTTCCATGTCGCTGACCCAGGCATCGAGGGAAATCTCGTGTACGTCCCAATCCGACAGGCCGTTGCCGCGGGCATCGTACCGGATCAGCGTGTGATCTTTGGAAAGCCCGAGTAGCAAATGCCGCGAAATCGGCAATTCCCAATCATATTCGAGATGACCCATCCAGTGAGCCGACTTCAGCATCGGTGGTCCGTCGCCGACCGTCGCGTAGGCCAGCCGGACGCCGTCGGACGCCTTGCAATAGCGTATCTCTTGCTTGAGCCTCGCGTTGGCGAGGAACCGCGACCCTGGCGATGTCGCGGCATCGAGTTGGATCGCGTAAGCCTCCACCGGCTTGGCGATGTTCTTGAGATTCTGTCGGCCGAGTTCACGAAAGGGTACATCGAGCTTGCCCTCGACCTGATCCAGCACTTGGCGCGAGATGCAGATTCCGCCGCGATCGGCAATACTTTCGAGCCGAGCCGCGACGTTAACCCCGTCCCCGAAGATGTCCGTGCCTTCGCAAATGACGTCGCCAAGATTGATGCCAATGCGAAATTCGATGCGCTGGTCCGCCGGTATCGCCGAATTGCGTTCGAGCATGCCGCGTTGAATCTCGACGGCACAAGTAACGGCATCCACGACGCTGCCAAATTCAGCGAGAACACTGTCGCCCGCGGTGTTAGCGATGTGGCCGCGATGCTTCTCGATCAAACGATCGAAGAACTCGCTCCGATGAGTCCTTAATCTGGCGACGGTGCCGACCTCATCGTTGCCCATCAGCCGGCTGTATCCAACCACGTCGGCCGCCAGAATGGCCGCGAGATGCCGTTCAACGCGCGCCTTTTCCAATGTGAACTCCACGAGCCGAAGGAAAAATCTTAGGCATTTCCGTTTGTTCTGACCAAGGGTTCGGGCCGCTTATAGCACCAAGCGGACAGGCCAGTCGCGCGACGCAATGTCCGTTTTTGGAGCTAAATCGATACCGGGCACCTAAACGGCATCCAGGGATAGGTTTTATCTCAGGTGTGCACTTCCGCTCAACGGGCGAGGTAAGAATAAGGCCTTGGTCTTCATCAAAGCCGGCCTATTTCTGAAACATCGCCCCGCGTGAGCTGATCCAATGATTGCAATCGCGAACAACAAAGGGCTTCTTTCCTCATTGGGAGCAGCCATTAGCTTTGGCAACCTGTCACGCAGCGTTCTATGTCAGTGATCCCAAGGGTCGGAGGTCGTAATTTTTGGGGTAGTTGCTATTTCTTGTGAATGAGCAAGCAAAACCGCACACTATTCAACTGGGAGGATGTCCGCGTCTTCGTGGCCCTCGCCCGGTATGGCAATCTGTCCGCGGCCGCACGCGCACTGAATGTCAATCATGCGACGATCTCTAGACGCGTCTCATCGCTTGAGGCTGCCCTTGGCGAGAAGCTGGTGGAGCGACGGCCGGACGGCTACGTGCTGACGGCGCTAGGTACGCGGACCCTTGCCTCCGCAAATGACATGGAGAAGGCCGCAGCGGCCCTGGGGCGCGGTGGAGCGGATGACAGACCGAAGGGAATAGTCCGCATTAACGCCCCGCCGACTCTGACGCAAGCATTTCTCGTACCGCGACTCGCCAGGCTGCCGGCGCAGCACTCTGCTCTCGACATCGATGTCTCATCGGAGTTCCGCAACGTAAGTCTTGAAAGGCGCGAGACCGATATCGCCCTGCGAGTTGGACGCCCGGAAGACGGTGACGTGATCGCGAAGCATCTTGCGACACTGCAGTTCAGCTTCTACGCTTCGCCAAAATGGTACCGTCGGATCCAGGGAGGGGCGATCCCTGATTTCGTTGGATACGATGAAGTTAACGCCCACATTCCAGAGTCTGTTTGGGTTATGCAGCACTTCCCGGGTGCGCGGATAGCCTTTCGGACAAACAACCAACTTTCGCAAGCGGAAGCAGCAAGAGCTCACGCCGGCGTCGCTTTACTTCCATATTTCGTGGGACGCGGATTCGACGGCATCGAGATGTGTCCCTTGCAGCATAAACCACCATCCCGTGAGGTTTGGCTCGTCACCCGTCGGCAGGATCGGAAAACTTTATCGATCAGCACCGTCGCGGACTACCTCACACAGCTCTTCGCCGACGAACGCGAGCTGTTCGGCGCGCCGCCACCGGAAGGCCCGTCGATCGAGTCATAAAGCAAATACATCTGGCGACCAATGCGTCACCGGGGCCGTCGTCAAGAGCAAGCAAAAAGGCTAAATCTATGAGCACGGAGACGCTTAGATCATCTGCGCCGCCGGTCGCACCACGATTTCGTTGACGTCGACGTCGGCTGGCTGCTCGATGGCGAATGCTATCGCGCGAGCGACAGCATTCGGCGGGATAGCGTTCTTGTAGATTTCGAGAATCCGCGCCCGATCGCTCCCTGTGGTCTTGTTCTGGATGCCACTGTCGACGGCGCCGGGCGTGACCATTGTCACGCGGATCGCCTGGCCGGCCATCTCTGCGCGCAGGCCCTCGGAAATGGCGCGGATCGCGAACTTGGAGCCGGAATGCACGGTGCCGCCCGGAGAGAAAACCTTCAGTCCGTGCACCGAGCCTAGATTGACGATGTGGCCAGAGCCTTGCTTCAAAAATACAGGCAGCGCTGCCGCGATGCCCCAAGCGTTCCTTTCACGTTCAAATCT
>Ga0210393_10005414_pt1 | contig 10052 bp, 8 predicted proteins | sample IncBWC27OmetaG_FD_160068 | JGI IMG/M metagenome (GOLD analysis project Ga0210393, IMG submission 160068) | Forest soil microbial communities from Barre Woods Harvard Forest LTER site, Petersham, Massachusetts, United States - Inc-BW-C-27-O ...
CACCGCCACGTACGAGCGGATCTTCACGAATCCCGTCTCGGTGTCCACCTCGGTCGCGCACAGGTGCGTACCGTGCGGGAAGGAGAAGTTCTCCGGGTCGTACGTCGCGTCGGAGTCCAGCGACGGCTCGACCCCATCGGGCAGGTTGTGCCCGGTGAATGCCTCGAGCGCTATCTCCTGGATCGTCTTGCTCGCGTCCGGGTCGCCCTTGACCGCGAACCGCCCCGCCGAGAATTCCAAGTCGTCGGCCGACGCCTCCAGCAGGCCCGCGGCGATCACCCTCGCCTTCTCGATCACCTTGTCGCAGGCCTGCACGAGCGCCATGCCGCCGACGGCCAGCGACCGCGAGCCGTACGTGTCCAGCCCCCTGGGCACGACCTGAGTATCGCCGTGCAGCACGCGGATGTCCTCGAATGGCACCCCAATCTGGTCGGCGACAATCTGGCTCCAGGCGGTCTCGTGCCCCTGGCCGTGCGGGCTGGATCCGGTGAGGACTTCGACCTTGCCGGTGGGCAGCATGCGGATCGACGCGTACTCCCAGCCTCCTGAGGCGAGCGCGAGCGTGCCGACCACCCGTGAGGGCGCAAGGCCGCACATCTCAGTGAACGTCGAGATGCCGATGCCGAGCCGCACCTTATCGCCGCGGGCGTTGCGCTCGGCCTGCTCTCGGCGCAGGCCGTCGTAGTCGAATAGCTCCTTGGCCTTGGCGGTCGCCGCCTCGTAGTTACCCGAGTCGTAGGTGAGCCCGGCGACCGTGGTGTACGGGAACTCCTCGTGCTTGATCCAGTTCCGTTCCCTCAGCTCGAGTGGCTCGACGCCGAGCTCGGTCGCGAGCTCGTCCATGATCCGCTCGATCGCGAATGTCGCCTCCGGCCGCCCGGCGCCGCGATAGGCGTCGGTCGGCATCTTGGTGGTGAACACGCCAGTACAGCGGAACGAATAGGCGTCCATCTTGTAGATGGCCGGGTACATGAAGGCGCCCAGTACCGGAATCCCTGGCGTCAGCAACATCAGGTAGCCGCCCATGTCGGCCAGCAGGTCGACCGACAGGCCGCGGATGCGGCCGTCGTGGTCTGCGGCGATCTTGATCCGCTGCCACTGGTCCCGGCCGTGGTGCACGGACAGGTTGCCCTCGGTGCGCGACTCGGTCCACTTGATGGGCCGCCCGAGCCGCCGCGTGATGAGCACCGCGAGTACTTCCTCGCGGTAGAACTGAAGCTTGGACCCAAATCCGCCGCCGACGTCGGGAGCTATGACCCGGATGTTCTGCTCGGGTATCCCGGTCGTCAGGGCCATCATGACCCGGACGATGTGCGGGATCTGGGTGGCAGACCAGAGCGTGAACTCGTCGCCCACTACAGATGCCACGACCGACCGGGGTTCCATCGCCGACGGGATCAATCGCTGCTGGCGGTAGTTGCGCTCGAGCACCACGGGAGCGTCGCGGAACGCCGCGTCCAGGTCGCCATTGACCATGAGGAACTCGTAGCACTTGTTGCCGGTCTCGTGCACCTTCGGCGAGCCCTCGTCCAGCGCGGTGCGGATGTCGAGCACTGGCGGCAGTGGGTCGTAGTCCACATCGATGCCGGCGACAGCGTCGGCGGCGGTGTAACGGTCTCGCGCGATGACGCACGCAACGATCTCGCCGACGTAACGGACCTCGTCGACGGCCATCGGCGGATGGTGAGGTATGACGATGTCCGGCGTGACCGGCCACGCACACGGCATGCTGCCTTGCTCGGCGGCGAGATCAGCGCCGCAGAAGGCGGCGATCACGCCAGGCTGGCTGAGCGCGCCGCTCACATCGACCCTGGTGATCTTGGCGTGCGCGTACGGGCTGCGCACAAACGCCATGTGCAGCATGCCCGGCAGCGTGATGTTATCTGTCCAGTTGGTCTGCCCGGTGATGAGCCTGGCGTCTTCCTTGCGCAGGCGCGCACGGCCAAGCTCGACGGCAGGCGCCTCGGTTGTCGCAGTCACTGGGTCACCCCCGCGTCTGCCGCGCGTCTGACCGCGCGGACGATGTTCTCGTAGCCCGTGCAGCGGCAGAGATTGCCTTCCAGGCCGTCCCGAATCTCCTCGTTGGTCGGATGAGGGTTGTCGCGGAGCAGGTCGGTTGCCGCCATGATCATGCCCGGAGTGCAGTAACCGCACTGCAGCGCATGCTCCTCATGGAAGGCCCGCTGCATTGGGTGCAGCTCACCGTTGGCCAGGCCTTCAATAGTTGTCACGTCGGACCCGTCCGCCTGGACGGCAAGAACCGAGCAGCTCTTGACCGAGACCCCGTCCATGAGCACGGTGCACGCACCGCAGTTTGAGGTGTCGCAGCCGACCGGCGTACCGGTCTTCCCCACGACGTCTCTGAGGTAATGGACGAGCAGCAGGCGAGGTTCGACTTGGTCGACGTACTTCGCGCCGTCGACCGTGACGGTGATTTGCGTCATGCGCTAACACCTCCGGGACATCGCAGATGAACCTAGAGGCCAACCTAGATCGGCTAAGGCCCGCTGCACCAGTCCCCCACCGGCTCGGGCCCCTCCGAGTTCAGCCGGTCTGAAGTACCTGGAACGCCTCCGCGAGGTGGCCCTCCGGCAGGCCGCCTTGCGCTGCCGCCCTGCTCAGCCATTCGCGAAGGAATTGCTCGAGCCCGTCAGGGTCGCTGATCTGGCTGACGTGACAGCGCAGCGCGGCGATCTTGCGAGCGAATGTATCGGTGATGTCCACATAATTCGTCGGCGTCGGGCCGCCGGCGATCCACACCTCGCGAACGGTCCACGGCTCGAGCTTCTCTTCGGTGAGAAGCTCCGCGAACGCGAACGGGTTACGCGAGTCCGGATACACCGCGTCAAGTGCCGCGGAGCCAGCCGCCCGGTGGTCTGGGTGACTCGCACCCATCCGGGCATAATTGCGCTCCGCGGACTGGCACACCACACGATCTGGCCGTAGCAGCCTGATCACCCTGGCGAGGTCCCGGCGCAAGGCGAGAGACGGCTCGACACTGCCGTCGGGATAACCGAGGAAGTGCAGGTCATGGACTCCTACCTGCTTGGCGGCCGCGGTCTGCTCGGCTTGCCGGATCACCGCCATGTCGGCACGGGAGACTGACCGGTCACTGCCGCCGGCCTCGCCGTCCGTGACGATGCAGTAGCTGACCTCAAGGCCGGCCTCGGTCCACTGAGCGATCGTGCCAGCGGCGCCGAAGTCGACGTCATCCGGATGCGCGGTGATCACCAGGACGCGGGCAACCTGCTGTGCATCGGCCATATCCAGATCTTACGGTGGGCGTAATCGGCATGGCCGGCCACCAGGCCACCGCTGGCGAGATCCTGGCCAGCCCACTGCCGACTGAGTGTTACCAGCGGCCCGTGTTACCGGGAGGCTAGGGCGGGTACCGCGTCAGCGCACAGCTACTCAGTTAGGGTGGAGTCGTGACGACTTTCTCCGCAGAACCGTCATATGCCGAGGCTCTGGATAGTGCCGATCAGCTCGCGTCCTTCCGTGACCGATTCGTCCAGCAGGACCGGGACCTGATCTACCTGAACGGGAACTCGCTTGGCCCGCTGCCGGTGCGCACGCAGGCGCGGATCGCCGAGGTGGTGGATCAGGATTGGGGCGTAGGCCTCGTCAGGTCGTGGGACAAGTGGATTCGGCTGCCAACCGAAGCCGGCGACATGCTCGCCGAGCACCTGGTGGGGGCGGCCGCTGGACAAGTCCTGGTGTGCGACTCCGTCACCGTCAACCTGTACAAGCTGGCCTGCGCCGCACTCGGTGCCAGGCCTGGCCGCGACGTCATCATCACCGATGACGACAACTTCCCGACCGACCGCTATGTCCTCGAGGGCATCGCCGCGCAGCGCGAGCACGAGCTCAGGCTGATCCACACCGACATGCACGCCGGAGTCAGCGAGCAGGCCCTGGTCGATGCTCTCGACGAGCGCACGGCAGTGGTGTGCCTCTCGCATGTCGCCTACCGCAGCGGGGCGCTGGCGGACATGGCCAGGCTGACCGATCTGATCCACGCATCTGGAGCGCTGGCGCTCTGGGACTTGTCCCACTCGGTCGGCGCCGTCCCGGTCGAGCTCGACGCGACCGGCGCCGACCTGGCAGTCGGCTGCACCTACAAGTACGTGAACGCGGGGCCGGGCGCGCCTGGGTTCCTCTACGTGCGCGAGTCTCTCCAGCCTCAGCTGCGCCAGCCGATCTGGGGCTGGTTCAGCCAGCGCGACCAGTTCGCGATGGGCCCGCGCTACGACCCAGCGCCAGGCATCGACGCCTTCATGACCGGAACGCCCAACATCATCGGCTCTGTCGCAGTCGAGGAAGGCGCTCGGCTCCTCGGCGAGGCGGGCATCGGCCAGCTGCGCGCGAAGAGCATCGAGCTCACGACGTACCTGATTGCCCTGGCGGACGAGTGGCTCGTCCCGCTGGGCTTCACGCTCGCGTCACCGCGCGAGGCGACCCGCCGGGGCGCGCACGTAACGCTGCGGCACGATGAGGCGTGGCAGATCAGCCAGGCGCTCATCCGCGAGGGCGTCATCGGCGACTTCCGGTCGCCGGACTGCCTCCGGCTTGGCCCGGTCCCGCTCTATACGAGCTTCGCCGCGATCTGGTCGGCAATGGATCGGCTGCGCGACATAGCCGCGACGAAGTCGTACGCCGATATCCCTGTCGAGCAGTCGACAGTGACGTGACGATCCTGAATTGACGAGACTGGCAATTGACAGCCTTACTGCCAGAATCCTATGGTCCTCAGGTGCCCCGATATGGACTGATCGACGGCGACTACGGCAAGCGACTGAGATCGCCCGCGGTGGACGGGCCTATCTACATGCTGAATCTGACCAGGTACCTGGCCGATGTGAAGTATGAGCGCACCGGGGCCGCAGTTAACAGTCGGGAACCAGACGGTCGCTACGCCCCGCTTGGCGTCCTCGCAGCGATCGGCGCGACCCTGTGTTTCGTGGCCGATGTCGTGGCCAGTCCTGGCCACTGGCACCGCGTGGCTGTCGTCGGTTACCCGAGCAGGCGCTCGTTCGTCGCGATGGCAGCGCGGCAGGACTTCCGGGACTGGCACCACAACAAGTCCGTCGGGATGGAGCAGGCTGTCGTTTTGGGCACCCTGCCGACACGCGCGCTGCCCGGACCCTCGAGCACGAGCCGGATCTTGCTGGAGACGTGGCGCGGGCAAGCGCCGGCGCGCGTGGCGAACGGACCCGTCTGCGAGTTCGAGGTTGAGGGGACGCTGGTCGGTGACGGCCGGCAGTGGACCGGCGTGCGATACACCGCGATCGAGCCTGGTACCGCGCTTCCACTCGACCCGACGCCGCCGGGATACGAGCCGCTGCTGCTGGAGCCGACGATCGAGCGGTGGCGGTGATGGCCGCGCAGTCGTCCGCCCTCGATGGCAGACGACTGCGCCGCGAGCTGAACCGCGAGGCCGTCATCGACGCGCTCATTGCGTTTTTCCGGATCGGCAATTACAACCCGAGCTGCAGCGAGATCGCGGCCCGGGCCGGCCTCTCCGAGCGATCGCTGTTCCGCTATTTCGACGACGTAGCGGACTTGCACCGGGCTGCGGCTGACAAGGAGCTCACGGACGTCCTGCAGCTGGTGGCGTCGGCCGCGGCGGCGCAGGACCTGACTCACGTCAAGATCGAGCGGATGGTGCACGCCCGCGCGGCACTCTGGGAGCGGGCCGGCCCGGCCGCGCGCGCCCTTGGGGCCAACGCCCACCGGCATGCCAGCCTGGCCGCCGAGCTCGACCGATACAGATCGTTTCTGCGCGGCCAGCTTCGCGAGTTGTTCGCGCCGGAACTGGCTGCCCGCGGGACCGCGGTGCTGCCCGCGATGGAAGTCCTGTGCTCGCATCATTCCTGGGATCGGCTGCGGCACAGCCAGGGCATGTCGGCCGAGTCCGCTGCGGCCGCGCTGATCGCGGCCCTGACCGCGCTCCTGGCCGGACCGCCCGATGCCTGAAGCCCAGCTGCCGGAGACGGCAGCGGCAATACCGGACGTCTCTGCCGTCGACTTCCACTTCGACATCATGTGCCCGTGGGCCTACCAGGCCTCGATCTGGATCCGCGACGTACGTGACCAGCTCGGCCTTGATGTGCACTGGCGGTTCTTCAGCCTGGAGGAGATCAACCGGGCTGACGGCAAGAAGCACCCGTGGGAGCGCGAATGGTCCTACGGCTGGTCGATGATGCGGGTCGGGGCGCTGCTCCGGCGCATCGATCCGGCGCTGCTCGACCGCTGGTACCTCGCGGCCGGCACGGCGCTGCACGTGGACGGCCGCAAACCGCACCGGCGGGAGGTTGCCGAAGAACTGCTCGGCGAGCTCGACCTCGACCCGGCACTCGTCGGCCGGGCGATCGACGACCCGAGCACGGGCGACGAAGTCCGGTCCGACCACGACCGGGTCGTCAGCCTTGGCGGCTGGGGTGTGCCGACACTGGTGTTCGCCGACGACCGCGGACGACAGGACCAGGCCCTGTTCGGTCCGGTGCTCATCGAGCCGCCGGCCGGCCCGGCCGCTGTCCGGCTCTGGCGGCTCATGACAGGCTGGCTGGAGTTCCCGAACTTGTATGAGGTGCAGCGGCCGAAGAGCCAGCAGGATCTGATCGCGATCGCGCAGACCTTCCGCCCGTACTTGCACGCGCGGGACTGGATCACGATCCAGAAGGAGACGCCGTGACCAACCTCGACCGAACCCGGAGCTCGCTCGAGCAGTGCTACGACGCCATCGAGGCCCTGTCCGATCGGATGGACAGCGCGCAGTGGCACGTGCAGTCGCTGTGCCCGGACTGGCTCGCCCGCGATGTCGTGACCCACTTGGGCATGATGGAGCGGGTCATGACCGGCTGGCTGCCCGGCAGTGTCGAGGACCTTCCGCCTTTCGACCGGCTCGAGCCGTATAACCAGCAGGTCGAGGGTCTTGACGACCGATCCTTCGCAAAGCGGATGGGGGAGATCTTCGCCGACCGCCGGGCTGACCTTGCCGCGCTGAAGGAGGCGGATCTCGACCGCCCGTCCTGGACCCCGGTCGGCCCGAAGACCTACGGCCGCTTCCTGGACATTCGCGTCTTCGACTTCTGGGTCCACGAGCGGGACATCACCACGTCGCTCGGCTGGCCGACCGACGACGCGGGCCCCCGGGCCGAGATCGCCCTAGCCGAGGTCGAGGGCTCGCTCGGCTACATCGTCGGCAAGAAGATCGGCCTGCCCGACGGCAAGAGCATCGTCTTCCACCTGACCGGCCCCATCAGCCGCGACCTATCGGTCAAAGTCGACGGTCGCGCAAAACAGGTCGATCACGTCGAGAACCCCGACGTCATTTTGACGACCGACACACTGACGTTCATCCAGCTAGCCTGCGGCCGCATCGACCCGCAGCAGCAGATCGACCAAGGCAAAGTGACCTGGACCGGCAACGACGAGCTCAGCCACCGAGCCGCGACGAATCTCCGCTTCACGATGTAGCAGCTGGCGGCACGCTCCGGCCATCCTGTAAACTTACTTGCTGTCAAGCAAGTATTGGGGCGGCAGGCTGGAAGGGGGGCAGTAGGGGCGAGCAACGACAAACGGGGCGGATTCCTCCGGACAACCTTCTCGTCGCTGAAGGTGCCGAACTACCGGCTGTATTTCGCGGGCCAGTCGATCTCGCTGGCCGGTACCTGGATGCAGATGACCGCGCAGTCCTGGCTCGTCCTTGTCCTCACGCACTCCAGCACCGATCTCGGTGTCGTGGTCGCGCTCCAGACGCTGCCGATCCTGCTCTTCGCCCCGTACGGCGGCGTGGTCGCGGACCGAGTCGACAAGCGGCGGCTCATGATCGTGCTCCAGGTCGCCATGGGCGTCCAGGCACTCGTACTGGGCCTGCTTACCATCGCCGGCGTGGTCAGGCTCTGGGAGATCGGCCTGTTGGCGGTCATACTCGGCCTCAACAACGCCTTCGAGAACTCGGCCCGCCAGGCGTTCGTGCGCGAGATGGTCGGCAAGGACGAACTTCGCAATGCCATCACGCTGAACTCGGTGACGGTGAACGCCGCCCGCGCGGTCGGGCCCGCCATCGGCGGCGTCCTGATCGCGACGGTCGGCGTCGGCGTCTGTTTCCTGGCCAATGCAGCGAGCTTCGGCGCGGTCGTCACCTCGCTGCTGGTGATGAACAAAGCGGCTCTTCGGCCCAGTACACCAGCCCCGCGAGCCCGTGGCCAGCTGCGCGAGGGCGTCCGCTACGCGGCCAGCACGGCCAGCATCGCCATCCCGCTGGCCATGATGAGCCTGGTCGGGCTGCTCGCGTACGAGTTCCAGGTATCGCTTCCGGTCCTGGCCCAGCAGACTTTCCACGGCAATTCGGTCGTCTACGGCTTCATGACCGGCTCCATGGGCGTCGGCGCCGTGATCGGCGGCCTGTTCACCGCGGCCCGCGGCCGCACCGGCGTGCGCCCGATGATCATTGCCGCGGCCGGATTCGGGATTGCCATCCTCGCCTGCGCGTACGCCCCGGTCCTTGGCCTGGCCTACGCCGCGCTGCTGTTCGTGGGCTGGGCCAGCGTCTCGTTTATCGCGATCGGCAACTCAACGATTCAGCTGGCCTCAGACCCCAGCATGCGCGGTCGGGCGATCGCGCTGTGGCAGGTAGCTTTCCAGGGCACCACGCCGGTCGGCGGGCCCTTGATCGGCGCGATCATCGCGCTGACCGACCCGCGGTCCGGCCTGGCCGTGGGCGGGGCGTCCTGCCTGGTTGCCGCTGCTGGCGGGATCTGGCTAGCCCGGCGCTACCGCCGGGCCGGCACCAGGACGCTGGCCGGCTATCCGATCGTGGGAAGCACCGATGATGACGCGGCCGACCAGCAGGCGACCGCTCTTCAGCGTGACGAGGCAGGTACGCGGGCCTGAGGCCTACTCCCACTCGATCGTGCCCGGTGGCTTACTGGTGATGTCGAGGACCACCCGGTTGACCTCTGGCACCTCGTTGGTTATCCGCGTCGAGATCCGTGCGAGTACCGCTTCGGGCAGCCGGGCCCAGTCGGCCGTCATGGCGTCCTCGCTGGTGACCGGCCGCAACACGATCGGGTAGCCGTAGCTTCGACCATCGCCCTGCACGCCCACAGATCGCACGTCCGCCAGCAGCACCACGGGGCACTGCCAGATCTCCCGGTCCAGGCCAGCTGCCGACAACTCGGCCCGCGCGATGGCGTCCGCGGCGGATACGATGCGCAGCCGCTCGGCGGTGACCTCGCCGACGATCCGGATCGCGAGGCCGGGGCCGGGGAACGGCTGCCGCCAGACAATCTCGGCCGGCAGGCCAAGCTCGGTGCCGACCTGGCGGACCTCGTCCTTGAACAGGTCGCGCAACGGCTCGACCAGCTCGAATTTCAGGTCGTCCGGAAGTCCGCCGACGTTGTGGTGTGACTTGATATTGGCCGTGCCGGTGCCGCCGCCGGACTCCACTACGTCGGGATACAACGTGCCCTGGACCAGGAACGTGGCCGCCCGATCCGCCCCGGCTATCTCGCGCGCGGCCTGCTCGAACGCCCGGATGAACTCCCGCCCGATGATCTTGCGCTTCTCTTCCGGGTCGCTGACGCCGGTCAGGGCGCCGACGAAGACGGCGGCCGCGTCGACGACCTTCAGCGCCACGCCAGTAGCCGCGACGAAGTCCTTCTCCACCTGCTCAGCCTCGCCAGCCCGCAGCAGCCCGTGGTCGACGAAGACGCAGGTCAGCCGGTCGCCGATGGCGCGCTGCACCAGTGCAGCCGCAACCGCCGAGTCCACGCCGCCAGACAGGCCGCAGATCGCGCGGCCCGAGCCGACCTGCGCCGCGACGCGCTCGCTCTGCTCCTCGATGACGCCGCGCATCGTCCACGTAGGTTTGCAGCCTGCGGCCGCCAGGAAGCCCCGCAGAATCGCCATGCCGTGCTCGGTATGCAGAACCTCCGGATGGAACTGCATGCCGTACAGCTGTCGGTCGGGCGCCTCGGCAGCGGCGACGGGCGTGCTCGCGGTGGTGGCCGTGACAGTGAAGCCGGGCGGTGCCTGCGCGCAGGTGT
>Ga0210393_10005415_pt1 | contig 10052 bp, 10 predicted proteins | sample IncBWC27OmetaG_FD_160068 | JGI IMG/M metagenome (GOLD analysis project Ga0210393, IMG submission 160068) | Forest soil microbial communities from Barre Woods Harvard Forest LTER site, Petersham, Massachusetts, United States - Inc-BW-C-27-O ...
CGGCCGAGTTTCTCGCCGAACGCACGGTTCCTGGCCAGTGGCGAACTACAGCTCGCCATCAGGTCGCCCATGCCAGCCAGGCCGGCGAACGTGTGCTGATCGGCGCCGAGCGCGGCGCCCAGCCTGGCGATCTCGGCCAGGCCTCTCGTGATGAGCATGGCCCGGGTGTTGTCGCCAAGCCCCATGCCGGCGGCGATGCCGACAGCGATCGCGATGACGTTCTTCACCGCGCCGCCAAGCTCGCAGCCAACCACGTCCGGGTTCGTGTAGGGGCGGAAGTAGGCGGTGTGACACGCCTTCTGGAGCTGGTCAGCTACCGCTAGGTCGGCGCAGGCGACCACGGTCGCGCAGTACTGCCTGGCCGCGATCTCGGGTGCAAGGTTGGGCCCGGAGATCACCGCGATGCGGTCGGGGCCGGCGCCGGTGATCTCCGCGATGACCTGACTCATCCGGTCGCCGGTGCCGACTTCGATGCCTTTCATGAGGCTGACTAGCAGCGCGCCAGTCGGCAGCACGTCGAGCCAGTCGGTCAGGTGGGCGCGCAGGGTCTGGGCCGGCACGGCGAGCAGGACAAGTTCGGCGCCTGCCAGCGCCTCGCCGGGATCCGCGGTGGCGTGCAGCGTGGCAGGCAGCGCGATGCCGGGCAGGTAGTCGGGCGACTCGTGCCGCGCATTGATGTGCTCGGCCAGCTCGGGCCGCCGGCACCACAGCGTGACCGGAGTCCCCGCGTCGCTCAGCACCTGGGCGAACGTGGTGCCCCAGGCTCCGGCGCCCAGCACGGCAGCCCTCACGAGGCTGCCCTCCGCCTGCGAGTCCCGGTCCGGGATTCGCAGGCGTCGCGGTCTGCAGACACGATCACTGGCCGGTGGTCCCCGCCGCCGGTCCCTCACCAGCCGAGTCCGTGCGACCCGCGTCCGCGGCACCGAGATCCGGCCGGGTACCGAGATCCGGCCCGGCGCCGTTCGAGCCGCCGGCGGCCGCGGCCGAAACGCCGCTCGCTTCCTGGAGCGTCCGCAGATCCTGGCGGAGCTTCCGGCGCGCGACGGCGGGGTGATAAAACTCCGCCGGCGGAGTGAGTCCCCGCAGCCCGCCGAGCAGCGCGGTGACCTCGGTCATGATCTTGTCGGTGGCGGCCCTGAGGACCCGGTTGCTCAGCGGCTGGCCGGCGAACTCGGACAGGTCGACCGGCGGGCCGGCCACGACCCGCACGGTCTTGCGTGGCAGCAGCTTCGGCACGAACTTGCCGTACGGCAGGATTCGCTGCGCGCCCCAGTGTGCGACAGGCACCACTGGGATGTTGGACTCCAGCGCGAGCCGTGCCACGCCAGTCTTCGACACCATGGGCCACTGCTCGGGATCCCTGGTGACCGTGGCTTCGGGGTAGAAGATCACGCACGCGTCATTCTTCGCCGCCAGCTCGGCGGCCTGCTTCAGCACGAGGGCCGCGTCCGCCTGACCGCGGTAGACCGGCAGCTGGCCGAGCTTGCTAATGATCGTGCCGATCACGGGGATCGAGAACAGCGACGACTTGGCGAGGAAAACCGGGTAGCGGCGGGCGCTGTCGGCAAACAGCGAGATGGCGAAGATGTCCATGTAGGACAGGTGGTTGGCAGCCAGGATCGTCGGGCCGGTCGCGGGGATGTGCTCCTGGCCGCTCCAGTCGAGCCGCATCATCATCCGGATGCCAGGCCGCAGGATGATCTTGGAGACGTTCCGCCAGGCGCCCGAGTAGCTGCCGTCAGCCGGCTTGCGCGCCTTCTTGCCTGCCATCGCTTCCCTCCGGGCTCGCGGCCGCCACGTGGCCGTGGCGCCCTGATGTGCCTCAGTCTGTCCGGTCCCGCGTCGCCCTGTCGAGGCGTCGCGGGAGGATCATAGGCATGGCACCCGACGTCCACCGCGAGACCGCCCGACCGGCCACGCTGACCTGGTCGCTAGTAATCCCCGTCAAAGTACTTGCCCAGGCCAAATCGAGACTCACCGGGCTAGCCGGCCAGCGCAGATCCGAGTTCGCGCTCGCGATGGCCGCCGACACCGTGTCGGCGGCCATCCGCGCGGACAACGTCGCGGCGGTCCTTGTGGTCACCGACGACCCGGATGTCAGCGACATCGCGGCCAGCCTGGGCGCAGTCGTGCTCGCTGACACGCCGGGCGCGGGGCTGAACGAGGCGCTGAGACACGGCGCCGCTTACTCCGGCGACCGGTGGCCAGACCGCGGGCGGGCGGGGCTGGCTGGTGACCTGCCGGCGCTCCGGCCGGCCGAGCTGACCGCGGCACTCGGGGCGGCGGCACGGCTCGGCACGGCGTTCGTTCCCGATACGGACGGAACGGGGACGACGCTGTACGCCGCCGTACCCGGTACGCGGTTCGAGCCCCGGTTCGGCCCGGCGTCACGGGACCGGCACCTCGCGACCGGCGCTGCTGAGATCGGCACTGGCGAGATCGGCACTGCTGAGATCGGCACCGGCCTGATCGGCACTGCTGAGATCGGCACTGACCTGGCCGGGCTGCGCCGGGACGTCGACACAATCGAGGACCTGCGCGCGGCGGCGAAGATCGGACTCGGCCCGCGTACCCACGCATTGCTGGAAGCGGACGGCATGAATGCCGAGTTACTGGGCCTATAGCCCCAGTAACTCGGCATCCATGACCTAGTTACCGCAATTAACGAGACGAACTTTTCGGTGATAGCAGCCTAAATATGCACGATCGGACAGGTGAGCGTCCTGGTGATGCCGGCCACGCCCTGGATCTGGGCGACGACCAGGCGGCCAAGGTCATCCACGTTGTCCGATTCGGCCCGGACGATCACGTCGTACGGCCCGGTAACGTCGTCAGCCTGAGTGACGCCGGTGATCTGCGCGATAGCGAGAGCTACCTCGGCTGCCTTCCCGACCTCGGTCTGGACGAGAATGTACGCCTGCACCATGTCGCCCTCCACGGTCGTGGTTGTCACGGCAACGCTACCGTAGGAGCGGCCCGTGATCAGCAGGAGGCAGGAGGCCGTCATTACCGTCGCCGATCTCGGTGAGTTCGGCCTGATAGCGGCCATCCGGGCGGTGCTGCCGCCAGACCCGGCCGCCATCGTCGGTGTCGGCGATGACGCGGCGGTGCTTCCCGTGCCGGGCGGCCGCGTCGTCGCGAGCACGGACCTGCTGGTCGACGGCAGGCATTTCCGGCGCGACTGGTCGAGCCCGCGCGATATTGGCGCGAAAGCCGCGGCCCAGAACCTCGCCGATATCGCCGCGATGGGCGCGGTGCCGACGGCGCTGCTGTTCGGGCTGGCCATTCCGGGTGATGTCGCCGTGGCCTGGGTGCTGGACGTCACTAAAGGGATGGCGGCCGAAGCTGGCCGGGCCGGGGCGGCCATTGCCGGCGGCGACATCACCAGCGCGGACGCCATCATGCTGGCCATTACTGCGCTTGGCCACCTCGCTGGCGGTGAGCCGGTGACCAGGGCGGGAGCCCGAGCGGGCGACGTGCTGGCGATCAGCGGCCCGGTCGGCCGGTCGGCCGCCGGGCTCGCGCTGCTCCAGGCCGGTACTACCGCCGACGCGGCCGGCCTAGTCAAAGCGCATCGGCGACCACAGCCTGACTACCAGGCAGGCCCGCAGGCAGCGACGGCCGGCGCGACCGCGATGATCGACATCAGCGACGGGCTGGTGGCCGACGTCGGCCACCTCGCGGCGGCGAGCGGCGTACGCCTCGATCTGCGCACGACGAGCCTGCCCGGCGCCGGCAACCTGCAGGCGGCGGCCGCCAGGCTCGGCGCTGACTGGCTCGAATGGGCCCTCGCGGGCGGCGAGGATCATGCGCTTGCGGCCACGTTCCCGGCGCTACAAGACGTGCCGTCCACGTGGACGGTGATTGGATCGGCCAGCCCAGGCGGCGGAGTCCTGGTCGACGGACAGACCTGGAACGGGGCCGCTGGCTGGGATCATTTTCCGGACGCCGAGCCCGAATCGGGCCAGCCGACCACAGGCCGCACCTGAACCACTGGCCGATGACGGCCGCACTTGATATAAGTCCCTTGATGCCACGCCATCGCCGCGAGCGCGTGCCCCGGCACAGGGCGCGACGGCCGCCCATTAAGTTGGCGCGCCGCGCCCAGATTTCGGCTGCCGCGGCTACGGCCACGTCGGTGCCCGAGGGTGCTTCCGCGGCAGAGGTGCTGGACGCGCCGGAAACTCTGCCGTTCACCGCGCTGCGGGGTCGCGCCCTTCGGGCTGGCCTACTCGGCACCGGGCGACTGGCGACCAAGCCCGGCCCCGTGGTTGGCGCTGTGCGGGGGATGCTCGTGGCGCCGTGGTTCGCGGCCGCGACTGGGTTTGTCGTGGCCGCCGGGCTCTGGATTTACTCGCCGCATGCCGAGCTCAAGTTCCCGGACTCCGCCATCGGCGTGGTGCCGTGCGCAGGCCATGGCTGCGAGGCGGCAGCGAGCCACGACGGCGGCGCGATCGTGGCGACCACGGGCCGGCCCGCCGTGAGCCAGGGCATGCCCACGGCGACGGCGGCTGTCGAGACTGCCGGCGCGCGCCGTGCCACGTTGGTCGGGCTGACGTTCCACTACTCCGTACTGTGGCAGGAGCAGGGCAAGTTCACGGTGCTGATCAAGGTGACGAGTGAGCACGCCCTGCATGCCTGGAAGCTCAGGTTCGCGATGCCGGGCGACGACATCGGCAAGGTCATCGGATCCGACTGGCTACCGTCCGGCACTGACGCCGGTACGGCTAGCGCACTGTCCGGCGCGGCTACCGGGCAATGGCCGCAGTATCCAGGCGGCGACCTGCCTAGCAGGGACGGGCGAGTCATCAGCTTGGTGGTAATCGGCCAGGGCATCCCGGTGGCGCCTACCGGCTGCTCTTTCGATGGCGTCAGCTGCTCGTTCTCGTTCTCCTAGGGCTGCGATTTCACCGCGAAGCCGCTGATCAGGGCGCGCAGCGTCGCCGCTACCGCGTCCCGCGTGGCAGCCGGCTCCGGTGAGCTGGCGATCAGCAGGCCAGCCCTGGTAAGCGCGCCGAGCAGCAAGCGGGCCAGCGTGGGCGGATCGTCGACGCGCAGGGTACCGGCGGCGTTGGCGGCCTCGAGCGCGGCGACCGTAGCCGCATACGCATACCGCTCGTCGAGCTCGGTGAATCTGGCCAGGCCCAGCACGGCCGGGGCGTCGGTGATGATGATCCGCTGGACCTCGGGCTCGAGGACCTTGTCGAGGAACGCGCCGAACCCGGCGGCGAGCAGCTCGATGGTGTCCGCGGCATCGGCGGCGGCCGCCATCGATGCGGCCAGCAGGTCGGCATGGACCTGCTCGAAGACCGCCTCGAACACCGCTGCCTTGGTCGGGAAGTGGTGGTACAGCGCACCGGTCGTCACCCGCGCCGCCCTGGCGATGTCCTCCACCGATGTCGCGGCGAACCCGCTAGTGCCGAACAGCTGGCGGCCGGCCGCCACGAGAGCGGCCCTGGTCTGGGCTACCTGCTCGGCGCGCAGCGAAGCGCGCGGGTCGGTCCCCGTGTCTCTGACACCCGTGTCGCCGGTTATCGGGCTATCGGTCATCCCCACTGTGTAGCTCACCTCGCGACGTTGCGCACATCAGTCTCTCGTGAGATAGTGACGCTATCTGGGAGAGTGCAAAAATCTTACGGAGGCACACGATGTCAGGAGCGATCGAGGCGATCGACGCCGACCGCGCAGCACTGCTAGAGATCTCGCGTGGGCTCACCGATGAGCTCTGGCAGGCGCCGTCTGGGTGCGCCGGCTGGCGCGTGCAGGACCTCGTCGCGCACCTGGCTAACCTGTTCTGGCTGGTGGTGGACCCTGCTGCGCTGCCTGATACGGCCGGCCTGCCGACCGAGGCCGCTCAGGAGCTGGCAGTACGGGCCCGCCGCGACTGGTCAGCCGCCGACGTGCTGGCCGACTATGAGGCCGTCAGCAAGACCGGGCTGGACCGGCTGGCTGAGCTCGCCGGACTGGACGGCGAGCTGTCATTGGGTGATCTCGGTACCTACCAGCTGGCGGTGCTGCCGAGCGCGTACAGCTTCGACCACTACACCCACATCAGGGCCGACCTGTTCGCCCCGCGCGGGCCGCTCACCGGCGAGCCGCCGCCGTCGGACGAACTGCGCCTGGGATCGGCACTGGACTGGGTCGAGGCCGCCTTGCCGCAGCAGAACGCGGTGGCAGCCGGCGCCTGCACGCTCGAGATCCACGTCACCGGCACGGGGTCAGCCAGCACCGGTGCCCGGCTGATCAGGTTTGGGCACGGCCAGGCGGCGGCAGCGATTAGCTCAGACGGGCCCGCCCTGGTCCGCTGGATCACCCAGCGCGGCACCTGGGCGGACCTCGGCGTCGAGGCGGCTGGGGACGCCGCCGCTCTCGCCGCGGCCAGGACGCTCAAGGTGTTCTGACCGCGAGGACGGGGGCCGGCTGACCGTAGGCTGGTCGACATGATGCCTGCCCCGCCCCGCGTCCTTGCCATCGCCGGCTCCGACTCCGGCGGCGGTGCTGGCATCCAGGCCGACCTGAAGACAATGCTGGCGCTCGGCGTGCACGGCATGACCGTCATCTGCGCCGTGACCGCGCAAAACTCGGTGGGCGTGCAGGGCTACTGGGAGCTGCCCCCCGAAGCGGTCCAGGCCCAGCTCGACTCCGTCCTCGGCGATATCGGGGCGCAGGCGATCAAGACGGGCATGCTCGCGTCTCCCGTGCTCGTCAGCACCGTGTGCGATGCCCTGGCCGAGGTCGCGGCGCCGGTGGTGGTCGATCCGGTCGCTGTGTCCAAGCACGGGGACAGCCTGCTGTCAGCCGGCACGCTGGAGGCGGTCAGGGACCGGCTGCTGCCGCTGGCGACCGTGGTAACACCCAACCTGCTCGAGGCCGAGCTGCTGACCGGCACGACGATCACCGACGAGGCGCACATGCTCGCGGCCGCCGCGAAGATCAACGCGATGGGGCCCCAGTGGGTCCTAGTCAAGGGCGGGCATCTGCCGGGCAGCCCGGTCGACCTGCTCTTCGACGGCGCGCAGGTCATCCGGTTCCCCGGCGAGCGGATCGACAGCATTCACACCCACGGCACCGGCTGCACGCTGGCCTCAGCCATAGCGTCCAGGCTGGCGCTCGGCGATGACGTGCCCAGCGCCGTCAAGGCTGCGAAGGCATACGTCACTGGCGCAATCGGGGCTGGCTTCCGGCTCGGCGCGGGGATCGGGCCAGTCGATCACGGCTGGCGCATGCGCGCCGGAGTCGCCAGCACAGACCGCCAGTAGTGACGGCTAGCGGGTGACCTTGCCAGCCTTGATGCAGGAGGTGCAGACGTTCAGGTGCCGCGGGGTCTTACCGACCATCGCGCGCACGCGCTGAATGTTCGGGTTCCAGCGGCGCGGGGTGCGGCGGTGCGAGTACGACACGTTGTTGCCGAAGCCCGGCCTCTTGCCGCACACATCGCAGACGGAAGCCACGGGATCGCTCCTGTTGGGAAGGTAATCAGACAGGTCCCTGGCGGGCCCTAGCCACACCAGTCGCTGAAGGATATCCGACGAACGGGCGGAGCGCGAGCCGGGCACCCGCTGCATGCCAGGTCCGCTGACGGTGCTGCGCCCTATCCTGGCCAGGTGAGGACCGTAGCTGGCAGCACGGTAACCCAAACCACAGCTGCCGGGACCACGGGCGCCCCAACCACGGGTGCCCCAACCACGGGGAGTGGGCATGGCTGTCCTGGCTGACCCGCTCCGGCTGGTCATCGGGGACAAAGCCGCCAAGCGGCTTGGCTCGGCTCTTGACTTGCACACCGTCGGGGATCTGCTGAGCTACTACCCGCGGCGGTACGACAAGCGGGGTGAGCTGACTGACCTGGCCAGCCTGCGGGAGGGCGAGTACGTCACGGTTCAGGCCGAGGTCGCGTCCGTCTCGGTGCGCAAGATGCGCAACCGGCCGGGGTCGATCTTCGAAGCTGTCGTGACCGACGGGCGCGGCCGGCTGACGCTGACCTTCTTCGGTCACGGGCGGCAGACCTGGCGTGAGACCGAGCTCAGTCCCGGCGTCCGCGGGCTGTTCTCCGGCCAGGTGTCCAGCTTCCAGGGCAAGCGGCAGCTGACCCATCCGGAGTACGAGCTGCTCGGGGCCGGCCAGGCCGGGGCGCGTGCGGCCGAGTTCGCCGCTGAGCTGATCCCGGTCTACCGGGCCAGCGCCCAGGTACCGTCCTGGAAGATCGCCGACTCGGTACGGATCGCGCTGGACGTGCTTGACGTGCCCGACGACCCGTTGCCGCCGCAGCTCCGCCATCGGCACGGCTTGCGCGGCTTCGCCGACGCGCTGCGCGGCATTCACCGGCCCGTCGACGAAGCGGACATGTTCCGGTCTAGGGCGCGCCTGAAGTGGGACGAGGCGTTCGCCCTCCAGGTGCTGCTGGCGCAGCGCAGGCTGGCCGCCGCCAGCTACAGCGCGATCGCGCGCCCGCCGGTCGGGGACGGGCTGCTGGCCGCATTCGACGCGACCCTTCCCTTCGAGCTGACGGTCGGCCAGCAGCTGGCGGGCGCGACCATCGCTGACGACCTGGCGCGCGAGCATCCCATGCACCGGCTGCTGCAGGGCGAGGTCGGCTCGGGCAAGACCGTCATCGCACTGCGCGCCATGCTGCAGGTAGTCGACGCAGCCGGACAGGCGGTCCTGCTGGCGCCGACAGAGGTGCTCGCGCAGCAGCATTTCCGGTCGATCTCCAGCCTTCTCGGGCCGCTCGCCATGGCCGGCCAGCTCGGCGGCGCCGAGCACGCGACGAGGCTGACGCTGCTGACGGGCTCGCTGGGCGCCGCCGCACGCCGCAAGGCGCTGCTGGACGCCGCCTCAGGGGAAGCCGGCATCGTCATTGGCACCCACGCGCTGCTGGAGGACCGGGTGCAGTTCGCCGATCTAGGCCTGGTCGTCATCGACGAGCAGCACAGGTTCGGCGTCGAGCAGCGGGATGCGCTGCGCGACAAGGCGGGGGACGGCCGGCCGCACATGCTCGTGATGACCGCGACGCCGATCCCGCGCACCGTGGCCATGACGGTCTTCGGCGACCTGGATGTGTCGACCCTCACCGAGCTTCCGGCCGGGCGATCGCCCATCGCGACGCACGTCGTACCAGTCGCCGAGCGGCCGCACTACCTGGCCAGGACCTGGGAACGGATCAGGGAAGAGGTCGGCGCGGGCCGGCAAGCGTACGTCGTATGCCCGCGGATCGGCGGGGACGGTCCACCTGATGCCGAGGACGCGAGCGCAGACGCCGAGGACGATGGCGGTCAGGGACCGGCGCGGCCGCCGGTGGCCGTGCTCGACCTAGCCGACGAGCTCGTCGCCGGGCCGCTGGCTGGCCTGCGCCTCGGCATCCTGCACGGCAGGCTGCCAGCCGAGGAGAAGGAGAAGGTGATGCTCGCCTTCGCCGACGGCCTGGTGGACGTGCTGGTGACGACCACCGTGATCGAGGTCGGCGTGGACGTGCCGAACGCGGTGGTAATGGTGATCATGGATGCTGACAGGTTTGGTGTCTCCCAGCTGCACCAGCTGCGCGGCCGCGTTGGCCGTGGCAGTCATCCGGGCTTGTGCCTGCTCGTGACCGAGGCCCCGGAGGCCGCGCCGGCCAGGGAGCGACTGGACGCGGTGGCCAGCACGCTGGACGGATTCGCGCTGTCCAGGATCGACCTGGTCCAGCGCCGGGAGGGCGACGTGCTCGGCACCGCGCAGGCCGGCCGCAAGTCCAGCCTGCGCCTGCTGCGCCTGCTCGACGACGAGGACCTGATCGGCCAGGCCCGCGAGGAGGCGACGGCCCTGGTGGCCGCTGATCCGGCTCTCGCTGATGCACCCGGGCTCGCCGCGGCCGTGCGGGAGCTCATCGACGTGGAACGATCCTCGTTCCTGGAAAAGGCGTGACCAGGCTCATCGCGGGCGCCGCCGGGGGTCGGCGGCTGGTTACCACGTCGGGCCGGACTACACGGCCGACCAGCGACCGCACCAGAGAGGGCCTGTTCGCGACGGTGGAAGCGATCCGGGCCGGCCTGGACGGCGCGGCCGTGCTCGACCTGTAC
>Ga0210393_10005417_pt1 | contig 10051 bp, 6 predicted proteins | sample IncBWC27OmetaG_FD_160068 | JGI IMG/M metagenome (GOLD analysis project Ga0210393, IMG submission 160068) | Forest soil microbial communities from Barre Woods Harvard Forest LTER site, Petersham, Massachusetts, United States - Inc-BW-C-27-O ...
CGCTGTCGATTTCGAGCGTCGGGTCGATCATGACCGGCTTCGGAAATACCGGCTATCGCGGGCCAAGGCGGCGCTGAAGGAGTCCGGCTGTGGCGCGCTTCTGCTCTTCGACGTGAACAACATCCGCTACGTGACCGGCACCAAGATAGGCGAATGGGAACGAGACAAAATGTGTCGCTTCGCCCTGTTGGCGGGCGACGACGAGCCCTATGTCTGGGACTTCGGGTCCGCCGCGGTCCATCACAGACTCTACTGCGACTGGTTAGACCCCGACCATTGTCGCGCCGGGGTGGTCGGCATGCGAGGCACCATTCCGCCATCCTTCGGCCTAATGAAGCGGTATGCCGAAGAGATTGCCGACCTGGCGAAGAAGGCCGGAGTCGCCGACATGCCGATCGGGCTCGACTATGCAGAGACGGCAATGTTCTTCGCGCTTCAAGACGCCGGCCTGAAGGTCGTCGACGGCCAGCAAATCATGCTCGGCGCGCGCGAAATCAAGAACATCGATGAGATCCAGCTGCTCAACCAGGCCGCCAGCATGGTGGACGGCGTCTATCACATGATCTGGGAAGAGCTGAAGCCGGGCATTCGCGAGAACGATATTGTCGCGATGTCGAACAAGCTGCTCTACGAGATGGGCTCCGACGACGTCGAAGCGATCAACGCGATCTCAGGCGAACGCTGCAATCCGCATCCGCACAATTTCACCGACCGCATCTTCCGGCCGGGCGACCAGGCGTTTTTCGACATCCTGCACGCCTACCAAGGTTACCGGACCTGCTACTATCGAACATTCAACCTCGGTCGCGCGACGCCTGCGCAGCATGACGCCTATAAGCAGTGTCGCGAATGGCTCGACAAGGCGATCGCGCTGATCAAGCCGGGCGTCAGCACCGATGTCGTTGCGAAAGTCTGGCCGACGGCGGAGAGCCTCGGCTTCCCGGATGAGCTTTCGGCCTTCGGCCTCCAGTTCGGGCATGGGCTGGGCCTCGCCCTGCACGAACGGCCGATCATCAGCCGTGTCGTCAGCCTCGAAAATCCCATGGAGATCAAGACGGGCATGGTGTTCGCGCTCGAAACCTATTGCCCGGCCACGGATGGCTACTCCGCTGCTAGAATCGAGGAGGAAGTGGTCGTGACGGATAAGGGATGCACGGTCATTACGCTGTTCCCAGCCGAAGACCTGCCGATCGCCAATCGATACTGATGCGAGGCTTCTAATCGCGCGTGGAACGCGTTGGCATCTCAAGGACGTTGCTCGCACGGGATCCAACCGTGCGAGCGCAAACGGCGCGATCCGGGTCGGCTAGCCCGGGCTGCGCGCTTGTATCACTTGCCGGGTGTTCGGTCGAAATCCCACAAAGTAAAAGGGACGCAGGAAAGGGCGCAGCGGTAAGATTCGTTTTGAACAATTGCCTCCTATCGAGCCGGCTTCGGCGCCGGCAAAATCGGTATCATCGAACATCGCTTCGCGATCGCCCCCCTTTTGTCGGACGCGAAGCGGCGGAGAGGGAGGGACTCCAGGTGGAGCGGCTTTCGAGTGGCGCGCAGCGCCACGAGGGCTGCCCCCGTCAACCACACCCAGTCTGCGGACGCGCGTCCGCCCGAGGTCTGCAGCCAAGCGCATTCAAGTCCGTTAAGCCGGAAACGTGTTTGAGGGTCGTTTTTTGATGCCACGCAAGATTGAACTGCTCGCCGGCTACTGGACGATCGCGGGCGATTGCTACGCCATGGGGCCGTCCGAGGTCAGTCCCTTCCCATTGACGGAACGGGTCGAGGCGGCGTCGGCGGCCGGATACACGGGGCTTGGACTGGTTCATCAGGACCTCGTTTTCAACGCCAGAGCGATGGGCTACCCGGCGATGAAACGACTGTTCGACGATCACGGGATTGCTCACATCGAGGTGGAGTTCCTCGGAGACTGGTTCGAATCGGGCGCGAAACGTGAGACGTCCGACCGGGTTCGGAAAGACCTGCTTGAGGCGGCGCATGCGCTTAGCGCGCGCGACATCAAATGCGCCGGCGAGATGTGGACCGAGCAGTGCGACATATCGAGGATGGGCGACGCCTTCGCGAGCGTGTGTGAAGACGCACAAAAGGTTGGCGCGACGATCGCTATGGAAATCCTGCCGATGAGCAACGTGCGGACGCTCGAGGCGGCCAAGGCCATCGTCGAACGCGCGGGTCAGCCGAACGGCGGCCTCTGCCTGGATATCTGGCACTTCATGCGAGGAGGCATAGACTTCGCAAAGATCAAGAGCCTTCCTGCGACCATGATCAATTCGGTAGAGTTGGACGACGCCGCCGCGGAGCCCAAGGGCTCGCTGTGGGAGGATACTTTGTTCCATCGTCTCTACCCCGGCGAGGGAAGCTTTGACTGTCCAACCTTCATCAAGGCAGTCGAACAAGCGGGATTCCGCGGCGTCTACGGCGTCGAGGTTATCAACCAGGCCTATCGCAAGTTACCGTTGAGGGAGCAGGCCGAGCGTTCCTTCAAGGGCGCGATGGCGCAATTCGCCAAGCTGGCTTGAGCAAAGGCCAAAAGGGAGGGAAGAGTGGAAACGAATCTCAAGGGCAAGTTGGTGCTCATAACCGGGGCCGCAAAGGGCATCGGGCGGGCCACGGCGCTGGCCTTCGCGAAGCAGGGCAGCAGGCTCGCGCTCGTGGACATCGACAAGGCCGAACTCGAAACGCTGTGCGCGGAGATCAAAGGGAAGGGCGCAGAGGCGACTTTCGGCCTCGGCGACCTCAGCACCGCCGATGGCGTGAAGAGCGGGATTTCCGCTGCGCTAGGAGGCAAGTTCGACGGGGTAGACGTTCTGTTCAACAATGTCGGCTCTGGATTCGTCCGCACTTTCGATCAGCTGACAGACGAGGACTGGGACAAGACGCTTCAGCTCAACTTCATGAGCTATGTTCGCGCGACGCGACTGGTGCTGCCGGACATGCGCAAGCGCGGCTCAGGCGTCATCGTCAACAACGCCTCGGATCTCGCCCGACAGCCTGAGCCCGTCCCGACCGACTATTCTGTGTCGAAGGCGGCGGTACTTGCTTTGACAAAGGGACTTGCGCGTTCCGAAGGCCCCAACGTTCGCGTGAACGCTGTGGCGCCGGGGCCGGTGTGGACGCCCTTTTGGTCCAAACCGGGCGGTTTCGCGGACACGATGGCGGCCTTCCATAAGATGCCGCCGAAGGAAGCGGTCGAGCATGAGATGTCGCTACGCCAACTGCCGTTGAAGCGGCTTGGCAAGCCAGAAGAAGTGGCCAATGTCGTCGTCTTCCTCGCCTCTGACCTCGCCTCGTTTGTGACCTCGTCGGTCTGGGGCGTGGACGGGGGCTCGATCCGCAGCATTGTCTGAGCGATATTTCCACACGCCGTCACCGGCCTCCAATAAAACGCCTAAAAATCAAAAGAGGTTGAAGGGATGAAAGCGCTGCGTTTCCACAACGCTCGTGACCTGAGGCTGGACGATGTCTCACCGCCACAGGAACCGCTGGCGGACCAAGTGGTATTGAAGGTCCTGCAATGTGGAATTTGCGGCGCTGATCTTCATGAGTATGTCGCCGGGCCCATCATGCTGCCCGTAAAACCTCATCCGGTGAACGGAGCCAAAATCCCAATCATCCTCGGGCACGAATTCTCGGCAACTGTATCGAGTGTCGGGCCTGCGGTAACCACCACGAAGCCGGGGGATCGCGTCGCGATTCTTCCGCATCTGATGAAGCTGGGGGACTACTATGTTCGGCGTAATCTCGGGCAATTCAGTGCAACGACTGGCCTGGTGGGTCTTGCGTGGCATTGGGGCGGAATGGGCGAATTTGCAGCCGTGCCGGAACAGAATGTCGTGAAGTTTCCCGACATTGTGAGCGACGAACAGGGCGCGCTGCTCGAACCTTCCGCTGTCGCGGTGAACGCCATTGACGCCGCCGGGGTTGTCGTGGGCAGCACCGTTCTGATTACGGGCACCGGGCCGATCGGCGCGTTGGTCGCTCTTGCGGCGCGCGCCGCCGGCGCATCGAAGATCTTTGTTTATGAGCCCAATGCGAGCCGACGGGCTCGCCTCGCGGAATTCGACGGAGTGGCGGTTCACGGAGGATCGTCCGCTGATTTGGTGGAGGCGATCCAGGAACAGACGGATTGCCGGGTCGGCGTTGACGCCTCCATAGAATGCGCAGGCCATCAGGGAGCGCTCGACCTTTGCGTCGAAGCGACGAGGCGCACCGGCACGATTGCTCAAGTCGGCCTATTCGTTGACCGTCCGAAAATCGATATGTTCAAGGTGTGCGAGAAGGGATTGAACCTCGTCGGATGCTGGGGGAACGACATTACGCTGGGACCGCGTCTGGTCGCGATGATCGCAAGCGGACGATTTCCTGTCGAAAGGATCATAACGGGACGCGTTTCGCTCAAGGAAGCAGTCAGCGACGGCTTTGAGACGCTCACTCGGAAAGACAACGATCACCTGAAGATCCTCATCAAGGTGGACTAGACGGGAGCTTCGCGTGTAAGGCGCGAAATTTACCGTCATCATCGCCGCCCGGCTTCAGGTGAACCGCTTGGCCTCAGCGGCGGGCATCCTCCAGAACGAGCGCCGCGCCTTTCTCACCGATCATGATCGCGGCGGCGTTAGTATTTCCAGTAACGATTCTCGGCATGATCGAAGCGTCGATGACCCTGAGGTCCTCGATCCCGATCACGCGCAGCCGAGGGTCGACCACCGCGTCGGCTCCAATCCCCATCTTGCATGTACCGACCGGATGCAGCAGCGAAAGCCCCGCTTCGCGGCAATAGGCCGTCATCTGTTCGTCAGTGGAGACATCAGGGCCGGGGGCGATCTCGCTTTCGACGCAGTCTGACATCGGCGCGGTCTGCGAGATTTTCCGGGCGAATTTCAGGCCAGCGACAGCCGCCCGCCTGTCGGCCTCGGAGGCAAAGAAGTTGAACAGAATCTCGGGTGGGTCGTCGGGGCTCGCGCTTTTCACCCGAACGTGTCCTCGAGAATCCGGGCGCATGTGCTCGGCCAGGATCGTGAATCCGGAGAAGGGAAAGGGCTTCAGATCCTCCTGCGTGCACCAGGCCATGAAGGTCACCATCATGTCGGGAGTCGGGATGTCGGGTGAGCTGTGGATGAAGGTGTTCGAATAATTCCCATTGTCTGCGAAAGGTCCGCTGCGGAACAAGAGATAGCGAAGAAGCTGCATGCCGCCCCTAACGGGGTTGTTGCGCAAGTCGTTGACGGTGGTCTTGCGGCGCGACCGGAATTGCAGGCCGATCCCGAAATGATCCTGCAGGTTCTCCCCTACGCCGCCGAGCTCGTGGGCGACCTCGATCCTTCGCGCCTTCAAGACGCTCGCCGGACCGATCCCGGAAAGCTGAAGCAGCTGCGGCGAATTGAACGTTCCGCCGCACAGGATCACCTCGCCTCGGGCGCGCGCCTCCCGTCGGCCGGACTTGTCCCGCCAGACCACGCCGGCGGCCCGCTTTCCTTCGAGCACGATCCTCTCGACCGTCGCGTGCAAAACGACCTTGACGTTCTGCTTCGCAACTCCCCGGAGATATCCGGAGGCCGTCGTCCATCGGCGGCCCTTTCGCGTGGTGGTCTGGACGTAGCCGGTGCCGAGTTGTGTGGCGCCGTTGAAATCTGGATTGCGCGGCACTCCGAGTCTTTCGGAAGCGCTATGGAATGCCTCGCCGAGCGCGTGTCCGGACGGGAGGTCCGAGACAGACACAGGACCTCCGACCCCGTGATAGGCGTCCGGCCCGCGCTCTTGGTCCTCGCATGATTTGAAATAGGGCAGTACGCCGTCCCAATCCCAGCCGATGCAACCCTGCGCCGCCCAGTTGTCGAAGTCCTGCGCCTGGCCGCGCATGTAGATCATACCGTTGATCGCCGCTGTGCCGCCGAGGACTTTTCCTCGAGGCTGAAAGAGCCTCCGATTGTTGAGGTGTGGTTCGGGCTCGCTCGTATAGCACCAGTTGACGCTTCGATTGGCGTACAGCCTCGCGTAGCCGAGCGGGATGTGGATCCACGGGCTCCGCGCCGGTCCGCCCGCCTCCAGCAACAAGACCGACTTCTTCGCCTCTCCGAGCCGGCCCGCGACTGCGCAGCCGGCCGAGCCCGCGCCGATCACAATGTAATCATACGACTCGACGGGCTCCGCCACTGTCCTCGCTCTGGCCTGTTTATCGATTTCCCCGCAGGCTCGCACGAACCGTGCATTCGCCAAATTCCAGAGGTGTCGATTTTGGATAGTTCCACAGCGAGGGCTTCGCTCGGCCCGACCTTCGAGGGCGCTCGACGTCGCGCTCAAGGAAATATCCGTTTTGAATATCATTCCGCGTGTGTTCAGCCTGGGTTTGCGGCCAGAATTCACAACGGCGTCGACGATTTGCGGCGACCTGCTGACAGCAAGGCGCAGTCCAACAATCCAGGGCTCGCTTGCCGCTCAGAAATAATTTGTGGACCTTCGCCCGAGAGGCGGAGGCGCGATGTGGAGGAAACGAATGACGGATTCACGGAACGGAAATCGCGCCGCGACCATGGCGGGCAAATTTACGACCATGGCGGCGGCTCTGACGCTCGCGCTGGGCCTCACAGGGACCTGCGCATTCGCTGAAAGCGCTGGAAAGATCGTCGTCTTCATGCCGCCAGGCACGGACAATTACCTTGCGCAATGGCAGGTCGGCGCCAAGGCCAAAGCCAAGGATCTCGGATACGATATCAAGATCATCGAATCGAGCCGCGACCAGGCCGAGCAGGACTCGCAGGTTCAGCAGGAGCTGGCTTCCGGCGAGGACGTCGCCGGCTTCATCTGGTGGCCCTACGTCAATGCGGCGGGCACTGGATCGTTGCGCACGCTTTCGCAGACGGGCAAGCCGGTTATCTTCACGAACCAGTATCCGATCGAGGGAACAGAGAAGTTCTGGACGGCCTACGCCGGCGTTGATGACTTCCTGAACGCCAAAACGGCGGCGCAAATGTTGCTCGACGCTTGCGCCAAGTCGACAACCGTCAAATGCGGCAAGGGCATGATCTTCACCTTCCCGGCGGGCTATTCCGCGGGCGCCGACCGCGCCAAGGCCTTCACGGAAGCGGTTGCAGGCAAGCTTGAGGTTATCCAGCAAGAGCCTGCCGGCTTCATGTCGCAAGAGGGCTACAAAGTCGGCTCGCAGCTGATCCCGCCGAAGAAGGACGAGATCACTTGGGTCTATACGGAGAGCGATAGCGTCGGCGCCGGCGTGATCCAGGCTCTCAAGGAAGCCGGGAAGACTCCTGGCAAAGACGTTCTCGTCGTGGGTGGCACCTGCCACGGCGACACGTCGGACCTCCTGTCCGGAAGTCTCGTTGGAACCGGGGTTCAGGCCGCCTTTCTCGAAGGCTGGCAATCGGTTCAGACGCTGCACAAGTACCTGAAGACCGGCAAGGTGAACGACGGCAAGCTCTATCTCAAAGCCGAGGCGGAAACGAAGCCCTCGGATGACGGCGCGCCATCGCGCTTCAACTTCATCCCGAACCCTGCCGTCGGCAATACCCAGGCGGATCTCGACAAGTTCAAGCTGTGGGGATGGAACTTCAAGGAGCTGTGCAACTACTGACCGGGACTGGAGGCCTTTCCCCTGCCGCGCTTCACCGCGCGGCGGGGAGAGGTCCAGGCTTCTTAGGAGGCGATTGGGTGGACGACGATCCGCTGGTGCTACGGGTATCGGGTCTAACGAAAAGCTACGGATCCGTTGCGGCGCTGAAGGGCGTGGAATTCGGACTTCGGCGCGGCGAGGTCATGGCGCTGCTCGGGGAGAACGGCGCAGGCAAGAGCACGCTCGTGAAGATTCTCGCCGGCCTCGAGCATCCGGACGCTGGCCAGATCGAGATCGACGGCCGACCAGCTCGTCTGCGCAGCCCATCCCAGTCCCTGCAGGCCGGCGTCGCCTATGTCACCCAGGAGCTCAGCATCATTTCCGCGCTGTCCGTCGCGGAGAATATCTGCCTGGGCGGCCGATCGCAGAATCCGATCTGGACCGCCTCGTCCCTCGCGCAACGCGTCAAACCCTATCTGGAGCTCGTAGGGCTCGGCGACGTCGATCCGGCGACAACCGCCGGGAAGCTGTCTATCGCCCAGCGGCAGTTGGTGGAGATCGCGCGGCTCCTCTCGCGCGACGCCAAGATTCTCATTCTCGACGAGCCTACGGCGGCGCTGTCCGATGTCGAGATTGGAAAAGTAACGTCCGTTGTGACCAAGCTGGCGAAAGAAGGCCGTTCGATCATCTACGTCACACATCGCCTGGGCGAGGTTTTCGAGATCGGAGACCGAGTTACGATCTTTCGTAACGGGGTCAGCTTCGAGCCGATCGCCGTAAAGGGCCTCAGCGTGGACACGCTGATCGAGCGGCTCCTAGGGCGGCGGCTTGAACAGATGTTCCCGGAGCGCGCGAGCAAGTTTGGCGAGGTGGTTCTGTCCACCCACGACCTGGTCGCCCCGGGCCTATCCCATCCGGTCTCCTTGGAATTGCGAGCCGGCGAAATCCTCGGACTTGCCGGACAGCTCGGCAGCGGCGCCAACGCCATTGTTCGCGCAGTGGCCGGGGTTGCCCCGCCCACGGCCGGATCGATTCGCCTTCGCGGCCAGAGACTGAACCCTCGTGATATGCGCGACGCCATACGCAGCGGCGTCGCCTATTGTTCGGACGACAGAAAACGCGACGGTATCTTTGCTGTCCGCAAGTTGACCGAGAATCTCACGGCGCCGTCGATCGATAAGATCACGGTTGGAGGGCTTATAAACAGACGGCGCGAAAGCGAGATGTCGCGACGTCTCGCGGAGTTCTTCGAAATCAACCTTTCGCGACTGGGCAGCCAAGCTGGCAAGCTCTCGGGCGGAAATCAGCAGAAAGTCGCCCTCGGCAAGTGGTTGGGTATCGAACCGTCAATCCTGCTGGTCGAGGAACCCACGCGCGGCGTCGATGTGGGCGCTCGCGCGGAAATCTATCGCCACCTTCGCAAGCTCGCCGACCAGGGGTTGGCCATCATCTTCGCCTCCTCCGACAATCAGGAGGTGCTCGGGCTCGCGGACACCGTCGCCACCTTCTTCCGCGGGCGCATTGTCCGGGTGTCGCCAGCGATCCAGTTGGAGCACAGCAGTCTCTTGCGTGACGTCACTCATCCGGAAAACCTCGCCGCAGGGAGGGAGGCTGCGTGATCGCCGGTTTGCTCGGGCGCTTTGCGCCGGCCGGCGGACCGGCGACAGAGGCACAGGCGCCCGCGCGCCGCAGGCTCGCATTCCTGTTCATGGGTATTGGGATTGTCGCGTTGCTGGTGATTGGCGGACTCACCACGCCGAGCTTTCTGACGCTTGAGAATCTGTTGGTGGTGATTCGCGCCGCATCGATCACCGGCATCATCGCGATCGGGATGTCCTACATCACGATTTCCGGCAATCTCTTTGCGCTGTCCGCCGAAGAACTTGCGATCCTGGCGGCGTGCGTCTTCGCGTTCCTGATGCGAGACGACTACGGACTGGCTGTTAGCCTGATCGTCACCCTCATTTTCGCCGCGGGGAGCGGCGCTATTCAGGGCGGCGTTATTTCGTTGGGTGGAGACCCGATCATCACGACGCTCGCATTTGGCGCGCTGTTTCGCGGTATCGCCTCGCTGGTCAGCAACAACAAGAACATCCTGCTTGGCACGAAGGCGGCGGAGTGGCTCGGAACCGGGCGCCCGCTTGGCGTTCCGACGCAAAGCTGGGCGTTCGTCATTCTGACCCTGGTGGCGTGGTTCGTGCTGCAAAGAACCCGCTTCGGAAGGCAATTGCTCCTGATCGGCGCCAACCGACCTGCCGCTAGAGCGTCCGGCCTTCGGGTCGGGCAGGCGTCCATCGTCGCAATGACCTTGTTTGGCGTGTGTTGCGGCATGGCGGGCATCTCGGCTGCTGCCCAGTTCGGTCTTGCGGTCGCAAACCTGTTTTCGGGTTTGACAATCGACGTCGTCGCGGCCGTGCTGGTGGGTGGCATTCCTCTGAAAGGAGGGCAGGGGTCTCCGGTCCAGGCGGCGCTTGG
>Ga0210393_10005418_pt1 | contig 10049 bp, 10 predicted proteins | sample IncBWC27OmetaG_FD_160068 | JGI IMG/M metagenome (GOLD analysis project Ga0210393, IMG submission 160068) | Forest soil microbial communities from Barre Woods Harvard Forest LTER site, Petersham, Massachusetts, United States - Inc-BW-C-27-O ...
GGGAGAATCTGCAACATCGTTGGGTCGCTCCTCGGCTAAGCCGGTTGTAGGAGCGTGGCGGCGCGAAGCAAGGTTCGCTCTTGTTTAGGGCTTCCGCCCCGTCAGCTGAGCTTAAGCATCGGAGCCAAGGAACTCAGACGCGCCACGGCTCATAAAAACTCGAATGCCCGCCACCAGACCGGCAGCGTGAGAAACGCAGCGACGGTGCCGATGCCCACCATCAGCGAAATCAGCCGCGCGTCGAGGCCGTATTGGATGGCGACGATCGAGCCGCCGATCTGTGGCGGCATCGCCGCTTCGAACAAGGTGACTTCGGTCGTGCGGCCGCGCAGGCCGATCAATCCTGCGTAGAGGACAAGGATCAGCAAGGGCGCGACGATGAGCTTGTAGCCAAGCCCCATCGCAAGCAGGTTTCACCTGCCGGCGAGCTCTCCGGGGTGCAGCTGCAAACCGACCGATATCAGCGCCAAAGGGGCCAGCGTCCCGCCCAGACGGGCGAGCACGCTCGACAGCACAGGCGGATAGGGGACTGGCAGCAGCGCGACCGCGACGACGAGGGCGATAAGCGGGGGAAAGGTCACGATCCGCTTCACGATCTCGGACCGGGTGACCGCGCCCTCGGCATAGAGGCAGATGAGGACAATTCCGACTGTGCTGAGGACAAGGTAGGTTCCAAGCTGGTCGATCAAGATGCCGGTTCTCCGACCAGGGGCTGTGTTACCCAGCGAGAGCTTTGACGAATTGCTCGGAGTTCGAGACCCACCCGAAGAGTAGTTGAATCGTTAGGAGGGAGGCCTCATGGTTGCTCCTTGGGGAGTTATTTGCGATGGGCTCCCCGGTGCAGTCTTCCAGCAAGAGGCAGTGGTAGTCCCGGAACATAGCATCTCTGATGGTTGATTCGACGCAGACACTTGTGGTGCATCCAGTCACGACGAGATACTCGATCCCTCGATCCCGCAGAATCCCGTCGAGGTTAGTCTCGAAGAATCCGCTGTAACGATGTTTTGGAACTATCACGTCCCCCTCTAGAGGCGTGAGAGTTGGCAATGTATCCGTATTCCAAGTATCCTCGACGAGGACACGGCTTGGTCTGCCGTCAGGCGATGCGACTGTCTCGCCCACTGCCAGCGGCTTGTGTTTGATCCAGTGCGGCGCACTGGGTCGGCCCGCGTTTGCGAGATCAGCGGTGTGTTGCATTTTTAAATAGACGATGGGCAGCGCGGCTGAGCGGGCGGCCGCCACCGCGCGCATCGTAGGGGCGACCGCCCGCTCAATCGGCGAGATGTCGATGCCAGCACGGTGGAACATGCCGCCCTTCGCACCGAAATCGTTCTGCATGTCGATCACCAGCACGGCACATTTACCGAGGTCGATACGAATCGATTCCGGTTTTGCCTCTATGGTGACTAGACCGCCTTGGTGGCCCACGGACGCCCCTTTCTGACAAGGCCACCCACCGACAGCGGCGCTGTCTTCTCGCCAGACGTACCGTACTGTGCGTCGGGAACCAAGCGTATGATTCGATCCACTAGGTGCTCAGTCAGGGTTGGCTGCGCACGAAATCTGCGGCATTTGAAGCGACAATGCGATCGTATTAAGCACCGGCGAGCCGCAATTTCCGTCGCCCGCCTTCGCGGCGCTCTCGCCAAGTTGATTTGAGACGAGTGGTCGCCGGTCGCTATATGACGATTTTGCGACAGGGCGGGACTCAATGAACGTGTCTTTGAATCAAGCGATCGAAATCCACGCCAAGGCGCTCAAACATCGGTTCGGCAAGCGAGCCGCGCTGTTGGCGGAGGAGAAGGCGGATCATTGCGCGGCGCGGGGCGATGATGAGGGTTACGCAGTCTGGCACCGAGTCGGGGCGGTCGCTGAAATGCTTCCCGAGGTCAGTAGCTTACGCCCGTTGGTTGACGAGATTTGTTAGCGCTTAGCCGTCGCGCTGGGCCACCACGCCTGCTCCATCATCGCCGTCCTCCCAGAATGGAGTTGAAGTGAATAGTGACGGAGACGCCGACGGGCACTTGCTGCAGGAGGCTTGGCGTCGGCGCCCGCAAGACCGTATTGAGCTTGTCGGCTTCCTGCTGAAATCGATCTTGCGGACTGGGCGCCTCACGCGACAATTGCGCCGATACGCTCTTATCAAGCAAAGCATCGACAATTTGCTTGGCGAATTTTAGCCGCGTGTCGGGCGCGAAGCCCGGTATCGTCTGATCCAATATGGTTTTCACCGTGCCGACGCCTTCGTCGCGCCCGCGAAGGATGGAGGCCCGCTCCTGGTCGTTCAGCACAATGCCTTGATCGAGGTACTGCCGAACGACGTGGACTTCGGGCGGCAACGGCTTCAGCGGATTGATCGTCAGGTGTAACCCGGGCATGCCGTTTTCGAAGAACGACCATTTTCTGCCGGGCATTTGCTTTTCTCCACCCATGTCGACTTGAAGCCTGGCCGCAGTCCTGGCGCCGGCCGTCGCGGAAAGATCACGCTTTTGCACCCGAAACGAGCGGTGTCATGCTCTTTCGTCGACTCGCTATAGCTTGCCGCCCTGCGCGACTGTGATTGGCGTCACAAGTCAGGGATCGGTTCGCAACCCCGTCCTTTGGCCATCGGCCGCCGGGTCTCTCAGCGGGATAACGTTCAGCTTCTATGCTGCTTTCGCGCTCATGCGCTGGCTCAGGGAAGCCGTAAGACCCTGATCACTCTTGGATTGCTTCCCCCGGGCTCGACCTCGGGGGGGGTGGGCGGAATGACGATCGTGGTTCGAACCGGATTCGATTTGCTGTCGTCGCCAATGCGGCACGACGAGGTCAGAATGATCATCTTCACGCCGGCTTGATGTTGACGTTGAGGTGGAACGTGTTGTCGGGGTCCCACTGCTTCTTGATCCGAGCCAGCCGCGCATATTTCTCTGGCCCATAAGCTGCCTTGACCCGGTCCTCATCAGCGTCAGCCATGAAATTGACGTAGCTGCCTGACCCGGCCGCGTGCGGTCGCATATCTTCCCAGAAGCTGCGGACCCAGCCCCGATCGGCTTCGTAGAGCTCTCGGGGCGCTCCCGGCGGACAATGAGCCGCGATGTTGAAGACGTAGCCCGCGGAGCGACTGCCTCCAAACGCGGTGTCGGCGTCGGCCTTCGCCCGGTACTTGCCGCCTAGGGCGAACGTCGGGAGGAAAGACAGCGGCGACTTCTTTTTCGGAGCGTATTCGCCGATCGTCGCGATGGCCGCGTCTGACAACCTGTCCAGATAGAGCGCTTTCTCGTACGCCAGGCTGCCCCATTCCGCGCTCTTGTTGAACATCTGCTGGAGCGCGACGAACGGGATGGGCGTCGCGAACTCGAAGAGCGGCTTCATCCCGGCGCGCGCGGTCGCGATCGCCTCAGCATGAGCCTCTGGCGAACCGAACCCGACCAGAAAAAGTCCATGACCGATTTTGAAGTGATGGGCCTCGGGCACGAACGGCTCGGGCGGCGCGCTGAGGCCGATCGCAAGAAGCGCGGTCGTGTCCTCCGGCAGTTGATCGACGTATTCGCGGCAAAACTTCAGGGCGTCCGCTCCGTTGTCCAGCCCGGTGAACACGAGGCCCAGGTTCACCATCGGGCCCACTGGGTGGAGGGCAAACTCGAACTCTGTGACCACGCCGAAATTGCCCCCGCCGCCGGTCAGGCTCCAGAATAAGTCCGGGTTCTCGTTCGGAGAGGCGCGGACAATCCGACCCTCGGCGGTCACGACTTCGGCGCCGAGCAGATTGTCGCAACTGAGGCCGGCCGCTTCGGTGAGCCAGCCGATGCCGCCGCCGAGCGCGAGGCCGGCCACCCCGGTATGGCTGATGATGCCCCCGGGAGTCGCAAGTCCATGCGTCTGCGTCGCTGCGTCGACATCGCCCCAAGTCGCCCCCCCGCCGCACTTCACGCGTCGGGCGGCCGGATCGACGACAACCTCTTTCATGTCGCCAAGATGGATCATGAGGCCGCCATCGCAGGACGCGTTGCCGGCATAATTGTGCCCACCTCCGCGCACGGCGATTTCCAGCCCGCTAGTCCGGGCGAAATGGGCCGCCTGTGCAACCTGTTCGCTGTCCTTGCAGCGCGCGATAACGGCAGGCCTTCGTTCAATCGCGCCGTTCCAAAGGCTGCGCGACAAATCGTAGTCGGCGTCGCCGGGCCTCAACGCCCAGCCTTTGAATTTGGCGAAAAAGTTTTGCGTTAACCCGTCGGAAAGCGTCGTCATGGCAAAGCCTCTGAACTCGGCAGTCCCCCGCCACTAAGTTCGGCACATTTCCGTGGCGCGTGCTGTGATGGGGATCACACTCAGCCGCTCGTCGCACAACCTTTCGCACCATAGTTCGGCCTTTTTTGATCGGATCATCTACTAAGCCATTGTTAAAATTAGCTATTTTACCGCGTAACTCCAGTTGCAGGCGACAAAAATATTGGCTAAAACATGAATCGTCTGTATACTCTCGGTTGAAAGGCGTCCCGACTGCTTGGGAGACGGCTATTCCACTTCTACCAATGGCTCGATAAGTAGGAGTGCGGGAAGCATAGGGTGGACGGGGGCGTGGGAAAGGTCTTTATCAACTACAGCCACGACTCGCCCGAACATTCGAAGCGGGTGCTGGCGCCGAACAAATGCTTGGCTAAATCAAAAATCTTCTATATGCTTTCGGTTGATCGAAACCGGCTTTCGCTACGGACAATTCGGTGAGGGAGGTGCAACCTCGGACGCGAGTCGCAGGTAAAAAGAATTTTTTATTTGGATTCGCCGTAACCCTTTGAAAAGTCCCGATTCCACCAAAGGAATCCAAGGAAATGCAAGGACTTTTCCTTGTTTTTATTTGGATTTGCTTGCGAGTAACTCGCGCTTTGGTTGCACCAGGGGGCCTTCCGGCGCTGCCGTTTGCTGGCTCGGTACGACGCGACCGGGGGCGGCGGCCGACCCCGGCCGCCTCAATGCGCCGCCGGCGCCGGACCCCCGCCGAGCTTGACCTTCCGAAGACTCATCGCCAGCGGAACGGCGGCGAGCGAGAGCAGCATCAGCACCCAATACACGTCCACGTAGGATAGAATGGCGGATTGGTTTTGCACCTGCTGCCCGATCCAACCGGTCGCCCGCGCCTGCGCGTCCCCCGGCGAGAAGCCCTGCAAGGCGAAGTAATGCGTCATCTGTTGCAGCGTATTCTGATATTGCGGGCTCGCCGGGTTGATGTGCTCGATGAGCCGGCTCTGATGGAACTGCTCGCGGTGCGTGAGCACGTTGGAAGCGATTGAGACGCCGATCGAGCCGCCCGTATTGCGGGCCGCGTTGATCAGGGCCGACGCCATGTCCACCCTGTTTGGCGGGATTCCGTCGTAAGATGCGGCAATGATTGGGATAAAGATGAGGGGCAAACCGACGCCAAGCGCCATGCGCGTGCGGGCGAGGAACCAAAAGTTCACATCGCTGTACACATTGGTCAGCTGATACATTGAGATCGCGGCGAAGATCGCACCCGTCATGATCAGGTACTTCGGCTGAATTCGGCCCGAAACCTGCCCGACGACGAACATCATCACCATGGTGACGAGTCCGCCCGGCGAGAGGACGAGGCCAGCCCAGGTCGCGGTGTAGCCGAACTCCGTCTGGACCATGAGCGGCAGGAACTGGGTCGTCGCGTAGAGGATCGCGCCGGTCGCGCCCATCACCAGGAAGCACGCGCCGAACTGCCGCGATCCGACCATGCGCATGTCGATCATCGGATCCTTTCGGCTCAACTCCCAGGGGATCATGAGCACGAACGCGAGGGCGCAAATCACTGTAAACGTTACGATAAAATTGGAGCCGAACCAGTCGTCCTCAAGACCGCGGTCGAGCACGACCTCAAGGGCGCCGAGGAAAGTCGCCACCAACAGAAAGCCGATCACATCGAATCGCGCTTGCTTCTCCGGATTCGGTTTGTCCGCGGGCAGAAGGACGGCAATCAGCGCGATCGTGGCGAGGCCGACCGGCCCGTTGATCAAGAAGCACCAGCGCCAGGTGAAATTATCGGCGAGCCAGCCGCCGAGCGTCGGCCCAACCACCGGCGCCACGACCACAGCGACGCCGAATAGCGCAAACGCTTGTCCGCGCTTGTGCGGTGGGAAGGCGTCAGCCAAAATCGACTGCGACACCGGCACCATGCCGCCGCCGGCAAGACCCTGCAGGATGCGGAACAGGAGCAACGAGTTCAGATTCCAGGCCTGCGCGCACAGGATCGAACTGACGCTGAAGAGTCCGAGGCAGATCAGGAAGAAGGTCTTGCGGCCAAACAGGCGGGCCAAGAAGGGGCTCGCCGTCAGGCTGATGGCGTTGGAAACCAGATAGCTGGTCACCACCCAGGACGCTTCGTCGGAGCTGACCCCCATGCCGCCCGCGATATAGGGCAGCACCACGTTGGCGATCGTGGTGTCGAGCACCTCCATGAAGGCCGCAAGCGCGACCAGAACGGCGATGATCCACGGGTTAGTCGGCGCCGCGGCGCCAGCCGTCGGAGCCCCCGCCCGCGCAGTGGCGGCGTCGCTCACGCGCGCCCCCGCAACAGCGCGAAGTCGGCTTTCAATTTCTCATAAAGCGTAGGCTTCGGGTCGACGCGCGCAGTCGGGACGACCGACATGCCCGGGCCAAGCGAGACGTCTGTCGGCGGATTCTCCAGGATGAGCTTGACCGGCACGCGTTGGACAATTTTGACATAGTTGCCCGTGGCGTTTTCGGGCGGCAACAGCGAGAAGGCGGGGCCCGAGCCGGGCTGGACGCTGTCGAGATGGCCGTGGAAGGCCCGTTCCGGGTAGGCGTCGATCTCGATGTCGACGGGCTGCCCCGGTCGCATACGGTCGAGCTGGGTTTCCTTATAGTTGGCCACCACCCAGATTTCGTCGGGCACGAACATCGTCAGGTTCGTGCCCGCCTGGGCATATTGGCCGACGGCGCCGCTGAGGTTGACAACGCGGCCCGGCTGGTCGGCGGTCACGGTCGTATAGGACAGATTAAGCTTCGCCTGGTCGAGTTGGGCCTGCGCTTGGGCGAGGCTCGCCTCCGCCGAGGCGCGCTGCGCCCTCAGCGTGTCGATTTGCCGCTGCGCCACCTTGAGCGCCGCTTGCGCGCTGTCCACGGCGGACTGCTGGGCCTTGAGAGTCTGGACGTCAGTCGTGCCCTGCTGAGCCGTCGCCCACCCTTGTTTGACGAGCGGCTGGTCGCGTCCCCAGGTGACCCGCGCGAGCTCCAAGTTCGCCTGCGCCTGGGCCACTTGCGCCTGGTTCGCGCCGATCTGCGCGTCTTGCGTCGCGATCTGCGTGTCGATGTTGTGGATACCGGCTTCCGCCCCCGCCACTTGAGCCTGGGCCTGTGCGAGCGCCGTGCGGAAGTCGCGTTGGTCGATCTGGGCGATCACTTCGCCCTTGTTGACATGCTGGTTGTCGGTGACCGGAACCGCCGTGATGTAGCCCGCGACCTTGGGCGCGATCGCGAACTGGCGCGCCGCGATGAAGGCGTCGTCGGTCGATTCGAAATGCGAAGTATGATCCCAGTAGAGGTATCCGGCCGCCGCCGCCAGCAAGAGCGCGATCAGGCCGACCGGCGCCAGGACCGGATGTCGGCGGAGGAAGCCTTTGCGCGGCTTTTCGCTGGGCTTTTCGTCTTTTGCAGCAGGTTGCTGGCCGGGTTTGGCCTCCTTCTCGGCGGGCTTTGCCGGGCGCTCGGTCTTCTCGGCGGGCTCCGCCGGGTGGTCAATTTCGGGGGTTTCGACCGGACGTTCGGCCGCAGGCTCTTGAGGCTCCCGGGACGTCTCAGACGGCGGAGCGCGCAAGGCGATAATGTCCCGCTTGGGGCTCGCTGAGCCCCCCGAGCGCGGTGGCGAGACCTTGTCCCAATCGGCTTCGGACGCAGGCGCGTCCTTGTACATTTGCTGGCCTTGGTCCTGATTCCCGCGCGCCATGGCCGGAACTCCCCACGTGGCCCCCAGCCCTAAACGTCCTCGAAACGAAACTGTTCCGTTCTGTTTACTTTGGTGAGGGTCCTCCCTAAATCAAGGGCGGAAAGTCCACGGATCGCGTTTATGAAGAGGCGCGGTGGAAGGCGAAGGACCTATGGAAGCGGACACCGTCGAGGAAAAACGTGAGGCTGGTCGGGGCGCCGTGCGTTATGGCCGCCCGCCACGCGAACATGCCGGCCGGGTCGAGGAGAGAATTCTCGACGCCGCGGGCCGTGTTTTTCTCGAACACGGCTTCCAGGGCGCGAGCGTCGACGAAATCGCCGACGCTGCCTCCGCCGGGAAGCCGACAATCTACGCCAGGTTTCCCAACAAGCAGGCGCTATTCACCGCCGTCGTCGAGCGCCTCGTGCGCCGGAACACAAGCCTCTACGCCCTGTCTTGCGCCGGAGGCTCGATCGAGGAGCGGCTCGACGCCCTTGCCGTCATAATCCTGACCCGCATTCTGGCCCCGGAGACCATCGGATTGATCAGGGTCGCGGTCGCCGAAGCGCGGCGCTTTCCCGATCTCGCGACAAGCGTCAGCTGCATGGGCCGCCAACGGCAGATAGAAGCAGTGGCGAGCGTGTTCGGCGAATTGGCCGCCTCCGACGCCATCGGCTCTTCGCCCGCATTCGCGCAAGACAAGCTCATGGAAACGGCGCGCCGGTTTCTCGATCTTGTGGTGTTGCCGATGTTGATGAGAGCGCTGTTCGGCGAGGATCTGGCGGCGCTACGGGCCGAGATCGAGCCGCACGCGGCCCGGGCGGTCACCTTCTTTCTCGCGGCCTGCGGCCACGGCGCCGTCGCCAAGTAGAAGCGCGCTCGCGCCGTTTACGCCTTTGGATCATCCCCTTCCGATGGGATGATGACCCCTGAATTCGGCTCGATCCAGGCCATATGGTCGTGGACGGCGACGCAGCCAGGCGTATTCTCGGCGATGACCTTGAGCGCGCTGCGCAGTCGTTCGTCGATGATCGAGCCGTCGAAGGTGACGACGCCGTTCTGAACCTCCACGCTCACGCTCGCGCGCGGCGCCCACTCAAGCTTGTCGAGCTCCGCCAGGATCGCGGCCTTGATTTCCGCGTCCGAATGCGAGGCGTTCGTTGAGGGCGTCGCGGCCAATAGGCCCTTGAGGAGATCCGACCGCGAGACGATTCCGACCAGCGTTTCGCCCCGCAGCACCGGCAGCCGCTTGATGCGGCGATGGATCATCCGATCCACAGCCTCGCTGAGCTCTGCGTCTTCTGTGATGGTCTCGACGTCGCGGGTCATCACTTCGCCGGCCTTGCGGCCATGCTCGCGGGCGTAAGCGTCCGCGAGTCGGCCGCTGCCGATGAGAAGCTCAAGCCAGTACGGGCGCTTGGGCTCGCTTCCAAGCTCGCTGCGGCGGAGGAGGTCGCCCTCGCTCAAGATCCCGCTGAGAGCGTGGTCGGCGTCGAACACGACCACTGCGCTCACCCGCGAACGCAACATCGTCTCGATCGCTTCGGCAATGCTCGCGCTTTCAGACACGCTGATCACACCATAGGTCATTACGTCGCGAACCTTCATTTCTGCTGTCCTCGGATGGGGTTGATCCCTTCGTAAGCGAAGCGACGGTCGCGGGGAAGGCGGCAAACGATAGGCCAATCGTCGCAGGCGGCGGAATGGGTGGCGCCCGGATCGGCGTTCGCCGTTTGAGACTCGCGAAATCTCGGCGAACGGCAAGATTTCGTCACTCAGACATCGAGTTTTTGTACCGTGCTTGAACGATGATCCGAACCCCGAAGGCAGCGCGAAGGTGTGGTTGGGGATTGACCGCTTCCATCCCAGCGAAGAGGAATATGCGCGGTCGACTGGCGCGAGGTTTCGCTCGTCCTCCGACGCCGGTGAACTGCAGCAACAAGGAGGAAGCTGTGACCCATGGAAATTTCGCTGGCATGAACTGTATACGCGCGATGTCGAGGCCGCCAAAGCGTTCCACGCTGCGACCGTCGGCTGGACGTTCGAAGGCATGCCGATGCCGGAGCAGAATCGCACGTACTGGGTCGCCAAGGCCGGGGACAAGCCAGTCGCCGGCGTCCTC
>Ga0210393_10005419_pt1 | contig 10048 bp, 11 predicted proteins | sample IncBWC27OmetaG_FD_160068 | JGI IMG/M metagenome (GOLD analysis project Ga0210393, IMG submission 160068) | Forest soil microbial communities from Barre Woods Harvard Forest LTER site, Petersham, Massachusetts, United States - Inc-BW-C-27-O ...
CGGCAGCGGCACGGCAAGTGCCTCGGCGGCCGCCAGCGTCAGGCGGTTGTCCTTGAAGCCCAGCGTCATCTTGAAGCCGGCGGGCTCGAACTTCTGATCGGCGATGATCCCGCCATAGGTCTTGTAGATCGGCGCGGCGAACAGACTGCTGGTCAGGATGTCGAGAAACTTGTGCGGATCGATGCCGGCCTTGCGCGTCAGCGCGACGGTCTCGCCCAGGCTCTCGATCACCACGGTGATCAGGAAGTTGCCGCTCAGTTTGACGAGATTTGCCGCCGAGGGCTTCTCGCCGAGCTCAAACGTCTTCTGCCCCATCGCGTCGAACAGCGGCTGGCAGCGCGCGACCGTCTTTGTAGGGCCGGCCGCGACGATGAACAGCTTGCCCGCGGCGGCAACATCGGGTCTGCCGAACACGGGAGCGGCGATATACGCGCAGCCGGCTTTCCCGTGGGCCTGCGACAGGCGGTCGGACAGAGCGACGCTGATGGTGCTCATCGAGACGTGAACGGTGTTTTTGCCGAGCGAGGCCAGGATATTGCCTTCGCCAAAGGTGACGCCTTCGACCGCGCCGTCGTCGGCAAGCATGGTGATGACAGCATCGCCGCGGCAGGCGTCGCCCGGTCGATCGACGACCGCGGCACCCTCGGCGGCCAACTTCTCCGCCTTGTCACGGCTGCGATTATATACCTTGAGCCGATGGCCGGCCTTGAGCAGGCACCGCACCATGCCGCTCCCCATATGACCAAGTCCGATAAATCCGATGTCCATGTGTGAACTCCCTTCGGGATCAGGTGCGATAGACTACAGCAGCAGCTCGAAGATCCGCGTGGCGAGTTCCCACTGTCTGGTCTGCGGATTTTTCAAATCCGGCTCGATGATCTTCAATGCCCGTGCGACCGCGACACCGAGTCCCCCGGCGAGGTCGGGCAGCATCGCTTCGGTCTCGTCGCTATAGCTGAATTGCAACGGCGGCCGATTGGCCAGACGATCGAGGATCGGCTCCAGCTCGATCGTCTCGTCCATTTTCCTGAATTGCTCGATGCATTCCTGCAGGCCGGCGGTGATCGGCAGGTTCCAGGGCTCGATCAGGGCGTCGCCGCCAGCTTTGGCATTGGCCTCGGCGCGCAGCAACAGCAAATAGATCCTGTGATCGATGAAATCTTGGTAGCGTTTGAGGTCAGCCTTGTCGAAGTTAAGACCAGCCGCCTCGCGAAATAATCGCTGGAACCGGGGAATGCCCTCGGGGCGCGGCGGCGGCATCCTGTCAGGAGGGAGTTGCGCGATCATAAGCCGTGTCTGGCATCTTGCGTCGCCGATCGCATTGACGGGCGTCATATACGCGGCTGTTCGTTCGTCTTCGGCCGCTTGACGAATGTCGACGCCGAACGGGTTTCCTAAACGGCGCAGATGAAGACCCGAGCATCACCATGTCCGGCGAGCTTGCCAATCCCGATTGCCCGAAATGCCGCCAGCCGATGCGTTTGGTCAATATCGGCGCGAATGGACCAAAATTCAGATGCTTCGATTGCAGCGATGACGACCCGCTGCGCTGGTCCTGCTCCTGGAACCCGCTCAAGGGCGAATTGCGGCCGCCGACATAACGCGCGCGGAGCTTACGAGTCAGCCCGTTTCGGATGAAGCAGTGGCTCAGCGTTGACATGGTCCAGCTGCGGCGCAAGCGAGGGAGCCCGCAGCGCGCACAGCAACACCTGACGTGCCTGCCATTCGGTGGCCGGGTCGAATTCCCCCCGAGAAAGCTCACCTCGCCCGCGGTCAATGCCGCCACCGGCACGCCATCCCGATACAGGACCCGATTGCCGGTGAGCGCCGCGATTCTCGGCCCGGGCGTCAAGATGCCGGCGAGGTTCAGCGGGTCTGAACCCGACACCGCGACAAGGATGCCCTTGTCGCCCCGCCGCCGGGTTTCGCGCAAAGCCGGCGGTAGACCCGCAAAAAGTCCCGCCACGACGCCAACCACGCGGCCTCCCTCGAGGGTACCCGACACGATCTCTTTCACGCTGCAAGTGCGACAGGTTCTTTGTAGCGCTCGCCTCTGGTCATCATGGCCCAGACCATTCGCGCTATCTTGTTGGCAAGCGAGATGGCGGCTACCTTGGCCAGCTTCCGCGCCAACGATGCCGTGAGCCAAGGCCGATGCTTGGTGCCATGGATCTTAGCATAACGGATGACCGCGAGCGCACCGATCACGAACAAGCTGCGCGGATAGCGGTCGCCCTGCTTGCTAATACTGTCACGTAGGCAGGTGGTATCAGCCGTACCGTATGGCCGATCGCCTTGAGCTCGCGCGACCAATGGTGCGATGATGCGCAGGCTTCGATGCCGACAAGGCATGGCGGCAATTTCTGGAAGAACGCTAGGACGTAGCGACGCTTGAACTGGCGGCGAATGACCACCTGGCCGCAGGCACCAACCCATGAACTTGGAAAACCGATTTGGCGATGTCTAAACCGATAGCCGTGATCGTCTGAATGGTTCGCTCCTTTGAATCGTGGGGGCTTTAACAGCGCCCACATCCATGGTACCGATGTGCCGGAGGAGGAGCCGTCCACAGCATCAACAAGCGACATAGCGACATCCGCTCGAAATGAAAGAGGCCGCCAAACTGAGGCGGCCTAATTTTCCTTTTCGTTCCGGGGTTTTTTCAAAAACTCGACGTAGCGATCAGTCTGGTTGGCTAGCCTATTCCAGCTAAATGCCAAGTTGGTCAGGAACGTTTTTTCAATCTTACTTTCCGCCGCCAAAGCCAATTGACGACATTCGGCTGCCAGTGATCGGCAACGTTCGGCCTGAAATAGAGGCATACGCCACTGGGCGCTTGTCCGGCCCTTAATGCAAGTCAATTCCCCAGCGGAACGGGAAGCGTTGCCCGGGTCCCTAGCAAGACCGAAACAGCGTCCTACCTCACGAGCATCATCCGAACCGCTTCCATGCTGCTTGCCGCGAAACGGTAAAGGGTCGGCCGCCTGTGCGCGCGTCCGAGGTGCCCCGTCCGTGCCCTCCAGGAAGGTCGCCCTGGAAGCCGCCGCAGGACAGCCATCTCTTCCTTCGGGGTATCGCAAGGGCGATGAGGCCGAGATCGCCGCCACGCCCAGTCTGATTCTCAGGTAATCGTAGAATCGGATGGCGCATTAGGTAACGTGGCAGATCGAGCCACACCGGAGATCTACCTCTTCGCTTAACAGACACTGTGTTTGGCTGGAATACAAAGGCAAGTGTCGACCTAAAAACAGTATTCGGACAGACTTGGCTTCGTACCTCCGCGCGACGATAGCGCATTCACGCCAGCTTTGAGCTATGGGCGAAAAAAGCAGGTCGAACCGATCTGGCATCGCTAGTGGATCATGCACCATCAATTCGGCGCCATTCTCAGACACCAATGTCATTTCACATTGGTAAAGCGGCGAGCCTGGCACGCGAATCCAAACCGGAATTAAAAGTGACGTGTGAAGATATTCGCGCATCTGGATAGACCCCGCAGTCAATCCGACCTATTGTCTCGTGACTATGGTTGCAAACCAGGTGTACATCCAAAGTCAGGGAGTCGATGAGGATATCGCAATTGCTGCGCCGCCACGGCAGCCGGTAAAGGGCGTGCGAACAGATAACCTTGTGCCGCGTCGCACCCGATGGCGTCAAGAAACTCTGCCTGCGCTTGCGTTTCCACGCCTTCAGCAACGATGCTCATCGACAGGTTATGCGCTAAGCCCACCATCGCGTTAACAATTGTAGTCGTGTTCTGACCTTGGCCGAGCCGAGAGATGAAGGATCTGTCGATTTTGATGGTGTCCACCGGGAAGTCTCGCAGGTGCGTCAGCGACGCAAAGCCGGTTCCAAAATCGTCAAAGGCAATGCGCACTCCGCCTTGCTTTAAAACTTTACAAGCGTTCAGGACCGCATCCGAAGTGGCGGACAAAAAGACCCCTTCAGTTACCTCTACTTCGATCATCTGCGGGTCCAGGTTAGCAGCCGCAATTGCATTTAGGATGCGGTTGCTAATCTGGTCATCGCGAAATTGGCTCGCGGAAAGATTTATAGCGATGCTGACGAACGGGACGCGGGCAATCATCCAGCGCCTCGCTTGGCCTATCGCCGATCCAATCACATAGTTTCCGATTTCCATCGAGAGTGACGGATCATCAAATGCCGCCACGAAGGAACCGGGAGGTAGAATCTGACCGTCCCCCTTGTTCCATCGGAGCAGGGCCTCGAAGCCGCTATGAGCGCGATCGCGCAGCGAAATCTTCGACTGGTAATATAGTTCAAGCTGGCCGGTGGCGAGCGCGCTTCGCACACCTCGTAAAGTTTCGAGTTTCTCATCGCAGGTTGTGCGAAGGACTCGGCGGAAGACGCGATGACAACCTTTTCCAGAAGCTTTAGCTTCATCGAGAGCAAGTCCAGCGTCTCGAATAAGCTCATCAGGGTTGAACCTTCGCCCGTCACAGCGAACCGCGATGCCGATGGATGCCGTGAGGTGAAACGTGTGCTCATCAAAGCTGAAGGGCAACGTAAGCGCCTCTTGTATGCCCTTCAGGATGTGGCTAAGCGACCGACGGGTGTGCCCCCGAAGAAGGAGGGCGAATTCGTCTTCCCCCATCCGGGCAAGGAAGCCAACGGCGCCCACTGTTGCGATCAGACGGCTGGCAACGTGTTGGAGGCACGCGTCCCCCCAAGCTTGACCATACGTGTCATTGACATCGTTAAAGTCGTCGAGGTCTAACAGAACTAGCGCGGCGGATTGACCAATCGCTTCGGCAGCGTGGGCGCAGTTCGCCAGCTTCTCGCGCATAGCCATCCTGCTGTGGAGCGTCGTTAGGATATCGAACCTAGCGCGGCGGGGAACTCGATTGGCCAGCTTCCCTGCAAATCCCGGTTGTTCCCCGGGGATTACTCGGCTGATACTGGAGATCGCGTGATCACCGTTCACGACCGGGCCGCTTACATCTACTCGCAAAGCGCTAGGTAGCGCCGGCAAACCGTTCAATCCCAACACGGCAGTATCCTCTGTATTACGGGGTGCTCGTCGCAGGTTCAATATCCAGTCTGTTGCTTCAGACCGCTATTCCCACCGGCTTTTCCGCCTTGAGATCATCCCTTTCCAAACACTTCGGTAATCATGTCATGCAATCCTTGGACGCTAGAGAACAACGACTCCATCGGATTGGAGATTTGATCGTATAGCATGATTGGGATCTCGGATCGGCTGTTTCGGCTCTCTTCGTCGGCTCTTGATGGAAAAGGAAACCTGCATGAAAACTGTCTTTTCCACGAATAATGTGCACGCTCGCGACAGATTTGATTTCTGGCATGGCGTCGCCTGCAAGAATCTCGTCGATCACAACTCTCTGCCGGAATGCCGGTTAACGTTCCACGCCCAAATCGAGACGGAATATCTGGGCAATCTCGAGCTTGTCCTTTTCCAGAATTCTCCGATGCAGGTGTCACATACCGATCGCCATATCGCCCACGTCAAATCAGACCACCTGTTCGTGTGCCGACAGATCGCGGGCGCGATTCTGCTTGAGCAGAACACTCGGAAGATCGTCATGGAGGCCGGTGATGTGGCGCTGCTGGATCCTCTGCTACCTTACGAGGGGAGCTTCTCGACGGATTCAGAGACGTTAGTGCTCAAGGTTCCGCGCCACGAGCTGGAGGCACGTGTCGGAAAGACCCACGACATGGTCGCGCGGTCAATAAAGCCGGTCAGGACGGAGGATCGTCTGATGTCCTCGTTATCGGCAATGTTGCCGTCGCTTGCCGGAAAGATGAGCGCCATAAGCGAAGAGATGGTCGGAAATCATACGCTCGACTTAATCGCTGTATCTCTCGCAAATACTGTAGAGGCTGATCGCCCCCGCGTTTCCTGTGCCAAAGCGCTCGTGCTGTTAAATGTTCGTTCAGTTATCGAAGCAAGACTGATGGATCCATCGCTTGGCGCGCAAGCGGTCGCTGATGCCGCTGGAGTCAGCGTGCGATATGCTAACGCCGTTCTTGGCGAGCACGATACGTCGATCATGCGCCTCATTCAGGCGCGGCGGCTTGAACGCTGCCGCTACGCTCTTGAAGATCCGAATCAGGCTCATCGAACCGTCAGCGAAATCGCGTACGGCTGGGGGTTCTCCGACATGACCCATTTTGGACGACGGTTTAAGAAGGCTTACGGAATTCTGCCCAGCGAATACCAAACTATCGCAAGGCGGGCGGGACGCGGAGGCCAACTTTTTAGGAAGCCGCGGGATCGCCAGTGATCGTTCGTCAATAAGCGCGTCGATATTAATTTCCGGCGACGGTGACTTCCGGCCCCTTAGAGAGCGGTGCGACGGCCGAGTGTTTACTTCCCCGCGGGGTAGTCTTTAAAGACTATACCGCAGCACCGGCAAAGCAGCCCATGGAAATCAGCACATCGCCTTTGGCCTCTATCGGCATCGGCCTGCTGGTCATCGACCTTCAGCGGGAAATCCCCGAGGCGATGAAGCCGCGCCGCATACAGATCGACGGCGCCGCCCCGAACAACATCACGCAGAAGTAATGTTCGATCTGTCGGGCCGACCCAGGGCCGATTCCGCGATTTTACTGAGGTGCGGCAAGGCGATTGGACGCTGGCGCGTCGGCCGCGGGCCAGGCCCTGAACCGCGACAGGTAAGGCGCGGTGCGGCTTATCGACGAGCCAGCGACCTCGGCAGGCGTGCCGAACGCCACCACGTGACCGCCTTCGTCACCTGCACCAGGGCCGATATCCATGACCCAATCGCTGCCAGCGGTGACGCGCATATCATGCTCCACCACGATGACGGTATTGCCGGATTCGATCAGCCCGTCGAGTTGCGCGATGAGCTTCTCGACGTCAGTCGGGTGTAGTCCCGTGGTGGGCTCGTCAAGGACGTAGAGCGTGTGGCCGCGCTGCGTCCGCTGCAGCTCGGTGGCAAGTTTGATCCGCTGGGCCTCGCCGCCGGAAAGCTCCGTCGCCGGCTGGCCAAGTCGCAGATAGCCGAGCCCAACTTGCCGCAGCACATCGAGGGACCGGCGCACGAGCGCTTCCTCGGCAAAGAACGCGAAGGCGGCGTCGACCGTCATTCCCAATACGGCGGCGATGTTCTTGTCGCGGTATTTTATTTCAAGGGTTTTGGCGTTGTAGCGAGCTCCATGACAGTTTGGGCACGGTGCATATACACTGGGTAGGAACAGCAATTCGACGCAAACAAAGCCTTCGCCCTCGCATGTCTCGCAGCGGCCTTTGGCAACATTGAAGGAAAAGCGTCCAGCGTCGTAGTGACGTGCGCGTGCCGACTTGGTGGCCGCGAAGATCTTGCGAACGTAATCGAACAGCCCTGTGTAAGTCGCGAGGTTGGACCGTGGTGTGCGTCCGATCGCCTTTTGGTCGACAACCACCAATCGCTTGACACCCTCCATTCCGCTCGCGATCCGGCCGCCGAGTGTGGTCACGACGGTCCGCTCGAGTTCGTCGCCTTCATCGTCGATCGAGGGGAGGGGATGGCCGAGCTGTTTTGCAACCAATTCCACCAGGGCCTGGCTCACCAGGCTCGACTTGCCCGAGCCGGAAACGCCAGTCACGGTGGTGAATACTCCCAACGGAAAATCGACATCGAGTTCATGGAGGTTGTTGCGACTGACGCCACGCAGCCGCAACCAGCCCTTGGGCGAGCGCGGCGTTCGGGTTGGCACAATGTAGTCGTCGAACAGGTAACGGCGGGTTTGCGATAGCTCGACCTGCTTGAACCCTTGCAGCGGACCGCTGTAGAGCACATAGCCACCGAGTTCGCCGGCGCCTGGCCCGACGTCGACAACCCAATCCGCGTGCCGGATCACATCGATCTCGTGTTCGACCACGAACAGCGAATTGCCGGAGGCTTTCAATCGGTCGAGCGCCGTCAACAGCGCCTCGGTGTCCGCGGGATGAAGTCCGGCGGAAGGCTCGTCGAGTACATAGACGACGCCGAACAGATTGGAACGTACTTGGGTTGCCAGTCGCAGGCGCTGCAGTTCGCCCGGGGAAAGCGTCGGGGTACTCCGCTCCAGAGAAAGATAGCCAAGCCCGAGGTCAAGCAGAACTCTGAGCCGGCCGCCGAGGTCCTCGGCGATCCGCTGCACCACCAACGCCTTCTCCGGATGCTGAGCCTTAAGCTTGGTCAGGGTAGGAGCGGTGGCCTCCGCATGGGGACGCAAGAGGTCAGCGAGCCCGGCCAGCGGGATCCTGGAGATGTCGGCAATATCGAAGCCGGCAAACTTGACCGACAGCGCTTCGCGGCGAAGCCGCTTGCCATGACAGAGCGGGCATTCGGTACTTACCATGTAGCGCGATACCCGCTTCTTGATCGACGCACTTTCAGTGGTGGCAAAGGTGTTCAGCACATATCGCCTAGCGCTGGAGAAATTGCCGCGGTAACTAGGCTCCTCCTTGCGTCTGATCGCCTTTCGCGCCTCGTCCGTGTCATACCCGATGTAAACCGGGACCACCGGCTGCTCGTCGGTATACAGGATCCAGTCGCGGGCTTTTTTCGGCAATTCGCGCCACGGACGATCGACGTCGTAGCCGAGCGTGATCAGCATGTCGCGCAGGTTGCCGCCATGCCAGGCGGGCGGCCAGGCTTCAATCGCGCGCTCGCGAATACTTTTGGAATCATCCGGCACCATCGAGCGTTCGGTCACCTCGTAGACCCGACCGAGCCCATGGCATCGGGGACAGGCTCCCGCCGGCGTATTGGGCGAAAAAGCTTCGGCATCGAGATTCGCCTGGTGCCGTGAATACTCGCCGGCGCGCGAGTACAGCATTCGAAGCAGGTTGGACAGCGTCGTGACGCTGCCGACGGAAGAGCGCGTGGTGGGCGATCCGCGCTGCTGCTGCAAGGCCACGGCCGGGGGCAGGCCATCGATTTCGTCAACCTCGGGAACCGCCATCTGATGAAACAATCGCCGCGCATAGGGCGAGACGGATTCGAGATACCGCCGCTGCGCCTCCGCGTAGAGCGTGCCGAACGCCAGGGACGATTTGCCCGAGCCGGACACGCCGGTAAACACCACCAGGGCATCGCGGGGAATGTCGAGATCGATGCTCTTCAAATTGTGCTCGCGTGCTCCGCGCACGCGGACGTAGCCCCGCAGAGCCTCTTCCGCGGCTTTTCGAGAACGAGGCTTGTTGATTTCCAGCATTTACACGACCCGGTCGGGGATAGAACGCATGGCAGCCGAGCGAGGTTCCGACAATGATGGCCATCAAGTCCGGGCGACGATCGGTCCCCGCGGAAGCCCTGCAGGGCGCCGCTTGCAGGAACCGTGATCGTCGCGCCATGGCTGGATACCGAAGACGACGCCGAGCGGTTCCTTGAGAAGAGTGCCGCTCCCAGAGGCGACGGAAGGGTCTGCGAGCCGCAGAAATTCCTCGCCCCGGCGCGCATAGTATCCAAAGATTCGCGCGCACAGCTCTACCAGCAAAAGCTCTGCTCGAGCGACTGCACGCTCACGGCCAATCCGGACGCTCGATCAACCGGCGCGCGCAGTCGCTTCCTTTCCGGCAAATCCATGAAAGGCCGACGCCCTGGATCGGCATTTAGCGAGTTACGGTAATCGAGTGATCCGCCGATATTTTATTTTTGCGGCCGGTCCCCGGAAGTATTCAATTTCGCAAACGCGCCTTCTTGCATTTCTCCGCTGTGTCTCGCTGTTTGCCGCGTTGCACGGACTATAAAAATATTCTGAAGTTGATCGTTGTCAGTGCAGTTGGGAATTTTATCGGCGATAATTAGAGAGTGCGATTAACCGAAAGAAAAAAAGTGGGACAGGACGGCTCCCTCGAACCCTATAAGGAGATTGATCATGGCAACAGGCAATGGGCGGCGGTTGACGGGATAGGAATGTCAACGTGGACTCGCGGAAACCCAAATCCAATGAGTATGTTGTATCCGTGCCTCGGCGCATGATTCGCTCAAGTGTAGGCGGTTTACCAACGAGATCCTGCGCTCCTTGAGATTTGCCGGAGCGGCAGGCTGAGGGAATGATCCATGAACATCGAAAA
>Ga0210393_10005420_pt1 | contig 10048 bp, 8 predicted proteins | sample IncBWC27OmetaG_FD_160068 | JGI IMG/M metagenome (GOLD analysis project Ga0210393, IMG submission 160068) | Forest soil microbial communities from Barre Woods Harvard Forest LTER site, Petersham, Massachusetts, United States - Inc-BW-C-27-O ...
CGGCAGTGCATTTCGCCATGAGTCAATCATCGGCAGTTCATTTTCGCTGGCGTACCGGCGCTGGGTGAGCCAGTGCCGAAAGCTCGCGTCGTCAAGCTCCGCACGGGGTCGACGTCCCGGGCGCTGGTCGTGAAAGTCCTCGATGCATTGGCGCAGGTACTCCGGCCCGGACAATTGCCGTCTCGGATACCACCGCTTGGCGGGTGCCGCTAGCCAGTACGCGAGATGGAAGTTTGCGCCGATATCCCAATTCGGGAGGTCGGCGAGGGCGACCAGGGCCTCGACCTTTTTCGGGTCGGAGTAGACACACTCGTACTGGGGCTTCAGTTCTGCGGGCCACATGCCCAGACGGATATTCCCGCCGTCGAGCCACATGTTGACCCGGTCGACAGCACGCACCTGCTCTGGGAACTTGACTTCGACACCGGGCGGGTAAACCAGGCCCGACGGCGAAACCACTGCTCCCCCAGTATGTTTCCCCGAGACCCCGGTAGCTTCTTCCAGGATCGCCGGCAGCTGTCCTTGATGGTATGCGTCTTTCAACGTTCCCCTCGACACGTCGCGTCATATCGCGTGCATGCAAGTGGGAGGAGGAGCACGACCGCCACCAGCTTACCAACGCCGGCGCGATTACTTCCACGTTTGTCGTTGGTGGAGTAGAAACCAAAGGTAGCCAACCGAATCGAATCTTTGCCAAGCCGGGAGGAGAACATGAACATCACGCGCGCGATGGCCGCAGCCTCGGCCCTAGCCGCCTCAGCTGCCGGAGCGGCGACGGCACCCGCGTCCGCCGCTCCCGAGATGATCGGCGACTACGTCCTCACCGAGACCAGCCCAACCGGCCAAGCCCACGTCACCGACTGGAACGTCAATCCGTGCGGTGACGGATGCGTCGACATAAAAGCCGGGGTTGGAACCAGCCGAGCGCAGCTGGTTGATGGTCAATGGGCAATTGACATGTTCGATAACGTACGTTGCTCGGACGGCACTCGAATTCCCTATGCCGCGAACGCCCACATGACGTGGGATCCGAATACCCTTGCGGGCACGGACCAACAGGTCTACACGCAGGCAGCTTGCGGTAAGCCGGCGGGATACACGCAGACCAACCACATACAACTCAAACGGGCGTCTTGACCTTGCCTTCAGACGAAAACCGACTTCGGCATCACGGTGGGTTTGAATCCGTACCGGGGCCCAACGAAGCCGACCGACTTCCCCGCCATAGCCAACGGAGCCACTGCGGGCATCCCGGCTGGCACCGGCGCCTCCGGGGCGACGGCCCAGCCCGAACCCTCCAACGACGAAGCGCCAGAGCCCATGGTCGGTGCGACCGCAGACCAACCGGCCGGCACGGACAAACCACCGACCGTGGACGCCTGACCCAAGCCAGCCAGCAGCGGTGCCCCACCGAAACCCGCAGAGCCGGCTGACTCCACCGCGCCGGCCAAGCCCGTCACCCCCAAACCACCCGCAACGGCCTGGGTGCCGGTAGCGGTGGCAATGGTTGCCGGGGCGCCGTTGACGATGTGGGTCAGCAGAACCGAAGTCGGGATGGCGTTCATGACCCACCACGCGGCGGTGTCCACTGCTCCATTGATGGTGTTTTGCACGAACGTGTTACTCAGAATCGACGGTGGATCGGCGGCCGCAGCGAGCGGGGAGCCAAGTGCGGCAACCGCATTGGGCAAGTTCGAGATCGTCTGTATCAACCCCGCCTGCGTGCCGCTAGTGGCGCCGGCGTGGGCGATTGCGGCCGCTTGGCCGGCCAGCCCGGCCGGGTTGGCGGTCGGTGCGGGAGGCGTCATCGGGGTCAACGTCCCGGCGCTGGCCGAGGACGCGGCGTAGCCGTACATGGCTGCCGCGTCTTGGGCCCACATCTCGGCATAGTGGGCCTCGGTGGCCATGATCGCGGGCGTGTTGATGCCCAGGAAGTTGGTCGCGACGAGTGCCGCCAGCTGAGCTCGGTTGGCCGCGATCACCGCCGGCGGCACCGTCGTCGCGAAGGCCGTCTCAAAGGCGGCCGCGGACGCGGCAGCCTGCGAGGCCGCATGCTGAGCGTGCGCTGCCGTGACATTCATCCACGCCACGAACGGCTGGATTGCGGCGGCCATCGACGCCGACCCAGAACCCAGCCACTGCTCGCAGGTGAGTTCCGTGATCACCGATTCGTAACCGGCTGCCGCAGAACTCAATTCGGCGGCCAGGGTGTTCCATGCCATTGCGGCGGCCATCATCGGTGACGCACCCGGACCGGCGTACATGCGTCCGGAGTTGATCTCTGGGGGCAACGCTCCGAAATCCATTTCTGTCTCCCTCTCCGTTGAGAAATCCCGCGGTTGGTCGCCTAGCCGGCCGTCGGCCGTGCCATCACGGTGGGCTTGACGCCGTACCGCGGCGCACCCAGGCCAGCGGTCTTCCCGGACGGAGCCACCATGGGCATCCCCGCCGGAACGCTTGTCACCGGCGTGCTTTGCCGCGCAGGCGCCGTCCAGTCCGCGGTCGTTACCGCGCCAGGGCTCGCCGCCGGGGCACCCTCCGCGACCCAACTGGGAGACACCGCCATCCGGCCGACCGCGGACGCCTGGCCCAGACCCCCCAACATGGGAACCCCGCCCAAGCCGGCAGAGCCGGCCGGTGCCCCGGCGCCCGTCAGATTTCCATCCAATCCAGCCGCCGCTCCGCCGGCATCGCCGAAGGTATCGCCGGCCTCATTTGCGGCAGGAAGAATGCCGCCCTGTGCCATGTCGAGCAGGTCCGACGAAGCGGCGGACCAGTTTCCACTGCCGATGTTGATCAGGTTGGCGACATTGCCGCCCGGCGGGTCAGCGCTTGCGGCAGGACTGAGGAGACTCGACATCACCGCCGACAACCGCGAGGCAGTTGCACCAGAGTTGGCGGACTCGGTCGCCGCATACGAACCCGCGCTGGCCCCAAGGGTCTGAACAAACAGATCGTGAATCGTCGTGGCTTGCGCGTTGACCGACTGGTACAGGCTGCCGTATGCCCCAAAGATCAACGCCTGCAGTGCCGATATCTCATCGGCGGCCGCGGGGGCCACACCGGTGGTCGGGGATGCTGCGGCCGCACTCTCGGCGGCCAGCGCGGAGCCCAGAGTTTGTAGCTTGCCTGCCGCGTAGGCCAACGCTTCAGGGTTCGTGGTCACAAAAGACATGGACGTCTCCTTAGGGCGTTTGTCAGGGTTGTGTTCTTTCCCGCCTCATGGGCGGGAAAAGCTAATCCAGCCGCAAGGCTGGAATGTGCGGCATTTTGACTTGATCCGCTGCCGCAGCACCGATGACGCATCATGTCAGGCACTCACGCTTGAGTCCTTTGGCGACCGACGTTAGGACAGTCAGCTTTCATGCTCTAATGCACCGCACCTGCACACAAGGGTCTTACCCCTCTCCATGTGCCGTTACGCGTCTGCCCGGACAAAGAATTCAGGGTTTGATTTCCCCGCCGCATAGCCGTTTCGGCCGGTCACGAATTGGTAGACGCTCGAATCGCCGGGCTAAAAGCGGCTTGTACCGCCACGCTTCCGTCATCATGAGGCCCGATGCGTATTGTGGCGATCGTCCTGTGCCTGGTGTTGGCACTGGCGGCCTGCGGCCAACCCGCGGGTTCGGTGAGCGCCCCGAGCAGGCGCATACAGCTTGCCGACAACCCTTTCGACATCCCTGTCGCGGCTTCGGTGAACCCCGACCCACGCGTGGGCGCGATCTTCCTGGGCGGGTTCGACCTGCACACCTGCACAGGCTCCGTGGTGCACTCGTCCTCGGGCGACCTGATACTGACCGCGGCGCACTGCATGGCCAAGCAATTCACCCCGGTCTTCGTTCCCGGCTTCGCCAACACAGCCGCGCCGAACAACGTCTGGACGGTTGACGCCGTCTACCTCGATCCACTGTGGGTCGCTGCCAGAGATCCGCGGGTGGACTATGCCTTTGCGCGAGTCAGCCGCCCCACCGGCGGATCGATAGAGGCGGCGGTCGGCTCGGCGCTGACGCTGGGTACCGCGCCCGCGCCGGGTAGCCAGATCAGTGTCATCGGCTACCCGGCCCAAGTCGGGGGCACGCCGATTGGCTGTCAAAACAGCACGGGGATGAACCCGCTTGGCTTCCCGTCGTTTTGGTGCAAGGGCTTGGTCGACGGCACCAGCGGCTCGCCGTGGATCAGCGGGTCGACGGTCACCGGGGTTACCGGCGGCCTGCAACGCGGCGGATGCACGCAATGGGTGTCGTATTCAGCGCCATTTAACCAGCGCACCGCAGCGCTACTGGCCCGCGCCGAAGCGGGTGGCCGCGGCGAGGCCCCGCCGCTCGCCTTCCTCGGTTGCTAGCCGCCGGTTTCCGGCCAGCGACACGTTTGCTAAACGCGCCTTTCCCGCGAATACGGAAGGCATACATCTTCCGACGACCGACGTAGAGGCGTTTGCATTGCAACCGAGGCCCGAACAGCGGAATCTCGTTGTACGGGATCTCGCGGGACTCTCCTGCGCGCGGACCGTCCGGGATCGTGATGGTCGCCGGCGGCAGCGGCAGGAGCGGAATGCAGGTGACCGAATCGATGACGATTTTGGAATTGAAGATCACCAGGTCGATCGCGAAATGCCCTAGCGGATCACGGGATTCACCGTCGGTCTCCTCCTGCCACAGCCGCCGCTGCGAATCAAGGATGAACCAGACGCGATCCAGCGTGAGATCAAGGGTGGCCGTCGCGGAGTAGCCGGTGCCGTCGACGGACTCCGTGTACTTGTCGCCGCCGAATACGCCGACCGTCTGATCCTGGACGCGTTCCCGATGAATCTCGATGATCGTGTCGGGGCGATGCATGGTGACTCTGTACCCCTAGCCGCTGCCGCTGAACCCGCTGCGGCTACCGTTCCGTCAGCCCCTGAGTCCCGCGATGAACCGCTGCACACTTCGGGTTAGTGACCTGGGGACATGGTCGGGATCCATGAGATCGTTCTCGGCCAGCAGGCTCGCCTCGTCCGACAAGGTGCGCTCGGTAACTGGCCGCAAGCTCCTGCCCTGTCCTCGAAGTGCCTCGATGGCTCCCCGAAACGACCGGTACTCATGCATCGCCGTTTCAAATTTGTCGACCGACACGCCCAGGTGCTCCGAAACCAATTGATCGCGCATGAAGGTGATTTGGCGGCGGAGGTCATCGTGCTCCGAGCCGGTTGGATCCGCCTCGATGGCCACATCGCACTCGCTGTCGAATCCCATCGACCGGTTGTTCAGATTTGACGAGCCGATGCGCAGTAGCCGATCGTCGATCACCATCACCTTCGAGTGGACGTAGATCGGAGCATCAGCTTCGTTCGCCGGCCAGTAGACACCCAATCGGTGATGATCGTCTGCGGCCCATAGCAGTTGGATGAGCCGGTGCCGTGCACCGTCCATGGTGTCCCGCTCGAGGGGGTTCTTTCCTCTCCGGGGAACGACGATGACGATCTCCGGACCTTCGTCTTCGCGGAGGCGCGCGGCCAGCGCATCAACGATGCGTCGGGCCGCGAGATATTGGTTCTCCAGATAGATGGTGTGGCGTGCTGCCGCAATGGCGGCAAGGTTGAGCGCCTCCACTTCCCGAACCTCGCGGTGGCCCTCCCCCTCCAGTTCCGGCAAGGTGCGCGCGATTCCGACGTCGACATCGCGCAGAATCGGTTCCAGATTGGTAGGCCAGGCAGTGTGCTTAGCCTCAACCGGCTCGAGTGATTGGCCCGTCGCCGTCCGCCACCGAGCGAGAGCCTGCTCGCCGAGTGCGCGCGCCGCCGCACCGTCAACTGCTGCCGAAACCTCATGTCGTGGCCCATAGCTGCGCCCCACCGTCCGACGACGGCGACTGTCATCGTGATGCGCACGGGTATCCCATCGGTCGACCGTGAGGTCGACGCCACCGCAGAACGCCACTGCGTCGTCGATGACCACGATCTTCTGGTGATGGACAGCGCCGGTCGGATGCGCGCCGTCAACGGCGAAGTGGATCCGCATGCTGCTGATCTGATTCACCAGCGACACCGGGGTGAGACCGAACCAGATGCGATCAAAGGCCGGAAGGAGGCGCAGATTGGACCTCAGTAGATAGACCTCAAGTCCTGGTCGTTTCCACAGCATCCAATGCAGGAAGGCGCCAAGCTGGTTGGGTCCGGGGAGCGTCTTGACGCCTCGCTCGAATGTCATCCTGGCGTCGAAATCCCATCCGATCAGCACGATTCGGTGCCGCGCGCGCAGCATCGATGCCTTGACGTACTGGAAATAGTCGGCCCCATCGATGATGCAGGCGAACCGGTCGGCGCGCGCCACGGCGCAGCACGTCTGGCCGGGGGTCAGCAATCGATCGTCGGGCACGCTAAATCTCTCAACAGAATTGAGGGTCCGGCGCGGACATAATGCAGTATCTACCCGTTCTGGTCCTGCGTTATGCGGTGGCGGAACGCTGTGGGTAGGCGTAACTACCTTGTGGGTACTTTGAGGGCGATCTGTTGCGCGATGCTGAACGCGGTGTGTGGGCTGATGTCGTACTGCGGTTTGCCGCATGCTTCGACGTCAATCACGACGTTGTTGGCCGCGGTCAGCGCTCGGTGACACGTCCAACCATCTTCGACCAGTTCGGTTTTGTTGGCGCCCAGAATCTGACCCGTGTTGGAGACCGGCCCTACGGTCCATACCTGGTCGGGCGTATCAGGATGCGTGACCGTGAACTCGCGGTTAGCGCAGATCGGCCAGCGTTGGGCCGAGGCGGTGAAGAACCGGTTCGCGTCATGAGCGGAGGAAAACCACACCACGTTCTGGTAGACACGATGGTTCCAACTGGTCTCGTCGAGCCCTTGACCGCGTATGGCGTACCAACCACTGTCGGCATACACCACCGCATCTACCGGATTGGCCAGCGGTAGGCACGCCTTGTCCGACAGCTCGCTGTCGGGCTCCTTCATCGTGGTGTAGGTTTTCACGACCCTCATCCCAGGGGCGGCCATCACGTCGCTGATTTGATCAGGGCTGAGCAGCAGCCCCCCTATCGTGTCGGGAGGAACCGTGATCGTAGTTGTCGGCTGCAAGGTGGTCGGTCGCGAGGTAGTCGGCCGCGAGGTAGTAGAGGACGGCAAGACGGACGCCGACCCAATTAGCTCATTTTGGTCGAGCAGCAGCGCGCCGTTCACAGATACGATCCTCAACCAACGATCTTCGGCATAGGACGTGCCGTCGCTTCGGACATATGTGAGTCGGACATCCACGCTTGTGGCGTCACGCGGACTAATCGAAACGACCTTGACCGACTGGAGTGACGCCCAGAAGTCTAGAAATTCACGCTGCCCAACCTGATTCTGGTGGTGGGGGTCGAGTTTGGCCCAAGCATCGTACGGGCGGGCGGGAAGGTCGTCGTAATACCCGGTGACAAAGTCACGCATGCTGTCGAAACTGAGGGATGGCGTGACGGACGTTGATGGGCTGCTATTCCCAATCGGCCCCGGATGTCCGCCATCTCCCGGACCGCGCGGCCAATTCGAAACGATGATCACAAGCAGAACCACGAATAGTGCGAGCGGCAGCAGCTTTCTCGCACGGCGGCGTCCTGCCATCGAGGCACGGACAGCCTGTGACAGCGCCTGCTTGGCCCTTGGCGGAAGCTGCCAGGAGCCGGTTTTGGGAGGGAACGTCGCGGTCGGCGGATGCGGTTGCGGTGGTGGATGTGGTGGTCCGGGGGGCGCCGTTCCGGGTGGCGGCGGTGGTGGTGGCGCAGTTTTTTTGCGGTGTTGGGCCTCTTCGAGGGCCTGGCCCAAGACATACATCCAAGTCGCCGGCAACGGACGCTTTTGCGCCGGGCGGTTTAACGTGTCGGTGATGAGGCCGCGTAACAAATTCGGGGCGGACGAAGGAATTCGCTGGGGACTTTTCGCATCCTGGTCACCAGCCAGCAGCCGAAGCGCGAGCAGGCCAAGCTTGTAGGCATCGGAGTTGACCGTGGCCAGCTCCTCGCCCGACGGCACTTCCCATCCAGGCGTTTCGACTTGCGGCAACGCCGAGACATCGTCGATACGCATGGTGTCGCAGTCAATGAAGTAGACGGCCTCGCGTGGTTCCAACGAAAACAACAAATTCTTCGGCGAGATGTCCCCGACGCACACCCCATTGCTATGCAAAAACGCCAACGCCGAGGCAACCTCACCCAGCAGCGCATAACGTTGCACCTCATCAATAACGATGCCGCGTGCATCCAAAACAAATTCAGGGTTGAGCAGGTGCTGAAACGCAGCAGCGTTGCGCGACACCCCTTTCAGCGTTCTCAGCGAGATGAAGAACTCATCCGGTATTTTGGGCATGACGAAACCTGTTGGCGTTCCGCCATCTTCAACGACCGCGCACGGCCACGCCGCCATCGAAACGAGTCGCTCACCGTCGGCATAAGACAGCGAGTTCTCCACCAGATCCGGCATCGCCCCCAACGCACCGAAATCGATTCCATCACGCACGTGCGGCTTGTACTCCTTATAGACCAGCGAAGCCGCGAACTTGGCCTTGACCTTCGGCGCCTGATAGACCACTCCCTGGCCGCCCTGATCTATCTTGGTGAGCTCCCCCAGCTTGCTACGTTCGATCGCAGCCCGCACCATCACACACCAATTCCACCCGACAACTCAGACTCTCCATACCTCACCGAGTCGCGTTGTGTTGGCCATACCGCCACGAGTGTCCTGTCGTCGTCGAACATTTCGCGGCTGAAGTCCACCGCGTGTGCGAACTCGATCAGCGATGGCGGTGACGACGCGCCCAACAATTCGCGCAAAAGGTTGCCCACGCCACCTTGCCCGGACCCGAGTGGATCACCAATGCCGTCTGTACCGATCAACAACACCTCGCCTTGTCCAACCCCGACATCCACAGGCGACAGTTCGAGAGGCACTCGCGGCAAACTCGCCACGGCGGAAGACGTGATTACACTGTCCGACAACGCTTTCCCGCCGATTATCTCGGAGAAATTCCCCGCCGATAACAACCACGCGCCTGAGTCACCGACGCCCACCAAGTGGGCACTCAAACCCGAACCCCTGGGCTCGATGACCGCGCACAATAACGTGGTGGCCAGCTCTTTTTCGGCGCGTACCGGATCAGGCCCTGGAAGTTGAAAAAGGTTTTGGGCCTGCTCGTTCAGCTCCCACGCGACGTTCTTCATCAACGTCGCCCAATCGGTCTGTGCGATATCGTCCCCAAGATGGTCCCGCAACCAGCTGGCGGCTTGCTTTACCGCCGCACTGGCTCCGAGGTGTGAGTGCGGCGCCGCCGAAACACCGTCGGCGACCACAACAATCACACGGCCGCGCGATACCTGATGCACTGCGAAGTCGTCTTGACGTGGCGCGCCGTTGTAACGGTGCAGGTGCCCGCGCTGCGTTACACCACGAACCGTCAGCCCGTCGGTAGACCACCCGTCGATGACCACGTCGGGACGAAACGGAAAAGAGCGGAAATCAGGACCGATCGCGACGGGTTCTCCCGACGGGGATGGTGAACCCACCCTGATCTGTGGGATTTCGACGCGGCCGACAATTTCAGCGACGGCTGTTTCGCCAAGCCCGGAAACGTTCTCGCTATCGAAGGAAGGCGCGGACGATGCGAGGTAAGGAAGCTCGAGCGGCGTGGTGGGAGGATCGTCGACGGCCGAGACCTCTGTCAATCCGGGGTCCGCGGCTGCTGGCACGGCGCGGTGTCGACCCCTTCTGTAAGACGACATAGAGCTGTTTAGACGAAGTCGACGGCGAGGTTGAATCCCTCAGGCCTATCGAACTGCAACTCAGCGTGCCCTGAGGCGACCGCCTGTCCGGAACTGATGACCGACTGCGTCAGGGAGGTAAGAAACTCCGACAGTGCCACACCGGTGTCTACTCCGCGCGCAGCCTTAAACGCATACTGCTCTTCGGTAGCCAGCTCGCACACGACCTGCGCGTCGGCGTTGCCGATTCCGAACGCGATGACGTTCGGCCTTGTCGGCTGCGCGAGCAACCTCGCCTGAGCCGCACGCCAGTTGTCGTTGGGACTGGGCATGC
>Ga0210393_10005422_pt1 | contig 10046 bp, 8 predicted proteins | sample IncBWC27OmetaG_FD_160068 | JGI IMG/M metagenome (GOLD analysis project Ga0210393, IMG submission 160068) | Forest soil microbial communities from Barre Woods Harvard Forest LTER site, Petersham, Massachusetts, United States - Inc-BW-C-27-O ...
TGCTGGTCCGCATCGGCAGCACGGACGTCAATTCGACCCAGGACGCAGAGTCCGCAATTGAGCGCCTCGCGCCCCAGCAATCGTCTACGCTGAGCGTCGAGCGCGGCAAGAAGGCCACCGAGCTGAAGGTCACTGCGGGAAGTCTCGCCGAGTTTCGGCAGGACTACATTCGGGAAATGATGCGCCGCGATCCGCGCGATCCCAAGTACGGCACACACCATGGAGTCAGCGAAGCGGATATGTCAGCCGAGCTGGTCCGTCGGCTGTTCGAGCAGCACGAGCGGATGGAACGGGCGCTGCTTGAACTGACAAAAGAAGTGCACGGGCTGCGGAAACAGGTTGCCGCTCTTCAAAAGTGACACCTGAGTATCGAAGTCGGCCTGTCGCTCACACTTCTCTCCCGCACAAACAGAAAGACGAACTCTTATGACCCGTTTCCAAACTCTGATGGTCTTGGCGGTTGCCGCCGGATCGCTGTTCTTCCTGTCGAAAGGCTCGGCCCAGCAAGATACCGTTGGCGACCTTGGGCTGACCGTTCATCAACAGGACCTCGACTCCTTTTGGCTCGATAATCGCAACTGGGCCTGGTACGGCTACCGGTCCTACATCAAGGCTCCTACCCGATTTGCTCCCAGCCTTCCGACCTGGAATTCCGCCGCAGCCTCCACTTCAGGTGGATACTCGTTTGGCATTACCGAGCCGGCCGGCAACCAACCTTGGGAGGGGGGACCGACCCCGAAGTTCCAACTCGAAAAGAACGGAACGTGGCATTGATTCGGCAGCTCCCATTTCGACGAGGCTGCCACGAATCAACACCACCGGACGAAGCGCGGTGCCGCTCGTGATTCTGAAAGCAAAATCACGGCCCGCCGCCCGTCGGTGAAGTAGGGATCACCGGTCAGGTTGTGCCGTGGTTGGGCGGGATTGCATTCACCGACGCCATCGACGTAGCCGACCGCATCGATCCGTTCCGCCTCCATCAGGTCTTCCACCACATAGTCGCGGGACTCGTCGACGTCGGGATCGATCCGATGCGTCGTCAGGTTCCAGGTCTTGGTGGTAAAGCGAACGCCGATGTCCCGGCTGATTTGACCGATCCAGACGGGCTTGCCGTAAAATCGGATGTTCGTCAGCCATAGCCGCAGGTGCAGACGCTCGTTGATCGAGCGCCGGCTCCGCTGCAAGGCGACATCCTGCGTGCGCCCCAGCAGGTGCAGCGGGCTCACAGGCGAGTAGCGGTATTGCGAGCCCAGTAGAAACGATCGCGTCGTCTTCCAACAGGTCTTAAGCGTGATCGTTTCGCTCTCGTCCCAACGGGCGCTAAACGCGCTCAGAATGGTCGCAAATTCGCCGATGACGACGAGGTTCACCGGGTCTCCGGTGCGCGTCGCCGCGAGATTCGTCGTGGCCGGCGGCATCGCCGTCAGCCGCTCGACCAGCTTCGGCAGGTCGGCGTCTGTGATTTCGTTGCGCGGATAGATCGCGTCCAAATCGCGCGTCAGATAGTCCGCCGAGATTCCCGGCACCGGGATCGTGAACGTCAGATCCACGACGGGCTGCCCACCGGCCGTTCCGGTGGTCGGGTGAGCGGCCGCCAACGTGGCCACCTCGGGCGGGAGCGAGGCCAAATCGAATTGGGTGCTTGCGGCATGGAAACAAACCCGCACGACCTTGTTCCCAAAATCCAAATGCGTGAAGACAAATCCTTCGGCCGTGCCGCCGGCGGGCACGGGGCGCAGGCGAAATGCCTGGGCTTGGAAATGTTCATCCATGCGTCGATTGGCGCGGTAGGCGGAAATGAGCTTCGACGGAAGGAGCACCAACAGGTGCAGGAAAAAGACGAGTCCGATGATCCCGAACGCCGACAACCGCTTCACGATTGAAAAGTGGGAGACGCCCGCGGCTTCCAGCGGTGTGTAGTAGTTGCGATCGATGCTCACCAGCTGCAAGCGGAGCTGGGTTTGCGATCGGTTGACAACTCTTAGGAAGACGGGCTGAATTCCGTGTCTCGCGAGGGGAACGCCGAAGACACGCGCCGATTCTGCGGCGTCCAACACAGCGACGGTCACTTGGGCCAGCGGGCTCTCTTGCGATTGAGCCCGAGCCAGAAACGCCCGTTCCGCCGGGTCGGGATCGTAGGCGATCGTGAACAAACGCTGGAATAGTCGTCGTCCGGGAAAGGCCATCGTGGGAGATTCCGCCAGGGTCGCATCGCAATTCGTCGAGCTTCAGTCGCTCCAACCTCCAATTTGTCAGGCACCGATCGTATCGGCACAGTCGGGTGGTTACTATGCGTTCGTCACAGTTGATCCACCCGGCTCGATTCAAGTGCAAATATGGACTCGGGAATGAACACAAATGTGCGCGAGGAGCAAATTTGGCTGGCGGTCGGATCGCTGATGATCCTGGCCGTCGTCGCGCTGGCCGGTGCGCTGTTTTACACGCGGGCCGTGATGATTCCCTTTGTTATGGCGATCTTCATCACGACGGCCGTTTCGCCGATCGTCGATCGTCTCGTGGTCCGCCTCCATTTCCCTGGCTGGTTGGCCATCGTGGTCGCGCTGATCCTGGTCTTCGCGATCCTGGTCCTGCTGGGTGCGGCGCTCACAGTGACAGTGCAGACGATTATCCGCACGGCGGATGAGTATACGGCCCAGGTCGCCGACCTGACCAAGCGGGTGTTCGTCCAAATGCACGCGCACGGCGTGAAAGTCGAAGAGACAAAAGTGTCGGCCGAGCTGCAATCCTGGTTGCCGGGCATCATCACGACGGCCGCGGGAACCGTCACGTCACTTGTGTCCGACGGGATCTTGGTGCTGTTCTTCGTGATCTTCCTGCTCTCCGGTCGGGATCCGCATCAGCGGCAGACGGGCATTTATGCCGAAATCGAATCGGCGATCCGCGAATACATTGTCACCAAGACCGCCATTTCGGCCGTGGCCGGCCTGCTCGTCGGCACGATTCTGTGGGCGATGGGATTGCACATGGCTTTCTTGTTCGGGCTGCTGGCGTTCCTGTTGAATTACATCCCGAACGTCGGGCCGATCGTCGCCAGCCTGCTGCCGATCCCCATCGCGTTTGCCCAATTCGACAACCCTTGGATGGTGATTCCTGTGGTGGCTTTGCCGGGCACCGTGCACATGACGATCGGCAACTTTGTCGAACCGAAACTAATGGGGCGCGGCCTGGAGCTGCACCCCGTGGCCGTCCTCTTGGCACTCGCGTTCTTGGGGCTGTTGTGGGGGGTGATCGGCATGGTGCTCGCCGTGCCGATCGCGGCGATGTTTCGCATCGTTTTGAGCCGGTTCACAACGACTCGCGCTCTGGGCGAACTCCTGGCGGGGCGTTTGCCGGGCGCACAGCCTATCGGGCCGCTGCTCTAACGGGCTTGCACTTCGTTCGCACGCTCGACTGCTCACCGGTTCGACCAGCGGCTGTGATCTCCTAGCGAGATCCTTTCGCGGCGACGCGATCGTCCGAGCGCCGCAGGTACAACGTGACGTTGCCGGGCGACGCCACGGGTCGGTATTGCTCGCTCATCGTCCGCTTCAGGAACTGCACGGCCTCGTTGTTTGCGTCGCGGATGGCATCGTTCGCGATCACGCAAGCAAACGGGCGATTTTGTGTGATGTCCTCGATGAATTGGTGCCGCCACTCGGCGGCTGGGGGAAACGGCGGTTTGGCCATCAGCAGGACGACCGGCGTGTGGAATCGCGTTGCGTTGCGAATACCAGTCTCGTTGTTGATCACGTTCGCCAGGCTCCAGACCAGAATCGTTTGGTCGCGATCGGGGACTTTCGCTTGCGCGTCGCGAATCTTGGTCGCGAGCACATTGGCGTCCCAAACGCTCAACTCATCGCCGGCTGGGAAACGAGAATAATAGTCCTTGTCGCTCATTCTCCCGACGAGGTGCAACAAGGGCGGACCATAAAAAGTGCGGATACGACTGGCGATTCCAAACAGAAAACCGGCGAGCAAAAGTCCCGCGACGGCCCGCCGCAATACGGGACCGGACATCAGCATGCGAGTGAAGGCAGCCACGCTCAACAGCGCCAAGAGCGAGAGGCAAATGTACAAGCCCGATCCGTGATACATGAGCCCTTGGCCTTGCCACAGGACGCTGATCACGGAAACCACGGCGAACAGCACCAATACTCGGTAAGCATGCCAGCTGGCCGTTCGGTGGTTCTCCGCACTGGGCTTCTCCGCACTGGCAAACCATAACGGAGAGACCACGGCGAGCGCGCTGACCCACCACCAAGGTCCAACGACCCAAGACACGATCGCCCCCAGGCGACCGACTAAACTCATCCGTGCTCGCGCATACGCCTGGGTGTGATATTGGATCCCCACCTCCCAGAATTGCCGCAAAGGCGTTCCCTCTCCGGCGAGGGCCATCATCGCCAGTAGCAACACGCACCCGGTCGTCACAATGGCGGCAGCGGCCTGCTTGCCAAACATCCGCCAGTCGACGCGCTCGGATCGGCTCAAGAGAGGAGCAAGCAGCAGGACGGGCAGGGCTAGGCCGTATGGAGGCTTGATTAACGCCGCGAACGCGACGCAGATTCCCGTTGCGATTTGCCAGCGCCAATTGGCACTGCTGCGAGCTTTCCAATCGAACACGGCGGCCAGCAGCATCAAATGCATGGCCACGAAATCGCGTTGTCCGGTCAGCCAGGCTCCCGCGTAAAACAGCACCGGATAGAAAGCGATGAAGATCAGGGCCGTCAACGAATCGAAGGTTTGCCGAAAAAACCAGGCGACGCCGACCACGGTCGCCAACATGATCAACGCGTCGGCGATCCGCCACGCATAAGTCGTGTTGCCGAAGGCGGCAATCGCTCCCATGTGCATCCAGACCGCGCCCGGCCAATTGCACGTCAAAATGTCGACGTAAGGCCGCTCACCTTCCAGCGCACGCCAAGCCGCATAGTTGAGTTCCATCTGATCCGGATTGGGAGGGATCTGAGAATAGAGCACGCCACAACTGAGGGGGACCAAGGCAACGGCGATCAACAGCGCTATCCCAGAACGCGAGCGGGCCAAAGCCAACGGAGACTCCTTTTCGTGCGTGGCACCGTGTGCCGAATTTGTCAGATATCCTAACGATCAGATTTTAGCGGAGTTTGCACGGTCACGGACTCGCAGCCCGCTCTTGAGTTCCCGGACGCAATGTTCAACCCGCTTCAGAGTCTCGTTCGTTCCTGTATGTTGCCTAAAAACAACGTAGCGGAAGCGCTTTTCGCGAAGTCCCGGCTTGTTTCGGGAATCGTACGGCCTAGATTTGAATTCGAGTCGCGGACAATCCGCGACGCCGAACGAAAACATTACGACGCTGCAACATATATGCCGGCGCAATCACAACTTCAAGGTCTGGTCGACTCGATCGACCGTGATCGACTCGCGGATCCGCCCGTCGAGCTGCTGCAGTTCGCGAAGGAAGAAACGTTCCAACAACAAGGCGGGCAAGAGCGACGACGTTTCCGCCGCTACTCGCTCATCACGAATGTGATCGTCGTTCCTCTGGACGAGGATCATTGCCCGGTCGGCGCTCCCTTCGTGGCGCTTTCGAGCGGAATGTCGGTCGACGGATTGCGCCTGATTCACACGCAACCCGCTCCCAGTAAACATTTATTCATTGAAATCGACGGCCAGCCGGTACAATTCGTGCTCTCGGTGCTGCGAAACCGGGCGATCGGTTCGTGCTTTGAGATTGCAGGCCGGCTGACCAAACCCGCCGCACTGAGGCTCGGAGGCGAAATCGCCAGCGGCGCGCCGGATCGCTCGCTCCCGACCCAAGACGACCTTCTGCACTGGGCGGGCGTGACCGCCGCCGTGCAGTTGCTCAGCGCCGCGCGCAACGGTTGCGGTTGCTAGTTCAGCGAAGCACGGCGCTCACTCAGTGCGACGTTCGATTTGCTGGATTCGGAACGTGCTTTCCCGCAACGAGTCGTAAATCGGCGCATTGCCCAAAAGGGTCGGCACCAGCATCGCCGCAAAGCACGCCGAGAGCATCGGCAAGAGCAGCGTAAAATTCCCCGTCATTTCGGTGACGAGGATGATTCCAGTCAGCGGCGCTCGCACGACGGCCGTGAAGAACGCGGCCATCCCGACCACTGCGAGGGCTTTCGGATCTGGGACGACCTCAGGTGTCCAACGTTGGCACAACATCCCGAACGCCAGCCCACTCTGAGCGCCGAGCACGAGCAGGGGCGCAAACAGGCCGCCCGGCGTTCGCGCCGCATAAGAAATGGGCCCTAGCGCAAACCGCAACGCGAACACGGGCAATAGCCATTGCAGCAACTGGCCGTGAGCGAGCGTGCGCTGTGTGATCGGGTCACCGCCCCCCACGAGGCCGGGGCCGAACCAGGCGATCAATCCGACCAAGGCACCGATGACGGCGCCGCGCAGTTCCACGGGCCAACGACTCAGTCGCTCCGTCGCGGAGAGAGCGCCCAAGATCGAGTTGTTGTACGCGACGCCCAACAATCCGGCGAGAACTCCCAGCGCGAGATGCAGCGGGACGTTCGCGATACCAAGATAGGGCTGCAACTCGACGGCAAAATCGGGCTGTTGCCCTAAAAACAAGCGGCTGACCGCAATCGCCCCGGCTGAGGCGCCGAACGTGGCAACCGTGATTCGCGTGTCGAAACGACGCACGAGTTCTTCCAGCACGAACACGGCGCCTCCGATCGGTGCGTTGAATGCGGTGGCCAGGCCGGCTCCCGCTCCGGCCGCCAGAAGCACGAGGCAATCGGGCAGTTCGCGGCGAAACGCGCGGCCTATGTAGTGGGCAATGGTGGATCCCATTTGCACGCTGGGCCCTTCACGGCCCAGCGCCAGTCCGCATCCGATGGCCAACAGTCCGCCGACGAATTTGATCGGAACAAGCGAAAACGGCGCTTGCGGAAGTTCCTCTCTCAGCACCGCCTCGACGTGAGGAATACCACTCCCGGACGCGTACGGGGAAAGGCGATGAACAAGCCACGCCGCAATAGCAACCGCGGCGGCAACGGAGGTGACCACCAGCACCAAGCCCGCCAGGTTGTAGCCGTGAGCCCACGTGATTGCTGCGAAACGAAAGCGGTCGGCCTGCTCGAGCGCTAGACGAAAAGCCGCGCCGACAAGTCCCGCGGCGGTGCCGGCGACAAAGGACAGGATGGCGAGCGCCGGCAGGCTCTGCGGTGTCTGTGCAGACTCAATGGCCCCCTGCGGTTGTGTACTCATTCGCGCCTTCCCGGTCGAAACAATCGCTTCCTTGCTCAATCCGTCCACGGATTAATTCAACGATTACACGGCTGCCGCCTGCTGGCGTAATCGCAGGAGTGTCGCGTTGTATTCTGCCTGTCCCAAACCCAGCATCGCATAAAACACTGGAGGCAAAAGCAGCAGACCGAGCGTATAGGCCACTCCCTTACCGAAGTTCTTCGCGACCTCGAACGTCACGATCGTGTAAATCACGAGGTTGAGGTAGGGGACGAAAAGCCAAACCGCCCACCAACCGGGTTTGCCAGCCAGGCGCATCAACAGCACGAGGTTGTAGATCGGGATCAAGCTGCCCCAACCGGGCAGACCGGCCTTGGCGTAGGCCTTCCATACCCCCGCGCAGACCGCGACGGTAGCGGACAGCGAGATGAGAAGGATGACAGTCCCTCGCACGGAGTAGGAGTGAGTTGAAGAAACCGGTTGTTCGCCGTCTTCGTCGGCGGGAGCTTCGTCGGCCGATCTAGCGGAAGCAAGCGTCGGTGCCGTAGCCTTTAGGTAGGTCGTGAGAAATTCGTCGGGTTTGGCGCCATCCGCGGTGCGTGCCAGTAACAACTGGTCGTTACTTCGCACGAACAGTCCGCTGTGCACGTGGCCGGCGAATTTGTATTTGTAGCGAGTCTCATTTCCCGCAACTCGTACCAGCTCGTCGTTGAACGCCGTACCGACGCGAGTGAATATCGCTTGGCATTCCGCGCGCGTTGCTCGAAACACAAAGAACTCGATCGAAGTCGTCCCGGACTTGTACGTCGCCGACGAGCCCGGGAGATCGATGCGGAACTCGGGAATCGCGGTATTTTCGCCGCGGCCGGCAAGTACGAACGATCCCACACGAGCGGGAAAGAGGTCGCCTGATGCGGATCCCTTTCCCGGCGGCCGCCAGGAGCGAACCAGCTCGTCCAATTGCTCGCTACTTTTAATGGTGGTCCCAATCTCAGCAACCACGGTTCCAAGCCCTTGGGAGAGCGGCTCGCCCATTCCCAAGACATGTGGGAACCACTCGAGAATTACGAACGGTCCACCGCAACAAAAAAGCATGCAGGCCAAGATCGAACCGAGCACGATCCGCGGCACAAGGGACTTCTCTTCGGCCGCGGCCTGCGTCTGCTGGCCCAATGTGAAACGCTCGAGATCGTCAGCCAGCGCGGCGGCCGAAGAATAGCGGCGAGACGGATCCTTTTGCAGACATTTGAGGCAGATCTTTTCTAAATCGCGCGGTGCCCGTCGATTGAGGTGCCGCACGGAGGTCGGCGGCGATTGGAGCACGGCCAACAGCGTGTCGCGCACGGTAGGGCCGCGAAAGGGAGGCCGGCCCGTGAGCAGCTCGTAGAGAATCGCCCCGAGAGAATAGACGTCGGTCGGTGGTCCCAGCTGCGCGGGGTCTGCGTCGATTTGCTCGGGCGGCATGTAACTGGGTGTGCCCAGCACCTCGCCGATCGCAGTCAGCGACGACTCAGTGATTGCGCCGCCTGCGGCAGCCGACGGAAGGTCTCTCGCGCCGATTCGTTTGGCAATTCCAAAGTCTGTGATGCGCGGTTGATCGAACGAGTCGATCAGAATGTTGGACGGCTTCAGGTCGCGGTGCAGGATGCCGTGCCGATGAGCGAAATGGATGGCTTCGGCGATCGACTTGAGATAAGTGACCGCCTGGGTGACAGGCAGCGGTCCGCGGTCGACAAAGGACGCGAGGTTCCTGCCCTCGACGTAATCCATCGAGAAGTAATGCTGACCCTCGTACTGCCCGACCTCGTGAATCGCGACGATGTTGGGATGTTGCAGGTTGGCCGCCGCACGGGCCTCGGTGTAAAACCGCTCGACATCCGCCTCGGAGGCGAACTGGCCCGCGAGGATCGTCTTGAGCGCGACAATTCGATCGAGGCTGAGTTGCCGCGCCTTGTAGACAACGCCCATGCCGCCTCGAGCAATTTCGTCGAGGATCTCGTAGTCGCCGAAGTAGCGGTGTGCGGCCCCCAGTTGCAAGCCGTGTGGCTCGGTGACCCGCGGCGCCAGCGTCGGCTCGAAGGCGCTACTGGGGACAAAATGTTCAGTCGCGTCAGTCCCCGCCGTCTGCGAGCAGCGGGAGCATAGTCCCGGCGCGGCATCCGCCGGCAGCTCGGCCTGACATCGTGGGCAAAGCCGAGCCTGGGGCAACGGGCGATCTTGCGGGGACATTCCGTCATCTTACTGGAGGCCGTTGCCCACAGTAACGATCTCTTCCACGATCTTCCGACGGTTTCCCCGGCGGACTCTACCGTCGGCCCTTTTCGCGCCGTATTTCCGGCTGAACTGGGACGACAATAGCGATCCCGAAGGGAACCTAACCAGGCATGAGCGCATCGCAACCTCCACGCCACATTCTTCGTCGCCTCGGCGCGTTGCTGGGAGGCATGGTCGCGATTGTGGTTTTGTCGATCGGCACGGACGTGGCACTGCAGGTCGCGGGAGTTTTCCCAGACCTGATCAAGCCCGGCCTGTTTAGCAGCCCACTGCTGTTGCTCGCCACCGCCTATCGCAGCGTTTACAACCTCGTCGGCGGTTACCTCACCGCGCGCTGGGCACCGGATCGTCCGATGGCACATGCCTTGGTGCTGGGCGCCATCGGCGTCGTCTTGTCGATCGCCGGCGCCGTGACCATGTGGAACGTGGGGCCCAATTGGTATCCGCTTGCGCTCGTGGTCCTCGCGATGCCCTGCGCGTGGGCAGGCGGCAAGCTTTACGTCACGCGGTTACACGCGTGATGCAAGCACTCGCCGCCCCCGCAGTCGCTGCCTCCACTCGAGCGG
>Ga0210393_10005425_pt1 | contig 10044 bp, 12 predicted proteins | sample IncBWC27OmetaG_FD_160068 | JGI IMG/M metagenome (GOLD analysis project Ga0210393, IMG submission 160068) | Forest soil microbial communities from Barre Woods Harvard Forest LTER site, Petersham, Massachusetts, United States - Inc-BW-C-27-O ...
GTGCTACTTGCGTGATGGGGCGAGTGGATTCTTGAGCGAAAGTGGTGCTACGTTGCTGTCTAGCCATTGTTGCCTCCTTCGTAGGCGACTCTTGGTTAGCGCCGTGTCGGGTGTTGATAGCACCGGTACGGCGCGCTTCCATCTCAATCTATCACCTAAGCTGCTTAGGTGCAAAAGAGGATTTTTGTTACGCAATATTTTCTATCTAAGCGGCTTCGATGCTAGAGTTAGCTGGATGGTGAAATCGCTGATATCCAAATACTTGGCCGAAATTGGCCGCCGAGGCGGCAAGGCTCGTCTGAAAACCATGACGCCCGAGGAGCGCCGAGCCATTGCCACGAAAGCATCGAAGGCTGCCGCTGAGTCTCGGAAGCGGAAAAGAACAGAGTCTTTGAAGTAAGTATCCGCTTGCGCCCCCTGCTATTCCCCTAGAGCCGGGCGACGTTCATCGCCACCGTCCTCGCCTTTGCATCTGCCGAATGCGACGGAGCGCTCCTCCACCGTAATATCCGGGCTCATCTTCTTGCTGTTCTTCTCGCATAATCTTTTGGTACTGGAAGGCCGCCATCGTGGGGTCCGCCGGTATACCGTTTTTCTCGTCACCGTTCCTGATTTCGTTTATCCGATCTTGGACCCGCATCTCCAGTGGCTTCTTCTCTGGCTCGTGGTGGGAGTATAGGGCGTAGCGCAAGGCGTCCCAAACGTCGTCAAAGGGATCGCCCACAACTTTTTCGACCTTCAGCGGTTCCTTCTTGTCGTGGACTCGCGATTCGATGGCACGCATTCCGATTTGGCAGGTGTCGGCAATTACCAACTCGCCGGTTTGGAGCATGGTATAGACGAGTTGCGCTCCGCCGGCGCGATCATTGCGTGCCTGCTGGAACGCCAGCTCGTACTGATCCAATTCCTCGTTGGCTAGGTCCGCGAGGGTGTGGGTGTCGCCGCGCTCAGCCCACGAGTCGGGACCAAGGTAAAGAGCAGCGATGCGCTGGGGTTGGTCATAGCGGGCGGGCATCTTGAGCAACGCTTTGTAGTGCTCGCGCGCAAAACTCTTCACGTCGATCTTTCTGGCTTCTGTTAGATTGTGCGGAAATTCATCAAGCACGTAAATCGGCCCGCCCTCGGGAGATCGACACAAGAGGACGCTGAAAGCGACCGATCCGCTGAATCCATAGTCCGTTCCGGTCCAGAAAGTCCACCACCAGTCGTCCTGGATCGATTGTCGTGCAACCACCATGGGCTTGTGGTGGCGCCTGGGCTCCCAAATGTCGAAATATTGTCCCTCAAAGGCCCGCCAGCACCCTTCGAGAAGTTGCTTGGAGTAAGCGCGCCCTTGCGTACGAAGCTGCTTGTCGTAATTGGGCAGCAGTCCTTTCGGGTCCCATTTGCCGAAGATGTATTGCGTGGTCATCTCTAGCGGCAACTTATCACTGAGCCAGGTAGCGTCTTTGTAGATTTTTCCCGCCTCTCTGCCGCCCGTCTCGCAGTGAGGACATCGATTTCCTAGGAACAAGTGCTGGTGTAACGCGTGGCCAGGACCGCCAGGATTGGTAGCGAGGCGCATTCGGCAATGCATGGAAGGATTCGTCGACGCCAACCGCGAGAGCATATAGCGGATGCGGAATTCCGTCATGTGCGTGCTCTCGTCGAAGCCGATCCAAGAGTAGCGTGGTCCCTGGTGCGGGTGTACGTCTTCGTCCCGCCCCAAATAACCAAACCGCATCACCGCGCCCCAAGGCCAATGGAAGTAATGATCTTGTGCGTTGTAAGTCGCGCCCATTTGCGAGTACAGAGCATGAGCGCGGGGAATCAACGCCCGACTCAACTCGGGGTAGCTTTCTCGGAAAAGTATTCCGTGGAAGTCAGGTTTCTGATACTCCTGTACTGCGTCGATGAGGAGCGTCTCCGACTTATAGGTTCCGGCAGATCCGCCCGCGCACACAATAGTGGCGTCTGATTCCAGTACGTCTCGCTGCATTGGGCTTTTGGCTTCCCAATTCATCTCGTTTTATTCCTCGTGGGTGTGGTCCTTTGCGGCGGGGGTTGCTCCCGGCGACTCGACTTCTTCGTTCTCGCTACGGCTATGCCTCCAAGGTTGTTCGTAAGCCAGAACTTTGCTTCCATCTTTCAGCTTCAGGAAGATGTTGCCCTCCGCAGTTTCTTCTTCTTCCGCAGGCCAAAGGGTGGGCGGGAAGCGAGCAAACCATGCCTTGCGGTATTGCTCACTGTGACAAGTCGACAACTCTTTCCAGACTTCCCCTCGGAACCGTTTCGCAAAGTAAAGCCGAAATCGCGGCGTGAACCCTGCGCCATGGAGGGGGCAATTCACTTTACTGGCGATCTCCACCTCGATGGGGAAACTGAAGGAGGGCTGTTCTTCCTCGGGGAAACAGATGCAATCGAACGCTGCATCGCCACCGACTCCGATCAGTTGTAATCGGAGTCTCGCAGCCGCACGCGACTGGGCTGAGCCGAGGGGGAAGTCTCCCGGACCAAGAAGTGTTGCACCTTGGGATTTGGTGTTTTTCTTGCTGCTCAATGGTTTAGCAGTCATTTGGGCCACCTCGACTGTCGGAGCCTGTTGCACCTACAGTGAGCGCGAACCATGCCGGCAAGGTACCATCTTCCGCGTATGCCACCATCTCATCCCGCGTCATGCGTTCGAAGAGTTCGTTTAGGTTGATGTGTTCGCTTCTCTCCACCCACTGCCCATTTGCATTGATCTTGGCGTAGGCTGCTACGGCACTCACCACAGCTGTGGCACTAACCTCTACTTCTCCTGCTCTCTCGATGATCCGTTCCAGGGCGGAATGCAGATTTCGCCGGCGCTTGTCGAGGAGGGAAAGCGCGTGGGCGTGACGGTAAACCGAATCGCGGCTTACACCGAAGTCTTTTGCGATCGAGATTGGGCTCGTCCAAGTGAGAAACGCCTGCTCTATTTCTTCACGCTTGGGATGGGAGCAGATTTTGCAGTGGTACTCGTGTCGACCCTGTCTGACCGCGGAGTTGTTCCCCTCATCCACCATCTTTCGCCGAGTTGGTTTGCTATTTTTCATTTTTCCTCCAGCTCTGAACCTAGGCATAGGGCACCACTTCTAAAGGGTCGGAGCAGTATTTTCGAGTACCATTTGCAAGACCTACAATGACCTCATCGTCGACGGCCAGAAGCGTCCCGGATCCGTATCTGCTCCAAACCTGTTTTCCCAAAAATTGCCGCAGGTAGGCCAACGCATTTCTTCGCTCCCTTTCTCGCAGGTGCTCGATGACATCGAGTTTCTGGACGCGCAGTTCCGCGAGCAGGAGGGCGGCCCGCGTGGGGATGCGATAACGAATGCAGTCCCCATCAACGAGCAGGTCGCCACCTACCGCCAAGATTGCCTCGACAAGCTCAATTACACTCATAGTTGGCCCTCAATTGTTTGGACGTTTTCAGTTGAGCTTTTCAGTTCTTCGCTGCTAGAAGACTGAAGAGCTGAAGAGCTCGATTCGGAGTCAATCGAAAAGTGGCTTAAGCGACCGCGGTCGCCGTTCTCTACTCTCCAGAGCCGACCTAACCCACTTTGGAGCACCTGCCGTGTCTTGTGGAATGGCATTCCAGCTAATTCCACTAATTCCGTCTGACTGATTCCGGGCTGCGCCCTAAGGATCCCAAGGAGTTTTTGCTCAGAGGCTTGATGTAGAAGCAACGACTGATCCTCCACAACAGTGAAGGCGTCATCATCGCCAACTTGCGCCTTGACTGTGATTGTCGTCTCCTGTCCGAACCGATTCTTGAAGCACTGAACGGTTATCACCTTCCGCTCCCTGCAGTGGTTGATTGCAAAACAGAGATCAACTCCAGCCTTGATGTCACTGCTGCCGCGGTACTGAGTTCCCTCAGCCTTTGGCTTATGGTGTTGAAGAACAACAGTAGCTCCAGCATTAGCAAGTCTGCGAAGTTCCGACATGACGCGGCTTATTTCCGTGGCCGAATTTTCGTCACCAGTGTGAAATCGGATGAGGGAGTCCACAATGATTAGCGGCTGAATTTTATCGGCCATCTCCAAGAGTCTTCGATCGCCAATCATCGGCGGCGGGTCCGATTGCCAGCCACCCCATAGCCGGAGCTTTTCGGACGGCTGAACATTCAAAAGTGCGCAGCGCTCCTTGATCAACGTCAGAGGGTTTTCGCGGTCGAGATACAACACAGGTCTTGGGACGGTTTTCCGACCTAGAAAGTCTCGACCCTCCTGCACTGCTTTGGCCAGAAACAACGAAAGCCAGGTCTTGTATGAGCCGCTCTCACCAGCGAAAAGCAGAATACCGCCAGCGGGTATCATTCCCTCAACTATCCAAGGCACTTTTTTCGCCACAAGTTGATCTAGGGTCGGGACTTGTTCCCAAACACGAATTCGATCAGAGTCAGCGAGAAGCTCGTTTTCCCGAACCAAGCTGTGAATTTCCTCTTCGGTAGCCCTGAGCACTGCATCTCCTGCCTCGCCATCCATAGCCCGCTCGAGTGTTCTCTCCGCAACCCGGACAAGCTTGCGCGACAAACTCTTGTTACGGACGATCTCAACATAATTAGCTATGCTGGGTCGGTCAGGCACGCCATCCAACAGGCTCGACACGTAGCCAACGTCGCCAATCGGTTGCAAATCCTTGTGGCGATCAAGCTCCTCTATCAGTGTGATCATGTCGACGGGACGAGAGGATTTTGCGAGATCGATCATGCGGGCGTAAATGCGCCTGTGTGAATCGAGGGAGAAATCCTCTACTCGCAGGCTGTGCTCCGCAGCTTGGCGGTACGCTCGGTTGTCGAGGAGGATCGCTCCCAGGATTGCGCGTTCGGCTTCCAAGTTAGCAGGACTTGAAGAAGGTGCCATCACTCACCTCCTTTTTGGAAGGTGACGTGATCTCGTCGAGCGAACGACTCAAGCTCTTTGCGATGGATCAAAACTCTTCGCCCGATGCGGCGGACGAGGATCTGTTTTGTGGCAATTAGCGTCTGCAGGCTGCGAACACTAATGCTCAGCATCCGCGAAGAATCCCTCAGGCTGAATAGAAGAATGGGGAAATCGATCGCGGGTAACGTTGATCTAGATGTACAGGTATTTTTTTCGTTCACGAGATGCGACCTCCAAAAACAGCCGACCGTCGCCTCTTAGCGACTCGGTGGTTATTCTTGGGATCGCTCTTGCGACCCGATAAAAGCCACGCTCACCTATCAACGGTGAGGTGCGGTTGATTCAACGTCCCCGCTTGGCGACGAGGTTTGGCAACTCCGCTCCGATTCAATCCCAGGCCCTCATGGGCAATGGGGTACATCCGGGCCGAGTGTCTAACCAAACTTTTACCATCGTCTGCCCTCGGCTGGCAAGTGGATTCTTCTCTAAAAGCTGTGATCACAACAACCTCAATTATTTTTTGGTGGATTAAACTTGCACGGCAAGTTTAATATCAGTTGATGAGGCTCAAGATCACCCCGGAAATTCGCGAATTTTACAAGGAACTTGCGAGCGAGGGTGGTAAGGCGCGGGCGAAGAAGTACGATCATGCGACGCTGAGTAAGTGGGCCAAACGAGGCGGCCGGCCGAAGAAGAGCGCCAAGGCGGCACACTCAGAAGGCCGCCGAATTGAGAAGAAGTCGGTCAAGTGAGGAGCGAGACGATGTGCGATAGCAAAACCAAAATCCGCGGAGTGTTTGAGAAGGTGCCTGGCTCGAACGTCTGGTGGATTCATTACTATGACGCCGACGCTCGCAGGCGCCGCGAGAAGGTTGGATCAAGAGGAAATGCCGTTAAGCTATATCAGAAGCGCAAAACTCAAGCACTTCAGGGTGTGAAGCTGCCCGAGAACATTCGTGCGCGGGCGGTGACATTCGGAGCAATTGCAGAGGCGGCTCTCGAATACTCTCGAAGCGAAAAGGCCAGCTATCGTCAAGATGAATATCGCATCGCGCCGCTTATCGAGCGATTTGGGAGCATCGGTGCAGAGAGTATTTCGCCCCATGAGATTGAACGGTGGTTGGACCAACAAGCAGCAGATCGAGATTGGTCCACCGCCACGAAAAATCGGTATATCGCCTTACTGAAGCTGATCTACCGACTCGCCGAGCGGAATTCCAAGATCAAAACAAATCCAGCGCGTCTACTCCGGATACGGAAGGAGAACAATGGCAGGATTCGCTATCTGAATCAATTTGCACCTTTAAGGACCAAAATCGACTACTTGAAACGCTGCGCAGACGAGGAGTCGTGCTTAAGGGCTGTCATTGAAAAGCTTTATTGCGAGCATATGCCCGAGTTTGACATCGCGCTGCATACTGGGATGCGTCCATCGGAACAGTATGGCCTAACCTGGGACCGTGTGGATCTTCTTCGGCAGCACGTGACGATTCCCAAGAGCAAGAACGGCAAGGTTCGTCACGTGCGCCTAAATTCGGCAGCAGTTGCAGCCTTTAAGATCCTTCAGAAGCGTTCAGTGAGTGGTGTTGGTCCGGTTTTTGTTAATATCCAAGGGGAGGCGCTGCAGGGCTACAAGCATTGGTTTGATCCGGCGGTGTTGGAATCGGGCATTAAGGATTTCACGTGGTATTGCCTGCGGCACACCTTCGCTAGCCGCTTAGCTATGGCTGGGGTTGATCTTCGGACTCTGGCGGAATTGATGGGGCACCAAACTATTCAGATGACGATGCGCTATGCCCATCTTGCTCCCTCCCATACATTGGCTGCAGTCGAGCGATTGGTGTCACAGTCTGCTGTGTCTGCAGTCTCTGGAACACCCGCGAAAGGTAGAAAAGCCACCAGAACAGCCACCGAGCGAAAAAGCTCCAAGAATGAAATGCTTCGTGATGCTAGTTAAGTTATTTATAATGTTTTGGTTAACGCAACTCCGGGCCCGTAGCTCAGCGGTTAGAGCAGTGGACTCATAATCCATTGGTCCAAGGTTCAAATCCTTGCGGGCCCACCAAGTAATTTAGGCAGACGAGGAAGACTCCAGTTTGCCGAGATCTTCCCCGCGATGTGACAATACTTAAATGCATAAATCCTTCACCACGACAGCGGTAAACATATTGGCGGCTGGGACATTGCTGCTGGGCAACGCCTTGGCACAGCAAACACCGGCAGCGACAACTCAATCTACTCCGTCCTCGGCTAGTCCAGCCCCGGGTACGCCGAACTCAGGTGCACCAGCGAAGGCACAGACTCCAGCGGCGAAGCGGCCAGCCACGGCGGCAACTCCCCTGACCCTCAAGACGGAGAAAGAGAAATTCAGCTACGCCCTTGGAATGAAAACCGGGCAGAGGATGGCGGAGAGTTTCAAGAAGCAATCCGTTCCGTACGATCCCTCCATTCTGGCCCGGGGATTGAAAGACGGCTTGTCGGGCGGTAAGACTCTGCTCACTGACGAAGAAGCCCAAGCCGCGATCAAGGCAGTACAGGAAGAAGTCGGCAAGAAACAGCAGGAAAAAACGCAGCAGCTCGACGCAGCCAACAAAAAAGAGGGGGACGCTTTTCTGGCGGCGAACAAGTCCAAAGAAGGCGTGGTCACGCTTCCCAGCGGCCTGCAGTACAAAATTCTGAAACAGGGAACGGGACCGAAGCCCACAACCAGCGATACGGTAGTGTGCAACTATCGCGGAACCCTCATTAACGGTACGGAATTCGACAGCTCTTACAAGCGCGGCCAGCCCGCCACATTTCCCTTAGGTGGAGTGATTAAGGGATGGACTGAGGCAGTCCAGTTGATGCCCGTCGGATCGAAGTGGCAGCTATTCATTCCATCCGACCTCGCCTACGGCGATCGCGGCGCCGGCGCCGACATCGGCCCCCATGCCACTTTAATCTTTGAAGTCGAACTGCTTTCCATTGAAGACAAGAGCAAGGAAAAGGCCCCGGAGCCGGGAAAGGATCCGGACAAGAAGTAAGTGCGATCGTCAGCAGGTCATCTCACGAGGGCGGAGCCTTACAGAGGCTCCGCTTTCCTTTTGCGACGTTTCGCCTGTGATTAACCACTTTGGGGCGGCGCCGCTCCGAATCGTTGACAGGTGTATACGGCGAGCGTAGCGTGGCCTCAGGTCTAACCACGCTTGTGACTCGCATTTGAGGAGGGCCGGCAAAATGTTGTGCAGATCCCTCTGCGCAGCGGCGATTGTGTGTTTGGCGATAAACTTCGCCGCCGCACAAGATCCCACTAAGGTAGAGCCGAAACATTACCGGCTGATGTTTGAAAATGAACGCGTGCAAGTTGTCAGCGTCCATTATGGTCCGCACGAGAAATCGGACATGCATGATCATCCCGGCGGTGTAGTGGTGATTGTTACCGGAGGCCATTTGCGCTTCACTGACCAGAACGGTAAGGTCACGGAAGTCTACTCCAAAGCAGGCGAAGCCCGGTGGTTTCCGCCCTTCAAACACAAGGTCGAGAACGTCGGAGACGAACCCTACAATGCGGTTTACGTTGGGATCAAGGGTAAGGTTACCGAGGTAGGCGCCAATGATCCAGTGTCCCCAGAAGAACTAGCAAGAATCATGGCTGAATATGCCTCGGCCACGATCAAACCCTGAAAGGCCGGGCCGGTCTTTCTCTCGCGCTCGGATGTTGACTCTTCTTAACTGTTCTCCTGCCCCTCCCGTGTAATAATCTTGAAGGCTACAAAATTCCGTCCGAAGGAAGTGTATGGCGCACACTGTGCTCTGCGTGAAGTTGAAGAAGGAACTACCCGGTCTGGACGAGCCTCCTTTCGACAATGATCTGGGCCGCAAGGTTTACGATAACGTCTCGCAGGAAGCCTGGAGAATGTGGACGGAACATTGCAAGATGCTGCTCAATGAGTACCGTTTGAATCCTGCGCGGCGCGAAGATCAGGAAGTAATCGTCAAGCAGATGGAGCAATTCTTTTTTGGGGAAGGGTCATCCCTGCCCAAAGAGTATCTGCCGCCGGCCCCGAAATAAATCCTCGGAGGCAAGCGCCTTGGGCTCGTGAACCTGCTATGGCGTTCACACGATTGAAATATTTCGACGGATATCAGCGCCAATACGTTGATTCTGCGCGGTTACTCCTCCAGTTACTAATGCACTGATTTTGATGCAACTTTCATCACCCCTTAACATTCATTTACTACGATTGCAGTGTGGATCTGCCCGTGTACAACACGCTGATCCTTTCCGACCTGCACCTCGGTGCGGAGACGAGCCATGCGCGGGAAGCTACCCGCGTGCTCAGGGAGAGTCGTTTTCACCGTTTGATCCTCCTGGGTGACATCTTCGCCGACCTCAATTTTGCCCGGCTCACCAAAGACCACTGGAAATTTCTAGGCTATATCCGCAAGCTGTCGAATCCAAAACGCAATATCGAAGTGGTGTGGGTAGAAGGCAATCACGACCACGGGCTCACCAACATTATGTCGCACCTGGTGGGAGTGAGGGTTTACCAGCGCTACGCCTGGCAATATTCCGGATTGCGGCACATCGCAATTCACGGCCATCAGTTTGACGGCTTTCAGGTCAACAACGTTCGGCTCAGCCGGCTGGGCACTTCGCTCTATCTCAAGCTGCAGAAATTGGACTTCAAGAGCAAGCCATTGGTGCGGCTGATCGACCGGCTCAACACGCGCTGGCTGCGCATGTCTCCAAAGGTCTCCGCCGGAGCTCTGCAATACGCGCGGCAGCAGGAGGCCGACCGGATCTTCTGCGGCCACACGCACCAGGCCGTCCATGTTGAAGAGGATGGAATTCATTATTTCAATTCAGGCGGCTGGGTCGATTCCCGTCTGACGTATCTCACCGTCGACGAACAGGGGGTTCGCATCCATGAGTACCAGCATGAGTTTGACGACCATGAATCCAATGACAATGAGTACCCCGAACGAGCTGACGATCGTGATTCCGGCCAAGAACGAAGCGAAGCTGATTCCTCGTTTGCTGACTTCGCTGACGAATCAGGACTACTCGAAGATGTCGAGTACGAGCGTGTTGGTGGCTGACGCCAACTCGACCGACGGAACTCGCGAAATTGTGTTGAGCTTTCGCGATCGGCTGAATGTCAGCGTGATCTCCGGG
>Ga0210393_10005426_pt1 | contig 10042 bp, 14 predicted proteins | sample IncBWC27OmetaG_FD_160068 | JGI IMG/M metagenome (GOLD analysis project Ga0210393, IMG submission 160068) | Forest soil microbial communities from Barre Woods Harvard Forest LTER site, Petersham, Massachusetts, United States - Inc-BW-C-27-O ...
AATTGTGCCGACGTTCGGTCAAGGGGTCAAAACGCGTAATCGAGATGTTTCAACAACTGGGGAAATCGAGGTTCTATGCAGGGCTGCCAGTAATTACTTTTCCGTCGTCTGAACACTGTATAGCCTCAACAACTTCCATACGCAGACATTTGAACGAGGCTTCCATCCCAAAGGCGGGCTCCACTACCACTGCAAAATACGGCGATGGACCATCGGTGCGTTGCTCACTGCTTACAGCCAGCCTCATCATGGCGTTTTGATGATTGAAGCCTTGCATCTGAAAATCATTGACGTCGTAAAACCTGAGCGTTGTGAGCGTGTGATGCTGAAGGATCAAGAATCCTTTTGGATCAACCTTGTTAGTCAATTCCCAGAGATGAACTTTCAAAGTTAAGACGGGAAAGTTGTAGACACCCTTGTCGGTTTGGATGTCGCCACGCCAAAAATGAAGGTCCAAAATTTCGGCGTCATGAAACGAAGGCCAATAGCCAAAGATGTTCGTCAGCTTTCCACTGCCAACGATCAGGAGCTCAATAGCTGGCATAGGCGTTGATCTCTCCGAGCAGCATAACTATAAACTGCGAAATTTTCACGAGCGAAAGGTCAGTTGGCGAGAACAGGTTTACACTCATCATGTCTTGTGCGCCTCGTACAGCGCAATCAGCAGCACGAGTCCTACGATCCCGACCGAGATTAGGACGTACGCGAGGTAATCACGGAATTTGATTTTCCAAGGAAGCCTGCCACCACCGGCAACGTAAAGTAAAGCAGAACGTAGAACGCAACGACAGAAGCGAATACCAATCGAAAGTGGTCGGGATACCACCACCTGAAACCGAAGATGAGTACTCCTAGCCCGGCAAGTGTCAATCTCCCGCGTGTCTGTGGTGACAGTTGCAAGACGGACGATTCTACCGCAGTTGTCATGGCTGTTGTAACCAGGCGATTTCACTCACCGAGGATCGGCCCGATCTTCGGTCAAGGGGTCGAAACGCGCTATCGTGATGTTTCGCCAATCGGCAGACCCTCCTACCTTTCGGTCCGTAACTGTCCAACTGAGGCGGGATCGCTTCCGATAGGAAGGCCGCAATAAAAGCACTTGTTTCGCAGGAAGGCAACAGCATCGTACACGCCGATAAAGCGACGCCCGCACCTTGGGCACTTCCACAACCAAAAACGAACCATCGCCACAAACCAAGCGACGAAACAGGCGACAAAAGGGATTGCCCAAAGAAGAATGGCGAGATTGGTGTGCTGTACCACCAGAGGGAGCGCCCAGCTAAGAAGGACTAACTTTACGCCTGCACCAACAAGCACTGTTGCAATGAAGAGTACGAGCACGGTCCTTTTTCTCGAGCGGTATTCCAGCCACGCGTCAAGCGTCGAACTCATAGTGGTTCCCATCGCTCGCACGATAAATCAAAGTCCGAAGGAATACAGCCCATTTGGGATGGTTGACACTATCAGGCGATTACACGTTTCGACCATTCGTGAATGAGCGATATCGAGATTTTTCGTTAAAGTTGCAAAGCCTCAATGATTTGTTGGCGGGGCCGCCTCATCGTTGGTGTGTTCAATTTGTTGTGTGAGGCCGCACACAGTGGATCGCCGGTTTGATATACGACGCTTAGCAGGAGTTTTAAAGGTCTTAAGCGCCCTAAACCACTCCACTAATGGCTGCAAAGCCAATTGCGATTCTTGCCATTCTTGGACGACGGCGTCAGGGTTGTCGGGTCCTCGCGTCTTGACGACGAAGTAACCTACATCCTGCGTCCGATCAGTACGTGAGATCGCTGCAGAGAAGCCTTCGAGCGTGGGGTCAGCCAATGGGAATCTTGGTAATTTCGGCTTCGCCAGTTTTTTGATAGTGTCGGTATCCAGAAGGTTCTTGAGTGTCTGAAGACTCCCGGTGTCGAGGGTTCCCTCGTAGATGTGGAGGGCCGCCCTTCCATCAAGGAACTCTTGTCTACGAAGTTCTAGGTGAAACTGCCCATCAGCGTGTATGACGACGCAGTTCTCGATATTGTTTGGTCCCGCAGTGGGACGAAGAGTCGTCCAGGAGTCCCACATCCGAACCAAGGAGTTGCCATCACCGGAGGCTTGAGTCTGCGCTGCCACCGGAGGCGCACAAATCACAATTACCGCCAATAAGATAGAGACTCGCGGAATCACGCGAATGATAATACTCCCTTGTCCAATCACGGCCTACTCTCGACAGGGAGGTGTCAGCTTGTGCGATGGCTGATGTAGACAGGCGTTCTCACAACCTTGCGCCTTCTCTTCGCCTTTGTCGGGGTCAAAACGTGCTATGGGGATGTTAGGTCAACGACTAGCTAATCCCCAGGTTCCGATTTCCGGGCGATCACCGTCGAGCTGGCTTCACATCTGGCGTGATCGTTGACAGTACTACCGTTGCCTCAAGCTCGACGATGTAAATTACATTCACCACGTCAGTCCACCGCACGTCGCTTTCCGCTTCAACGTAGGCCACCCGACGTGGGCGCAGCTCTATCTCGCTCCTGATCGTGTTTCCTAACTCGTCCCACGGCGTTTTCTTCGAGTTCACATATAGAACAGGAGTGCCGTCCACGCTCATCGCTACTACGACTACGACTGGATCGGGTGTGAAATATTGTACCCGCGCCGCCAGCCCGCCGGGTCCAAGGAGCCCAACTGGCAGACCCCTTGTGATGTCAAAGGACGAGAAAGCTATAAATCCCGCGATCACCAGAGCCAGACAGGGTGCCACGGTTACTGCAGATGACGGAAGACCCGAAAATTGTTTCTTGAGAGGGAGACTTTGGGCGACACCAACGCATAGTTTCGGCTGACGGACTGTCCCGTGCGCGCTCCCGAGTATTTCGAGTTTAAGCAAGTCCAGCAGCGCCCGGAGGTGGTTGTGGGACCATATTGCTGGAACGGCCACCAGAAAGGCCGCGGCCGTTGTGATCGGCGCCCTACTTAGATTCAGATTTATGATCGCCAACGCGGTCCCTCTTTGCATTCCGACTCCTATGAAGGAGTCGAAAATGCCGACACATGAGCCCGCAAGGCCGAGGAACGGCGCCGTGTGAGCAATCGATCTAAGAGTGTAAAGCCGCAGGCTCAGGTCTGCGGCGAACATCTTCCGGTCACTATGGAGTTCTTGGCTGTTGGGATCAGTCGGGAAAGATCGTCGAGTTGATTGGTACTGGTAGGCCGCCCAGCCGACGATCCCAATCACGCGACCGAGCATGAGTGCAAGCACGATGATGTCGATGCGCCTGAGCAATCCCATCGATTGCCATAAACATGGGATGCCACACTCACACCCGTACGTTTGCCACGAACTCGTGCACGCGGGCATTATCTAGAAATACATTTCTTCGGTCGGTGCCATTATGAACCAAAGACACCACGCCCACCGCTCAGGTTCCAGTGTTGTCAGGCGATAGCGCTCACCGAGAATCGGCTCGATCTTCGGTCAAGAGTTCGAAACGCGTAATAGAGATATAACAACAGTTGGCTTTCAAACCATACCTGGCCTACACTTCTACGTGCTCCCATTCCGTGCCCGGGGCTAGCCGATGGCAGACTTGAAGGATGCGATAAAGCTCATATTCGGACTGGCAGCGGTGGCGGCCGGTGTCTGGGGCTTTGTCCATTCACTTGCATTTTTGAAGGAGCGCGGGATACGCCTAGGCCGTTACGACGCCAGCCACGAACCTGCGAAAGTGGAAATTCAAACCCTCTTCCACGGAAACACAAAAGACGAAGATCAGATTTAGATTGGACGACGATTACACTCGGAGCCTTGATCGCGGGATCAATGAGTGCAACCGCGATTTATCGCTAATCAAGCCAGACCACGGTAAGCTGCGTTACAATTCCGGCTTCCCTTTCTTTCGGGGAACAGTTGAATGAAGATTCAGAAATCCTCACTGTTTTCATGTGTGGCGACGGTACTCCTGTGCCTTGTAGTGAACGCGCAAGTGGGCGTAATGCCAAAGAAAGACGTCACCCTAAAGCAGACTACGGACGAGAAGTTCCGAGTCGGTGATGTTTGGGAATACCAGACTCGCAAAGGTGAAGAGCGTTCGAGAATAACCATCCTAAGAGTCGATGATTCACCTGAGATTGGGATAATCGTTCACATCGGCGTTGATAACGTTCATTTCGCAAACTGCCACGGAGGCCCAGAGCCTGATGCGGTTCCGCACATGCCATTTGCGCGGAAGGCGCTTGACGCGAGCGTTAGGAAGAAACTCGCGTCGGCCCAGCCGCTGCCTTCTTACGAGGATGGTTACCAAGAGTGGAGAGATGCGTATGTGCAGAAACATGCTGGTGTGTACGTGGTGAGCATCGCAGATGCAGTCTCCGTCGCGGAGAAGACATTTCAAAAAGGCATCGGGTGCGAATAGGCGTAGTGGATGTTGATGAGTCTAATCGCGATATTTCAACAGTTACGCTCCGCCGCTCCGCCAACGGGGGCTGCAATTTGCTGGAAAAGCATGAATCTTCGTTAGAACAATGCTTCGTCTCTACTTCTTGTGCACCAGTTCCATTGAAATCAATTTCATGTGGGTGCTGACTGTCACTTCCACTGTCTTTGTGAACCAGCCCTGACCGAATACAGATGCGTACGCAATGTAACGACCGGGAACGACGTTCTCGAAATTGAAATACTTAACCTTGGGAAGCGGCAAGAGGCCTTGAAAGTCGATCGTCTGCTGGTACCAAATTCGGCGGTCAGCATCCAAATTGACCAGGGCGACCGATACATCTTTCGCAGAGAGCCCTGACTTGTCGTTTGTAGAGATGAATCCTCGGACCGAGTAAGTTTTCTGCTTCTGCGCGGGGACCTTGAAGATGAGTCCGGACTCGTCGTGCCCTGCTTGGACGCGGATGGCCGTGGCCTTCACACGCTCCTCCACTCCCGGATAGTACAGCGCTGACGACACTCCCCTCTCCGATGCGCTCGTGAAGTACAAATAGTACGTACCAGGACCCAAACGCTCGGAGCAGAAGGAGCCATCTTGGTTCACTTGCGCGCTTGGGTGATCCACCGGCGAGTAGCCATCCGTGTAGAGAAAGGAGACGCTTCCAATAATTGCGTCGGCGAGGGTTTGTCTAGTGACGGTCCCGCAAATACTACCTGTAACTGCGGCATACCGCTTCTTAAGCTCCTCGAAGTTACCTTTGATTCGCTTTTCTTGCTCGGCTGGGGGATAGGCCCACAGTGGTTTCCAGGTTGCCAAGTCCGAAGCCGTCGGTCGTTCTTTCCTTAGATGACGCAAGTCTGCCGCTACATTGTTGCCGCCAACCCATCCGCCGGGGCTGCACATACTCACACCCAACTCAAGTAGGCTCGGGCCAAAACCATACACAAGGTAGGTCACCCCAGGGGCGAACCGTGCTCCGCAATCTCCCCCCCCAAGGCCGGTGCTGATCTGTATTTCCTGCCCTAGGCTTCCCTTGTATGCTCTTTGTACTCGAAACGTCACAAGCATTCGAGGCGACTTGTCGCTTTTTTCGCCCGGACTCTCAGCGGGGGTCAGCTCTCCGACCTTGGCTCTCAATACGCTCCATTGCAGTTCGAAACGCTCAGGTATTCCTTCGAAAATCACAGTGGTACCATCGGCCTGCAACTTCGCAATCTCCCAAGCGTTTTTCCCATGAATCCCACTACCGCAACTGCAGGCGGATGCAAATCTTGCAGCAGTAAGGGCGATGCAACCAAGTGCGGCTAACCTGACGGCGAATCGAAACCTCATAATCTAATGGACACCGCGCCAGACCAATTTGGAACCCTTGACCTGGGCCTGCCCCCTGGAGTGAGACAAACAGTTAAGACACAGTTCGCCGTTCGATGAAAATCCGTCGACCAGCAAGACGAGTTTAGCGCACACTGCGAACCGGGTTGGTAAAGCAGAGGCGGGCGATGCTGGAGAGCAACCCGCCGAGGAATAGCCAACTGGAGACTCATCCGGACGATGAGCCCGGGAGTAGTCCGAAAGGGTTGCGCCCGGATCGTTTGGAAAGATTTCCCGATGCCTAAAAAAACTCATAGAGAAAGCTGCCGCGCAGCGGCCTCCTGATAATTTCCTGCTTGATGCGCCTCGAACTCGGCGGGCGGCAGGTAACCGAGCGCCGAGTGGAGACGTTTGCGGTTATAGACAACTTCCAGAAACTCGGAGATCGAAGCGCGAGCCTCGCGCAGATCTCGATACTCGTTGCGGTAAACCTCTTCGTACTTCAGAGTTTTCATGAAGGACTCGCAAGCGGCGTTGTCCCACGGATTGCCCTTGCGCGACATGCTGATGGTCATCTGATGGGCTTCGAGCAGGTCCGTGTAAGGACCGCTGGCGTACTGCGTGCCGCGATCTGAGTGATGCACTAGCCCCGGTAAAATCGTCCGCCGCGACAAGGCCATACTTAGCGCAGCGATGGTCAGATCATCCTCCAAAGTTCGATTTAGCTCCCACCCGATTACGCGTCGCGAATAGGCATCCAAAATCACAGCCAGAAACACGAACTCTTCCCGCAGTCGGATGTAGGTGATATCGGCCACCCAGAGCTGATCCACGCCGGTCAGCGCCATCTGGCACGCTAGGTTCGGGTAGACCTTGCGGCCGTGATTGGAGTCAGTGGTGACCACGAATTTTCGCCGCCGTACGCATAGCAGGTTGTCCTCGCGCATCAACCGATAAACTCGTTTCGGGTTTACCTTCCACCCCCGGCGACGCAACTCGGCCGTAATGCGCGGCCGGCCGTAGCTGGGCATTTCCAGTGCGATGCGCTGCAGGGCGTCTCGCAAATCCATGCCCTGATTTCGTACCCCTCCTGCTTCCCCATCGAATCGATAGAAGCTGGACCGGCTGACCCGGCCCAGCTCCACCATCCGTGCAATACTCAATCCCGGAATGCTTTTTGCTGCTTCCCTGACTTTCCGGTAGACCGCGGATCTCCAGTCAATGCCTGCAACATCCGCTGTTCCTCGATGCGCTGCAAGCACCCCTTCAAAAAATCGATTTCCAACGTTTGCTGTCCGATCTTTCGTTCTAACTCGGCGATCTTGCCTTCGGACCAGCGGCGCTGCCCTTTGCCAGGAAACGCATTGCCTGGCCCTTGCCGCAACTCACGCCGCCAGCGGTGCAGCACGTTGGCATTGACTTCCAACCCCCGTGCTACCTCCGCGATCGAAACGCCATTTTCCAGCCGCCTCACCGCGGCCAGCTTGAACTCCTTGGTGAACTGCCTGCGAGACAATCCCATGACTCAATTCTCCCATTCAATGGATTTTGAGTCTTAACCACTTGTCTCACTTTTGGGGGCAAGTCCAACCACAAACCAAAGTACCGTAATGTTCATGGATGGTCTAGACCCGTCACCGCCATTGGTTGATGTAATCATTGGTTGATGTGAGGTTGATGTAATCGCCAATGGCTGCGCGCCAAACATAAGCGGAAGGGAGCAGGTATCAAGCGGTACTCTGACCAACTCCTGCACGACAAGTTTGGGCTGGTTCGTCTCAATGGACGCACCGTCAGCTTTCCGTGGGCAAAACCGTGAACCTTTCTCCGAGAGCTGGATGCGCGAAAAGCGCCTGTCCAGTTCGATGAGCGGGAAGAGGAAACAGAACCAGGTCAAACCGGACTGAGGCGGCTAGGTGAAAACCTGACCAACTGCCACCGGGAGGCTAAAGTCACTGCGCCTCTTCTCGACTCCACTCACCGAGAATTGTGCCGACGTTCGGTCAAGGGGTCAAAACGCGTAATCGAGATTTTACCCCAATCATCCTGCCGCCTTTCGGCAGCATATACTTCGTTTCATGGACAGAACGTTTATCGACCGACGGGCGTCGGAGTCTGATCATCGGAGGGCGAAGGAGATAGCGCAGTCCGTGTTGGATGGGCGAATCACAGTTTTGGAGGCAGTCAGAGAGTTGGTTTCTTTGGCGCACACAGACGCGATTGCCGACGTGGAGTCGAAAGTTCATTATTGCGGTGGAAAGCGAAACGGATCATCTACCCGTCGGAGAGGTTCGCAAACCGTGGGCTTCATACGCTCTAAGAGAGAAGGACGTGGAAATTGCGCGTGCCGAGGAGTTGTACAGGACTGACTTCCTGCAAACGTGCCGGAAGATTGTGAACCCGAATTGCACGGGCCAATAGGTAAAATCGCGATGTTTCGCCAGCTACGCTGGCTTCGGATGCGGCCATCCGCCGAACGAGAGGATTCCAAGAAAACATCCCAGGATCTCAAGCACCAGAAGAACGAAGACACTTACCTCGAACGGAGCAGTCGAAGGGCCGGACGCAACCATGAAAACGTTGTTCAGAGACGCATGCAAGAAATGCTCGTAGAGATCGGCACCTGCTGCGGCCAAAAAGAACATCGATAAAACCAACCCAGAGGGCTTATCGCTGAGCTTCCACAACGCAATGGAGACACACAAGTGTCCAGACGATATCAAGACGATAGCCAGCCAGCTGACCTGGTTGTCTGGGGCTGGAAGAATGTTCGCCGCAAGGAACAGGTGCCAGACTGCAACGATCCAGTGTGCGATGACAACTAGTAAACCGAGCGTACGCGCCTTTCTCATAGTGACCAGCCCCTTTAGAGGAAGTCTGCGATAACGGACCTTATTAATCTAAGACGTACGCAAACTCGATTTCTTACAGAATGGCACAGGGTTTTGATTTCGGGAATCTGTTCCGCTTCGCTGCAAAACACACCGTTCCAAATCCAATTGTCGTAATCAGGCAATTGCGCTCACTAACCGGATCAAGGAGTTGCAATTGATTCCATAACATTGCCGGCTCCCAGACCCGAGGAGGGAATTGCTTTGCGGCGGCAATGCTCGCTCTTCCTCAGGATCACTTCCGGGTTGCCGTTCTTAACCGGAAGTAATCCACCTGGACAAAAAAACGCACGCTCCGCACAAGCAGGTCCCTCGTCTAAGGGAAAGGAGAGAACGAAGGCTATGTCGGTGATGCGGAAATGTCGTTAACGGGTGGCATCGACGTTCCCTTGAAAGCGTCAGTGAAGCGAACTCGCAGTAACCAGAAAATTAGCAAAACCAGTGGGAGTATGCTGAGAATTAAATACAAGTTGGTGCTAAATAATGACGAAGGTAGGTGTCGCCCGAGCCCCACTGCCGAAAGCAATCTCAGCGGGCGGTTTGAGGGGCCCATGAAAAATGACCCGGCTGCGATGAACAGCCCAAAGCACATGCGCCAGAGATGCCGCGCGATGCGCTTTCCTCCAAGAACTCCACCGCGTATGAGCATGCGAACGTCGCCCACAGCAGCAAGCAGACAGATGGAACCCATGAAAAAACTCATTCCAACGGGAACTCCGTCTTGTGAACTCGCCCCGCTGCGCACAACTTTAATACCGTTCATCCAGGTGAGGATACCGAGCGCCAAAGGAAACAGCAGTGCAATCCAGTCCATATGGCTCGTTTCCCCCTCTCTGCGCCTCGCGGTCAACCACCCCGTTCCGATCAGATAGAAGGTTATGATTCCGCCACCGATGTTGTTTGTATGATGCTTCACGATTCCCAGATACACCGCGCCGAGAGCCATGGTCAGCATTGATGCCACAAACACCTTTCCAGCCAGGACATGGCCGGGCGAACCTTTTCGGAAAGACAGTGCGGCAGTGCCGGAAAACAACCCTAAGATTCCAGCGCAAACATGAACCAACAATATTGGCACTCGCATTCTTCCCCCTCAGTTTTCACCGGAAAGCGGTACGGAAACAGTGTTGACATTAGTCGCCAGGTCGCCGCCGCAGTACGGGCAAAATTTGTCGGCGGTATTCACGCCGCGCTGGCACTGCGGGCAGATGGCGTTCAACCGGCACCGGCATCGAGGACAAAAACCAAACCCGGGTTCGACCGCCGCACTGCATTGCCGACAGTTCAAGATGCGAGGCTTGCGCAGAACAAAATACAGGACGATGCCGAGCGCATGAGGGATAAAAATTGCTAGCAGCGTCCAGGCTATGCGGCTCATGCCCCGGCGGCCGGCGTCGCGGTTGACGTAACCGATGAGCA
>Ga0210393_10005428_pt1 | contig 10039 bp, 9 predicted proteins | sample IncBWC27OmetaG_FD_160068 | JGI IMG/M metagenome (GOLD analysis project Ga0210393, IMG submission 160068) | Forest soil microbial communities from Barre Woods Harvard Forest LTER site, Petersham, Massachusetts, United States - Inc-BW-C-27-O ...
GGCCGTCACACCGGCCAGCGCGTAGCCGCCGGCCAGAATTGCCTTGCGGTGCAGCACGATATCGCTGAGCCACCCGCTCACATATGCCGACGCGGCGTAGAACACGTTGTGCAGCGTGTACAGCCCTACTGCCAGACTGGCAGCGCGTGCGGCTCCGTGTGCGGGCGTCAGCATTCGCGACGCGTACAAAATCAGGAGCGTGTGGGAAAAATCGCCCGAGCCGAACACGCCTACGCCCAACAGGAATTTCCGGAAATTTCCCGGCAAGCTGCGCAGACCCGCAAGGAATGTCACTTTCTTTCGCGATTCGAACGGGCGTTCTCTCACCAGCATCCAGAAGCTCAGCACCGAGATCATCCCGGGCAGGAGCGTCCACAAAAATACCGCGCGATAATTGTGATTCGTCAGGTTCAGCAGCCACAGCGCCGTCAGCGGGCCCGCGATCGCGCCGACCGTGTCCATCAACCGCTCCAGGCCGAACGCGCGGCCATAGGCTCCCGGGGCCACGTCGGCGGCGAGCAGCGCCTTCTTCACCGGAGAACGCACGCCGCGGCCCAGCCACGCGCCCGCGCGGGCGAACAGCACGTGGTAGGCGTGCGTCGCAAACACGAACGAAGCCGTGGCCAGCGCCGTGAAGGCGTATCCAAACACCGCCAGCGGCTTTCTCTTCTTCAACTGGTCCGTGTAATGCCCAGAGCTCAGCTTTGCAAAGCTCGAAAGACCGTCGGCGATGCCCTCGATTGCGCCGAGCCACGCCGGACCGGCTCCAATCGTCGCCAGAAATGCGGGCAGGATCGCCGTGGCGATTTCGTGGCTCCAATCGCTGAACAGGCTGGTTACGCCCACACCGAGCACGGTACGGTTCAGCCAGCCCGAGGATGAATTCTGCGTTGAAGTTTTTTCGGAGTTTGCGTCGGCCACTTTGCCGCCTATCGTTTCGCGGGCCGGTAAAGAATCACGCGCACTTTTTCCAGCGTGATCAATCCGCCGTCCACCATCTCGTCCAGCCGCGGCAGAATCTGGTCAATCCGCTCCTGCGTCTCGATCACTTCCAGGATGATCGGCAAATCCTGTGACAGCCGCAGCAACTTGTCCGTGTGATATACGCTCGAAGAACCGTATCCCGCCACGCCGCGCAGTACCGTCACACCGGAGAATCCGTCCTTCCGCAATAATTCAACAATCGCTTCGTGCAGCGGCTTCCCGTGCCATTTATCCGATTCGCCGATGTGAATGCGCATCAGCGTCCGCTCGCCCTCGAATTTCTGGTGCGTCATCGCTCACTCCTAAAACCGGCTCGCCAGGCGGATTCCCGCCACCGAAAGCAGTAAGCCGAACACCACGCTGGCGGCCACGTACGTTGTTGCCCACAGCCACTCACCCGCCTCCAGCATCTTGGCCGTTTCCCAACCGAAGCTGGAAAACGTGGTGTACCCTCCAAAAAATCCCACTGCGATCGCCATGCGCCATTCCGGCGGCACAATCACGCGGTTCAGCAGAAGCTGGCCGATCAATCCGAGGAAAAAACAGCCCGTCAGGTTGATGAGCAACGTGCCGTAGGGAAAGGTGCTCCCCATTTTGATCTGCACCAGGCCCTGCAGCCCGTACCTCGCGAGAGTTCCAACCGCCCCGAACGCCCCAATCAGCAATAAACGCAATGTGTCTCCGATCCGGCTGCTCTTGCCGCACAGAAGAAAAAACTCCTGGTGCCGCCGGGCAGCCAGGAGTCATCAGCCCCGGCTTATCCCGCCCGGGCGGTTATGGCGAACTCCATCGCCGTGAAATTGTGCCTCAGTCTATCCTGCGTCTCAAACCTCGCGCAACTCATCTAGAGGCCAGCAGGCAATCTCATAAATAGAGGATGAGTGCTCGTCAAGCGTTCTTCAGGGGCTGAAGCCCCGACCTCCTTAAGAAACATTTATGAGCAAAGTTCTAGTCGCTCTACTGCCTGGCTTCCGGGTGCTGGCGAAATGCCTCTTCCAGGGCCGCATCCATTTGCCGCGCAGGCGATGGAATCGACGGGCCATGTCCAACGGCAAGAAGTTCCGGATTTAATTCGCGCAATCTTGCGGCGCTCTTTGCGGCGAGCACCGCGTTCCACGAAAAAAGAGCAGGGAAGGGAAATAACGCCTTGAAGACGCCTGCGACTACGACACCGGTTTGCGTCGTGAACGCGTCTCCCGCGATTAAAGCGTTGTCCCGAATATCCAGATACGCCATGTGACCGGGCGTGTGCCCTGGCGACGCCACCGCTTGCAGCGAGCCAACGCGGTCACCCTCAACAAGCAGGCGGCTCGGCCGCGATTTTGCGCCCGTGAATCCGATCAGCGCTTTGCCATTCTCGCCGGCATCCAGGCTCAGATCTTTTGCAAGCAGCCGCGCTTCACGCTTCCCCATGGAGAGTTCGGCAGTGGTAATCGCCATTATCAGGCTGTCGAGAGAGCCGATATGGTCGATGTGCGCGTGCGTCAGAATAATTCTTTGGATCGGAGCACCCAACTGGGATGCGGCACAGAGTATGGCGTCGGCAGAACCCCGTAGCCCGGCATCAATAAGCGTGAAGCCGTCCGCTTCTCGCACCAGGAAGCAGTTGATCATCCCAAAGCGGGTGAGGCGGAATAAATTTTCCGATTCCTGTACGACTTGCATTGTGCTCCGTTGAGCCGGAAGGTTATTTGCCGTCGGCCTTGCTTACCACGGCTATCTTTTCCAGCCTTCCTTTGTTTTCGGACACCACCAGGTCCGCGGTGATTTTGTCCCCTGGCTGCAAAGTTTCCATCTGCTTGGGTTCCGCGACCTGGTACGTCATTGTCATCGCCGGCATCAGCCCGGGAATATCGCCGTGCTTCACGGTCAGCAGGTTTTTCGGTGCATCCGTGGAAATCACTTCTCCTTGAACCGGGTAATGCTTCTCTGGCTTCGACTGGCATCCGGTCGCAAATCCAGCGAAAATAAGCACCAACGCAATTAAAGTGTGTTTCATCTTCTCCTCAGTAGTGAAAACGATAGCGCAACTGCACAAAAATCTCGCGCGGATTGTTGAAATGCGTCCCGCCGAACGTCAGGCTGTTGTCTAGCAGCACCCGCCGGTTCGCCACATTCAAGCCTGTCGCTGAAATTGAGACTCGCTCTCCAAATTCCTTGCCCAGTGTCATGTCGAACGTAGTGTGCGGTTGCAGGTGATCGCCCGGCAGTGTTGGATCCCCGTTCGTGAAGCCAGATCCGTAATACACGTCGGTGGAAGCGTAGGTTCGCCACGGCAGATTCACGTTGCCTCCGATATGGAGCGTATTCCGCTGGTCGTGGTCCAGAAGTCCGAATCCGTCGCCGAAAGAAAAATCCGTCAACCCTCCATTGATGTCGCCGAAGCCCAGCGCGAGCTGATTCGAATACGTCAGATACACCTGCCCGCGCTTCCGGATCTGCGGTGATCGCAGCGTCAACTCCCACCCGCTGATGCGCGCGCCTTGTATTGTGATGGGGAAAAACAGGTTGGAGTTGTTGAAATTATTGTGGTCGAAATAGTTCTTCGCCCGGGTCAAAAACGTATCGCCATCAATCGTCCAGCCCCACAAGGGAATGGTGACGCCATACTGGTGCTCCTCGTCACGTTCGCCGTGCAGTGGGATGAATCCCAGGTTCTGATTGTTCGCCGCGTCGAGCAGCGGCCCGGAGATCGTGGAAAGAGGCGGCGCCTGGTAAAAATGTCCGTAAAACGCGCGGAACACCCAGTTCAACTTGGGTATTCGCAGCGAAGCGCCGACCCGCGGGCTGCTGGCATTTTCCACTACATCGCCGGAATAATGCGTTTGCCGGATGCCTCCATCCACTGAAAGCCACGACGTCAGCTTGATCTGGTCTTCCACATATGCTGCCGCCAGTCCGCCCGTTGGATTGGTTGTCACGGGAGGATTAACGCTGCTGCATTCTGTCGTTTGGTTACAAATCAACCCGAAGAGCTGGCTCGACTGCTCTGAAAATCCGAAAACACCGGCCCGCAGATTGTTGCGCTTTGCAATCCACGACAGATTTGCCTGCCCGCCTTCGTAATTGGAGGTTAATGTTTCCGTCGCGGAACTCGGCTCATCCAACGGGCTGCTTTCATAATTCACGTTGTTGTGGTGATAAAACGGAGAGACCGTCAGGACCAGCCCGGGGCTGAACGTCCGCGCCCAGGTGAACAACAGGAATCCGTCACGTTCTTTGTTGGAATCGAACTGAACCTGCCCGGGCTCGATCGGCACCTGATAAAAATCCTGGCGCAACTGGGCCACCAGCCGCAGCTGGTTCTGGGCGTCCACGTTGTACGTCAGCGAAGTAAATCCGCCGTAGCCGTTGGCCTGATCGTGAATCACCGCGGAGGTCGGGGTCTCCAAGCCCAAATTCGTGCGGTTCCCGTTCAGGCTGGCGTAGTAGGCGAACCGGTTGGTGTGCCCGCCGAAATTCAGCTGGTTGTCGGTCTGATAAAAATTCCCCGCCGTCAAGATTAGCTCAGCCTGGTTGTCACGCTCGAATCCGGTCCGGGGCGCCACGTTGAAAACGCCGTAAGTGCGGTCTCCATAGTCGGCGGAATAACTCCCGCGCTGCACTTCCAGCGTGTCGATATCTTTCGGATCGATCTGCGGGCCCAGATTGCTGGCGATATTCGTATTCGGAATGGACACGCCGTCGATCAGCCAGCTCACCTGGTGCCCACCGCGCACGTGCAACTGGTCGTGTGTGGTGTAGGCCCCCGGAACATAGTTCGTAATCATGGCCACGCTATTCGATTGTCCCGCTCCCGGCGTTTCTGCGATCTCCTCGCGCGTCACCAGCGTCATCGGCGTTACGGACTCTTCTTGCGCCGGCGGCGCCTCCGAAGTGACTGTCACCGTCTGCGCCTGCTTGGCCACCTGCAATTCGATGTGCAGAATGGGCGCGGTGCCGGAGAGCACGGTCAGCTTTTCTTCCTGCGCGCCAAACTCGGCCTTGCTCACGGTGATTGTGTATTCGCCGATTGGCACTGAATCAAAATGAAATTCGCCTTCGGCGCTCGTCCGCGCCGTCAGCGTGAAATCCGAATGCGCCGCCTTCAACACTACTTCCGCATCCGCAATCGGCCGGTGCTGCGCGTCGTGAACAATCCCGCGAACAGTAGCCACCGCCCCAGCCAGCAACGCACCTGTACACAACAGCAGGAGCGCCATCAAAAATGAAATCCGTCGAAACATCGGTCTCTTCTCCATGAGAATACGAGCCAAAGCGGCCGTGGCCGCCCGGGAAGCGAGTGCGCGCCCAGGATTGCTAAAAATGCGGGGGAGTTTCTAAAGAGAGAGGAGATCTGTTCGCGGAGGAGGAGAAGCCGGATCAAAAACAAACGAACTTGCCGAAGCAGAAAGGAGTGGGGCCGAGGCGCCGATAAGTAGGGGCACCGAAGTCGTCACCGCGCTCGGCAGCACAAATACGACGGCTCCGGTCACGACTGGGTCTTTGGGATGGCAACACGCCATGCTGCAATCCATGGCGGCTTTCTGCCGGTGCTGGTCGCAACCGGCCATCGGCATGTCCTTAGTGGAATTGGCGTCACTCGAACTCTTCTTGGGTGCATGTCCGTGTAGCGGGCACATCGCGCCATCGCAGCAGCCCACGCCCGCAGCCTGCAACGCCGAAGCCCAGGCCGGCGCCCAAAGCAGGATTAACGCCACCAGACACACACACGCACCCAGCCTTCTTCCCGGAGCGTTGGAATCGTGGTGCATTTTCTTCATTTTCCCGAATCCTCAGCATACCCCACCTGCCACCGCCCGTAAATTCAATTCGCCTGGGTCAACTCGGCACCGAATATAACTAGAGCGCGTCAACAATCTACTAGGTCGTAGCGATTTCGGGTTCGGGATGGCACGATTTGGGTGTATGGATGTTGCGACAAAACTTCAAGGCCTGTCTGAGCGACGCTGGTTGCTAGTTCCGTTCGCACTCGCGATTGGATTCACATCAGCGTTCCTGTTGTGGAACGCCATTGAACTGGCGTACGAAGAATACTGGCTTTATCCCATAGAGAAGGCAGCCGATGGCTACATCTACCCACAATTGAGGTACTCCTTTTTCTCCGGCTTCTTGATATTGTGGTGTTTGGCCGGTTTGATGGCGAGTGGAATGTGTCTTTACGACGCAATATTATCTAGGGGCGCTTCTAGTTGGACTTCCCGGTCGATAATCTTGTATCTCGGGTTGTTTGCCGTTTTGATTCTTTACGGGTCGATGATGATAGTTGCAAGGAGTCACGGATACTAAGTGTCGTGCCGCGTCTTGACACCCGGGCGTGCACGCCACAAACTGAATCTATGCCCCACATTTACATGCAATTTGATTTTGGCAGGGACGAGGAGAAGGCCCAGTTCGCCCGCCACAAACTGGAAACCTGGAAGCAAGCGTTTCGGCTGGACAAGAAACTTCTATATAAATTCGAACGTGAAGCTGACGGCGCGGCGGACGCGGAACCTGTAGGCGCGAAATCCGAAAAGCCTAAAGCAAAAGGCAAAACGAAAATCAAAAACGAACCCGAAACGCCCAAATCCAACGAAACCGTCAAACTTCTCCTCCGGCTCGGCTTTTCCAACCACGAAAAACTCTCCGAGCAGCGCTGGGTCGATCGCATCCCCACGGAGGAGCCTTTCGTTGCTGCCTCTCCCAAAGTTCTGAAAACCGGCGACGCCCATTTTGCGGACGCCGAAAAGCAATTCGAAGAACTGAATCCAGGCGGCTGGAACCGGCCGGATGCGCGCCGGTAGCGCCTGCATCCTGCAGGAAGGCAAGCGCGCTTGCCGCACCTTCGAATCTCAGGGTAAACGGGGTGGCGGCGCTACGGTTGGTCGTCGTCGCTTTCCTAGTACCTTCGTTTTTCACAACCACGCGCAGGTTCTACTGTGCACTCCAACTCGCGCTCCGGTATAATTAAATCCCGTAGGCGAAAACTCCCACTCCAATACGAGGCAGACTGAATGGCGGTACAAACGCGCGTCAAAGTAGCCAAGTTGGAAGCGCCCCGGCACCAGGGGTTCGATCGCGAAACCCTCATTCGCATCTACCGCACGATGTATCTTTCCCGCCGCCTTGATGACCGGGAAATCCAGCTCAAACGCCAGAACAAAATCTATTTTCAAATCTCCAGCGCCGGCCATGAAGCGGTCACCACCGCGGCCGGCATGCTTCTTCGTCCCGGCGTCGATTGGGTTTACCCCTATTACCGCGACCGGGCTCTCTGCCTTACGCTGGGCGTCACTCCGCTCGAGACCCTCCTGCAGGCCGTGGGGGCCAAGGACGACCCCAGCTCCGGCGGGCGCCAGATGCCGTCGCACTGGGGCCACCAGAAATTCAATATCGTCAGCAAGTCTTCCTGCACCGGCACGCAATTCGTCCAGGCAGTTGGAGCGGCCGAAGCCACTCTGTATTACGGCCGCCACGCAAAAGCCTTGGCCCAGGCGCAGAAAGCTCCCCTCGGCGAAACGCTGGCTCACGATCCGGAAGAGATCGTCTACGTCTCGTCCGGCGACGGTGCCACGAGCGAAGGCGAATTCTGGGAATCGCTGAACGTCGCGTGCGCCAAAAAGCTTCCGCTGTTTTATCTCGTCGAAGATAACGGCTACGCCATCTCCGTCCCCGTGGAGGTGCAGACCGCGGGCGGCAGCATCTCGAAGCTGGTTCGAAATTTTCCCGGCCTGCACGTGGCCGAATGCGACGGCACCGACCCGCTGGAAAGCTACGCCGTCTGCAAGGAAGCCATTCAGTATGTTCGCGAGCGCCGCGGCCCCGCGCTGGTCCACGCGCGCGTAACCCGGCCCTATTCGCACTCGCTCTCCGACGACGAAAAGCTCTACAAAACTGCTGAAGAGCGCGAAGGCGAAGCCCGCCGCGATCCGCTCTCCAAGTTCTCCTTGTTCCTGATCCGCGAAGGCGTGATGGATCAGAAAGAAATAGAGGCGCTCGAAGGGGAAGTCGATCGCGAAGTCCGCGAAGCCGCCGATCAGGCGCTGGCGGCCGCGGCCCCTGAGGCCTCTTCCGTCTACTCAAATGTTTATTCGCCGGACATCGATCCCACATCGCCGTACTTCTCGGCTGACCCCAAGTTTCACGGCGGCCCCAAAACCATGGTCGAAATGGTTGCCGCCACGTTGCACGATGAAATGGCCCGCGACGAGCGCATCACCGTCTTTGGCGAAGACGTTGCCGACGCCAGCCGCGAAGACAACCTGAAGGATGTAAAAGGGAAGGGCGGCGTATTCAAAGCGACTGCAGGGTTGCAGCGCAAATTTGGAGCTGACCGCGTCTTCAACACGCCTTTGGCCGAAGCCAGCATCGTCGGCCGCGCCGTCGGCATGGCCACGCGCGGCATGAAGCCGGTAGCCGAAATTCAATTTTTCGACTACATCTGGCCCGCGATGATGCAGATCCGAGATGAACTTTGCGTCATGCGCTGGCGCTCCGACGGAAAATTCAAGAGCCCGGCCGTGCTGCGCGTGGCCATCGGCGGCTATCTCACGGGCGGCGCCGTCTATCACAGCCAGAGCGGCGAATCTATTTTCACGCATTGCCCCGGATTGCGCGTGGTGATGCCCTCCACCGCGCTCGACGTCGCCGGCTTATTGCGGACTGCAATTCGCTGCGACGATCCGGTGATGTTCCTGGAGCATAAGCACCTCTACCGCCAGCCGTACAATCGCTCTGAATATCCCGGCGCCGATTACACCATTCCCTTCGGCAAAGCTCGCGTGGTCAAAGATGGCTCGCAGGTCAGCATCATCACTTACGGCGCGGTTGTTCATCGCGCCGAAGTCGCTGCCGCCGCACTCGAACGCAACGGCGTTTCGGTGGAAATTATCGACCTGCGGTCGCTTTCGCCCTACGACTGGGAAGCCATCGCCGCCACGGTTCGCAAAACGCATCGCGTCATTGTCGCTTACGAAGACATGCTGAGCTGGGGCTACGGCGCCGAAATCGCCGCCCGTATTGCTGAGGAACTCTTCGAAGAGCTCGACGCCCCGGTAAAGCGCGTTGCAGCCACCGACACATTCTGCGGCTACCACCCGCAACTGGAAGACGCCATCCTCCCCCAAACCGACGACATCACTGCCGCCGTCACCGCGCTGCTCGAGTACTAGACTCGGTCGAAGCTCTTGAAACTTTCACTCCCCTCCTTTCGTATCTTTGATTAGAATGCGGTTGGACATCGCTCAGTGGGGGTGAACCATGCTTTGCCCGAAATGCCAGAAAGAAGTCGCTGAAGGATCGAAGTTCTGTTACAACTGCGGCGCCCAGTTGGCTGGTCAGGCCGCCCCAGCGGCGGGCGGTTATGTTGCCCCGGTTAAGCGCCTGATGCGCTCCAGCCGTGACAAAAAGCTGGGCGGTGTCTGCGCTGGCGTGGCGGACTATTTCGATCTCGATTCCACGCTCGTCCGCATCATCTGGTTGCTCGCCGTGCTCTGCGCCGGCACCGGCGGCCTGCTCTACATCATTCTCTGGATTGCCCTGCCGCTGGCTCCGGCGACCCCGCTCCTGGCAGTCCCTGGCACCCCGGCCCAAGTGTGAATACGGAGGCGGCCGATCTGAAGTTCGGCCACTACAAGCTCTGCGAACTGCGCCGGCTTCGCAAAGCGGCCTCTACAATTGTCTCGCGTGTTTAATCGCCACGGCTTTTAGCGGGCCTTCGTTTTGTTCCGCCATCCCCTAACATCACATGATCCACCGACAACCTCCCCGCCCCCACCGTTGTCAGCGCCACGCAAGCCGCTGCGAGCGCCAATTCAAACTGATACTCGTTCACCGCGAACACTCCATGCACCAGCTTCACCTTCCAGATCGCTATCAGCATCTCTGCGGCCAGCAATAGCGCTGCGGGCCTGGTGAACAAACCAATCAACAGCAACGAGCCCCCAACGCACTCCAGAATCCCCGCCAGCCCCACGAAATACCCGGGAAATCCGTGCTGAATAAAAAACTGCCGCATCATCGCGTCCGCCCGCACCAGCTTCGGATACCCGTGGTAAATGAAGATCACCGCCAG
>Ga0210393_10005429_pt1 | contig 10038 bp, 10 predicted proteins | sample IncBWC27OmetaG_FD_160068 | JGI IMG/M metagenome (GOLD analysis project Ga0210393, IMG submission 160068) | Forest soil microbial communities from Barre Woods Harvard Forest LTER site, Petersham, Massachusetts, United States - Inc-BW-C-27-O ...
TCTGCAAACGATATTCACATCCGGATCACTGTCGCGAATCGCGCCAACGAATCGGCCGAGATCGTTCTTCTGCCGACCCTCTGGTTTCGCAATACCTGGGTTTGGGGTTGTTCACATGAGGGGTGTTCGCTGAAACCGCGGATCTGGCGCAACAAAGAGGGCTGGATCCAAACGGAGCACGAGACACTCGACCCGATGTACCTGTTCTACGAGGCGACTGACGAATTTCTTTTCACCGAAAACGAAACAAATTTTCAGCGCTTGTACGGTTTCTCTAATTACTCGCCTTTCGTAAAAGACTCGTTTCACACCTACATCGTTTCGGGCGACAAATCATCGACCAACGAGGACCTTCATGGGACCAAAGTTGCCCCTGTGTATCGAATAAAGCTCGCGGCGGGCGAATCTCGAACGGTGTATCTGCGACTGGTCTCTCTTGCCGAATGGGATAGCAAGCCGCAGGCGGATGCCGGAGTATTCGACAGAAGGAAAAGCGAAACCGACGAGTTCTATGATCAACTGATCGGTGGACTCGATGAGGATCGCAAAAGCGTCGCCAGACAGGCGGGTGCGGGCTTGCTCTGGACCAAGCAGTTCTATCAATACATTGTCAAGGATTGGCTGGCGGGAGACCAATACGAACCACAACCGCCGGCAAGCCGCTGGTCGGGAAGAAACTATGATTGGTTGCACGTCTACAGCCGGGACGTGATTTCGATGCCGGACAAATGGGAGTATCCTTGGTTTGCCGCCTGGGATCTTGCGTTCCACATGCTGCCGTTTGCTCATCTCGACTCGACCTTCGCGAAGCAGCAATTGGAGCTGTTTCTGCGCGAATGGTATATGCACCCGAACGGCCAGATTCCAGCCTACGAATTTGCCTTTTCCGACGTCAATCCGCCGGTGCATGCCTGGGCCGCCTGGCGGGTTTACAAGATCAGCGCTCCGCGCGGATCGCGCGACATCAATTTCCTGGAAAGTGTGTTCCATAAATTGCTGCTGAATTTCACCTGGTGGGTGAATCGCAAGGATACCGAAGGAAACAACATTTTTTCTGGTGGCTTTCTCGGCCTGGACAACATCGGCGTTTTTGATCGGTCAAGACCTCTGCCAACAGGAGGGTACCTCCAGCAGGCCGATGGGACGGCCTGGATGGGATTCTACTGTCTGACCATGTTGTCGATGGCCCTGGAGCTTGCCCAAACCCGGCCTGCCTACGAGGACATGGCCTCCAAGTTCTTCGAACATTTCATCGCAATCTGCGAATCCACCAACACTTTCGGTGGCACCGGCCTCTGGGATGAAGAAGACGGGTTCTATTACGATCAGTTGAAAATTGACGGAAGATCCATCCCTCTGAGAACCCGATCGCTGGTGGGATTACTTCCGCTGGTCGCTGTGGAGATTCTCGAAGAGGAACGTCTCGAGGCATTCAAGGGATTTCGGAACCGCATGGACTGGTTCCTGAAATACAGACGAGATCTCGCGAAATTGATTTCGATCGACAACGAACTCGGTCACAATCATCGCCTCCTCGCCGTACCGACAAAGGAGCGCCTCTGCCGAATTCTTAGATATCTGCTGGATGAGGATGAGTTCCTTTCTCCGTTCGGCATCCGCTCCCTCTCCAAAATCCACGCCACGAGACCCTATATTTTTCGTGCCGACGGCCGTGAGTACCGCGTCGATTATGTTCCCGGCGAAGGGAATACTCATCTGTTCGGCGGTAATTCAAACTGGCGAGGACCAGTCTGGTTTCCGATCAACTATCTCATCGTCGAGGCTCTGGAACGCTACTACCATTTCTATGGAAATGACCTCAAAGTCGAATGCCCGACCGGTTCAGGCAATCTTTTGAATTTACAACAAGTGGCCAACGAAATTGTCCGCCGGCTGGTCAGTCTCTTTCTGCCGGACAATCAAGGCAACCGGCCGTGCCATGGCAAAGACCCACGGTACGCCTCTGATCCTCACTGGAAAAACCTCGTCCTGTTTTACGAATATTTTCATGGGGAAACCGGACGTGGCTGCGGCGCCGCTCACCAAACCGGCTGGACGGGAATCGTCGGGCGCCTGATGCGAACTCGCCCAAGGATTCCAAACGCCTCGCAGACGACCCATTTTGAACGCAACGAAACTCCAGGGATTTAGGAGACGGTAGACTATAACAAAACTGCTGACCAGATCACCAGAAAGACGAGCGGAATCAAGACCGGCGCGCTGACTCCGAGAAATTGAGTGGTCGGTTTGGAAATGAGAAAGAGCCGGTCTTTCGGGCATTTTGTCGCGGCGAAACGCCTGAGTTCACTGATCGCACAGAGGCCTCCAGCCAGCGCTACGCAGACCAGCAGGACGCACGCGACGCCGACTATTGGCAACATTTCCAGCAGTTTCCGTTGCACGATAGCCAAGGGTTTGCTCGCGTCTGCGGCCAACCCATTCAGCGTAATCGCATAAGCCGTGAGCAGAAAGGACTGCGAATTGACCAACCACGAAACACGCTGGTTAACGAGATCGTCTTCGTGAGATAACCGCGCCTGAATCAGCGTGAAATCAGGGTCCATGCCAGAGCAGTGTCAGTGTCAGTGCCAGTGCAGTGCAGTGTCAGTATCAGTTGGGGAAAATCCGACGGGACTCTGGAGCCGTCGAATACCGCGATTTGACGCATTTTATCGACGCTAAGCATGCCGCCCCGCTCTTAATACCGAACAGTAGCAACTGACACTGACACTGGCACTGACAACTGATTTAAGAATGGGTCCACCAATGGTGCTTGTCTCTCTCGATCAAGTGCGCTGCCGCTTCCGGGCCCCAGCTTCCGCTGGCGTAATTTGGGAAGTCGGTCGGCGGATTATTATTCCATGCTTCCAGAATCGGCGAAGCCGCTTCCCAAGCCGCTTCCACCATGTCAGAACGATGGAATAAACTCGCGTCTCCGACCATGCAGTCGTACAGCAGTTTCTCGTAACCCGTCGTCGGTTGCCGATCTCCGAATTGGTTATAATCAAAATCCAGACGAACGGACCGAGTGCAAATGGTGGGCCCTGGAATCTTTGCGCGAACCTGGACGGTAATTCCTTCCTCGGGCTGGATATTGAAAATTAAATAGTTCGGTGCTATTGGATCGGCTTCATTGCTGGCAAAAAGCGATAGTGGCGGCGTCTTAAACCGTAGGACAATACTTGTGGTACGTTGCGGCAATCGTTTCCCGGAACGCAAATAAAAAGGCACACCCGCCCAGCGCCAGTTCTCGATCCTAAGTTTGATCGCGGCAAACGTTTCCACGGTCGAATTCGGATTCACATTGGGTTCTTGACGGTAAGCCGGTACCTTCTTGCCGCCCACCATGCCTTCTCCGTATTGTCCGCGAACAGTGTTCATGAGAGCTTCCTCCGGCGTCGTCTGCCGGATAGAACGGAGCAATTTGACCTTTTCGTTCCGAATCGCTTCCCCCTCGAGTGAGGTCGGCGGCTCCATCGCGATCAAGGCAAGAAGCATAAACATGTGATTCTGCATCACGTCCCGAAAAGCGCCCGCGCTCTCGTAAAATGCCCCTCTCCCTTCCACGCCGATGGATTCCGCCACCGTCAGCTGTACGTGGTCGACGTACCGGCGATTCCAGATCGGCTCGAAAATCGCGTTACCAAGGCGGAATACTAAAAGGTTCTGTGCCGTCTCTTTGCCGAGATAATGGTCGATTCGGTAAATCTGATGTTCCTCCAGAACCGACGTTAACTGGGTATTCAACTTCCGTGCCGAAGCCAGGTCATGTCCAAAGGGCTTTTCGATGATCACCCTGCGCCAGCGGCCGTCCCCTTCAGCTAAAAGGCCCGCCTCCGACAATCGCTGGGCAATTGTCGCAAAATAGTCCGGTTGTACCGATAAATAGAAGACAACGTTACCTGAGGTTTTGAATTGTTTCTCGGAGGCATCGAGCGCCTCTTTAAGTTTCTTGTAGGTCTCCGGATCGTCGAACTGGCCAGCACAGTACGAAATTCGACCACGGAATCGGCTCCAGAGGTTTGGATCGACCGGTTGAGTCCCAAGCTCCGCCAAAGCTTTTCCGAGCTGTTCTCGAAACACCTCATCCGGAAGCGGCCGACGTGCGACGCCGATGATACTGAAGTCCGCCGGGAGAAGGCGATACGACCCGAGGTTGTAGAGCGAAGGCACTAACTTTCGCTTGGTCAAATCACCCGAAGCGCCGAAGATCACCAGCGCGCACGGTTCGACCGCTTGAGGAATTGCGCATGCAGCATCCATAAAATCAATTTCCTGGGTAGATTTCCACGTGACCGCCAAATTTGTTCCGCATTGCCGAGAGCATCTTCTCTGCAAATGTATGCTCAATACCGATTTGCATAGTTTCTTATTGCTCGCTGTAGTTCCAGGTCAGTCCGCCATCGACGACAATCGTCGCACCGGTAATATAATCCGCATCCGAAGACGCCAGAAATGCCGCCACACCCGCTATATCGGATGTTTTACCAAGCCGAGCCAGCGGGATATTTTCCAAGAGCGCTTTCAATTTCGGGGGGTCATTTAATAGCGCGGTATTTATTGGCGTCTCGATCGCACCGGGCGCGATATTGTTGATAGTGATACCGAAAGGTGCCAACTCGATCGAGAGATTTCGCATGACCATTTTCATGCCACCCTTACTGGCGCAATAGGAAGTGAAGTGCGGAAATGGCAGATCTTCATGCACCGAACTCACATTGATCACTTTTCCGGGCTGTTTGACCGCCATTCGATGTCGAACAAAGGCTTGCGTCGCAAAAAATGCACCCCTTAAGTTGATGCCAAGCACCAGGTCATAATCTGCCTCTGTGACTTCCCAGAATGGGGCGTTCTTCTCGACGCCGGCGTTGTTGACCAAAATATCCAACCCCCCGAGTGCCTCGACAGATTCCGCAACCATTCGTTGTGTGTCGGCCACTTTGCTGATATCGCCCTGGACTGCAATGGCGCGGCGGCCAACTTTTTCCACCATTTGGACGGTCGCGGCGGCTGTCTCCGGATGGGTGACATAGTCGATGATAACGTCGGCTCCTTCTTCCGCGAGCCTCAATGCGATTCCCTGTCCAATCCCTTGATTGCTGCCTGTCACTAGCGCCTTTTTCCCGATGAGTTTCATGGTGTTACTAGATCGCAGAATTCCGGCCGTACGACAAGAATCGTTCAACCGGCTTTTGCCGGGAGGGCGCCCCAACCGGCTGGATTTTAAAAAGTTCTCCGAATACTCTTGGTCACATGCTGAACTTGATCTGGCTGGGCCTCCTGTTGTTTGGCGTATTGGTGGCCGGGATCACCGGACAGTTTGCAGCCATCAACCAAGGCGCGCTTAATGCGGCTAAGTCCGCTGTCATGGACGTCGCGCTGCCACTCTGCGGCGCCATGACGCTCTGGCTGGGCATGGTGCGACTCGCCGAAAAGTCCGGTCTTATCCAGCACATCGCACGATTCATCCGTCCGGTTCTAGCTCGTCTATTCGCCGACGTGCCACCGGATCATCCCGCGATGGGTTCCATCGTCATGAATATGGCTGCCAACATGCTAGGGGTTAGCAACGCAGCCACACCGCTCGGGTTACGCGCAATGAGTCAACTGAACGAACTGAACACCAAGCAAGGCGTCGCGACAAATGCGATGTGTACCTTCCTGGCAATCAATACCAGTTCCATCCAGCTTGTTCCGTCGACCGCCATCAATATCCTCGCCATCAATGGTTCGAAAAATCCGACGGGGATAGTCGGTTCCACCTTGATCGCGACTTTCTTCGCCACCTTATCGGCAATCCTCACCGTCAAGTTTCTTCAACGCCTTGGTCCGTTTCGCTGGGAAAGGCAGACGGGTATCCCGGCGGCGACAACCGCCCAGCCGTCGCCCCAATCAAGCGAAAATCCGGCAGACGTATTGCCGATGGCGCCTTGGGCGCCCTGGGCTCAGGCAGCCGTTTTTCTTTTTTTTCTGGCGCTCTTCATCCCGAATGCTTTTCCCTACTGGTTTCGCGGTGCTGCGCCCGTAGGTTTTCTTGGAGCAATCGCCACATTCTTTAATGCGCTCTCTCCTCTTGCGATTCCGTTTCTGCTGACTTTTTTTCCGTTGTATGCCGCCGGTCGGAGCATACCTGTTTATTCGGAATTCATTGAAGGCGCCAAAGAAGGCTTTGCAATCACCGTGCGGATTGTCCCTTACCTCGTTGGAATGCTCGTTGCCATCGCGGTATTTCGCGATTCCGGCGCATTAAATCTTTTGCAGGGTCTGCTGAATCCTCTCCTGAATTGGTTCCAATTTCCGTCGGATCTACTTCCAATGGTATTGATCCGGCCACTGAGCGGCAGCGGTTCAACCGCCGTATTGACCGATCTGGTGAAACAGCTTGGCCCGGATAATATCCTGAGTTACACCGCCGCCACGATTTACGGCAGCGCCGAAACGACGTTTTACGTAGTGGCGGTCTATTTCGGCTCTGTCGGCGTCACTAAGACGCGGCACGCCATTCCCGCCGGACTCTTTGCTGATTTCGTCGGGGTGATCGCCTCCGTGCTGGCATGCCGGCTGCTGTTCCGATAAATGATGACACCTGGCTCTGGTGAGATTTCCAGGCTAACGCAGCGAATTGGAGGCTATCGGACCTAACATCACGATCGCCTTTTCCAGGCGGTTTAGACGATAGGTTTTTTCGAACAACCTGAATCGGTCCTTTTCGATCCGTCGCAACAATGCGTAGTAAATGGCGCGCATTCCTTCGGCGGCGACCATCGATCGGCGGTCTTCTGAGGGTAACAAACGCCTTGCCTCCCGGAAAAAAGAACGTGCGCGTTCTGCCTGAAATTGCATCAAGCGAACAAACGCACTGTTGTAAGTCCGATCGCGCAATGCCTGTTCCGAGTAACCAAACATTCTCAACTCGCTCAATGGCAAATAAATGCGTCCTCCGTTCTGCAAGTCCTTGTCGACATCCCGAATAATATTCGTCAGTTGAAGCGCTACGCCCAGTTTGTGGGCGTACTCTTTGCACTGCGCATTCCGGTATCCGAAAATTTCAATACTGACGAGCCCAACCGCGCTGGCGACGCGGTAACAGTATCCGTGGAGCGCTTCGAAATTCTCGAACCTGACGGGCTCCAGGTCCATTTCCACGCCAAGGAGGATCTCTTCGAAAAGCCGGAGATCGATCTTGTATTTGCCAATCAGAGTCCTCAGCTCAGAGGCGAATCCCGGCTCGTTCGGTTCGCCCCGAACCAGCCATCGCCGCCAACCCTGCAGCCAATGTCGGCGCTCCGACAACGGCACATCCGGATTATCGGCTGCATCGTCGACGCGCCGGCAAAACGCGTAGAATGTCGTGATATCTTGGCGTGTTACTCTGGGTAAAGAGAAGAAGGCAAAAGCCAGATTCGACTGGCTTTTTTTGGTGATTTCCTTTGTTTCGCTCATCCGTACGGATCTCCCTTGATGAATTCTTCCGTGCCTTGCGGCCCGATCTCCAGGCGAACATCAGCTTCTCCCCAAGAGATATGCGGCGCAAGCGTGGCGATCACCGCCAGCCCAAGTCGCTGACTGCTCGCACGAAGAGTTGACAACAGCAGTTCTGCTTCCCTCTCCTGCATGTTGTTCCCAACACATTCGGCAATCAAAACCCGCGGATGATGAACCAACGCCCTGGCCAACGCGGCTAACATCTCGTCAAGTCCGTCCAACTGTTCCACCGCAGTCGTCGCAATTCGCGAGACACCGACGATTTCCAGGATTTCTTCGGTGATTACTTTCGCCTCGGTAGCTCCTACCTGAGCTATCTTGAAGAGAGGCAACGCAACATTCTCAAGAACCGTAAACGCAGGTAACAAGAACGGTGAAGAAAATAGGAATCCGTATTTACGGTTTCGAATTTCCCCTAGATCGTCGATCTCAAGATGAGTGACCAGACGTCCGTCGACAATGATTTCTCCCGAGTCAGGCGGCAATAGAAGACCGAGGATTTGCAGCAAAAGACGTTTCCCGCCGAACTCCGGTCCGGAAAGATGGTAAAACGATCCAGACCGAAATTGGTAGGTGAAATTGCGGATCGCTTCCAAGGGGCCACCCTCGTTCGCACATTCTCCGGTTAGATTCCTGGTCCTAAGAGGATCGATCGCCATAAAGCCAATCACCGATTCGGAAAATTTCGTTCACAGGAACTATTGTAGGCCGGTTCTAAACTTGCAAGAGCCTCCTTTGGCGGCGAAATGCCGGGACTAGAATCTTATCTCCTTGGGCATCGTCTGCGACGCCCGGTACAGGCAAACCCAAGCAGCCAGGAACCACGCCACCAGAAACGCTCTGCCAAGACTAAACAAAACAGCAAACAAGATGTTTGGTGCCGAATATCTTGGAAACGCTCCCACCATGAAATCGTTTAACCAGCTGAGAGTAAAAAAGTGCAGTCCAGCCACGAGCAGAAACCCGATTATTCTGAACCAATGTCGTCGAGTGAGTTGAGCGTGCTCGTGCACAGCTTCGCGCAGCGTCTCGTTGTGCAGGATCAGAGTGATCTGGATCGAACAAAACAAAATCAAGGCCACCGCGATTAACGGTCGAGCGGTTTGCTCGATATACTGGATCACTGCATTCGTGAAATCGGTTTGCTGCGTGATCCACAAGTAACTGATTAGCAATGGCAGATGGATCAGAAGAAGGCTCGCCAGCAAAACAACGCCAGCCCATTTCGCGGCAAACACCGCACGTTTCAAAGCGAATTCGAAGATTCGCGCCGGTTCGGCATTCAAACCTCGGATCCAGATCAGAGTAAGCAACACGAGAAAAATCTGGACCAGCAGACCGAACAAGTATTCGAACTGGAAGGATAGCCAATCAATGACCGCTCCGACGCGCAGTAAAAAAATGCCGTCGAAAAATTGATTAAGCCAATAGATCGAAAGCGAAAAGATTGGCTTGCAGAATGCCGCGAGTGCGCACAGCAACAGGCTAAGGTAAACGCCCAGCCACCATCGGCCCAAGCGGCTCTTTGCCGCCCGCAGAAGCTCCATCTGGTATCCTCGCCAATTCATCAAAAATAGAAGCGCGGCAAACGCCGAGGTGGGATAACTGACCACAGCCTGATTGAACAACCCGGCCAGCATTTCGAGCGCCGGCAACCATGCCTGGGCGGCCGAAGCCCCCCAATCGCGCGGCCTGAAGGCCGGCCAGTAGAGCAAATTCATCAGCGAAATCTGCCTTTCTCCCATTTGATAAGCCTGCAGAACCTGAAAAATCGTGTAGACCAATCCCAGAACCGAAAGCCAGATCCACATCCGGGGATGACGCTGCAGACATCGCAAACCATCCCGGAAAAATCGAGCGGACGGGTTTCCAATGATCAGAATCAGGTACCCAACGAGCGCAACGGCAATCGGAAGCGCGAGGGAGGAGTTCAGGAGTTATAAGAGTTCAGGAGTTGCAGAATGGTCAACGAGCGGATTCAAATATCGCACCGTACAACATTTTATCAGCCTGTTACTGACCCCTGACTCCTGCAACCTTTTTTCACCTGACAAATCCCCAGTGACTCGAGAACGGCCAATAAACGAACATTCCTCGTCCAGCAACGTTCTGCCACGGGACAAATCCCCAATAGCGGCTGTCAGAGCTGTTCGCGCTGTTGTCGCCCAACGCAAAATAACTCCCCTTCGGAACCGTGACGGTGGCGTTGGCATCACTTAAGTAGTTGGTATCACTTGCATTCCAATAACCGGTATAGCCATTCTGCTGAGATGCAACACGCGCGAATGGATAATCCGTTGCTTCCTGACCGTTCACGAACAACTTCGGCTGTTGAATCCGCAAAGTGTCGCCCGGCATGCCCGCCAAGCGTTTGATATAATGCTCACTCTCAAAATTCGGGCCGGCCGTAATTCCGAGGATTCCATTGGTTCGGAAAACGAAAACGTCCCCGCGATGTGGTCCAAAAAGGTTGTAGCTGAATTTATCGACAAAGAGTTGAGCACCGAGATCGGCGTAACCACGAACAATCGGTTCTCCCTTCTTGAAACTGTT
>Ga0210393_10005432_pt1 | contig 10037 bp, 6 predicted proteins | sample IncBWC27OmetaG_FD_160068 | JGI IMG/M metagenome (GOLD analysis project Ga0210393, IMG submission 160068) | Forest soil microbial communities from Barre Woods Harvard Forest LTER site, Petersham, Massachusetts, United States - Inc-BW-C-27-O ...
AGCTGCGATTCGGGCAAAGGATACGTGCCATGGTGTTCGACGGGATTTTGCGTGGCGATGACCATGAATGGCTGCGGCAGCGGATACGAATGCGCGTCGACAGTGACCTGACTCTCGTTCATGGCTTCGAGCAGGGCGGATTGTGTTTTGGGCGTAGTGCGATTGATTTCGTCTGCCAACAAAACGTTGGTAAAGACTGGGCCACGCTTGAATTCGAACTGTTGCTCGACCGCAGAGTAGATCGAAATCCCCAGCACGTCAGACGGGAGCATGTCGCTGGTGAACTGCACCCGTTGGAAAGTACAGTCGAGAGCCCGCGCCAGAGCCTGTCCCAGAGTAGTTTTTCCGACGCCGGGGACGCCTTCGATGAGCAAGTGTCCGCGAGCAATTAGCGAGACGACGGCCAGGCGGAGAATATCATCCTTGCCTCGAATCACTTTGCGGAGGGCGTTTTCCAGTTGCGCCGCACGATGCGAAACGGCGCTGGCAGTTTCAGGGGACATTATTGGAATTCTACTATGCGAATAGGAGGATTAAGGGTTACGGAGGTTACGGAAAGCAATCAGCACTCGGCACTCAGCCCATTAACCAACGGGTGGGTTTGCTGATTGCTGACGGCTGATTGCTCGTTGCTCACGGCGTAAACTCCGCTGGCCTTCCCGTCAATCGCTCGATGCGCTTTGCGATTGGGGGATGGGTGGAGAACAGGCTGCCGAAGTTCATTCCGAGGAACGGCTGAATAATAAATAGGTGCGCGGTCGAGGGTGTGGCCTGTAATGGCAGTTGGCGTGAGTAGGCATCAAGTTTTCCCAACGCACTGGCTAGGGCATACGGATTGCCGGTAAAATGTGCTCCCGTGGCATCCGCCTGATATTCGCGCGAGCGCGACACAGCGAGCTGAATTAATGACGCGGCAATGGGTGCGAGGATCAGCATCAAGAGCGCGCCGAATCCGCCGCCTCGGCGGTCGTCACGATCTCCGCCCATGCCGCCGAAAATCATGGCGAAGCGACCCATGCTGGCCAGCATGGTAATGGCTCCGGCGACGGTCGCGGCGACTGAACTGATAAGGATGTCGCGGTTGTTTACGTGTCCCAGTTCATGCGCCAGAACGCCTTCCAGTTCTTCATCGTTGAGCAGGTTCAGGATGCCCTGAGTTACGGCCACCGAAGCGTGTTGCGGGTTGCGCCCGGTAGCGAAGGCGTTGGGGGATTCGTTAGGGATTACGTAGATCTTTGGCATAGGGATGCCGATTTTCTGCGTAAGCCGTTCGACGGCGGCGTAGGCACGGGGTAATTCCTCGCGGGTGACGGGCTGGGCACGATACATCGCCAGCGCGATCTTGTCGGAGTAGAAATACGAAATAAAGTTCATGACCGCGGCGAAGGCCAGCGCCAGCAACATGCCATTCTGTCCGCCAAAGGCCCGGCCGATGAACATCAGCAGCAATGTGAGGAGCGTGAGCAAAAACGCGGTTTTGAATGCGTTACCCATAGAATTCTCAATTCATTAGATGGCACGCCGGACTGGGGGATTCAAACCAGGGAGGGGGAGGGAATACACGCTACGCAAAGCGGACGGGCGACGACGCCCGTCTCTCTTTGTGGTGTTAGCTGACTTTCACTGCGCCTCGTTTTACGGCGCGCTCCAGCGTCTGGTCAAGCGCGGCTTTGGCTTTCTCGTATTCCGGTTGGGAGATTCGGCCTTGCTTGTGTTCGACTTCGAGTTGGAATATCTCTTCTTTCAGAGCCTCAAGCAATAATGTGGAACGATCTGCGGGCTTGGGTTTCGGGGCAGGGGGAATGCCTAGCTCCGCGTCGGTTGGGCCGAAATCGGCGATGGCGGCGGATTTCGAGCGGGTAGCGATGTAAATGGCACCTGCGGCCAGAACAATCCCAAAGCCTCCAAGAATGTACCAGCGATATTTTTCCAGCGGATCCGGGGCATCGATGGGTGGGCCAAGTCCGCCTCCGGGTCGAGAATCGCGCCCAGCGACTGCACCGCCGCTGGCCTGAGGGCCGCTTGTTTGAGCTCCACCGACGGGGCCATTTCCTCCTTTGGTCTCTTCCGGCTCGTCAGACATCACGCCAGTTCCAGAGATTTTGAACGCAAGCGGTTGGCCGGCCTTTGTATTGGAAGCCACTTGAACGACTGCATCCGCCTGCCGAGGGTCTTGCATCGACTGGAAGGTTGTGCCCCGAGCGGGAGCGAATTCCATAGACTTGGGCAGCACCACCACGAAGTGCTGAGCCCCGTACAGAGTCTTGGGATCGAACGTGGCTTCTCCGCTGTATGGCATGTGATAGCTGACCTGGAACTGGGTCTCTCCGGGACGCAGAGGGAACACGAAAGCATAGCGATTCTTTTGCTTCTGTGGCACTGGAGCCGAGTTGATGGGTTGGCCACCGGCGGTCATCGCCATGCTTTGGTCAACCTGGGCGCCGTCGGGAAGATAGAATTCGAAGCTCTGATCGCTCATCTGGGTGCGCGGCGGATCAGAAGTATTATTCACGGCGAAAAGGCTGATGCCTTGTAATTCATTGCCCTGCGCTTGAAACCGCATCACGTCAGCGGTCACGCTGATTCCGGCGACCTGCTTGGCAACATCGTAGACTTGAACGTCAACCGAAGTCGTTCCCGGCGGAGCCATGCGGTGATAAGTCACGCCCTGGTGGATGATGCGGACCAGGTGGGGACTGGCAGCATCGTCGAGCTTCACGCTAAAGTTACCCTTGGCATCGGTTTGGGTGCGACCAGACTCTTGCATCCCCTGGCCTAAACTTAGGAGTACGACGTCGTCGCCAGCCGCCGGCTTCTTTGTAGTACCATTCGTGACCGCACCGGTTAAGGTCTGCGCGGAGGCAGAGGCGATAAGGAATGTGCCAAGCAGAATATGTAGCAAAACTTTGGACGGTCCGGACTTCTCGCAAAGTGCGCGGGAAACGCGGCACCCAGTTTCTTGCTTACCAAGTCTCAAACTCGGGCTCCTTTTCGGGGACGGAGTGACGCAGTGGCCGCGGCTTCTTCCAGACGCGCGATCTCGGCCAGAACGGCTGCTGCTTCTTCTTCGAGAGAGGTCTTCATGGTCTGGTAGTCAGAATCTGGAAACTTGCCGGCTTTGAATTCGAAGTTCAGGTCGCGAAGGTTTTCGTAGATCGCTTCCTTACGCTCGCGTAAATAGATGACGCGAGTTTTTTCCGGTCCCATATAGAGCTTGCCGGGAAGATAAAAGACGTAAACCAGCACGCCGATCGTAATCAGGATACAAGTCAGAAGTTCGATGCTCATATTTCGGTATCCTTCCGGGCTTGATCGCGGAAATGCTCAAGCTCCGCGCCATGAACGGCCGCAACAGCTCCGACGGGCAGCATCAGGGGACGTGATTTCCAGACGCGGACAATTGCTGTAACCGTGACCAATCCGAGCACCAAGACCAGGTAGGGCATGATCCAAGCCACCCGATTGAAGCCGGTTTTTGTGGGCGCAGCCATCACCGTCGTTCCGTATTTCTGGACGAATCCCTGCAGTGTCAGATCGTCGTTGTCGCCGCGCTCGACGGCGGCTACCAGTTCAGCGCGCATGCGCTCCGAGTAGGCACAGCCGACGTGATTGCATTCAAGCAGGATCTGGTTGCATCCGCAGACGCACATCATCCGATGGCCGAGATCGTTGACGCGGGTGGATTCGTCGCCTGCGCCGAGCAGGGTGAAGAGAGCGAGCGTTAGCAGGAGTAATTGCGCGTTACGTCTCAGAAAAAAACCTGTCATCCTGAGCGGAGGAGGCGTTCGCGAAGCGAGCGTCACCGCAGTCGAAGGACCCCGGGGACGTGGGTACAACCAAAAATGCATCAGGGAATTCTGCCAACGAAGTCCTGCGGACGTTCTGGCCAAAATGTCTTTCGGTTCTCTCGCGGCGCAATCCTTCACGGGGTCCTTCGACTCGGCAGATTCTCCGCTTCGCAGAGAATCCGCTCCGCTCAGGATGACAGGTCTTGCGGAGGTCAAATGCGAAATCCCCATCAGTCGCCCGCTCCCACTGGCTCGGCTCGCATTCGAGCGGGGGCTGCGACGCGCACTGGCACTGAGTTTGGGATCAAGGCTACGACCGTGCCCGCAATAATGATCCACACGCCAATCCAGATCCACATCACCAACGGATTCAAGTGCACCTTAATGATCGGTTTTCCCGTGTCCGGATTCTGGCCCTCATAAACCACGTACAGATCTTCTTGCGGAGTTGAGCGATTGGCGACCATGGTAGAAGTTTGCTGACTCGCCTTGTAGAAACGGCGCTCGGGGTTGAGCGTGGCAATCTGCTTTCCGCCCTTAAATACGTTCATGACCGCCCACTCGCTGCCGTAATTCGGATTGTCATCCTGGGTATAGGACTGGCAGACCAGGGTGTACGCACCGATGGTCATCTTGTCGCCGAAACCCATTTCCTGCTCTTTATCCTGATTGAAGACTGAGCCGGCGAAGCCGATCATGATCACGATCACACCGAAGTGAACGATGTATCCGCCGTAACGGCGCGTGTTGCGATGCGCGAGCTGCACCATCGAAGCAAAAAGATTCTGGCCGGTATGACGGCCAATCACGCGGCCTCCGCGAACGAACTCAGAAATGACCGTGAGCGCCACGAGCACGGACAGCATGATGGTCATCAGCGCGTAGAAATAGGAAGCATCCGTCCAAGGCTTCATGCCGAGCGCGACCAGCAAGACGCCAACGGCAAGCGCGCCGATGGCCGGCCACATGAAGTTGCGTTTCAAGCTGTCGAGTGATGTTCTGCGCCACGCGAGCAAAGGACCGACTGCGGTCAGCAGGAGAAGCAGCAAAGCCACTGGGATGTTTACGCGATTGAAAAACGGTGGCCCGACGGTGACCTTGGTTCCCTGAACCCATTCCGAGAGCACCGGAAAAAGCGTTCCCCAAAGAACCGTGAAGCATGCGACCAACAGCAAAAGATTGTTGAACAGGAAACTGGATTCGCGCGAGATCAGCGATTCTAGTTTGTGCTCGGTGCGCAGGTGCGAGCGGTTCTTTATATAAAAGAAGAGGCAGGTCAAAAAAATGATCGCGAGGAACGCAACGAACCAATCGCCGATCGAGGACTGCGCGAAGGCATGCACCGAACTGACCACTCCGCTGCGGGTCAGAAAAGTGCCGAAGATCGACAGCATGAAAGTGGAAAAAATCAGCCACATGTTCCACGTCTTCAACATGCCGCGCTTTTCCTGCATCATTACGGAGTGCAGAAATGCGGTGCCAGTGAGCCATGGCATCAATGAAGCGTTCTCCACCGGATCCCATCCCCAGTAGCCGCCCCATCCCAGGACTGAGTAAGCCCAATGCGCGCCGAGAAAGACTCCGCAGGTTAGAAATCCCCACGTGACCATGGTCCAGCGGCGGGTAATCTGAATCCATTTCTCGCCGGGATACCGCATGATCAGCGCGGCCAGCGCGAAAGCAAACGGAACAGTAAAACCTACGTAGCCCAGGTACAGCATGGGTGGATGAATCACCATCTCGGGATATTGCAAGAGCGGATTGAGTCCATTGCCATCGGCGGGCAACGCGCCTTGCATCACGCCGAAAGGGTTCGCGGCGAAGTTCAGCAGCAATAAGAAGAAGACCTGAACGGCGGCGATGATGACTGAGGCATGGGCGAAAAGGCGGACATCCGTTTTATAGCGGAGCCTGAGAACGAGCCCGTAAGCCGAGAGCAGGAGCGCCCAGAACAGCAGCGATCCTTCCTGTCCCGACCAAAGCGTGGCGAACTTATAAGGTGCGGGCAGGTCGCGATTGCTGTGATGAAAAATGTAGGCAATGGAAAAGTCATTCTGAAAGGCTGCAACCACCAGCACCACGGCCGCAAGAAAGACGATGGCAAAGCTGGCAATGCCGGCGCGGCGCGCGGTTTCACCCAGCCGCTCAGATCCAGATCCCTTGATGACGAGTGCCAGCAGACCTGCCAGGAAGGAGTAGGTGCACAGCGCCAGCGCGAGGAGAAGCGCAAAACTACCTATTTGCGACATGGGGGAGCCTAGGGTCGTATTTTTTCAGAAACCATCCCCAGAAGCAACCACGAAGCCGGGACCGCCAGAATAGTCCGTTCATTCTGCATCATGTCTGTGCGCAGCTTTGCTCGCTGCCCGGACGGAGTCGTCCGGGCTTACGAGGGAATCGCAACTGGCGGAACTTTATGCCTAGGCGGACTGTTGATGACTTTTGGTGGCGAGAATTTCGCGCTCGGCTGTGAGCCAGTCTTCATTCTCGTTGCCAGGAGTGCTTCCTCGTTCCAGGTACAGTTGGTAGGCGCGCTCGCGGATTTTCACTTCCAAATCGACTGGGGAATTGTTCACCGGTGAGGTCTTTCGAACCAGAGTTACAGAGCCGGCTTCGGGCATGGTGATGACTTGATTGTTGGTTGCCTTCGGGGTGCGGGGAGTCTTTGCTTTGGCCATGATTGGTACTCCTTTGGGACTGCTAAGTCCATGAATTAGAAAAGCTTATAATTGGGCGCGGTTGCCGCGCGCCTAGTTAGGCCCACAAATAGTGAGTATGTAGTAATGATAAACCGAGAGACTGTGGATTTGGGGGAAAGTTGGAAAGAATTAATCTCTGTGAAACATTGATTTCGTCGATAACGATCAGTAGAAATCGTGCGAGCTGGTTTCGGCGCGGGTGATGGAAAGCGGCAACACGCGCTCGGCTTTTACAGAGATGACATTGTCTTGGTTCTGCAGGATTCCTTCCACCATTAAGAACTGCGCGGAACTCAGCAGCAGCCGGTTTTTCTGAAAAAGGTCGGGCATCACGATCGCATTGGCCACGCCGGTCTCATCCTCGATGCTGAGAAAAACAAAACCTTTGGCAGTTCCGGGACGCTGGCGACAGATGACGCAGCCTCCAATGCGGAGATGTTGTCCGTCGGGAATGCGACTGAGGTCGCTGGCTTTGTGGATGCCCATCGCTTCCATTCGTGCACGGTGGTAAGCCATAGGGTGCGGGCCTACGGTCATGCCGGTGCCGTGGAAGTCGGCGACCAGGCGTTCTTCGGGATTCATGGGGAGCAATGGGGAGTTGACGTCGGGTTCGGGGAGTCCGTCGAGCAATGGGCCGGAATTACGGACGGCGCGTTCGACTTGCCAGAGAGCATCGCGGCGATGGAGAGCAAATTCGCCACGGAGACATCCTTCGACTTCGCTCAGGGCAGGCTCCGACACCGAGGTATCTGGAGGTTTGACATTTATTGAGATATTTTTCTTATTACGTTTATCGGTTTTCTCCGTGCCTCCGTGGCTCCGTGAATTTGAATTCCCGACTGAATTCAGCGCTCCAATTTCTGCCAGCGTGTTCAATTCGTCTTTGCGCAACTCGGGCACACGATGGACGAGATCGCGAATAGAAGTAAACGGAGAGAGCGCGCGTTGATGAACCAATGCTTGGCCGGCTTCTTCGCGCAACCCACGGGCGTAGCGAAGACCGAGACGTAAGGCGGTTGAACTGGCTGACTGCTGAGTGCTGACTGCTGACTGCTCCAACGTACACTGCCATTCTGACTTCATCACATCGATCGGTAATACTTTCAGGCCGTGTCGCTGTGCATCTTTCACAATCGTAGCTGGACGATAAAATCCCATCGGCTGGTTATTGAGCAGGGCGGCAGTGAAGGCGGCAAGATAATGGCATTTCAGAAACGCACTGGCGTAGGCGATGAGCGCAAAGCTGGCGGCGTGAGACTCGGGGAATCCATAGAGAGCGAATGAAGTAATGGAAAGAATGATCTGCTCTTGCGCCTCGCGCGCTATGCCGTTGTGTTCCATACCGCTGCGAAGCCGGGCCTCGATATCTTTCATGCGGGCTTGCGAGCGCTTGAATCCCATGGCGCGGCGCAGTTCTTCGGCTTCGCCTCCGGTGAAATTGGCGGCAACCATCGCAATGCGCAGCAATTGTTCCTGAAACAGAGGTACACCCAGAGTACGCGCCAGCACAGATTCGAGCGACGAATGCAGATGGTTGACGGGTTCGCGTCCCATGCGGCGCCGCAAATACGGATTTACCATCTGACCCACGATTGGTCCTGGGCGAATGATGGCGACTTGCACCACGATGTCGTAAAAACATTTTGGCTGCAGGCGCGGCAGGCACGACATCTGCGCCCGGCTCTCGATCTGAAACATGCCGATCGTGTCTGCCTTTTGCAGCGTGGAATACACTGCGGGATCGTTAGCCGGCAGGTGGGCCAGGCTTACTTCTTCGCCGTGATGGTCGTGGATAAGTTTTAGCGAGTCTTCGAGCACGGCCATCATTCCTAAGCCGAGCAGGTCTACTTTGATGATGCCTAAGTCGGCGCAGTCTTCTTTGTCCCACTGCACCACAACGCGGCCCGGCATTGACGCGGGTTCGAGAGGCACGACGGAGTCGAGCTGGCCCTGACAAATCACCATGCCGCCGGAGTGCTGGCCGAGATGGCGCGGCAAATCCTGTACTGCGACACACAGCTCAAAATATTTCCGCAGCCGGGGATGATTTAAATCCAACCCAGCATCGCGGAAGCGATGATCGAAGGTGTCGTTGTCGTCGCGATATTCCCAGGTGGAAACGGCGGCCGATACTTTGTCGAGAGTCTCGGGATCGAAACCCAGCGCTTTGCCCATTTCGCGCGAAGCCATGCGGTTGCGGTAGGTGATGACGTTGGCGGTCATGGCAGCGCCGCGCTCACCGTAGCGTTTATATAAATACTGGATTACGCGTTCGCGCTGATCGCCGCTGGGAAGATCGAGGTCGATATCGGGCCATTCGCCGCGTTCTTCAGAAAGAAAGCGCTCGAAAAGCAATTCCATGCTGACCGCATCGACCGCGGTGATGCCAAGCGAATAGCAGACCGCACTGTTGGCAGCGGAGCCGCGTCCCTGCACTAGAATGTTTTCTTCCCGGCAGAAGCGGACCAAATCCCAGACGATGAGGAAGTAACCGGGGAGAGCGAGCTTTTCAATGAGCTTTAATTCGCGTTCAATCTGGCAGCGGGCGCGACCCTGCAGATCTGATGAAGCTCGGCCATAACGCTGCTGAAATCCTTCCCGGGTGCGCTCCCGCAGGAACGACATCATGGTTTCACCTTCAGGCACAGGATATTTAGGGAATTCATATCCCAGATCTTTGAAAGTGAATGCGAGCCGAGAAGATAGTTCTACTGTGTTCGCGATCGCCTCAGGCAAATCGGCGAAGCGCGCTTGCATCTCTTGTGGCGATTTCAGATGACGCTCGGAGTTATGCGCTAACAGGCGTCCGGCAGTAGCCAGCGTGCGTTTGTGACGAATGGCGGTGAAGACATCGCAAAGTTCACGCTCCCGAGCGGTGGCATAACAGATGCCATTGGTTGCGAGTAAAGGAAGCTGGAGCGAGCGAGCAATTTCGATGGCGGCGTGATTGCGGGCTTCCTGCTCGCGATGAAAATGACGCTGTAGTTCTACGTAGACGTTGTCCCGGCCAAAAATATTGACCAGCCGTTCGACGCAGTGTCGTGCTTCTTCTAGGCCACCGTGAGCGAGGGCATGAGCCAGCGGGCCGTTGTCGTCGCCGGTAAGGCAGATGAGTCCGGTGGCATGTTCTCGCAATTCTTCTTCGCACACTGCGCCTTCGCTTTTCGCCGACCGCAGCTTCATTTTCGTAATCAGACGGCAGAGGTTTTGATATCCGAGACGGGATGAAACGAGAAGTGGCAGGCGGAATTCACCACGGAGACACGGAAGCGCGGAGGAATCTTTGGCTTTGTGATTTCTTTTCTCAGTGTCTCCGTGTCTCCGTGGTGAAAACAATTCGCATGTTACCTCGGCTCCAATGTGCGCCTTGATTTTCGCTTTCTTCGCCGCCATGTGGAAACGCGGAGAGCCATAGACGCCGTCGCGATCAAGCAGCGCCATCGCCGGCATATTCAGATTGGCGCAGGTCTCGACTAAGTTCTCGGGCAGGGAAGCGCCTTCGAGAAAACTGAAGGCAGAGCGGGAGTGGAGCTCGATGTACATAAAAAGC